>ERZ773056.11-NODE-11-length-86540-cov-7.627750_pt1 | contig 86540 bp, 77 predicted proteins | sample MGYA00580857_ERZ773056 | MGnify/ENA primary metagenome ERZ773056 (study PRJEB29015, sample SAMEA2737996) | human oral metagenome | biome: human oral; feature: human-associated habitat; material: dental | place: China | collected 2114 ... | reverse complement strand
AAGATGCCAATTTCATGCAAGCGGCCGCGCACCCAGAACACCAGCACCAGTGACAATACTGCCAGTCCTGCCGCGGCTGCGCCGATAGTGGCAATCGTCAACATGTTTTGCATGCCAGCGATATTTTGGAGGACTCCAGCGAATGCCGCCGCGTTGTCGGTCAGACTGAATTTTTGCCAATCGACGTGTGGTAAGCTTTTAATGCGGTCTAGTAGCAACTTCAGCTGATATGGATGTTCAGCGAAGTACGTTGCCCGTGTCAGTTGCTTGCTACCTGTCAGTTGCTGCGCCGAGGCTAGGTCGGTGATAAGATGGTTCTCTGGCATATCAGACTGCAAGACCGCCGGCTTTTCGCCTTTACCGCTGAAGGTCCCTACGACAGTCACTGTCACGCGCCGGCCGTCTTTGGTGATGTCCAGCTTATCGCCTGGCTTGATGCCATTTTTCTCGGCGAAGGTTTTGTGAATCAGGGCCGCGTTTTGGTCGCGCTCGGTCAAATGCTTACCCTGTTCTAGTTGGTAAAATCTACCAGTAAATTCGCTGAGTAAATCACTCTGCGTCGCGCCCGTCACTTTTGCTTCGCCAGCGATTCCAGAATCCAGTTGCACACCGCTCCTCGCTGCGTCAACCAATTGCTTGCCCGGCAGCCCCGCAGTGGTCTCTGCCTGGAAATTGTGCGCTTTGACCTTGTCCAGCCGCTGCACCTGCTGCGCGATATCCATCGGCACCTCGCCCGATGGCTGCTTGCTGGCGATACTAAAGCCGGCACGGATATTCCGCTCAACCGATTGCTTCAGCTGCGCCATCGTCTGCTGCACCGTCAGCGTGCCGATGAGCAGCGTGAAAATCAGCGTCATGATTAGGGCGATGGTCAGGCTGCGACGCCGCCGGCGCGTCACAGCCGTCCAGGCTCGTGTGATAATCGTCATCATTCGCTCCTAGTCCACTTCGGTTAGTAATTCTTTTGGCGTTGATTGGGTAATCGGCCGCGAAGCCAGCAGCACCGCAATGATAATCACCATTAGCCCAGCGCCCCACACCGCCAGCAGATCCGTTGGTTGCACGCCAACCGTCACCTTTTCTAGCGTACGCGATGACGTCACCGAATCAGCGTCAGCACCGAGCGATGCACCGTTGAGGGAACTGCCAGCTTGACGCGTGGCATTCTGTGCCGCCTGCGACACCACGTGATCGCCCAGTTGTTGAGCAATCAGCCCTGCGGTAAAGTATGATGCGCCGAAACTCAGCACCGCGATCATCACCAGCTCAGCGATATATTGCAGTACAATCTTCGACTGCGGCACGCCCGTCGCCAAGAGTACGCCCGCTTCGCGCTTGCGTTCATTCATCCACAAGTACAGCACCATGCCGATCACCGCGACGCTGACCAGCGCCGTCGCCCACAACATACCGTCGATCAGGCCATACACGCCGTTCACCGCACCAGTCACGCCAGCCAGCTCCTGGCTATTCTTATTCAATTGGTACTTTTGCCAATTGACTGGCAATTTATTTGCCCGCGCCATCACCTCGTCCAGCTGCTTGGTGCCTTTGGTAAAGAACGTGGCGTCCTGATAAATCTCATTGTGCTCGGTATACGCATTCAACTGGCGAGTCGTCGCGATGTCAGTCAAGAACAAATTCTCGAACAGTTCCACCTGGTACGTCGCCTGCTTTGGATTTTTGCCATTAAATATACCGACGATTTCTACCTCAACCTCATCATTGGATGGATGTTCATTGTCGGTGTCGTATTGATTGGCCTTTAGCTTTATCTTACTGCCAAGCTTCAGGTTGTTAGCCTTGGCGAAATCTTCGTGCACCAAAATCTTGTGTGAATCGTTCTCGGTGATGTGCCGACCAGTGATAAGCTTGAGCCCACCAGCCCGGAACTTTTTCTCGGACTCAGATTTATTGACGCCAATGATGGTGGCGGCGTTGCCAAATTGCTTGTCTTTTTGGGCATCATAGCCGCTGCCGCCACTTGGTAACGGCACAAGTTTGGTATTGATGAAGTCGACCGTGGCGTTCTGGCGTTTGACGTAGTCCGTCACGCCCTCCAGATTCTTCACCGCGTTGATGTCTTTATTCGACACCGTTCCTGAACCGCGCGCCGTTCCCGGATTGGTACGCGGATTATTACCCAGCGTGAAGCCAGCCTTGAGTGTTTTGTCCAGCGACTGTGCCGCCGCGTCGGTCGAGTGCTTGATGGCAAATCCACTCAGCATAATCGTCGACATACACAGCAAAATCGCCAGCAAAATCAGCGTCTTGAGTTTTTTCCTGGTGATATATAGCCAGGCGCGTTGCACAAATGACATAGATCTCCTTTCTTGATTCTATGTCAGTGTAGCAAACCCGTGTGAAGGGAATGTGAAATGGGCAGTATTCAGATGAGTTTCCCTAACTTGCTGTCCTGTTTCTCAATCTCGATAACGTGAACACCGAGGCGTTCCTTATGCGGTGGGTAGATCTTGTGAAGGAGGCGAAGCGCCTCTTCTTTGCTTTTCGCTTGCGGCACGATCTGCTGCCATGACTCAGCCGCCAGCATGTCGGCAAATGTATTATAAATTCGAATTGACTTGATTCGCACAACACCAGACGCATATCCGTTTTCGAGCTGCAATAGCTGACCCTCCTTAAGGCGCTTGATGCTGTTGTAGCCGATGCGGACTTCTAAGGTCTTGCGACCCGACATGATTGCGTCGTAGTACGGACGCTTGATGCGCATCTTACGCATAGACACTCCTTTCTTGTTGAGACTGATTCCCCACTATTGAACAACACTGTCGTGGCATGTCCTCCTGGGGACATATCTTCGGGTGTTCAGTCATGGCATATTTCTTTATAATAGTAGCTCATGCCGCCAAGCTGTATCTTCTGGCGCTTTTCATCGTATAGTCGTGATTCGATGGTTTTATTGCCAGAGACTATTGCGTTAAAAGGTTCTGTTGCTAGTTTTAATTGGTGTGTAATCATAATGAATTTATTATATCAGGATAAATAACATGAGCCACTGGGGCAGTGCGCGGTCTTTGCTATTCTATTATAAAAGCTTCTTAATTTAGTTCACATCAAGTTCAGGTATTTTAATCAAACCTCACCACAAACCGCATGCCCCGCCCGTGCGGCGTAAAGTCGTAGTCTAGACCCTTAGCGTCGAGCAGCATTTTTACCGTGTAGAGGCCGATGCCGCTACTGCTAGCGTGCTGCTTCGCGCTACCAGACGCGCGGTAAAACGGATCAAAGACATGCTGGAGTTGCTGTTTTGTGAGTGGTTTGCAGGCGTTTTCGATGGCCAGCTCATGCTGGTCGCAGGTAAGTTTTATCACGCTCCCCGCGTCGCCGTGGCGCACTGCATTTGACACCAAGTTCGAGATGACGTGGCGCATCATGTCGTGGTTGGCACGAATGGTCGTCGGACGTGCGTCAACCGTGAAAGTCATGCCGCGCGTTTTCGCCAGTAGCGTATAATCAGCAACCACCTTGGTAATCAGCTTATCAACCCGCAGCTGCTTCTCTTGGCGCAAAGCCTGCTCGGCCACACTGCCAGAGCGCAGGACATCATTCACCATCGCCGCCAATCGGTCAACCTGCACCACCGATTCCGCCAGGTAGTGGTCGCGATTTTTGTATTCACCGATATTCAGCTGCATATTTTCGAGCATAATCCGGAGGGCTGCTAGTGGCGTTTTTAGCTCATGCGAAGCCGCGCGCAGGAAGGCGATTTTCTCTTTCTCGAGCTGCGTGATTCGCTTATTCTCATGCTCCAGCGAGCGAATTGTTTGCCACAGATTTTGATACAGTTCATTAATATTTCGCCCCAGCACGCCAATCTCGTCATGACTATTCACTGGGTAGTGCGCGCCCTTTTCCAGCCGCTGCATGGTCGTGGTCACCGCCGCCATCTGACGAATCGGCCGCGTCACAAAGCGGCTATAGATGTACGAAAACACGAGCGCCACCAGCAGCGAGCCAAGCATGGTGTATGGCAATACCTGCAGCGTGGCGAGTTTGGCCTGAGTGACGGGCGCCACGTCGGCCAGTAGCTTGACCGCGATCGCTCGCCCCTGTTTATCCGTCACATTACCCTGCTGCAAAATCACCGAGCGCGGATCAACCGTTTGCCCATCAGCGATTTTCACCACGCTGGTGTCGACCGATTTACCACTGTCTGTCACAATATTGATCGACTCAAAGCCTTGATAGTACTGGTCGTGCCCGTCAATTGTCAGCGTGATGTTCACGTTGTTCATGGTAGCAAACTCCTGGCTGATCCGGCGTATGTCTTCGGTGGACTTGCCGCGCAATTTAGTCGTCAGCGCCGTGAGATTGTCCGCCGCCTCGCGCTCTTTTTGCTGCAGATAAAAGTGCGGCATCGAGGTGTAGACCAGCGCATGCACCAGGATGATCAGCGCCGCAAACAGGCCAATTGATACCAAAAATGTCTTGGGGAATAATTTAAGATTCTTCATAGCGGTAGCCCACTCCCTTTACCGTGACGATGCAATCGAGGTACAATTTCTTGCGCAGGTTTTTGATGTAGACATCGATCACTCGATCAAATGGCACCTCATCATCGCGCCACAGCCGGTCGATGATAGCCTGCCGGCTCCAGACCATGTGTGGGTTATCGACGAGCAGTTTGAGCAGCTGCACTTCCTTAGGCTTGAGGTGCGCGTCAGTATTATCATAAAACCCCTGATAAGCCGCAAAATCCACCGAGGCTAGGCCACGCCGCCATAAGGTTACGGTGGGTTGCTGGCGGCGCAGCAGCGCCTTAATTCGCTTCTCCAAAATCACGAGCGAAAATGGCTTACTCATATAGTCATCCGCCAGCTCGTCAAAACTAGCGATCTGCGTCGGCTCATCGTGTAGTGCCGTCAGCATGAGTACCGGCACGTCGCTCGCTTGGCGAATTTGGTGCAGCACCTCGATCCCGCTCATCCCTGGCAGCATAATATCGAGGATAATAGCGTCCGCCTCGGTAAATTGCTCCAGCGCTTCCTCGCCGCTGATCGCCGTCAGCACCGTAAAGCCGCGCTGGCGGAGGAACTGCTCAGTGCCAGTGCGGAGGGTTGGTTCGTCTTCAACGAGGAGAATATTCACTACTCGTCCACTCATACGTCTATACTAGGCGCTTCTTTGTTATATTGCTGCACAATTTTATCCCCTCGTCATACCAATGTATATGACTATTGTAGCGCATCGCAATTTTATATGAAAAGTATTGTGAAAAATATGCGCGGTGTGCTATGGTGTTAGTATGACATATCGACACAACTTCGTTATCGTTGCTCGTCGCCGCCGCTCTGACTCAGAGGGCTAATTAGTCGTATAGTATTATAAACCAACGAAAGAGCCCTCACCCGAGCGGCTCTTTTTAATTAGTATAGAAAGGAAATATATGAATCACGACACACCTCACTACACTAAAGTTGCCAGCCACGAAGCGGTGAACGGTGAGTTCGATACGTGCCTCTTGCTCTATTCGGGAGGCCTCGACACATCTGTCATGCTCAAGTGGCTCCAAGAAAAGTACAACTGCAACGTCATTACCCTGACGGTCAATATCGGCCAGACTGTTGATGATCTCGACGCCATCGCCGAAAAGGCCAAGATGCTCGGCGCTATAGAAACCATCACGGTTGATGCCCGCGACCGCTTCGCTGATGAGCTACTATCACTGGCCATCAAAGCCAATGCTGATTACCAAGGTGGCTATGCCCTCTGCACGCCACTGGGGCGCATCATCATCTCGCAATTAGCCGTCGAATATGCCGAAAAGTACAACTGCACAGTTATCGCACATGGTGCCACTGGTAAAGGCAACGACCAAGTTCGCTTCGAAACCTACATCACTACGCTCAATCCCAAACTCAAGATCCTGGCGCCAGTGCGTGAGTGGAGTATGGGTCGAGAGGAAGAGCTTGCCTATGCCAAGAAGCACCATATCCCCGTACCACACACCCAAGATTCGCCCTATTCGACAGACGAAAACATGTGGGGTATCACCAGCGAAGGCGGCGAGATAGAATCACCATCGCTCAAGCCAAACTACCACGCCATCCTCAATTGGTGCTCGACCATCAAATACACACCAGACGAAGCCGAGGACATTACCATTGAATTTGTCAAAGGTGTACCCGTCGCGGTTGATAACCGTCACTTTTCACTTCAGGCGCTCATCCAACACTGTAACCAACTCGGCCGCAAACACGGTGTGGGCGTATCAACCCTCATTGAGGATCGGCTGGTCGGGCTGAAGGTACGCGGCGTCTACGAAAACCCTGGTGCTGCCATCTTGATTGCTGCCCACCAAAAGCTTGAGCAATTGGTGTCAACCCGCGTTGAAAATGAACTCAAAGCCGAAATGGACAAAAAATGGGCCTACCTCACCTACGCAGCTCAGTGGTACGAGCCAGCCGTCCATCACATCAATGCCTATATTGATGATCAGAACCAAAAAGTCACTGGCACAGTGACAGTTCGCCTGTACAAAGGTACCATCACCGTCGTCAGTGTAGACTCACCACATTCATTGTTTGATATCAATCTTGCAACCTTTGATTCCAACGACGCATTCAACCAGAATTCGTCCGCCGGATTCATTGAATTATATTCATTAAGTCAGCGAACAGCTGAAGGAGCATACTCGTATGGCAAGTAAACTATGGCAATCAACCGCAACTGGCTCACTCCATCCATTGGTCGAGGCATACACCGTTGGTGACGATCAGGTATTAGACCAGCACTTACTCGGTCACGACATTACCGCGACCAAAGCACATGCTCACATGCTAGAAAAAATTGGCGTGCTGACCAGCGACGAATACCAACAATTGGCAGCGGCCTTGGACGAGCTACTTAACGAGTGGAAAACCGGTACCTTCACCCTCACCAGCGAACACGAAGATGGCCACACCGCCATTGAGCTATATCTAACAGAAAAACTCGGACCGATTGGCAAAAAGGTTCACACTGGCCGAAGCCGCAACGACCAAGCTTTGGTGATGATGCGACTGTTCATCAAAACGGAACTTGAAGCAGTAGCGGACACATTGGCAACAGTCGCCCAGGCCTATGCTGACAAAATTGCCGCCATTGGCCAGACCGAAATGCCTGGCTATACTCATACCAAAAAGCCATGCCCACTACCGTCGGTATGTGGCTTGGCTCATATCACGATGCGTTTCATGACCTCCAGCAATTGGTCGCACACAGCATCGCCGCCATCGACCAAAACCCGCTGGGTAGTGCTGCTGGCTTTGGCGTCACCCTACCACTTGACCGCCAGATGACAACCCGCGAACTAGGCTTCGCCAAAGTGCAGGAAAACCCCATGTACTGTGGCCTGTCGCGCGGCGTTTTTGAACTCATTGCCGTACAGGCGCTCAACCCAATCATGGTCTTTGCTGGCAAATTTGCTGAAGACATGTTGCTATTTACCTCGCAGGAGTTTAACTATTTCAAATTACCCGTTACTATGACCACGGGCTCGTCCATCATGCCGCACAAGCGTAACTATGACGTCTTCGAGATCATGCGCGCCACTGCTCATGCCTATCCGAACTACACCTTGCAACTCCAAGCTATTTCGACGGGTGCTGGTAGCGGCTACCACCGCGATTTACAGCTGACCAAAAAAATCACCATGGATGCCTTTACATCAGCACTCGACACGCTGGAAGTTCTAGCACTCTGCGTCAGCGAGCTGGAAGCCAACACCGACCGATTGGCCGAGGCGATGACCGATGAGCTCTACACTGTTGCCAAAATTAACGAATTGGTGGAAAAAGGTGTACCGTTCCGCGACGCCTACCAGCAAGTTAAGCAATCGTTTTTGGCGAATAATCACTGATCTTGAGAGAAGCGAGCGGAGCGGGGCTTAAAAATGCAACTACCGCCGCACGACGCGCTTGCGATACTCTGCTGCCGTCATGTAGGTCGTCGTATCTGTCACTCGGTCAAAGAAAAGTATGCCTTGACAGTGGTCAGCTTCGTGTTGAAAGACATGAGCAACAAAGCCATCCAGCACCGCAGTATGATGCTCACCCCACTCATCATCCCACTGAGCATTGATCTGTTGATAGCGCTGCGCCTGTGCAAAGAGCCGCCCCTCATCACCACTGGCGCAGCCCTCCCACATGCCTGTTGTCTGGCCAATGCCGGTGTATGACGGATTAATAATAACTTGCTCAAATGGCTCGCGGTCTGGGCGGTTTGGCGTCGGTTTGATAGCAATCACGCTCAGCGCCAAGGCCTGCCCCACTTGGGGTGCAGCGAGGCCAACCCCATAATCTCTCTCCGCCACGGTGTGCTTAATATTTGCAATAAGCTGCTGCACCGCTGGCGTCGTGATTTCCTCGCGGCTCACGTGCCGCGCTTTCTCACGCAGTACCGGATCGCCCGCTCGACAGATTAGTAGGAGTGTTTTTTCTTGACGCATTCTTTAGTGCATAGTATACACGAAAGTAGCTATCAAAAGCTATTTTATCTTTTTCCGTTTCGTAATATAGTTTTGTCTATGGTATACGATATATCATCTTCCTTTCAGTATGGCGGCAAAACCATTTTTGTTTCTTGGTGTACTATACGACAAAAATCTGCTATACCCGATCTCCCCTGGCAACAAGTCTATACGATCGGTGATTTAGCTGGTTCCGTTCCGCTCGTCTATAATGCGGTCAAGAAGAGCTATAATCTCCCTGGCGGTAAAACTGAATCTGGAGAGACAATTGAGCAAACCACCACACGAGAGATGGTAGAAGAATGCAATATGCGCGTTATTGAATGGCAACCACTCGGATACCAGTGCTGCCTTGAGCCAAACGGCACGCGCGTATATCAGTTTCGTGTCTACACAAAGCTCGAGAAAATTGGCGAGTTTACTCACGATCCTGGTGGTGATATCATTGCGCATACCCTTGTTGATATCAACGATGTAAACCGCATCATTGACCAAGGAGATATTGGAGCATGTATGATTCAACAAGCGAAACGGTATTTTTCTAAGGTATAATATTTATAAGTCTATACAACGAAGGAGTTTATCTTGCAACCTACTACGAGCCGTACCATATTTCGTACATTATGGCAAACATCTCAGCCATATCGATGGCAGCGTGCAGCAGCGCTGGTGGTTGCGGCAACGACATTTATAGTTAGTACTTTTGTTGGGCCGCTCATTATTGCACGGTTACTCGACATTATCCAAAGTGGCCATCTATATAACAGTAGTGATGTGTGGTCGCTTGTAGGAATGTATACACTGAGTCAACTTTGGTCAGAAGTAATCGGTTGGCGCTTGACGATGCGCATTATGTGGCCATTCACCATGGCAATGCAGCGTGATCTCTATACCAAGATTTTTGCTAAACTCAGCCACGAGAGTGTCACGTTCCATGCTAATCGTTTTGGCGGAGCGCTGGTGAGTCAAGCAAATAAACTGGCTGGCGCAGTCGATCGCTTTTGGGATGTAATCATTTGGTCGGTCCTGCCACTGGTTATCTCACTTGTCGGATCAATTATCGTTTTAGCCACAATGCTATGGCAGTATGCGCTGTTTTTGGCACTTTTTTCTGTGATCTTTAGCACTGTGGTTTATGTTGGCTCTAAGCCACTCGCTCGTTTGAGTGAGCAAGAAGCTGAGGCAAGTAATGCCATCAGTGGTCAGTTGACGGATATGGTATCAAACATACTAGCTGTTAAATCGTCTAGTAGTGAGATACTTGAGCAGAAACGCTTCGCCATGGCAGTAGAAAACTGGCGCACTGCTGGCCTCAGCACTATGCGTACATATATCATCACGAGCAGTTTCTTCTCTACAGTCAATACTGCCATCAAGATTGGTGCTATCGTCTTCGCAGTTTATGCCGCTCAGCACAGCACAATTTCCGTTGCAACAGTTTATCTTATCATCACTTACACAAATAGTGCAGTGCGTGAGCTGTGGAATATGAATGGTATTATGCGCAACTACAACCGCATCCTCGGCGACGCCCAGACCATGGTCGAGATTTTGCACACTCCAGCGCAACTGGTTGATACGAGTGACGCAGCACTGACTGTCTCACGCGGCGCTATCACGTTTGATCATATAAGCTTTGCACACGATGACGACCCAAATCGCGTGTTATTTCGTGACTTCTCACTCCAAATAGAACCTAACCAAAAACTCGGCCTCGTCGGCACCAGTGGCGCAGGCAAGACAACACTGACGAAGTTGTTGTTGCGATTTTATGATCCAACCAGTGGAGCAATTTTGATCGATGGACAGGATATTCGGATGGTAACACAAGAGAGTTTGCGGCAGCAGATTGCGTACGTACCACAGGAGCCACTCTTGTTTCATCGATCAATTCGGGAGAATATTGCCTACGGGAGACCAGAAGCAACGCAGGACGATATTATACTGGCGGCGAAGCAAGCTCATGCCTGGGAATTTATTACACAATTGCCAAAGGAGCTAGAAACAGTAGTTGGTGAGCGCGGCGTGAAGTTATCTGGTGGGCAGCGACAGCGGATTGCGATTGCACGAGCTATTCTCAAGGATGCGCCTCTATTAGTACTCGACGAAGCAACTAGTGCATTAGATTCTGAGTCAGAGGCGCTGATTCAGCAGTCGCTTGAGACATTAATGCAGGGACGGACGTCAATTGTGGTGGCGCACCGATTGAGTACGATTGCAGCGCTAGATCGAATTGTTGTGGTTGATGAGGGTCATATTGTGGAAGAGGGAAGCCATGACGAGTTACTGGCAAGAGGTGGTATATATGCACGATTATGGTCACGACAGAGTGGTGGGTTCCTCACGAGCGAAAGCAGTGACACTCCATAACAAAAGGACCAACACATCTGTGCCGGTCCTGAGGAGGAAATCTGTTAGAGGGTAAATTTAGGCGTCTGCTTGTTGCAGAGCGTCGATCAGTACTTGCTTTGGCTTCATGCCGACCAGTTCTGCCACCACAGCACCGCTCTTGAAGATCTTCATGTTGGGGATACTCTGCACTTGGTGCTGCAAGGCAAGCGCTGCATTGTCTTGGCTTGCTTCGGTATCAACCTTGACAATGTCGAACTCCGTCTCTTCAGCAATCTGCTCAAGCAGTGGTGCCATTGCGCGGCACGGTGGGCACCACGGTGCCCAAAAGTCGACCAGCACTGGCCGCTCACTCTGAAGAGCATGCTCCTCAAATTCTTGCTTGGTAGTAGTATTGTATAGTGCCATGGTTATTTCTCCTTATGAATTATGATTATCGTGATGACAGGGGTGGCATGTGCCAGTAATGATGAGCGGCCCATCAACAAGGCAGTCTGCTACCTGCCGCGCAAGCTCATGCCGCAGCGCTGGCGCGATAGTGATATCATGTAGGCCGTCGCAGGAGCTGCAGACAAAGTGGTCGTGCGGTACAGGATTACTATCGTAGCGCAGGCAGCCGTGCGCCGTTGCTGGTGCAAGGCCAATCACCCCATCCGCCTGCAACCGCTGGGTGATGCGGTGTACTGTGGTCGCGCTCACACGGGGGTAGTCGTGGCGTAGTGCGGCCGCAATCTCGGCGTTGGTGGCATGCTGCAGCTGACGAAGAATCGCGATCACTCGATCGGTGTATTTCGTCGTTCGGCGTTGTACTGCTTGCTCCATGCAGCTATTGTAATTCATTTACAATAAAAAGACAATGCTTTTCTTCGGTTATTTTCCAAACCCTATCTGCTCAGTGCGAGCACCTTTTACTTCTAGTGCTCGATTTGAGACGCCAATCCGCTCAAAGAAATATCACCTCGTATATTACTAGCATAGGAAGGCATAGGGTTTCAAAGCCTAAGGTATGAAACTCTTGCAATAGATACTACACCCGATCCATATTGGTTATGCTATACTAATGGCATGACAACATATCCAACTCCCCTGCGCGAATTACTGAAGCTGACAAACAAGACAGTGCTCATCACTGGTGCCGCGATGGGCATTGGCAAGGCGATCGCATGGCGCTATGCCGAGGCTGGTGCCGCCCTCCAGCTCGTTGATCGCGATGCCGACGCGCTGCAGCAAACCGCTACTGAGCTACGTGAGCAATTTGACGCCGCCGTCACGACGCATATTGTTGACCTCTCCAATCACAACGCTGTCACCTCGCTGTGGCACGATATCACCCCAACGCCAGATATTCTCATCAACAACGCTGGTATTTTTGCACCAGTCAAGCTCGCTAATATCGACCAGGCAACCTTCGACAAGACAATGCAGATCAACACTCGGGCAGTGCTCACCATGTGTCAAGAAATGATCGCTCGCCGCACAGCACCAGGCACTATCATCAACATCAGCTCCATTGAAGCCCTCAAAGGTATGACCTACGACATGACGCTCTACGCCATGAGCAAGGCCAGTGTTCTCGCGCTAAGCCGTGGGCTCGTCAAAGACTTTGGGCGGAGTGGTTGGAAGGTCAATACCATCTTGCCGGGCGGTATCAGCACACCAGGTGCTCAGAAGATGGGGCTTGCGGCGCTCAAGAAGCTCGACTTCTCCATCATCAAGACTGGCCTCACCTATAACCTCCGCCTTCCTGCCAAGAATCTGGGCCAGCCCGATGACGTTGCCTGCACTGCGCTGTGGCTTGGTACGCCAATGAGCCAGTACGTCAATGGGGCGGAGATTGTGGTGGATGGCGGATTCCTCGCGGTGTAGTGGCTGCATAATTACGGCCGATATAGCAGAAGAAACCAGCCTCACATGACTGGTTTCTTTGTTTTTCATCACCTTTACATACGTCGCATGACGTACTTACTCACTAGGTGCTATGCTGCTGCATCGTCGCTACCCTGCTCGGCTGCAACGTCTTCAGCATCCGCGTTTTCGGCGGCACCAGCGGCGGCCTCATTAGCGGCAGCAAGTGCACTTGGCTCGTAGGCACTCGCAATGACGAGGTCCTTCACCGTCACGTCATCATCGGCAGTACCTTCACGGCCATCGTCGTGTTCGACTAGTTCAACACCCTCAGGTAGTGTGATGTCGCCCACTGTCACGCGGTCACCCTCACTGGCTAGACCAAGCACCGAAACATCAAGCGTTTCAGGTAAATCCATCGGCAAGGCCTTCACTTCAACCTTCTCAATTGCTTGCAGCACGACCAGTCCATTCTTCTCAGCTTCAGATTCACCCATACCAATAAGGCGCACTGGCACCTCTGCTGTGACTGGCTCGTCTGCACGCACCGCATGTAGGGCAATGTGGCGAATCACGCCCACTCGCGTTGGGTCGTAATCGATACTTTTGATAAGCGCAATGCGCCGCTTAACCCCTGTCAAATGAATTGGTGTGTGGCGGCCAGCTGCTGCGACAACCTTTGCTACCTCACTACTTGGTGCCTGCACATCAGCAGCATCCATACCAGCACCATACACCACTGCTGGCGTTATGCCCTGGCGGCGCAATTGGCGAACTTTCTTACCGTGAATTGATCGTGTCTCGATCCTTAGTGTTATCTTATCTCCCATAGTTCTCCTTTCGGATATATTTCCGGAGTTAAGTAATATTGCCTCTTTAGTATAGCATTTTTGTGCTGCGTAGGCTAAAAGCGGCAGAAAGCTCCCCTCCCTGAGCAAAGTATGGTATACTAAAGCGCGATGGAATCACTTATACATGCAATTACTGGCCTCGGCATTGCCGCGGTTTTGCTCGTGGTCTATGCAGAGTCTGGCCTCTTGATCGGTTTTGTCTTACCCGGGGATAGTCTACTCTTTACGGCAGGCTATATGGTGAATCAAGAGATCCTTCGCCTGTTTGGCCACCCACTCAATATTCATCTCTTTGTTGCAGCGATCGCTCTTATGGCAATCCTGGGCGATAGCACTGGCTACGCCTTTGGTCACAAAGTCGGACGTAAGCTTTTCCTCAAGCCTAACTCGCGCTTTTTTAAGAAAAAGTATCTCGAGCAGGCCGAGCAATTTTACCAAAAGCATGGCTCACTAACCATCGTCCTGGCGCGCTTTGTGCCCATCGTGCGCACCTTTGCCCCAATTGTCGCTGGTGCCAGCAAGATGCACTACAATACGTTCCTCTTGTTTAATATCGTCGGGGGTGCGCTATGGGCCGCCATCTTCACCTATCTTGGCTACTTTGCAGGCGCAATTCTTACTGGGGCTGGGGTTAATATTGAGGTAACCGCAATTATTATCATCCTTATCTCCGTTGCACCGATGGTCATCCATGCACTCAAACAAAAATCGACTCGCGATAAGCTCAAATATCAGCTCTCTGTGCTACTCAGTAAGGGCAAGCGAACGAAGAAATAACCTCAGTACATTTATTTAGCACACTGTTTGTGTAAAAAAGTCAGCGCATGAGCAGCTGGCTCTTTTATTTTGTCTTGTTCGACTATCCGATATTTTTGCCCTATACCTCTTGCCTGGCAGTCCGCGGCTCATCGCCATACATCTGACGAATCTGCTTTTCATACTCTACAAATGGCGGCAGACTCATCGCTGCACGGCGCTCATCAAGCCGCTCAGCGTATTGGACCAGGTAGAGACGAAGGGTTTTACCCCGCCCCTGAAACTGCGAGCCATATATCTGTGGCCGACCACGCAGTAAACACACCCGGTCTTCGAGGAAGGCGATATCGCGCAACGCGACCTCACCACGTGGCGCTGCCTTCATTAGCTCAAGGCAGTGCTCCATAAAGTCGATATCTGGCGAATGCTGTAGTAACAACCACGCCGCGGTCGAAGCCTTACTGCCCACCATACGTAGTGTTGGCCAACCAATTGCCGCCACAATCGTACGCAAAAATTCAGTCGAGTCAGCGTCGAGCGATGCATCCCATGCCCCACCACCAACTAAGTACTGCTGGCGCATTGCTTGATCGCGCTGGGCATAGCGGAGAATAGCGGTGCGATATGATTGCCCGTCAGGTTGTGGCTGTTTTGATTTCATGTTGGATATTTTGCCTTAACATAGTACTATTAGCCCAACAGTGGCCGCAAATACTTCCCGGTAAACGACGCTGGGTTATGCGCCACCTCCTCGGGTGTACCACTGGCGATGACGGTGCCGCCGCCCTGCCCGCCTTCGGGACCCATGTCAATAATATGGTCGGCACATTTGATAACCTCAAGATTATGCTCAATAATAACCATACTATTGCCGCCCGCTACGAGGCGTTGGAGAATCTCGAGTAGCTTCTTGACGTCGGCCGTGTGCAGGCCGGTAGTCGGCTCATCGAGAATATAGAGTGTCTTGCCAGTCGTGCGCCGGCTCAGCTCGGTAGCAAGTTTAATGCGCTGCGCCTCGCCACCGCTAAAGGTCGTGGCGGGCTGGCCGAGCTTAATATAGCCAAGGCCCACTTCGTTGATCGTCGTCAACTTGCGAGCAATTGCAGGAATGTTAGCAAAGAACTCACAGGCTTGCTCAACCGTCATATCCAGGACGTCGCTAATCGTCTTACCTTTGTAAGTGATCTCAAGCGCCTCACGATTATAGCGCTTGCCATGACATTCGGGGCATTGGATATAGACATCAGGCAAGAAATGCATCTCTATCTTAATAACGCCATCGCCCTGACAATGCTCGCAGCGCCCACCTTTAACATTAAAGCTAAAGCGCCCTGGCTTGTAGCCGCGAATATTCGCCTCGGGCGTGCCCGCAAAAAGCTCGCGAATCTGTGTAAAGACACCGGTATAGGTAGCGGGGTTGGAGCGCGGAGTGCGGCCGATCGCCGACTGATCGATAACAATTGCTTTATCGAGCTGCTCGACCCCATCGATTGCATCGTGTGCACCTGGCACTGCTTGGGCGCGATGTAAACGGGCAGTGAGCTCGCTCGCGAGAATGCTATTGACGAGCGTCGACTTGCCACTACCACTCACCCCTGTCACCAGTGTGAGGACGCCAAGCGGGATAGTGACGTCGATATTCTTGAGATTATTCTCGCGTGCCCCGCGGATTATTAGTGCACGGCCCTGCTCAATCGGGCGGCGCTGCGCTGGCACTGGGATCTTCTCCGCACCAGACAGATATCGACCAGTGATGCTTTGTGGCATGCGTGCTACCTCTGTTGGCGTGCCACATGCCACGATTTCCCCACCGTGCACGCCAGCACCCGGCCCAACATCCACCAGATAGTCAGCCGCCGCAATCGTATCTTCGTCATGCTCTACCACAAGCACGGTATTGCCTAGGTCGCGTAGATTTTTGAGCGTCTGGATGAGGCGATCGTTGTCCCGCTGGTGGAGGCCAATCGATGGCTCATCCAGCACATACAGCACCCCCTGCAGGCCACTACCAATCTGCGTCGCGAGACGGATGCGCTGCGCCTCACCACCACTGAGCGTGTTCGCTGCTCGCCCTAGCTCGAGGTAGCTGAGTCCAACATTGTTCATAAAGCCCAGCCGCGCCATGATCTCTTTGACAACAAGCTTAACGATGTGCTGCTGTTCCGCAGTAAATTCCAGCTGGCCTATCATATCCAGCGCATTGGCAACGTCCAGATTGCAAATATCCATAATGGAGAGGCCATTGACTGTCACTGCCAGCACCACTGGTTTGAGTCGCGCTCCCTTACAGGCCGTACACTTCCTCTCCCGCATGAAACGCTCGATATCTTTGCGCATAAACTCACTATCGGTCTCGCGATGGCGACGCTCGAGGTTAGGGATGACTCCTTCGTAGGTCGAGTCGTAATAGCGATTACCGCTGAGGTGGATGCGATATTTTTGCTTGCCTGTGCCATACAGCACTTTCTGCACAACATCATCACTTAGTTCCTTGACAGGCACGTGCAGACTAAAGCCGTGCTCCTCAGCCACCGCGGCGAGACGCTTCATGTACCACGCTTCGGCATTAAAGCGATTGAAGGGGCGGATTGCTCCCTCGGCAATCGTCAGATTGGGGTTAAGGATGAGCTCTGGGTCAACCTCCAGACGTGTACCGAGGCCCGTGCAAACCGGACACGCCCCCTGCGGCGCGTTGAAACTAAAGAGCCGCGGCTCAAGCTCGGGGATTTCCTCGCCTGGGTGATCCATACAGGCATAGCGCTGGCTATACGTCGTGATCTCCCCACTCGTGGCGTCTAATACCTGCACGACCCCACTCGCAAGCTCCAGCGCTTGCTCAACCGACTGCGAGATGCGACTCATCATCGTTGGTGCCATCACGACACGATCGACCACCAGTTCAATATCATGCTTATAGCTCTTCTGCAGTTCTGGGAACTCATCAAGCGCATACACCACGCCATCCACCCGGGCCCGTGCAAAGCCACTGCGCATGTACTGCTCGGGGATGTGGGCAAATTCCCCTTTCTTTTGGCTCACGATCGGTGCCAGTAACATAAGTTTGCTCCCCTCAGGAAGTTTCATAATTTCGTCGATAATAGACTGAGCTGTCCGGCGCTGGACAGGCTTGCCACAGCGCGTGCCATCGGGCATAAGAGCCGGGCAATGCGGCACCCCCACCCGAGCAAAGAGCAGGCGCAAATAATCGTAGATCTCCGTCACTGTAGCGACAGTGGAGCGCGGGTTGCGACTCGTCGACTTTTGGTCGATGCTGATACTGGGGCTTAGGCCATCAATAGAGTCAACGTCAGGCTTATCCATAATGCCAAGAAACTGCCGTGCATAGCTGCTTAAACTCTCCACATAGCGGCGCTGCCCCTCAGCGTAGATCGTGTCAAAGACGAGACTCGACTTACCACTACCACTCAGGCCTGTCACCACCACAAACTGATCGCGCGGAATGGTCACGCTGACATCTTTGAGGTTATTCTGGCGTGCCCCAACAATCCGTATCTGCTCCGACATATCGTCTTATTGTAGCATGTATACTGGCGAGATACTAGATTTGTGCAAGAAGCCAACTAAGCCTCTCCACATCTTTTAGGGCGCTACACCCGCGATGTAAGCTACTCCTTCTTTGGTCGGCTTGCCGCAACATAGGAGACGAGGCCACACCAATACAATGGCATAATACTATAGATAATCCATGCCTCAGATGCCTTACCAAAGAGCTGCAGCGCAAGGGCCGACTCCGAGGCAGCAAGTATTGTCCCATTGCAACTGCCCACGCTCCACCGTAGCCGATAGTCTGTCAGAGCTGCCGCTGTCCCGCTTGTCATCAGTACCATAAGTACAGCAGCATACACTTTTATTGCTCCAGCAAGGAGCGGGCTTCCTACACGCGGTAGCACGCTGTGTAGTATCGAATATACCATTATTGCATTGCCCATGAAGGTAGATAGCAGCAATACCCAATTTATGCGCCTGGCGGCCCCCTTCGCAAGGGCAAAGATGAGGCGCCACAAATTTATAACACAGAGCACCAGATACGCCAGCAAAGACACCCCCAGCCCAACGATGAGATGCGAGAAGGGCAAGAACGCCACCAGCGAGTCAGCCACAGCAAACAGCACAAGCGCTACGAGAAGGAGCCACGTCGTTGGCTGATCCCGATCGCTATAGCGCCAGACTGCAAGAAAAATCATCATCGTCGTGAGTGGGCCCATTGCTTTTTGCAGCCACCACCACTGGTCTGCTGGAGCAAACTGCAGTAGCTGCCACACCACTGCACAGAGAAACGCTGGCCAGAGAGCCCTCAAGAGTTTTGTTAGTTTCATCGTTAAATTCATAGAAAATATAGTAGCCCATCCTACATACAGATTGCAAGGCAATCAGTGTATTATCCAGAACCAGATGTTTCTCACTCAAATTTACCGAGCGAAATATCGAGCAATAGCCTCTTCCGCCTCCGCCCAGGTGCGGCACTCAATAGCGCGCGGATCGTCGATCGTAGCGCCTGGGTGCCATGGCCGTTCGCCAAATAAAATTGCCAAGCCAAGCGGCGCATCATCTCCTGCAAGGCCACGCTCGAGGTGATGCGGCGAGTCATCAATTGCAACCTCCATATTATGCTGCCGGTATGTTTCTGTCTTTGAGTTGACCATTATCTTGATGCCGTCCTCGGTTTCGACTGGCCGCTGTGTCAAAATAACCTCTTCGAAGACATCAGGCAGATACTTTTCGATGCTCTGCTTTGTCACGTCTGCCAGGCCATAGTGCCGAGCCGAGACTGCATAGAGTCGATACCCGACCGCTAGTCTTCGCAACGCCTCGATTGTCTCTGTGTCTGGGACTTGCATCTCCTCAAACCAACCAGGCTTCACCATGCCTGGCGTCGTCCCCAGTTGCAATCCATTAAATCGCTCCTGCACTTCTTCTTGTGGTACGTCCCAGGTCGATTGTGGCATATCAGGCTGAAAGTTGGTGCCGTAATGCTCGTTATATGCTGCCACTAGCCCTTCAGCACAAGGGAAAACAACGTCATCGAGATCAACGGCAATGGCAGGTCTGTTGCTTTTTACGTATTCCATAATAGATTCCTTTATCATTCACAGGTTATAGCAACTCTGGCCGCTCCTGCTGCACATAGTGTCGCAATGAGCTAATATAATGCACGGCCGCCGCAAAGGGATAGTCAGTCTGCGGCGTGATAGGCTGCTGCATAAGCTCATCTGGTGTGAGCCATTGGTAGCCACTGTGCTCCCAGCTGAGGGTAATTTCTGGCGCATCGCCATCAACGCGTGCCGCATAGCACATATAGCTTAGTCGCTGGCCATCGGGGTGCGGCAGTACGTGCTCGAAGGCCACACTCAGCTGACTCGGCGCAAAGCCAAGGCCAGTCTCTTCTTCTATCTCCCGCCGTGCTGCCTCAAGTGGTGTCTCGCCAGGCTCGACTATGCCACCAGGCAGGTCGGTACCGTGCGGAAAGAGCGGATGTGTATTACTGCGCTCAAGGACGAGAATTTTGCCAGTCGCATCAACAATGAGTGCTTTGGCTAAGAAATGGGGGTGGTTATTCTCTGGTTGGATTGCCCGAGTAAAATATATGTTTGTCATGGCGTCTATTATACACAAAAGAATGGAGACTGATTGCTGCTATGTCCTTTTGGTCCCACTCAGAGGGGCTAACCACCGAAACATCAATGTCTTATATTGCTCTTATGAGTATACGCACTTGACGCTAAAAGGCAGTGTTGAGCAAATCAGGTGCACCCATCAGAACTCGTCAATTAGCACTCTTGCACTGAGAGTGCTAATTTGCTACTATACCGATAGGCTGCGCGGCTGATACCCAGCGCGATCGGCCACTCGTTTTTAAGTAACTCACCGGGCGCCCTGTTGCCCACACTATATAACTACAAGGAGGAATATATGCCACCAAACATGAACCAACAAGACAACAAAAAGCCCCTCGAGCAGTTCGGCACCGACCTCACCGCTCTAGCGCGTGAGGGTAAGCTCGACCCAGTGATCGGCCGGGACGAAGAAATTCGCCGCACTATGCAAATCCTCAGCCGGCGTACCAAGAATAACCCGGTGCTGATCGGCGAGCCGGGTGTGGGTAAAACCGCCATCGTCGAAGCCTTGGCGCAGCGTATCGTCAAGGGCAACGTACCAGCCTCGCTAAAGGACAAGCGGCTGATTAGCCTGGAGATTTCGAGCCTACTAGCCGGCGCCAGCTTCCGCGGCCAGTTTGAAGAGCGCCTCAAAGGCGTATTAAAAGAGGTAGAGGAAGCCGCTGGCGAGATCATTCTCTTCGTCGATGAAATTCACACCATGGTCGGCGCTGGCAAAGGCGAAGGCAGTATGGACGCCGGCAATATGCTCAAACCCGCCCTAGCCCGCGGCAAACTCCATATGATTGGCGCCACCACGCTGGCCGAGTACCGCCAGTATGTCGAAAAGGACGCAGCCCTGGAGCGGCGCTTTCAGCCAGTTTACGTTGGCGAGCCGAGTTTTGATGACACCATCGCTATCTTGCGCGGCCTCAAGGAAAAGTACGAAGTCCACCACGGCGTTAAGATTGCTGATGATGCCATTGTGGCGGCAGCGCGGCTCTCTACCCGCTACTTGCCTGACCGCTTTTTGCCCGACAAGGCGGTTGACCTGCTGGATGAAGCAACCAGTGCGCTCAAGATGCAGCTGGAGAGCGTGCCGATTAGCTTGGATCGGCTCAATAACCGCCGCTTGCAGCTGGAGATTGAAGAGGCCGCGCTCAAAAAAGATAAATCCGACCACGCCAAGGCCCGCAAAGCGGAAATCAAGCAGCAGATCGCTGACCTCCGGGCTCAGGCCAAGGCGATTGACAGTAAATGGCAGCACGAAAAGGACATCCTCCAGACTGTTAACACCACTGCCGAAAAAATGGACAGTCTGCGCTCTCGTCTTGAAATCGCTGAACGCGATGCGGATCTGGCAACCGCTAGCCGCATCAAATACGGCGATATGCCAGAGCTAGAGAAAAAGCTGAGCACCGCCCGCCAGGAGCTAGCGGCCATCCCACCAGCCGACCGCTTACTGCGCGAAGAAGTCACGCCCGACGATATTGCCAGTGTGGTGGCGCGCTGGACGGGCATTCCCGTCGAGCGGCTGATGGAAAGTGAATCAAGTAAATTAACCAAGCTTGAAGACTCAATCGGCCGCCAGGTGATTGGCCAAGACCGCGCCGTGGCCGCCGTGGCGAACGCCATTCGCCGTTCACGCGCTGGGCTCAGTGATACCAATCGGCCAATCGGCTCCTTCCTCTTCCTTGGCCCAACTGGGGTTGGCAAGACAGAGGTAGCCCGCAGCCTGTGCCGCGAACTATTCGACGATGAACACGCCATGATCCGCATTGATATGAGCGAATACATGGAGCGCCACGCCGTAGCCCGCTTGATTGGCTCGCCGCCAGGCTACGTTGGCTACGACCAAGGCGGGCAACTGACCGAAGCGGTGCGCCGCCGCCCCTACAGCGTGGTGCTGTTTGACGAAATCGAGAAGGCCCACCCCGACGCCTTTAACGTGCTCCTCCAGGTACTCGACGACGGCCGCCTGACTGATGGCCAAGGCCGGACAATCGACTTTAGCAACACCATTATCATCATGACGAGCAACGTTGGCTCGCAGATGATTATGGACTTTACTGGCGATGACCTGTCTGTGCTGGACAATAAAATGCTTGAGGTGCTGCGCCAGCACTTCCGCCCAGAATTCCTCAACCGCATTGATGACATCGTGATCTTCGACCGTATTCACGAGCAGGCCATGCGGGCCATCGTTGACGTGCAGCTGGAGCGCGTTGCCCGCCAGGTCAAAGACAGCCGCGACATCACGCTCCAGTTTGATGATAGCATCCGCGACATGCTAGCCCGCGATGGCTATGACCCGAGCTTCGGCGCCCGACCACTGAAGCGCTTAGTGCAAAAGCGTATTCTTGACCCGCTGGCGCTGGAGCTGATCGACGGGCGCATTCGCGAAGGTATGACGGTGGTAGCGAAGGCAGCTGATGGGCGAGTCACCTTTAGCCCGCAGGCGTCCGAGTAGCTTTTACTCCCCAAAGATGCTATGCTAGTATGATAACCATTAATGAAGGAGACAACGACACTATGACTATACTCGTATGGCTTATCATCGGTGGTGTGGCCGGCTGGCTGGCATCTAAGGTGGTAAACCAAGGTAAGGGCTCAGGCCCGCTCACCAACATCATCGTTGGTCTCATCGGCGCAATGCTCGGTGGCTGGCTGGTAAGCCTGATGGGCGGCGACGCCAATGTGCTGACTGGCTTTAACTTCGCTAGCCTACTGACCGCCTTCTTTGGCGCAGTTGTGCTGCTGGTTATCCTCAAGCTTATCAAAAAATAAGCTCAGGCCCGGCCAACTTTAACACAAAACACCCCAGGGGATGGCTGGGGTGTTTTATATGGGATGAGTTAGGCTACGCAAAAGTCTTTATAAGACCTACTCAAGAGAAGCAGCTGCTTGCTGCCACCGCTGTGCATACTCTGGATGCTGCGCCGAGAGGAGCTGGCCGCGGCACAGTACCGCCTGGCATTGCTCGCTGGTCACATCTTCTGCTGCCAGCGCCGCACGCAGCACCGCACTGACAAATTCTGGCTTTTCCTCTGCCCTGCCTTCATCAAAGGTAAGACGCTCAAGCGCCATGAACCCTTCACATAGCAGCTGAGCTGGCTGCGCGGCCGTTATGCACTGTTGCATAGCTGGGTCGATCATATCGGTGAGATGGTAGTAGTTCCAGCCGAGTGTTGCACCATAGCGCCGCTGCCAATAAGCACGCTTTTCGTCATCATGCGCAATCGCTTCAGGGTGTGTTTGCAGCTCACTCAGACCGGCTAGGCGAAACGCCAGATAGCGCTCTAGAGCTTGGCGCTTGATATTATCCGGAATATCATCAGACTGACGCCAAAAGGCAATTTCGTAGCCCTCATCTGCTTCGCAATCAGTGATCAACTCACCATGCACACGACTGATTGGTGCGGGGTATTGCTGGATTCGCTGCTCGATAATCGCAATGCGGTCAGCCAGCGGCAGCTCACGCACCGAGGCAACGATGTCTTTCTTCGTCCCTTGTACCGTCATCGCCTCCTGGCAGGCAAACGCTTGCATTGTTGTCGCTACATGCTGCGGCATATGCCCACCAAATATCACATTGATACGCGGCGCACCTTCTGGCTCAGGTTGCTCATTCCACTCATCACCCACGAGGTCAAAGCGCCTGCCTGCTGCCACACCCTTAGCCCGCAGGAGTGGCGCGCTCGAGTCTTGGGTGAGTGGCATAAGAAAATCGCGCAGCTGTGCGGAGGTAACATCACCGCGCAAAGCAAATGATTGTGCACTTACATTATGGTCGTGATCGCAATGGTCATGGCTGTGATGATGGTCATGGCAGTGGCTGCCGCACACCTGGGCAACTGCTCGCTGGCCAAGGTGAAGTTGCCGCTCTACGCCGCGCAACCTCGCCAGCACCTCTGTATAGTCTGTACTACCTGGACGAATGAGCTCAACAGCCACCTCAGGTGGCAAGGCAGGTAATTGCTCGAGCACAGAATCGATCACTGTGAGTGCTGCTCTATCATTTGGAGTGTGCGTTATACCAACAATGTCTGCCACCGCCAATTGGCTCGGTAGCACTTGATAATGCATGTCGCGTGATACTGTTCGTGCGTTAACCAAGGCAAGGGCCGAGAAATCATAGCCACTTGAGCTTACCACCTCAGCGATCTCCGTCCCTGGCGCAATCCCGGTTGGCTCAATGAAGAGCATGTCTACCCCAGCATCGTGCACACGGTCGAGTGCCGCCTGGAACTGCGTTGCATCCGAGCAGCCAATACAGCCTGCCGTGAGCGGAATAATCTGCTCACTACGATTAGCTGGGTGCTGAGCAATCCGCCTCGCATCCACATTGTCCTGGCCGACGTCATTTACCACGACTGCGTAGCTTGTATCGAGCGGTACACGTTCGATCAGCTGATTGAGCGTTGTCGTTTTACCTGCACCGAGTGGCCCAAGCACCCCAAGCACTTCAAGCGAATGATCATTCGATGATGTCTGTTTATATTTTTCCATTGTTTCTCCTTATGGTTATTCTTATTATGTGTTAGTAACCCCCACACCACTCTTTATAATGCTGTACCACGAGTATTGCAGGTTTATTACAGAGCAAAGGGCGCAAAGCCACACGTACGGCCAACTACGCGCCAAGATGTGGGAACTGTCCATACGGCAAGAGGGCAATCTCGCGCACATTGCACTGTGCAGTGATGACATACTTCACTGCATCACCGATTTGCTCAGCTGTAAAGAGTGGATACGTCTCTGGCGTTTTGTCATAGCCAAGGTCGCACGTGACGCGGATCGCCTCATCCATTGTGTAGTCGTTGTCAAAAAATCCAGTGTCGGTACTGCCTGGCATGATCTCAGTGATAAAGATATTCTCTGGCGTAAGATCGAGGGCTATTGAGCGCAGCAAGCCATGGCCAGCCGCTTTCTGAGCTACATCTAAGCCAAGATGAGCCTTGGCGCGCACTGCTGCCGCGGCCGTGATGCTCATAACCTTGGTGTATGGTTGGCGGGCAAATACCCCGTGCTGATGCAGTGCCTGCAACAGTTTGACCAATGTGACGCAATTATTTTCTACCAAATCAGGGATAGCCGCTGCCTCCATATCCCAGGTATGGGCAAGGAGACTATTGTGCGGCAATGCCGCCTTGGTATCTGATGCCCCGCCATAGTGCACAACGTAGAGTGGTGCACCCAGCTCTTGCTGGAGAGCTGCTGCCTGGCTCGCGGTCCGCTCGATATCAGCTGCGCGGCGCAGGTCGGCTGGGATAAAACGGTTGGTTGGTAGGCCGCACGTCTCGGCAAAGATTGCCGCATCATCTGGTTGGTATCCTACGACCAAAAGCTCATACTGCCCAGTAAGCTGCTTCACAACGCCAGCGGCAGCGTTCATTTTATAGTGCTGCCCTTGATAGGTCAGATACTCGATTTGTCCAAACTGCGAGGTAAAGTGCCGTTTGGCTGGCGTCACTTTCGCGCCAGTGATCATAATAAGTGGTTGCTGTATCATGGGTCGTATGATACGAGAGATTCTTAGATTATTGCAAATTTGTTGCAATAAGTGCTATACTATTGCTCGTATGGATGATTCGCTCGAGCTATTTGCCACTATCTTGCGCCAGCGTCATTACCGCGTAACTACTGTGCGACGGGCAGTATTTTGTGCTCTCTACCAGCACGGGCCATGCACGATGCGCCAGCTTGCCGAGTACACTGCCGTGGCCGACCGCGTGAGTGTGTACCGCTGCGTGGAGTTGTTTGAGCAGCTTGGCATTGCCCAGCGACTACCGATTGGCTGGAAGTACCAGCTCGAGCTGACCGATGTCTTTATTCGTCATCATCACCACGCAACGTGCCGCCGCTGTGGGCGGGTGATTGATATTGCCGAGAATGAGGAGATCGAGCGGCTAATCGCGGCAATCGCTCAAGCTCATCACCTCGCCGAGCCCTCGCACACGTTCGAAATTCAAGGGATTTGTCCACGCTGCCAGCGTCTTCGACAGGCTAACTAATCTCTACGCTCTCACAATTAAGCGCCTTAAAATTTATCGTTATATAACGCTTCTTCTATTCAATCCATAAAGAGCTGCCCACCAATTTTCGTGGTTCTCTCCCCCGCCGCTTTCTTCTCAAGAATATTACAAGAGTCGGCATTCACTGACCAGTAGCTGCTCAGATTCAAGCTGATTAGACAACCAGCTTCTTACTCTTGCTCAAATGAAATAGTAGAGAATCAATAGAGAAAGTGAAGATTTTGGATGCTCAAGGCTCTTCTAGCCATCCACCGGTACCACAGCCTCAAGCCACAGCTGCAGCTCCTGCATGATAAATTCATCTGCTGTGCCTGCCTTGGCCAGGCGCTGCAATGATGCCATAAAGCTCGGCAGCTGAGCCTGCAGGTGGGTGCTCCGCCATTGCTCCCACTGGGCTTGCTCATCATCACTGAGGCTCTGTGGGAAGCTACGCGCCTTGTAGTGGAGTAGCAGCTCAGGCAGGCGCTCATCACGAAAGGCTGGGTGGAAGTCTGCCAGTGCCTTGGCATCGGCATTACGCACTGCAGCAATGTGCGCCTTGTCTGCGTCCGAGACAAAGCTGTCGTAGAGCTGCCCTTCGGGGTCGGTCGATTTTTTGTACTCACGCTTTTTTTCATAGAGTGTGCGGAGCTTCTCAGCAAAGTCGGGATGGTGGAGCAGGATATCGCGGTGGCGCGCTACAGTAGCCGCCTCGAGATGAATCTTGCTCCAGCCATCACCCTGCTCTAGCACACCAAGTGGTGCAACGGCTGGGCAACGATTGTATTGCAATGGTTTGACAGGTAGCGCCACAAAGCCATCGGCTTGGCGCTCCTCCCAGGTGGCAAAGATTTTCTTAGCAAGTTCCTGCTGGCTTAGGCTCACAAACGGCGTTGGGTCGTAGCGCAGGTCATAGACCAAGACATTGCTATTGGGTGCTGGTGCTAGCGGAAAGGCGACGGTCGTCTTGGCATGTTGTTTGTCGTAGCGGCCACTAGTATAGACGAAGGGCTGCTTCGTCTCGAGATTGACCAGCCGCTGCACTGCCCTCTTGTCGCGCATCGCAAGGAGATAGTCAAAGAGCTGAGGCTGAGCGCGCTTCACTAGCTTCGTTACTTCTATCAGGGCTGCTACATCGGCGAAGGCGTCGTGTGCATTATCGTGTACAATGCCGTTGGCTTTAGTAATGAGTTCCAGACGGTTAGTAGGCTGACCATTCGCATCCATCGGCCACTCAATGCCATCTGGCCGCAGCGCCCGCGTCAGCCGCACGACATCAAGCATATCCCAGCGGCTCCGCTCATCCTTCCAGCTCCACTCGTATGGATCATAAAAGTTCCGCCACAGCAGATGGCGGATAAACTCATCGTCAAAGCGCACATTGTTGAACCCCACAGCGATCGTCCCTGGTGTGAAGATCTCCTCGCTCACCATCCGCGCACACTCTGCCTCGCTATAGCCCTCCTCTAGCGTCTTCTGCGGCGTAATACCAGTCACCATCAGGGCATCAGGGCTTGGCAGAGTATCGTCATTCAGCGTCACGAGAAAGTTATATGGCTCGCCAATCGGCTGCAAGTCCATATCTGTCCGCTGCCCGGCAAACTGCATAATCCGATCCGTCTGCGCCCGGAAGCCACTCGTCTCAAGGTCGTAGAAAAAGAATGTTTGTGCCACCATACACTACTGCCAGCCGTGATTTACAACTTCTATAGCGTGTCTCGCCAGAAACTTCTTAGACGCTTTTGTACCAGCACTTTTTTCATAATGCTCTAGCTCATAGACACCTTGCTTCACTTTATTCATAATATCTGCCACGGTATCCCATTTCCACTCGAAAACACTCTGATTTAATTTAACGTCATCAACTGGTGTCTCAGCATCAAGATCGACTACACTAAGAACTTCTCTCGGTATATCAATCTTACCCTTTTCCCAATTTGGCATGATATACTTCAAAGCTTCCAATTGCCGAATATACTTTCCAAAGTCGTCACCTTCTATATAATAATCCAACACACTTCTCGTGCGGAGGTTCGTCCCTGCGAGAACCAGCTGCACATCCATTTCTCTGCCCTCTTTACCATAGATAGCGTCTAGCTCTGATGTACTGAGGATTTTCCGCTCCTTTGTTCTCTTACGATTATCGATTGTCGCTTCAAGCCAGTCACCAAAATACCGATTTGCACTTTCATTAGGAAGTTGCTTCTTCTCCAATTGAGCTAATACATACTGCGTTAGCTTACCTACACTCGTATCGAGGAGTGGCTCGACATCATTTTCGCGGACTCCTTTAAGTAGTTGTTCAGTGTACTCTTCAGGGCTAGCCTTCAAAAGGTGATCACTGAGCGATGGCTCTTTGCCAGCGAGCGCGCAAGCGATATCGTATCGAACATTAAGAAACGCTTCTTGTTGAAAGCTATTAGGGCCTAGATACCGTCGATCAAACAGGGGCTTCAGCGAGGTCTGTACTAGCGTCATTCCTACAGCACCAATAGCTCCAGCAACTCCACTACTACCCTCGTGGCTCAAGTTATATGTGCTTCTTAGGTCCAAGGCCGCAACTTCCAGAGTACTTGGCACTTCTTTTTCTCTATTGCTCATACTGCCTCCTGACTATATTAACCTGTCTACTATTATACCATAAAACAACCTCTGTTGAGACAGCAGGCTTTATATATTATTTATTGCTCCACCAGCGGGAACGGCTGGCTATCGCCAATCTGCACGATGCTGTCGCCCTCTGCTCCTTGACGAATGAGCTCGTGCGTGACACCGAGGCGCTTCATGATATCACGCAGGCGATTGACTGCCTCAAACTGGGCGAAGTTCGTGCGACGAGCGAATTTCTCGAGCTTTTGGCCAGACACAGCAAAGACACGCGGCATCTCGCCATCCTCTCGCGGGTTAGTGAGGCCGCTCTCTACTGCCGCCTCAGCACACTGCTGCGCCGCATACCCCTGCAATTGCTGCACTGCCCAGGCATCGGCCTCAGCTTGGCTACCGAGTGTAATAGTCGCAAGCTCTTCACCATCAGCAAAATCGTCGTCTTCTTCAGCTGCCGCCTCAGCCGCTCGTGCCGCTACTACTATCTGGCGCAAAGCTCGCAACACATCAACGACCCCCTGATGCGCAATCGAGGAAATTGCAAAAATCGGCGTTGCTTTGTCAACTACCTGGCGCAGACTGTCTATTTGCATCTGAATGATATCGTCATCGAGCCCATCACACTTCGTTAGCACGACGACCTCTGGCCGCTGAGCGAGCTCTGTGCTGTATTGCTGCAGCTCGTGACGAATCGCTTGGTAGCGCTCGGCTACATCATTGCTATATACATCAACAAGATGGAGGAGCACAGCCGTCCGCTCGACGTGCCGCAAGAAGGCATCGCCCAGACCCTTGCCTTCGCTCGCTCCCTCAATCAGGCCAGGAATGTCAGCAATCAGGACCGAACCATCATCAATATCGGCCACACCAAGGTTAGGTGTGAGTGTCGTAAATTCGTAATTCGCAATCTCCGGGCGAGCATTACTCACCACGCTAAGGAAGGTTGATTTACCAGCATTAGGAAAGCCCACCAAACCAACATCAGCCAGTAACTTCAGCTCTAGCTCCGCCTCAAAACTCTCCCCTGCCTCACCCAGCTCAGCCATGCGCGGCGTTTGACGCACACTAGATTTAAAATGCGCATTGCCAAAGCCACCATCGCCACCTTTGGCAATGACAGCCTCTTGCCCTGCCTCGGCGAGGTCAGCGATTACCACACCATCTCGCTTCACTAGTGTCCCTACCGGCACTTTGACAATAAGCGGCTTACCAGATCGGCCTGCCATCTTCTTCTTACCACCCGCAACACCGGGCTCCGCCTTGAGCTCTGGTTTGTAGCGAAACTTGAGCAAGGTGTTAAGCTGTTCTGTTGCAACAAATACAACATCACCACCACGACCGCCATCTCCACCATCAGGTCCACCTTTGTCTACGTATATTTCATGTCGAAAGCTCACCGCGCCGTCGCCGCCGCGACCTGCTACTACTGTTACCTTTGCTGTATCTACAAACATATACTATTAAGTATACCAAAAACACCTCTGCGACAACAGAGGTGTTTGCTTGGCTTAGGGTATCGAATTAGTAGATGTACTGGTAACGACCACCGACTGCTTCGTTCCATGGGATGTTACCAAAGCCAACGCGGTTGAATCCACCACCCCAGCGGAAGCCGTTCATCTCGCTAATGGTGACCGAAACACCAGGGTTAACACTCTCGACGATAGCAACGTGGCCATACCCACCACCGTTTTGCATCACTGCACCAACGGCTGGCGTTGTACCAACACCGTAGCCAGATGCGCGAGCGAAGCTAGCCCAGGTAGCAGCATTGCCCCACTGGCGGCCGATTGGCCGGCCAAGCTCAAGACGGCGCTCATAGGCATAGAAAGTACAGTTACCCCAGGCGTAGCCACCACCGTCGCCGCCACCTGTCCAGGCATGAGCTGTACCAGCAGCACCGCCGTAGGCACCAGTGCCGTTGTAGCTATTTGTGCCAGTTGTTGCGCTGGCTGCGCGAGTAGCAGCACCCGATCGTGGCGCTACGTAGCCTGGCTGCTCCTCTGTTGGCAATGAACCATCAGGGATGATAAGCTGCGAACCCTTAGCAGGGGTAGAAGTCAGCTCAAGATCGTTGTAGAGAGTGAGCTGGTTCTTATCTGCTTTGTATTTAGCAGCAATGCTATCAAGTGTATCACCATCCTTAACAGTATAGAGGATGCCATTAACTGGCAAGATCGTCAGCTCTTTGCCTGGCTCAAGCGCATCACTGGTGAGCTTGTTAACCCATTTGATAGTCTGTGTGCTAATTTTGAACTTATCAGCAAGGCTTGGCACACTATCGCCTGCAACTGTCGTGTATTTCTTAATAGTGCGGTTGTCAGCTGTTGGCTGAACGATCTGTGGCTTATTAATCGTCGTGGCACTCGTTTGGGTAAACGAGTTCTCTGCAGCAATTGACTGCGAGAGGTTGGCGACGTTGTTGGTGACAGGCAGATTTGTGCTCTCAGCAATTGATGTAGCAACATTGGTTGCAACAAGCTGATCTACCCCATCTGCTGATGGTGTTGCTGCCGTCTGACGTGTTGCACTGACAGGTGCAGCACTAGCTAGAGCGGTGTTCTCTGCCAAAATAGGCTGATAGCTCATGGCGACAAGTGAAAGTACTAGGACAAAAACCCCCACATAGGCCGATGTCCGTACCGGCGATAATGACTTATACAGTGGTCGCGGACGCCGACTCCGCACGGTAATAGGCGAAAGTTCGAGTTGTGAAGCCTGCTCGGCTGCTTGTTGTTGACGAATGATCGTTCTCCTGCGCATCTATTACTAGCGCGCTGCTACCTCACTCTGTCTTTCTTCTCTTATGCAAGAGAACGGAGCACACATGTCGACCGATTTTATTATGATATTAAAAAAATTGATTTCGGTGCTCGTACGACATTTAAAGGCAGGCCATTGGTAGAGCAATTTCCCTCTCTTGCATTCCCCGTATTATCACTCCCCGACTGGCTACCATCCATTCTACTACGCGGTTGTAGTTTAGTCAATGGTTTACAACAGTGGTGGGAGATGATATTTTGTGAAAATTCAACAGTTTTGGCCTCGCGACGTTTATGTGTAGCATATTACCGTCAGGGCACGAAACGTAGCTCAATATCGCTAAGGAATATGCGAGAACAGGTGCAGCCTACAGCTGGGATCTATAGCTCAGAACAGAGCTTCTTACAGTGCTGCTTGATGTTGGCCTGATGCTCGGCATCAGTGTTGGCAAAGTAGACATTGCCATCATCACCAGCAAGGAAAAACTCATAGTTGCCCGGGGCTGGATCGGCCACTGCTTTGAGCGCACCAAGGCCGGGTGTGGCAATCGGCCCAGGTGGCAAGCCTGGCTTGATGCGTGTATTGTACGGCGAGTCGAGGTTGACATTAGGGCTCACACCAGCAATGTCTGCCCCATAGATGAAGGTCACGTCCGAGCCAAGTACTTTGTTCTCGCGCAAACGCTTGTAAAAGACTTGAGCAATCTGTCGCTGGATCTGGTAGCAATCTTGGCTCGCACCACCACACCCCATCTCGCGCTGGATGATAGAGGCGAGGGTGATAGCTTGGTAGAGATTGAGTTTTTGGGCTGCAAATTTGTCAACCAAGCCATTATTTTGAATCTGCTCGTACATATGCGCGAAGGCTACCTTAAGAGCTGCTTCTGGACCTTGATTGGCCGGCACAGAGTACGTATCACCAAAGATATAGCCCTCGAGCGAAGTGCCAGCTGGTTTATTGGCAAAGAGTGGACTGTCGTACGTCTTAGCGAGTGCAGCTTTGATCGATTCCTCACTGTAGCCAGCTCGCTTGAGTGCTGTGGTGGCATCTTGACCTTGCGGCTTATAGCGCGAATCGACAACAGTACCACCTGGCAAGAATGTGACAACACGATTATCATGACACCCCTGCGAAAGCTTGGTCACGATCTCAGGCAACGACTGTGCAGGGCTAAATTGACATACGCCAGTATGGAGTTGATTGCGCGAGCCCGACAGGCGGGTGTAGATATCAAAGGCGCGAACATCACGAATCAGCCCCTGCTCTTTCAGTGTAGTAGCAACAGTCTTGAACGTGTCGCCCTCACCGATCGTTAGCGTCTTCGTGGTGGTGTCGGTCTGGTCGACCGGCTGCAGGTTTTGATGATACCACCAGTATGCTGCTGCAAGGATGAGTAAAATTAGCAATCCAATACCACTGAGCCACCACAGCCATCGGCGGCGCCCGTGGCGTGGCCGCTCAGTATTGTAGCGTGGGGATTTTTTTTGAGAGCCAATCGTCCGGCCCTTTGGCGCATCATCTGCAAAAAGTGGCGAAACACCGTCATTGTCAAGTAGACTCCCTCGCTGCGGCTCCAGTGCGGGCTGCGGCGGCTGGTCGTCATCAAAGCCATAGAAGCTATCATCATCAAGCCCAGAAGGCAGCGTATCATCAGCAAAATCATCAACTGGAATGGTGGTTGGTTGAGACTGAGATTGCGGTGCTGGCTGCTGGACTGGCACTGCGTATGTGTCGCGAGACGGTGCTGATGAGCGGTAGGGCTGTGGCTGAGGTGCTGGTTGCGATTGTGGTTGAGACTGAGGCTGTGGCTGAGGCCTACTCACCCACGCGTAGGGGTCATATGCCTGCTTCGGCTCAGAAGACGGTGCTGACTGCGGCTGGATAGATTGTGTCGATTGTGGCTGTTGTTGCCCTACCGTTGGGCGATGTGGCTCTGAGCGACGAATATACGGTGACGCAGATCGCCCTGAAGCACCCGCTGCAGCAGCTGAGCGTCCCGAGCGTGGCGTGATGCGTTCTACTGGTGGTGGCGACATTGGTGGGTTTGGATTCCCTACCTGGAAGCCTCTGCCTGGCTGGCGGCGAAAATCAGTCATAGTGCGTCTCCAAATAGTCTTGCAAAATAATACTGGCAGCGACAGCATCGATAGCACCCTTGCTATACGGCTTTCCTTGAGCACGAAGATACTCCTCAGCTTGTACGCTGGTGAGCGACTCATCTTGAAATGCCAAGCGCGGCGCAATATCCGTCAATTGGGTTGCAAACCGCTCAACATAGGCGGTCTGAGCTGTAGGCTCGCCCGATTGATTGCGCGGGTAGCCAACGACGACCACCCCAACACGCTCACTCATAATCAGCTGAGTGATTTGCTCAAGTTCACTACCATCCACTTCAATCGTATCATATGCGACAGCAATTCGCACGGACGGATCGGCGATTGCAACACCAATCCGCCGTTCGCCAACATCAAGCGCTAAGTATGTTCTCTTATTGTTCATTGAGGTCAAATACCACCTTTATACGATTCGTGTCATTTGGTGCTGATTGCACCCAGAATGGTGAAAACGATACATCGGCCGAGCTCACTCCCTCAATCTTCTCGACATGCGAGCGGATCTCGGCATAGCGCTTGCCCTTGGCATAGTCTTTGAGCTCCGACTCGTCGACTTTAGGGCCTATTTTGCCATTGGTCGTGATAGTCGCATTGTAGGCATTACCATTAGCCGAAACATTGGTCACCGAGAGCTTATTGACGCCATTGCTATGAACTTGCTGGTTGGCCTTGCCATCAATCTGCTGCTTGAAGTATGCATCAAGGAAGATGCCTGCCTCGCGCTTCTCAATCGCCGAGAGGGAGTACTCCACTGCACCAGTCAGCTGGGCTTTGCCGTCGGTTGCTTCGCCGCCCACCTTGACGTTCGGTTGGATGTCGCTGTCGTTTTGCTTGAAGGTATCATTCAGAATGATATAGCTGTCGCCATTAAACTGTGAGGCAAGCTCGCGCTTAGCACCATTGCTATCGAGTGAGCTATGGAGTCTATTTCTCGCCTGCTCAATATCACTACGCTGTACTGTGGTAATTGTCTTGTCTGTGCCACCAGAAGTATCATGCGTGAAGGAGACGGAGAAGCCAGAAGGCCCCTTGGCCGAGCCCGATGCACCATTGTACTTCGTGCCACTCTCTACTGCGGTGACCTCTGTCGTGCGGCCTCGCATGAGGTCGCCACCCGACGCGTTAGAGTCGAATACCACCGACGATGTCGTTTTATACTGCATACCATTCTCGGACGTGATAGTCGTCCCGGCGTCGATCGTTGCTCCATTACGTAAGACGTCAAATGAAGCCGGCGTAAAGCGCACCGTTCCCGTTGCCTTTGCACCAACATCTTCTTTGCCGGTGGCAGTGAAGTCGATCGAGATAGTTTTGCGCGTTGTCTTGGTTGTTGTCTTGATTGTCCCTTCTTGTAGGTTTGAGCCAAGCGAATCGCCAATCGTAACGCGGGTACTAAGCGGCAGATCAGAGGTACGAGCCTTGATCGTGATGGTCGCATGTGGTGCGAAGAAAATCGCCCACACCAAGAAAACGATCAGGACAACGAGTGCCGCACCACCGATCAAGAGCTTCTTGCGCATTTTATTGAAGTCCGGTACCTTCACCTTCTTCTTGAGATCTGAGGCAGCCGACGTATCAGCTGCTTTGTCGTCGTCATCTGGCGTCTTGCGAGCAGCCGGGCGGGTGGCAGGATGAGCCGGTACAGGAGTAGTAGGCGTTACTGGCTCAGGATCTTCTGGTTCGAGCTCACTACCATCAATGACATCTTCGTCATCGACCTCGAGCGCTGGGATCTCAGCCATCTCTGGCCGGCTTTGCAATGTCCGCGCCGTAGGGATACTTGCCGAAGCCGCCAAAGTCGAGAGTGCTTGGTTACCAGTGATAATGACGAGCCGTTTACCTGCTTGCTCAGCAGCGCGCTGGACGAGCTTGAGATTGACAGCGCTCTGCATAGCACCAATCCGCTTGGGTGGCACAAGTGCGACGATTTTTTGCGAGGAGTCCTTCACCTTGCCAATAATGGCGGTAATATCGTCCTCGGTATCGATATAAATGACATCTTTTTGCATTTAGATCCTCAACATTTTATTCAATTTATTGCGTAGTGTTTCTGTTTCGCTTGCCCCAATCATCGTATCGTAGCCCACGCGCAGGAGGCCCATCGCGGTGATAAATGAGTGGTCGCTGACCTTGTTCGTCAGGTCGACCACGCCCGAGACGTCACTGGGCTTAATATGCTGCACCACTGGCCGGCGTGTAAAGGGGAGGTCGGTATACCAATCGCGCGTCTCGAGGGCTTTGACTAGTGGCTTGAGGCTCGCTCCACCACCGCAGAGCAAGATACGATTAGGCAAGTGGTCAACCGAGCTAAATTCGCTCAGAGCAAGATCGACTCCTGCTAGCCAGACATCGAGGGTTTTATCAATTGCGGTATCAAAATGCTGCTTAAGCTCTTGTTTCATCTGCTCGTGATTAGTCGCAACCTTAAGCTTCTCAGCCTCGTTGTAGCTAATGGCACACTCGTTGGCAATCGTATTGGTAAAGCTGCGTCCACCAATACCAAACATCCGCGTCCCTTCCACGCCACCATCATTTACTACTGCAATGTCTGTTGTGCCGCCACCAACATCGGCAAGAATAGCCGTAAATGAGCTATTCGCATCTGTACCTAGTACGCTCCGGCTTACCGCAAAGGGCTCGGCTGCTACTGCCACGAGATCGAGCGCTAGCTCATCAGCCACGCGCTCAAGCGCACCAATGTGCACCATAGGAGCAAAAGCAGTGTAGATCTGCACCGCTACGTCCTTACCTTGGAAGCTAATTGGGTTGCTGACCTTGTAACCATCAATGTGAATGCTGACGAGTGCAGAGTTGACGAGCTTTACCTCTACGTCTTGGTTACCCGTCTCGAGAGCGATCTGCCGCTGCGCCTTGATGGCAGCTCGGTCTTGCACCTTCTCGATGATGAATTCCATCTCGGTCTCATCTAGTGGGCGATCGGGCTGCGGACGACGGTAGCGAATGGTATTTGTCACACCCTTCACAAGCTCGCCAGCAATGCCAATCACTGCACGGCGCGCCTGTATGCCAGCCTCAGACTCGGCTTGGGCCAGAGCATCTTCGCAGTTGCGCACGACTGCGGCAATGTCGGCAATCGCACCAGAGTGCATATCGCTGCGGTCTTGGTGTTTGCGCCCCACACCAATGATCTCAATCTCCTCACCATTAACCCGAGCAAGCAGCGCCTTGACGTACTCTGTCCCAATATCAAGACCAACCAGGCATTCGCTAGCGCTGTTATCTGCTCGGGTAAGAAATCGATCGAAAACCATAATCATCTCTATTATATACCATATACAGGCCTGCCTGCTAGCCCTAAACGGTGATTATTGGCGAATTTATGATGAAATGATTCATTTTGTACCGAGCACTGCAAGCATCGTTATTGAGAAACATTGCAGAAACATCATACAGTGGTAGCACCTCCTTGACAAAACAGAGGTAACCACTGTACAATACGCCCACTATGACTAACCGCGAGCCAGTCGATTCCGTCCCTATCGGCATCTTTCCACTTGAGAACTACGAGCCAACCGAGCTCACCCTGCTTGGCCGCCACCTGTACAAAACTATTGCAGCGCTTGAAGCGCACCATGCCATGCCCGACGAAACAACGATAGCCTACCAAGCTCCCTTTGGGCGCTATAACGAAGGTGGTACATTGGCCGTTGACCTCACAGCTGATGCCACTGGCCTGACCGCTGGCCAGCTCGCCTTTGCCGACCCCGATAAGCATCATTCTTTTGCACTAACACTGGCGGATAATCGGCAATACTGGTATAGCCGGACCGACCTCAGCCAGATGCCTATCACTCACAACCACGTGGCACGCCTGCTCGACCGCTCGCGCCCGCTTGACCATGATTCGGAGCTATTTAGATGGTATGCAACCAACCGCGGCACAACCGCTGCCGACCTCCAGACTCTTCTTGACGAAGCAGTCCTCCCTACGGTTAATCCTGAGCAAGTTCGCCGCGATGCGACCTACTGCTATAATGATATTATTCTCAAAGGCGAACAGTGGTCTGGTGTGCGTCTTGCACTGACAATACGTCGGCTTGGTCAGCTTGCTATGGGCATTACAGCAAATCTAAAAATACCCTACAGCTGTGATGAGCTCGACGCACCAGTGACTTGCCGTATTACCAGTGATGACTTAGAATATACCACACTTGCCTGCTTTTATGATCATAACGAAACAACCTCGCAGCGTCGCCGTACATATGTTGAGCCAGACGTCGCAGGGCTAAGCAACACTATCGCCCAGCTAACAGAGGATATGGTTGCTGAGCGCTGCGCTCTCCAGTAGGGTCACGCCCTCTCTTCTGTGCCCTTGTAGGTGTTATTAATGCCAACACAACAACACCAGTAATATGTTACTGGTGTTGTATTGTTTATTCCTGGTTATCTACTAGCAGCGCTACCGCAAAACCGCTTTGATCCGGCGGATACCGGCCGAGCTCGACTCTTCCTTAGTGATTTTGAAACGCTTACCACCTTCGGCCAAGACACCAGTGTGCTCGACGTGTGGGCCCCCGCACACTTCGAAGCTCACGCGCTCATCACCTTCGCCAATGGAATAGACCTTGACGGTGTCGCCGTAGCGTTCGCCAAAGGCACCGATTGCACCGAGCTTCAGTGCTTCATCGGTTGGGTACACGGCAAAGCTAACCGGCAAGTCTGCCTCGATCCAAGCATTAACCTGGTCTTCCACCGCTTGCTTTTCCTCTGGGGTGAGCTTGTCGTGATTGAAGTCGAAGCGCAGGCGCTGAGCGGTGATGTTGCTGCCATGCTGCTGCAAATCTGGTGCTTTCAATACCGTGCGCAGCGCTGCACCCAGTAGGTGCGTTGCCGTGTGATACTTGAGGTGAATCGGGTCATGACCCTCTAGCCCACCGCTAAATTGCCCCTTGCGTGCCGTCTTGGAGCGCTGGCGCTGCTCGGCCATTTTGGCGTCAAATTCTGCTCGCCAGTCCTCAGAGAGCGAAATCCCCTGCTTGTATGCCTCCTCTGTACTGAGCTCTACCGGGAAGCCAAAGGTATCATATAGCGTGAATAACTCCGCGCCAGTCAGGCCATCTGCTCCATACTGCTGCATCTGTTTGAGCCCCTTGCGGAGCGTTTGCCGGAAGGCTTTTTCTTCCTTGACGAGCACGGCGATGATCTGTTCGCGCGCTGCTTTGACCTCTGGGAAGTCTGCCTCATATAGGTCGGCAATCACCGGCACCACTGCTTCAAGAAAATTCTGCTCAATGCCAAGGTCGAAGCTGTAGCGGATAGCCCGTCGTAAGAGGCGACGCATCACATAGCCCTGCTCCTTGTTGCTCGGGATGCAGCCATCCACCGCCATGAAGGTGGCCGCTCGCAGGTGGTCAGCAATCACCCGCATACTCTCGGTATGCGAGGTGTAGCTCTTGCCACTAAGCTGCTCAAGCTTGCTGATAATAGGCCACATCAGGCTAATCTTAAAGACATCAGGGTCGTTATTGGCCGCAGCCGCAATGCGTTCCAGACCGGAGCCGTGGTCGATATTCGGCTTATCTAGTGGAACAAACTGTCCCTCGGCTACCTTCTTGTATGCCATAAAGACGTTGTTGCCGATCTCCATGAAGCGCCCACAGTCACAGTTAGGGTGGCAGTGCTCACCAAATTTTGGATCATGCTCGATGAAGTCAAACTCATAAAACATCTCGCTGTCGGGCCCGCATGGGTCACCGACTGGCGTCGTCTCGGGCCCGCCGTTGCGACTCCACCAGTTTTTACTGCCGTCGTAGTAGAAGATGCGCTCACCTGGCCGGATACCACGGGCCGCGCCGCGCTCTTCGCTGCCGATGTCGGCACTCTTGGCTTCAATCCCTTTTTCGGCAAATTTCTGCCGCCACAGCTCGGCTGCTTCGGTGTCTTTGGCAATGTTGTACTCAGGCGCACCAATGAAACACGTCACATACAGGCGATTTGGGTCGAGCCCCACCTCCTCAGTGAGGAATGTCCACATCCAAGTAATCTGCTCTTTCTTGAAGTAGTCGCCCAAGCTCCAGTTACCGAGCATCTCGAAGAAGGTGGTGTGGCGATTATCGCCAATATCGTCGATATCTTGGGCGCGCAGGCAGGTCTGCGAGTCGGCGATGCGCTTGCCCTGTGGGTGTGTCTCACCCAGCAGATATGGGATCATCGGCTGCATGCCCGCACCAGTAAAGAGTGTCGTCGGGTCGTCGGTTAGGATGAGCGGGGCCCGCTTGATAATGGCGTGCTGCTGCTTGGCATAAAATTCGAGGTATTTGTTGCGGGTATCTTGAGCATTCATAGGGGGTATTATAGCACGGACGCACTACCTCGTGCATCTTTGGTGGTATTCCACGCTTACCTCACGTTTTGGCGCGACCTCATCATCACACCGAGTCACTTCTTAGACTATTCCCGAGCATGTATAGCGTAATGGCGTTGAGAAGTTTTTCGCATCACAAAAAGAACATCATCAATGCGAACGCCCACATACAAAAATCGACTCATTCAAGAGCCGATTTTTGCGCGATCGTACTTATTTCTCACGTTTGAAAAGCTTGTTGCGATGACGCCACAGGCCAATTGCCCCACCAATGAGAGCAGTCCCTGCCCCGCCGAGGAGCCAGAGGTTGGCACCAGTGTCGGCAAGCGCAGCTGCTATAGGATGCGCCTGCTCGGGCGTGTGGGCTACCGTCTTTGGTGCGGCGACAGCTTGCGGTGGTTGTTGTGGTCGCAGCGCAGTGCGGATTGCATCAACCCGCCGCTGCAGTGCCGCCTTGACTGCATTATCTTTGACAGTATCGACTACTGCTTGGGTTGTTGCAAGCAATGCAAGATCCGGCTTAGCTTCGAGTGCATCAACGGCTTGCGTGGCTGTCTTTTGGCGTGCTTGATCCTCCTGGATGGCTGTGGCTATAGCAGTGGTGAGCGCCTTCGTTGCTTTGGCAAGTTCTGGCGTTGTGGTTGCTTTGAGATTTGCGAGGCGATCTGCCTCTGTCGCTGCTGCCGCAACGTCTTTGTCTGCTGCAACATAGGCTGGCGCAGCAGCAAGTTCTTGCTTGGCTTTGTCGTAGTCGGTGTGGTCGACGCGGAGGTCATCGATTGCTTGCTGAAGCTCTTGCAATGCTTTGTCGATCACAGCCTGAGGAGATGTCTCATCAGCCACCACGGCACGGGCAATAACCTGTTTGGATATTGCCTCCGCCCTGGTGTGTGGGCTGTAGCCATCCAGCACCATCGGCTCAGCTAGCTTCGCTTCGAGCTTTTCAGTAGTTGTGACCTCTACCTCGCGTGTCACCTCTGCTTTATTATTAGCATTATCGACCGCACGGTAAGTGATTGTATATGTGCCTGGTTTTGGGTTTGCAAGGTCAAGGTTTTTTGCGTCGATAACCACGCCATCGCTATTAACACCTGTTCCGTCTGCCCCATCATTCACTGCCACAGTACGCACAGCATCGGCAATCGAGCGGCCTGCTCGCGCCACGAGCTTCTCTGGCTTGGCTGGCGTAAAGACTGGTGCGGTAGTGTCAGCATCAGCATACGCCTGATGCGCCACAAGCTGCGGCCCCACAAGCCCAATCCCACCAACGACGACTGCCGTCGCAGCAATAACTCTCATCCGAGAGTGAGTGTGTTTTACCCTCATAATAATCCCCCTTATGGTTGTCTATAAGTGTCAGTATACGAAACTGCCGTTTGGGTTGTCAACAGAGTTACTTCTGAATGGTCGTGCGACGACATATTTCCTGATACTTAAAGGGAGAATACATGCCTTGCAGAATAGCCTCTCTGTTTTCGCTCATTATTGAGGTAATAAAGCAGCTATAAAGCCATGGAATCGACGACAATCCCTCCGCCGAGACACTCTGCCCCGCGGTAGATCACGGCTGATTGGCCGGCTGCCACGGCCCGCTCAGGGTCACTGAGGTGGAGCGTGGCTTGAGCCTGATCTGAATCATACTGCAACGTGCATGGCCTCAGCTGGCCACGATGGCGCAGGCGGACGGTCAGCTGGTCGCTCGCCGCTGGTGCACCATGAATCCAGTGCAAATCACCCACCAACACATCATGACGCCACATTGCTTCATCATTCATATTACGGCTCACGTATACCACATTCGCTGCCATGTCCTTACCGACGACGTAATAGGGCAAGCCGCCGCCGACATCCAGCCCATGGCGCTGACCCAGGGTGTAAAAGATCGCACCATCGTGCTGGCCTAACACTGCCCCTGTTTGCTTGTCGATAATATCGCCCGGGCGAGTGGATACATACTGACTTAGGAAGTCTCGCATGCCGACATTACCAACAAAGCACACTCCCATCGATTCCTGCTTGCGCGCTGTCCAGAGACCACGCTCAGTAGCCATGTGCCGCACCTGCTGCTTGGTATAGCCACCAAGCGGGAAGAGTGTATGCTGGAGTGCATCACTCGTCACGCGGTAGAGGAAGTAGGTCTGGTCTTTCGCTGCATCGGTTGCGCGGTAGAGGCGATCAGGCTGGAATGAATGTTCCTGACCGGTCGCCGCGCTGTCATCCTCTGCACATGCGCCACCGGTCTGCGCATAATGGCCAGTAGCAATGAGATCAGCCCCACGCTCGCGCGCCGTATCGAGAAAGAGCCGAAACTTAATCTCTTGATTGCACATAATATCGGGGTTAGGCGTGCGCCCAGCTTGGTACTCAGCTAGCATGTAGTCTACCACCTTGTGCTTGTAGTCGTGCTCAAAATCAAAAACGATAAAGTCGATACCCAGCTGCACCGCGACCCGCTTAGCATCGGCCAAGTCTTCCGCCCAGGGGCACTGCATGCCGGGTAGGTCTTGGCTCCAGTTTTTCATATACACGCCGGTCACGTCGTAGCCCTGCTCAACCAGCAGCGCTGCGGTGAGGCTACTATCCACCCCACCACTCATCCCGACAAAGACGCGCTGCGTCATGGTTGCACCGCCTTAAACCAGCCAATCTTCACCAGCTCTTCGATCGTCAGTTGCCAGCCACTTGGTGTGAGCCACCAGGTGTCTGACCACTGCCGGTCGGTAGCGACAGGGTGGCTGCGCATGGCAATATGCGGCACATACTGGCCAAACTCCAGTGCAACGCGGCGCGAGTGGTAGGCACTGGTGACGAGGATAATCGAGTCAATATTCTTTTGGCGAAGGAGTTGGCCAGTTTTTTTGGCATTTTGGCGGGTGGTTTCGCTTAGTTCCTCGGTGAGGATGGCACGATCGGGCACACCAGCCGCCACAGCTTGGCGGCGCATTGCCTCGGCATTGCTGGGGCCGGTCTTATCGGCAGCAGCACCTGAGAAGACGATGAAGCGTGCCCATCCATTTTGGTAGAGGCGAATCGCTTCGGCGGTGCGGGCCTGGGTATCGCCACCACTCACTGCCACAATAGCATCAGCAGCCTGGCACTGCTCAGCACTACTCGGGGCTGCTTGGCACGTGGCAAGGTCGTCGCGCGTCAGCCAGCGCCCACCAAGCCAAACGAGAAGCATCAGGGCGATAAATATCCCAGCAAGCCAGCGTAATAACTTCACCGCCGCGCTCCCTTCATCCGCTGCTGTTCGTGCTGCACTGCTGCAATGATACACTGCGCCGCGCGCTGGCAATTCTCCTCGGTCGAGAGCCGTCCTAGGCTAATGCGTAGACTTCCGTCGGCTACCTCTGGCGGCAGGCCAATCGCGGTGAGGACATGGCTGCGCAAACCCTTATTGGCCGCACAGGCGCTGCCAGTTGCCACAAGCACACCATCGCGCTCAAGTAAGAAAACGAGCCGCTCGGCATCTACCCCCAGGAACGAGATGTGCAGATGCCCCGCCAAGCGATGCTTCATATCACCCGAGACAACTGCCGTGGGGATATGCTCGCACAGAGTTTGCTGCATGCTATTACGCAAACGTTCAAGGCGCTGCGCCTCGGATTTGCGATGTGCTTGGGCACATTCAAGTGCCGTTGCAAAGCCGACCGCACCAGCCACATTCTCTGTCCCACTGCGTAGGCCACGCTCTTGCCCGCCACCAACGATGAGCGGATCAAGCCGCACTTGGCTAGCTAGCCACAAGAGGCCAACTTGCTTAGGACCATATATCTTGCCCGCATTAAGTGTTAGTGCATCCACGCCAAGGCGCGCCACATTAATATCGAGCTGACCTGCCCCCTGCGAGGCATCACTGTGGAGGTAGAGCGGCGTTGGTTCACCCGCTTCGAGTCGTCGCTGGCGCTCACGGGCTACTACTGCGGCAATTGCCCGCAACGGCTGAATCGTCCCCAGCTCATTGTTAGCCAGAGCAATACTGACGAGTACCGTCTCTGGACGAATCGCCTGGGCAATCACCTCGGGCATCACCACACCCTTTGGGTTCGCTTTCACCACTGTTACATCATGCTGGTGCGCTGCTGCTAACACAGCATGGTGCTCTATATTTGCCGTTACCACATGGCCGTGTACGCCAGCAAACATGAGGTTGATCGACTCTGTTGCACCAGCCGTCATAATAATCTCATCTGGCTTGCCGCCCAGCGCCACCGCAAGACGGTGCTTTGCCTGGCGATAGGCCTGCCGCACCGCTACTGCCGGCGCATAAGGACTAGACGGGTTAAAAAACTGCTCTGCAAAGTAAGGCTGCATCGCTGCCAAAACACGGTCATCCATCGGCGTGGCCGCTGCGTGGTCGCAATATATCATCTCTGGTTTCACTCCAATTAGTATAGCACTCTAGTCCGGATCGGCGAAACGCTGGCCAGTATTGGGGTCAACGTGGTAAATCTCGCGTGCTACCCGCTCATAATAGAGGCGCGTCGCCATGACAAAATTACGTAGTTCATCACCGGTCAGGTAGCTGTAGCGAGCACCCTCTTGTGCTTTGAGGATGCCTTGGTCGTTAATCTCGTAGCGGATGGTATTGGTCTGGATATGGCGCTTCTCGTCTGTCCACTCTTCGTGCCAGATCCAAGTTTTTTCGTCTAGGCAAAAGAACTCGCGATGCCGCCCCTTCTCTACCGGGCCAAATAGCTCTGCTCCAATCTCGCTCTCAAGCGTGATAAGCTCGCGCTCAGTATAGCGCTTAAAGGGGCGCTTCTTCGACTTACCAATACTGGTGTCGCCCGCCAGCAGCGCATAGGCCTTGCCAAGGAGTGAGCTTGGCTTTTTCACTAGGCAGCACGCCTTCCGGAGTAATAATAACCATTACCGTTATTGGCAGTATCCGCTTGTCTTGCTGTATGTGACGATCTATCTAGCGAGTTATTGCCGTTTATCGAGTATACCTGGGCTTCATGCGAAGATGGGTATTCGTCGTCTGGTTCCTTTTTTTCATCCCAGAAACTATCGTCAAGTTCAGTTTCACCACCAACAAAGGCTCGCGTTGCCATAGCCTTGACAACACCATTCGTCCCTTTAGTCTCCTCAAGTTGGCGTGCATCATTGCTGCCATACATTGCAAGTTCTTGTTCACGCATCTTCAAGACTAGATTCGTCACTCGTGCAGCATAGAGTATATTCTCACGATAAATTGCTTCTGGGGATACCGTCTTACCCTTGTCTTCATCCTTTGTCGTGCCATTATATGCACGCAAAGCATCAGCAAGTCCTGCTGCAACACGCTTCGCCCGTCGCTCTGCCATGAGATCCTCATACGACATAATACCAGAGCGATTCTCATCGCCTTGGGGTTTTGACTCCTGCGTCGCATCGCCCTTATCTGTGGGCTGTTGTTGTGGTGGTGTATGATCTATCGAAAAGAAACTCTCGCCGCTCATATATCAAATAACCTTTGTACATTTGCCGTTGTGGTGGTGGCGATGCGCGCGATAGGCAAGCCCTTCTTGGCTGCTTGGTCGCGGGCTACCTCCTCCACATAAGCCGGTAGGTTGATTCTACCACGGAAGGGCACCGGAGTCAAGAAGGGGGCATCGGTTTCGAGCAGCATGGCATCGAGTGGGAGATCGGTGTAGAGCTGCTGCTGAGCACTGTCCTTTGTGAAGGTGCTGATGCCATTGACGCCAATATATAAGCCGCGAGCACGGCCGTGCTCAAGCTGAGCCTGGGTATCGGTAAAGCTGTGCAAAACGCCGCGCACTGGCTGGGCATCGTAGATAGGCCAAAAGTCCTGCCATACTGCGCCGTGAGCTTGTTTCTCGTCGCGCACGTGGAAGCTAACGGGCAGCTGAAACTCCGCTGCGAGCTGCAGCTGCGCCTGAAGGCACTGCTGCTGCGCTGGGCGGGCGCTATTGTCATAAAAATAATCTAGGCCAATCTCCCCTACCCCGACAATGACGGGCCGGCCCTGCCGGAGTGGCTTCTCAGCGAGAAGCTCGCGGATGGCGGCAATGTCTGCCTCACCCGCCGCCTCAGCATCATGGGGATGAATACCCACCGCTGCATAACAGTGGTCGTGCGCCAGGGCAAACTGCACCGCCTGACGCGAGCTGCGCACATCCGTCCCAACACAGATCATGGCAATGCCAGCCTGGACAGCCTGCTGGTAGGCTGTCTCGCGTGCTGCATCGTCGTAGAACTCGCTATCGTGTAGGTGGCAGTGCGAGTCGATGAGACGCGGCATGGGTGGCGTACTACTGTGAGTATGTGTCGTATCACTTGTCATAGCTATACTCCTTTGTTTATGAGGCGGCGTGAGCTCGTGGGTCGGGAGTGTGAATATAGCGCTTCGGGAACAGCGGTGGGACGTCAGCCGGCACGACGCCAGTACCAAAGATAGTGTGGATAGCCTGAGCGGTGGCAGGCATGAATGGCACAAGCTCATCGGCAATCTGCAGCAAAGTACTGGCCGCATAGGCTAAGACTTCGCTCAGGTGCGACTCAGCGTCGTGGTCGGTGGCGCGGCGCTTAGCGATCTCCCATGGCTTGACCCGCTCGAGGTATTGGTTGAGGCTGCGGACAGAGCTCCATACTTCATCGAGTGCTTTGTCGAACTCCAGTCGCTGCATCATGTCGCGGTAGATGGTCATATCGTGCTCGGCTTGCGGCGCATCGCCAATCACTCCTGCTTGGTAGCGCGTCAGCATGGCCGCCACCCGCTGCACAAGGTTGCCGAGGTCATTACCGAGCTCGCCGTTGTACGCTTTCTCAAATTTCTCCCAGGTGAAATCTCCATCGTCTTGGGTAGGAATATGGCGGGCAAAGAAGTAGCGGAAGGCATCGGCCCCGTAGCTCTGGATAATTTCCATTGGGTCGACCACATTGCCGACTGTTTTGCTCATCTTACTACCTCCAACGTGAACGAAGCCGTGAACGAGTAGTGTCTTAGGTAGTGGAAGGTCGAGCCCGAGCAACATAGCTGGCCAAATCCCTGCGTGGAAGCGCAAGATATCCTTGCCAATGACTTGCACATCGGCTGGCCAATACGCCTGCCACTCAGCCCTATCCGGATAGCCCAGCACCGTAATGTAGTTGGCTAAGGCATCGAGCCAGACGTACATCACCTGGCTGTCGTCGCCTGGCACTGGCACACCCCAGCTGAGTGTCTTGCGCGGACGGCTAATTGAGACATCTTGGACGCCATTTTTAATAAGCTCGAGGAACTCATTTTTGCGGAACTCAGGCACGATTTTCATCCGGCCTTCAGTAATGGCTTGGCGAATCTGCTCGGTAAAGGCACTCGCCTTGAGGTAGTAGTTCTCCTCTGAGACGCGCTCATACGGCGTTTGGTGATCAGGACATATACCATTCGTCTCGTGGACTTCCTTGTCGGTAAAGAATGCCTCATGCCCCACGCAGTACCAGCCCTCATAGGTGTGCTTGTAGATCAGCCCCGCCTGAGCAAGCCGCTGCCAGATATACTGCACTGCTGCGACGTGGTGTGGGTCAGTCGTGCGGATAAAGTCAGTGTATTCTGCGCCAACTGCCTCCATCAAGACTTTGAAGTTGCCATACATGCTGTCCACATAGCCCTGTGGGTCGAGCCCATTCGCCTGAGCCTTGGCAGCGATTTTATTACCATGCTCATCCGTGCCAACCTGGAAGCGTACCTCGTGGCCATTTTGCTTCTGATAGCGCGCCCAGATATCGGCTAGGAGATAGTCGAGCGCATTGCCAATATGCGGCTTACCGTTGACATAAGGAATAGCAGTGGTGATGTAGGCGTGTTGTTTGGTCATAGGGGTATTATAGCATGGGGCGAGTTAGGGTGTCTTGGGCTGCTGCCGCTTGGCAATATCAATCAGCACATAGAGCTTATCCGTGCTCTGCATCAGGGTGATGGTGTCGTCCTGGTTGGTCATCCAGACAGTTGAGATAGCGAGACCTTCTGCGGCATGCTCGGCTTCGTCCACCTCATCGCTTGGCTCACCCCAGGCTGTTTGCCCAGCCTGCACGTATTGGCGGTAGAGGTCGAGGCACTCTGCTGTGGGTGAACCATTAGCAAACCATGCCACTACCATAGATATAGTGCTACCCTCGCCAGACACCATAACCCGCAGTGGCCCATCATAATACCACCAGGTATTCTCCTCTTGCTTCATGAGCTGCCAACCCTGGCTCTGCATTGTGGTATCAAGCTGCTGCATAGACAGGGGCCATGACTGGTGCAGGATGCGATCGATCCAGGCGGTGAATTGCTCTGGAGAGAAGTATGTCTCCTCATGTAGCTCACTCTCCAGGCGCGGCAATGGATCAGAGCCAGGATAGGGACGAATCGTGCGCGGGCGGCGGGCACCATCGGACGGTGCACCAGTTTGCTCGCTAGCAAGGACAAACATGATTGTCTTGTCCTCCTTGTTGAGATTGATACTGACGTACTCCCGCGAAGCTGGTGTTTGTGGAGCAAAACCCTTCCACATCGTACCAGTGAGATGACCTGTGTGTCGTACATCGGTCGGCCAACCCCAGGCCGCCGTGCCGGCTGCGCAGTATTCGTCGTAGAGTGCGCGGCACGCGTCTGCTGGTAATTGGTGAATTACATCAATGACTGGGCTACTCGCCACCGACGTTACAACGTCATTTTCTATTGTAGCAAGCAACGGCATGTGACCATCGTAGTGCATACACTGCTCGTGCCCCGTCTGCGGCTCTTGCTCACGTGGTTTGACGAGCTGCCAACCAAATTCTTGGACGAGACTATCATACACCTCATACGTCATTGGCCAGGGGAGCTTGCGGAGTGCATTAATGAGTGAGACAAGGCGTGCGCCGTCAATCGGCTTAGGCTTGTCAGATGACTGAGCTGATGATTGGTTTGCCTGCATAGTACCTCGTATTTTTACTTATGGTATATCTCTTTGGAAGATAAGAGTACTCGTATCGTACCACGTTTTGGTGTAACGTGCTACCATTCAGTCATGTTATTGACAAAGCTGCAATCTATTTTATATAACGCACTACTCTACTATGGAATATCACCCATCATCCTACTCTCCCGAGCACTACTCGCTCGCCGACCATTGGAAAATCAAGAACCAGGCACGCGAAAAAGGGCTCTTTACCCCGGCGCCGGCGGGGTATCTGCTCCGCACGACTGTTGCTAAGAAGCTCCATGTGACGTACGCAACGATTAATCACACTGTTAAAACCCTCGGCATAACACTCGAGCAATATCGTGCGCGACGCCAGAACGGCCAGCTGGCTTGCACACTAGGCTACCACCTCTCGCCTCGGCAAGCTGAGCAAGTGGCGGCTTACCTGGGGCGATCACTTGGTGCAACGGTTCGCTAAACACTTAGGCTCGACACACGCTCCCACTACCTATGCTATAGTATGGTAATGCGTATGGAAAAACCCCAGCAATCAGCACAATTACCCGAGGCATTTGACAGTCATACTGCTCAAGTAGAAAAGCTCAACGACTTACACAAACTTCTACGCTTTTTGCTTGAGAATGATCTCGGTCTTTCTACTCACGACCCGGCGCAGGCATATATGTCACAACATATTCAAGAAACATCTGCATCGCAGCAACTCCTTCGCTTTATTGCAACCATCCAACCACATGGCACCCAGCCTGCTCGCACCGTTATCACCTATCCAGATGTTGCTTTTGTTTTTGATACTCCAGCTGTAGAACAAGCCGCGCAGGCTCAGGGCAATAGCTATCAACCATTGCACGAGTATAGAAAACACGATCTTGCTGAGCTTGTGCAAGATGAGACGTGTGGTGTTGCTCTATCGACCGATCATCATTTTGCTTGGTATATGTATGATGCACTCACGAGCCCACTTGCTGATGTGCATCAGCGTATCGCTGCCGACCAGACGAACAACAACTGGCTCCATGGCGTCTATCATCATGGCCCAGAGCCACTTATATCTGTTGGCCGGGCTTCTCGCCACCTTGGTATAACACCGCATATGGTAGAGAAAGCTTTAAGAGATCATCGGGTTATCAAGAAGATCGGCAAGATCATTGTCGCTCCACGCGGCAAATCGATGCGCCCATTCATCACACCCGAACAACTTCTGAGCCTCCAAGAGCATTTTCACCCCTACAACGCCGATACTCATACACTCCTCCCTCCACAGGAAGAAGAAATGACCTGCCCGCAACTCGCCAGAGCACTTGGTGTACACGACATGACAGTGCGACGAGCTATTGCTACCCTTAATCAAGAAAAATCCGAAGGCGAGGACAGTCTGACTGGCACAACACGCAAAGAGCAAGGTCGACGCCCAACCGTATATTATTCATCTGAGCAGCAGGCCCGTATCCTCACTAAGCTCCGAGAGAAAGGCTATTCTGTGCCAGCAAAGCTGCGTGATAAGCTAGGCGAAGACCTCACGCATAAAAATTAAAGATGCTACAATAGTAGCTAGTATGACTGTACGACTCCGCGCGACACAAATGCAACCCAGAAATATCCCAGAAGAACCAACAGCCCTCTCTCATACACCAACACCACTGGATTTATATACAGCATTGAAGCAGTTAAGAAGTCGGTCGGGATATCGCTAACTTATGTGGTACAGTAACTACTTTCCTGTGATACGCACAAATATCATCTCATGTTCGTCTGGCCCTGGGTTGTGGATCTTGTGCTGCGTATCGGGTGGAAAGATAAAGACGTCGCCTGGATTGTAGGTATATGTACCATCTGCGTCAGACACCTCACCACTACCTTTGAGGACGATCATTGTTTCCTCGACACCGGGGTGGTCATGCCAGTCAAAAGTTGCGCCTGCAGGTAGCCAACCATGGGTGATCGCCTCGCAATACGGGCTTGTGGCGTGCTCAGCCGACACATAGACTTTGCGTGCCCCACTGCCACCGTGGGCAGATTCTTTGGGGATGGTGGTTGCTGGACGTTTGATAATGCGCATGGGGTTGCTCCTTCTATTTACTTATTGCTGCAGTTTTTGCTTATAGTAAAAGGCGTTTGCCTCGATCTCTTCCACTGTGTCTGGGAATTGCTGCCCAAGTTGGGTGCGACTAAGTTTTAGTACAGCATCTTGTGGGCTGAGCTCAGATGCAGCCAGGGCTTGGCGCACATATTCGCGAATACGCCAATACTGCTGACCATCCTTGATAAGCTGCTCCCTTGGTGCACTGAGCGCACCAACCATCATGCCTGTGGCGGTGTGGCTTGCTTTTTTGAATATAGCGATGCCGACGGCAACAATCAGCAGCCACAGCCCAATAAGCAACACGATAGCGCTTTGCTTGGGGTTGCATATCGCCACCAGCACAAGCGCACCAGTTATGCCAACGGCGATTTTATGCCGCTGCACGAAGCTCTTCCGCTCCCCTGGCTGCTGCGCGGCCTTCGCATTAGAATCGAGCTCGGTAGGAAAGGGATATGATATCTCACTCAGCGCACTTCGCGCAATAATGTGCGAAATATCATCGCGGACAATTGGGTCAAAATGCTCTATGCGATAGTCGTCCTGCAGCTTCTTGGTCGATCCATCAATAATATCAACTGCCATAGCAACACCGGTCTGAGCTGCCATATCCCCGAGCGTTACGCCAGCTCCAATGCCAAACGAATTTTTGAACCATCCCATAATCACACTCCTTCTCTTGTATCCACCCACGGTCGATTGATGGGCAAACCTTTTCTTATCACAGAATAGCTGATGTAATTACATATTGCAAGGTATATGGGAGTAGCCGACGCAGTCATACCGCGGAGGAGCTTGACATTCGTCTATCTGCAGATTGCCGTTAATTTTCTCGCATCATTGCCAGCACCGCAAACCGCCCACCAGTGTCACCCGCTGCGTGCGAGAAGTAGTCGGGGCTTGTTACTGTATCGACAGGCGAGATGTGGATATTGCGCGGCGCAATGCCCGCGCGCTGGCACGCAGCAGCATTAAAGCCCTGCAAGTCAAGATGGATACCATCAGCTTCGTGCGAGCAAAAGGAGCGCCAGGCTGGGTCAGTTGCCTGGTCAAAATACTGCATGACGTAGCTCTGCTGCTGCGCGCTTGGGCTCATCCAGACAATGATATCCTCTGCCCGAGAGCCTTCGTGGACGAGGCGATCAATTGTCCGAACAAGCAGTGGTGAGAGTGTCGAATGCCGCCCCAGATGCAATAGCGCGAGCACCCGTTACACCGGATCATACAGCACCGTCGCCACGCAATCGGCCACTGGCAACAATAGCCCCACTCCAGGTGAGCGCGTCACGAGGCCGTCCGCCACTATCTCGGCAGTATGGCGAGTCGTCGCAGCGCTATCGACCTCGCAGAGCTGGTCATAGCTGCGGCCTGCGCCATAGACAATCCGCTGATACACCACATCCGTATATGCGGCCCCGCTTGCCTGGCAAAAGGCCTGTCGGTGTGCCACCACCTGCGGGTGATGTATTTCACTGAGTGTGCGGTCAAGCATTGTGCCATCACTACGCGATGACACGCTAACGAGGAGTTCTGGCGGGAAGCAGGTAGGCTGATCAGCCCGGATCATCGCGCGCGCCACTCTTGCATAATAGTGAGCCACTGGGCAATCGACACATCCTCTGCCCGCCAGTCTGGCGATATACCAGCGTGTTGCAGCATTATCTCGACTTCTGTCTTGTCTAGTGCAAGGCCCGCCGCAAGTGCACTGCGTAGCTTCTTGCGCTTCGCTACAAAGCCCGCCCGTACCACGCGGAAGAAATCCTTTTCGTCTGCTGGCGACACGAGAGGCTGAGCACGCGTCTCGAGCACCACTACCTGCGAATCTACCTTGGGCGGTGGCACAAAGAATTGGCGTGGCACCACTGGGCCTTGCTTCGCCTCAGCATAGAGCTGAGCGCTCACGCCCAATAGGCTCATTGCGCCGGGCTCAGCGGCAATTCGCTCAGCTACCTCCTTCTGCACCAGCAGTACTGTGCGGCGCGGCTTATTCTCCGCTGTCAGCAGCTTTTGGACAATCTTGCTCGTAATGTAATATGGCACATTTGCTACCACGATATAGTCAGTAGGAAGCTGGCTAAGGTCAAACTGCAGAATATCCTCATGTACGACTGTTAATTGCTTGCCGGGGAATTGCCCTGGTAGTTTGCGCGCGAGGTCGGCATCGTACTCTACCGCGGTTACCCTGCCCGCCCGAGCAAGGAGCCGACTTGTCAATGTGCCAAGCCCCGGGCCAATCTCTAGCACCGTATCATCAGGGGTCAGTGCTGCTGCATCGGCAATCGCCGCCAGCATATCCGGGTCTTTGAGCCAATGCTGCCCTAGAGATTTTTTATTTTGTAATGCCATAGCTGTATTATACCAGGGTCAGCAATAGTATGCTCTGCATAACTGATTGATAGCTTCTATAACCACAATCTCTTTTTGTCATAATTCTTATATTCTATCTTCTCCTTCTTTATCTATTTATATCTTTATAACTTTCTTTATCTAATATCTATCTATTTCTATACCCATCTCTATATATCTATACATCTCTTTCTCTATTTACTTTATCTTTCTATTTCTTTATTTATCTATTCTTTATCTTTCTCTATATATCCATATCGATTTCTCTCCTATTATATATAAAAGAAGAGAAAAAGAGTCTGCTGTAACAGAGAAAAAACAGGGTAACTATAGTACAAATCGATTTGTACTATAGTTGGGAGATAAGAAATGGTGGCTAAAGTGGAGAAATATTGTGCAAATCTATGTACTATGGCATAATCCATACATGGATACCAAAGAAACCTCAGACACACCTTCAGACTCTTATCACTTATCTCTGCTCGAGCTACTTGAAGAAAAGCTTCGCAGCATTGAAAAGCAAGTCGCGCTCATTGGCTCCGCCGCTGTTGGATACTGGGCTACTCATAATCATAGCGAAGAAACAGAAGAAACAGAAGAAACAGAAGAACGTCGCCAGCGTTACTAAGCCAGACGTCTCACTATCATCAGATAGCCCTAAGTCTATTATTGATCCCGCTCCTGCTATAGACTCTCAAGAGCACAACATACCATCATCACTACAATCACTTTCCGAGGCAGATCCTTCTACTTCTTTTGCAGACAAATCTGAGGCAGCTCAACCATTGGAAACACTGTCACCATCTAAGGCATCAGAGACCACGCCCCTAGCAGAAGAAGCCAACGCCGAGCTATCATCAGAACCAGCCACCGCAATATCCTCTGTCGAAGCACGTGACAAGCAGGAAAAGCCTGATCTCTACGCTCGTATCGTGTCACCCGATTACATTCCTGCGGTGAGTCCACCTGAGGATGTTGAACCAATCACTCTAACAATAGAAAGCGATAGTACTATTGCTATCGGAGATCATCGCACCATCCTATCTGGAGATGAACTATTTATCTTCAATACCCTCCTCTGCCATCGCGATAAAGTTATGCGGCCTCATGACATTCGCGAGCATGGCTTTCAGCCTCATGCACGCAGCGAAAATACAAGACGAACCACTTTTTCCCGCAGCGCCCGCGTTTTGCTATCACAACTTGCCTGGCTTACAGACGAGTCAACCCCTGTTGTACAAGCACTTGGCCAGCGGCGTGGGCGCACATATCAGCTCAACCCCGCCGTCGTCGTAGTCGATACCCGTCCGGATACTGATCATGATACACGTCCGTCTCACCCCAACACACCACTACCTCACGAGTCACTAACACATGCGCCTCACTCATCGGATACTCATCAACCTAATAACCTAGATACCAAGCACTCAGCAACAACACTGGCCGATCATAGTCAAATAAGCACAGTGTATGAGCACACTACCACTCCTGATACAGCTGCTATTGCCGATATGGTATACCAATTAGTAACAGAGCTTGACCCAGCACAGCGCCCCACAAAACGCCGTGTTATCAGTGTTCTTTATCATGAGTTTGGCATCGATATGCCTAGCCACGCCCAAGACGAGCTCTTTGCGTGTCTCGCAAAACGCGATCTCATTTTAATGGATTATACTCCTGATTTTCAGAACCAACCCACCACGCAAGAACAAGCACCGTCGCCCAAGAAACATCATACTAAACACACTGTGCGATCAGCAGCAACAAAACGTCGTTCTCGCACAACAAAACAATCTGATGAGGCCGCTCACACGTCACTGACTTCGCGTGATATTTCTTCTATTATGCGCGAGATCAACCGCTCAGATGCTGTTGGGCGAGCACGATCAGCCCGAGACAACCCAGAAAAGCGGCATCATGGCAAAAACTTCCGGCGGAGGAGTAGCAAACGACTTGGTGGACGAGGTCAGGGTAAAAAGAAGACGTTCGAACAACTATACGCTGAGACCATCGCAGCAGCACAATAAATATATCAGGATTCTACGCGGTATCGGTATCTACTTGCCGTCCGCCTTCGTCCAGTCCGTCGCGAGGTCAAAGCCATGCGGATGCTTAGTAGCAAAGCTACCGGTATCGTACACTTTGCCTGGGCCCATGCTTGTTTCAACCACCGAGCAGCGTGGGTAGTTGCTATAATTCGCCGCCACGAGAATGTAGCCGTCTTTATCAACCTTAGCCCCATCACCACGAATGGTGTAGGTGCCACCACCACAGTTGTGCATGGCTACGTTCATCGGCAAATCGTAGTATGTCTCGCGGTGCCTCACCCCTTTGCTGTCAGTAAAGTGATGCGCACCCTTGCTCTTCGTCAATGGATTCTTGGGCTTGGTCCCAACTACTTCTATTTGCGCAGTCGGCTGCTTTACCACTGTTTGCGCTGCTAGGCGGCGTTGCACTTCAGCACCATCCTTCATCTCGACTGTATAAGTCAAGCGGCGAATGCCTGGCTGGCCAGCTCGCTTGATTGTTTTGCTACCGATGAACTGCTGCTTGTCTTTGATCGTCTCGGTCGCAAATGCAATCGGCTCCTCCGCCGTCACCGTATGTGTTGGTGCGCGATGGATGGTCATCATCTCACTTGGCCCGTCCAGTGCAACGTTGCCAGGTGTCTGGAAGCTGACTCTATCCTCGCGGTAGAGTACCATACCAGCTGCCTTAGCAATATCCTGCGGCGTCTGTGCTGCGGTGAGCACACGAGAACGTTTCTTACCATCTATCACAGTGACTAACCGAGCGCGCTGGATTGTCACTGTTGGTGCTGCTTGCGTAAGCGACGCATCAAGGTGGGGAGAGACGGAATCATGCGAGGTATCGATCTTCATACCCGAGGTAGCGATGAGCTCCCGCACAGACGAAGCAGTCGAGTACACAGCACGCTCTCGACCATTCTCTACTACAGTAACCAGTCGAGCTGGCACCGCTGCTGGGCTCTGGGCCGAAGCATAGCTTGCCACAACAAGGCCGCTTATGACACTCAGCCCCAGCAAGCAGGCAATCATTGGTTGACGATGCTGCCACAGACGATAGAGGCTCTTCGTAATCATCTCACTCTCTTAGCTAGGCTGCTAGCGGTAGATGTCTTGCAGCCCCATCTTATTCTTACACGTTGGCCAGGGTTGCCAACCACGACGCTGGTACGTTTCCCAAGCTTTTTGGTCTTGGACCTCTGGTGGCGCCTGTGCTGCATTGGCATAGCCACCAAAGCCACCCCAGGTCTTGATGTCAAATTGGTACGCACCGTAGTAACCATTGCCAGTGTTGGAAGTATAGCCTCCTTCACAGCTACGTAGTTTTGCTAGTGCCCCTGCAAAATCACCGCTAAAGGTGGTATCGACCGACTTCTTCTTCGTCCCAACGATCTCGACCCGGTTGACTGGCTCTTGCGTTACCACACTGCTGAGCTGCTTGCGCGACTCTTCGCGGCCATTCTTCATAATAATCTCGTACGTCACGGCCTTCTTGCCTTTTTTGCCCTCGGTCTTGACTTCCTTCTTACCATGTTCGCGGTCGGCGTCTTTAATCTCCTCTGTTTTGAAGTCAACTTCCTCCTCTACTGTCACCGTCTGCTTGCCATTACGCCAGAGCTCTACCGTCATACCAGCTGTCAGTGGTACGCTAGCCGGCACTGATAGTGTATCATCAGCGCCTAGAGTGATTTTCTTAGCCTTAAGCATTGCACCGACCGTCTTCTCCATCGTATATGCCTGGATGGTTTTGCCATAAAATACGAGCGTAAAGGGCGTTGCGCGGCGGATTGTCATCACCTCTGCCGCCCCATCAGCAATGATATCGCGCGAGCGAGCCAGCACCGCTTGGTCTTCATCGTGCAGTGGAATACCCGCCTGCTCTGCAATCTGCTTGCCTGTGCGATAAGCGGTAATAAGCTTCGTATCTGCCCCACCATCGCGAATCACCACTGGTCGCGCTCGATAGATATTTACTTCGTACGAGGCACTCTCTAGTGGTGTATCAAGCTCAGGCTCGGTGCGGTCTTTGTCATCAAGTCGCACATTTGCCTCACGCAACGCATCACGCAAGGTAGTTGCCTTAGTGTAGAACCCGCGCTTGGCCGTGCCTTCGTGCAATGTGATAATATGCTCACCACTACCTGGCTGGCGCGACGCTGCATGGACGGACGGAATCCGCCATAGACCAATACCAACCAATGCAACCATACCAGCGATAGCAAGATTGCGTGGCGAGAGAAATTTCAAAAATGGAATAGACTGTATCATAATCTGCGTAGCAATATACGCTACGATGTAGTATAGCAAAATGAGGGTAAAAAAGCTAGTGGATAGCCTACAAAAGCTCTCCTTGAATCCTCGTCATATCAGGGGTAAAGATGCCACTACTGCTTATGCTCAGCAACCAAACTTCGCACCACTGCCGCGTCATTCCATGGTTGGCGCTGGCCATTAATGATACGGAATTGCTCGTGGCCCATACCAGTGATAAGAATGGTATCGCCCGCCTGAGCAATAGCTAGCGCCTGGGTAATAGCCTCGCGCCGGTCGGCAATCTCGTTGGTGTGGTTTGCCCCACCAGCCTGGTGAATGCCGCGCAGGATTGCCTGGCGGATGCCAGCTGGCTCTTCGTTATAACTCTCTTCGTCGGTAACGATGATCTGGTCAGCCAGGCGAGCAGCAATCTCACCCATGATGGGCCGCTTCGCCTTGTCGCGATCGCCCGTCGCGCCAAAGACCAAGATGATACGCTGCTTGGTGATGGCTCGTGCTGAGGTCAGTAGCTTCTCAAGTGCATCAGGGGTGTGGGCATAATCGACTACCACATCGTATGGTGTATCCACCGGTACACGCTCGAAGCGCCCTGGCACGCCAGTTAGGTTAGCCACGCCCTGAGCAATGTCCGCTGGTGCTACGCCTAGTAGCTGGCAAGCTGCCGCTGCAGCTGTCATGTTGTAAATATTAAATATCCCCGGAAGATGTGTTGTCAGTGGTAGCTTTGTTGCATCACCAAGAAGCACCGTTGCGCTACCACCCGCTTTACGAGTCGCTGCCTGCGTAATCCGAGCTGTGGCAGCTGCATCTTGACCATAAGTAATCTTCTGCTCACGCGCTGTGTATTTATCAAAGAATGGAAACCATTCGTCATCACGATTGAGCACAATAAAGCGCGGCTTCCGGGCAAAGAGTTTGCCTTTGGCGGCGGCATAGCGCTCCATCGTTTTGTGGTAGTCGAGGTGGTCTTGAGTGAGGTTAGTCATGACTGCAACTTCAATTGGCACACCATCAAGCTTATGTTGATCAAGTGCGTGACTGGTAATTTCTAACACAACAAAGTCCACATTGGCTCGCTTAGCCTCGGCAAAGAACTGTTGCATCCGCGCGGTAGAGCCGACTGTCGCATTGAGGTCGTTGAGCTGGCGCTGACCTGCCACCTCGATTAGTGCCGTGGAGAACATTGCTGTGTGGCGGCCACTCGCCTTAAGGATTTCATTGATATAGTTAACGGTGGTCGTTTTACCATTCGTACCCGTCACGGCGATAACGCGCAGATGCTTAGCCGGGTTGCCATAGCGGGCCGCTACCAGGGCAATACGGCTCCGCCGATATGCTTCTTCAAGAGTGTGGATCATCGCTGCGGGCAAGAGGCGGCGCAGCTGCTTTACAAGTGTGTTTTTCATTTTTTTAGTATAGCATTTTTTGGCCGATGGCGGGTAGTTCTAGGGAGTAATTTTCTCAAGGCGAGCATATTGCACATTGAGCTTCTTGGTAGAGCCATTTGCGAAGCGCACACTCACTGCCATGCCATCGATGTCGATCACCTCACCATCGCCAAACTGGAGCGACCGTACCATATCGCCAACCTCATACGGCATGACCTCATCCAACGCGTCGTCGTACACTGGTGTAGCTGGTTCGGTATGCACCATCGACAGGCTCATGCCCATATCGTCAAGAAAGCGTGATGGGCTGTTGTAGCTGCGGCTACCAAATTGCAAGCGGCTCTGCGCATAGCTCATATAGAGCTCCTGCCGAGCGCGTGTCATCCCCACATAACAGAGACGACGCTCCTCTTCGAGTGCGGCTGGCCCCTCCTCGAGTGCCCTGGCACTGGGAAATAGGCCATCCTCAAGCCCCACCATATACACCACCGGAAACTCCAACCCCTTGGCGGCGTGGAGCGTCATAAGCGTCACGCTGTGCGCACCCGTCGCTTGGTCGACCGAAGACATAAGCGCAACTTCTTCAAGAAAGTCTGACATGCTAGCAAAGGCCCGCGCGTCAGACAATAATGCACTGAGGTTAGCCTCGCGATCATCAGCCTGAGGCGAGCCATCGAGGATATAATTGCGGTAGCCCGTCTTAGTAATCACATCATCAATCAGTTGACTTGGATCAGCCGCGGCCTCAACCTGCGCTTGGAAGCCGCGTAACAACTGGCCCAGCTGCGTCAGGATAGTCTGCGCCCGCTTCGTCAGTGTCGCTGCCTGGCTGGCATTAACCAGTGCACTAATGATATCGAGCCCACTGGTACTCTGCCAGATGAGGAACTTCTCCAGGCTCGTTGCTCCAATCCCCCGCGTTGGTACATTGGCAATCCGGCTAAAGCTCACACGGTCATTTGGCTGGTAGATAAGACGCAGATAGGCCAAGATATCCTTAATCTCCTTACGGTCATAAAATCGCACCCCACCAACCAACTGGTATGGCACACGCTGTTGATTGAAGGCCCGCTCAAAGGCATAGCTCTGGGCGTTGGTGCGATACAAGACAGCAAAGTCGCTATAGTCGCGCTCACCAGTCGCCACCTGCGTAGCAATCTGACTCGCAATGGTATATGCCTCCTCTGCCTCATCATAGGCAGCTTGTACTTGCACTGGTGCGCCTGGGCCTGCTGCCGTCCAGAGGGTTTTATCCGTCCGCTGCTGATTTTTGTTAATCACATTGCCAGCAGCTTCGAGAATGGCCCCTGTCGAGCGATAATTTTGCTCGAGCTTCACCACCAGCGCCCCTGGGAAATCGCGCTCGAAGTTGAGAATATTCGTAAAATCTGCGCCACGCCAGCTATAGATCGACTGCCAGTCATCCCCCACCACGCAGATATTGCGCTGTGAGTTGACTAGCAGCTTGATGATCTGATACTGCGCAGCATTTGTGTCCTGATATTCGTCAACGAGAATATGCTTAAACTGCGTCTGGTAGCGCTGACGCACCGCTGAGTGGTCGCGTAGGAGACGCACTGTCTCGAGCAAGAGGTCATCAAAATCGAGCGCACCTGCATCAGCCAGCAGCTGCTCATACAGCTGGTAGATCTCTGCCACTGCCTGCTGGAAGGGAAACCGCGCACTAGCCGCATAGTCACTGGGCGAGAGGAGTTGATTCTTGGCTTTGCTAATTGCTGCACTGGCAGCACGCGGTTTAAGCCTGTCCGTACCAATGGAGAGCTGCTTCATCGCTTGTTTGATGAGCCCTTGACGGTCGTCTTCGTCATAAATCACGAAATTAGATGGAATGCTGACAGCCGCACCATCACGCCGCAAGATCCGCACACAAATACCATGGAATGTCCCCATCCACGGCATAAAGGAGCGAGGCGGTTGGTCGGTTGGCGGTGTGTGAGAAGAGCTTGCTTGGGTAGGCCCGGCAATCTGCCAAAGACGCTGACGCATTTCGCGGGCTGCTTTATTGGTAAAAGTAACAGCCAAGATTTCATTCGGCCAGACGCTCTGCTCGGTTAGGAGGTAAGCAATGCGGTGTGTGAGCGTTTTTGTCTTGCCACTGCCCGCCCCTGCAAGAATTAGGACCGGGCCATCAGATGCGACCACTGCCGAACACTGGGCGTCATTCAATCCATCGAGTATATCCATAGTAGCCTATTATACCGGATGCCGCCACACTGGCGCTAGCCAAAGAGTGTATAATAGACCGCGCCAAGACCAGCACCAAGCGCTAACAGCATGACGATCCACAGCAGCCAAATCCAGCCAGCAGCTTGTTCGGGACGGCGGCGCGACTTCTTTGGTGCGCGAGTAAATTCTTCAGCACTGTAGATTGGTGCGACCACATTACCTTCGTTCTCTTCCTGGAGTGCTTGGTGGAGAGCGAGCGCAGTGTCACCGTTTTGGGTGGTGGCAGCCGCTTCCTCGATGGTATTGACGTGTGCTTGGTCGCTCACATCTGGCTCATCATCCCACTCAGTCGCTGCTGTCATTGGCTCGGCTTCGACTCGCTCGGCTTCACCGTAGTAGTCGATATCTGGCTCACCAGGGCCAGGCACAGGCAAACTCAGGTCAATCTCATCTTCTGCAAACTGCGGTCCTGCTCCATCAGCCGATACCTCATGAGAGTCAGCTGGCTCATCTGGGTAGAGTGACTGGTCAGCACCGTAGTGATCCTCTAGCTGATATGTGGTGTCATCATGTGGCAGAGCAGCTTCTGGTGTGTCTTGCTCGGGTAGTGGGTAGTGATCGGCCGGATAGAGTGATGGCGCATTCTCGCTCGTGTCTGTCAGCGCATCAATGAATTGCTCAGCCGAGGCATGCTCATCATGCGGCGCAAAAAGATGCGACGGTACCACTGGCTCGTTATTATCAGCTGGAGCCATGCCAAATGTACCAGGCTCATCATGATACATCCCCATCGGAGCAGTATCGGCCAATGTTGGCGCATCACCCACTAGCGTATCAGCACCACCCAGTGGGCGCTTATCGACCTTCGTCTCAGCATCGGGCAAGAATGGTGTGTAGCCAAGCGGCTTTTCGTCACCAGGCTGGAGGTCGAGTGTCTCTGCGGATGGTGTCCCATCAGGCGTTACTACATCGGATGCTTTAACCTCATCACCTGCCGGAGGAGTACTCTGCGCTACTCCTGCGTGATGCTGCGCTGGCTCATGGCCAGGCGCAGGGCGAATATCCATGCCAACCACTGGTGCGCTATTTGTCAATGGCTCAACCACCGCACCTTGGCGGCGCACCCGTGGGCGAACCGTTTGGGCAGCTGCAGCAACCGGAGCTGCGCCACCCACGATATCCATAAAGCGACCACGCGGACGCTGTATAGCTGGAGCAGCTGCTTGATCATCACTTGGCTCAGTTGGTGTTGTCTCGTCTGCGGTATGCACAGCTGACGCATCGGCAACCGATGGCTCAGTCTGTTGGTCGACTGACTGAGAAAGCGTAATTGGCACGACATCGGGCGCACTCTTTGGCGTATCCTCCTCTTCTTGCGGAAGTGTTGGTGTATCATTGGTGGGCACCTCAGGGCGAGCAGCAATAATCTGCTGCGCCTTGGCTACAACATCATCAGCTGGTGCAAACAGTGGTGCAGCGGGTGCATAGGGTTGCTCTGCTTGGTCATCAGGAGTATCCGGCAATTGCATATCTGTCGTGCCTTGCGCAATATCATTCGTATTCTGAGCGGCATCGGTTGCATCAACAGCGTTCGCTTCCTCTTGCGAATCAGACAACGGTAGAGCATCAAAGTGTGGCTCAGGGGCTGCCCGGTGCTCATTATACGTACTAAGGAGTGGCAATGGGCGATCGACGCGAGCTTCTGGCATAGTGTCCTCAGCAAGCACCTCCTCTGGCTGTGGCAATGGGCTGTCATTGTCCGCTCCCACATCAGGCATAGTGTGCTCAGCCGTCAACAACTCTGCAGGAGCGATATCGCCTGCCTGCGATTGAGGTGGCGCAGTGGTGGGCTCAGTCCAGGGGCTACTCTCACCATCAAACGATTCATACTCGCTTGGCACACTCACGTCAGCTGCTTGGGCCGCCGTCTGGCTATCGTCCACAGCACTCGTATTTTCTACCATTACCTCTGGCCACGCAGATGCAGCCTGGTCCGTATCAAGGGCTTGCACGTCTGGCGTATCATCCGGCTCATCGTATTGCAACTCGGGCCAAGCTGGCTCGTTGAGCGACTGGTTTAGCGGCTGCACTGTCTCGGTATCAGAAGTATTGCTACTGCTCAACACCGCTGACACATCTGTGTTTGCTGGTGTTTCTGGCGCATAGAGCAAGTGATCATCGCCAGCGTCATCAGTGCTGCTCGTGTTGGTTATATCATCAGGCTCATCCTGCAGTGTAGCTGCTGGTACATCATCAGCAGTATGCGTATCATCCGTTGGCTCTACTACCGTCTCCGCAGAGGGCAGCGACGTATCACTCTCCTCCTCTTTTGGCGGCGGAATAATGAGTGGTTGCGGAGCAAATGCATCATCAAGATCATCAACGACAGATGTTTGCGCTGGCTCAGTCTCATCATCTTGTGCGCGGTTCACCTCATTGAGGTGGCGGACAAGTGCTTCATCGTCGTCATCATCGCTCTCAGCGTCTTCGCCCGCAAACTGATACGGCATCGTTGGCGTCTCCGACTCAACTTGCTCAATTGTCGCTGGCGCTTCTTCCTCTGTAGCCACAGCAGATGTTTCGTCACTCACTGCTCCATCACTCTGGGCTGATGGCGCAGTGTTATCTGTCTCCGCTATAGGAGCTGACACGTCTGAACCTGTTGTGGACGATACATCATCCACTGGCGTTACTGCACGAGGTGGCGCAAAGAACGGCCGTGCTGCCGACCGGCCAAAGAACTGCGCTCGATCGGCATACGCATCGTCACTCTCGTCATCATCGTCACTCGCGGGAGTAATAATATCGTCAGGGTCAACCGTCACAACTGCTGCAGGCTGAGATTGAGATGACATGCCATCTGTCGTCGTCTGCATTGGTGTTGCTGTATCAACAGAGGTCGCTTGAGTTGATTCTGCATCATCCACCGCATCAGTTTGCTCTAGATTAGCAGGCATCGATGCCGGTTCGCGTTCTGATGCAACGACCGACTCCGACAGCGCTCGGGCACGGTCAACAGCTGGCTCAGGCTCAACTGGCTCATATGACTCCCCTGCTGGCTCTGCTTCGTCCGCTTGTTGCGACAGCGGCATGATCGTCACCCCGCGGCGGCGAGCTGGTGTACTATTTGTATCGGTAGCAGAGGTAGTATCAGTGGCTGTGGTACTATCATCAGTCTGCACTGTTTCATCAGTGCTATTAGTATTATCTCGAGGTGCTAATGCAGGTGACTGCTTAGCTGGCGTTGCAGTATCTGGTGAGTCTGCCTGCTGCACTGAACCTGTTGAAGTGTTGTTATCCTGGACACTCGAGGTGCTTGCACTTTGCGTACCATCACTTACCTCAGGACGAGCTGAGGTTACTACTGACGTCGTTTGCTGGGATGGTGCAGCTTGGCTGCTTGATGAGGCCGAATCCTTGCTTGGTGTGGTGGCAGGTGCTTCAGACGGTTTGTCTGGCGTTGTTGGCAGCTGACCAGACTGGCGCATCAGGTCGTGCACCGCGCGGTCGAGTTCGTCGAAGTCTATATCTGGCATGAACGGTTTCCTTTGTTTGTTTTTATATAAACGCTACAGTTTTTGTGTGGTGCACACCAGTCCACACCCTGATACAACGAACCGAAGCCTCGTATCGAGTTTTGGATACTACCCCAGTTGTTGATCAATCGTATGCCCACAATGTATCGCTTATGTTGTTTTCTCTAGTGTAGCTTATTTCACATTGTGGCGCAACTCACCTTGCTCATTTGGTGCGAAGTATCGATACGATGACTAACATACCCATACCATCGTGTTGCACTATAGGCAATAGTTTACCTCTGGTCGATTGGCTGATATTTTTGCAAAAGGTACTCAGCCTACATGATGTTATTTTTACACCACTTTTTCATATACGCTGTGTTATATACAACGGTACAGTATGCGAAGTAAAAACAAAATAGACAAATTACCCTACTTTCACCAACAAAAACACCCACCGTAGTGATAGGTGGGTGCTTCTATAGAGTGTTCTAGCGGGTCTAGCGCTCGAAGGTGCGGACGCTTAGTGTATCTGTCCCACCAGTTGCGCCAGGTTGGCGACCACTGATAATAACAGCAGTCACCGATGATACATCACCAAAGGCACCTTGGCTGAGCAGCTCGCGCGTGAGGTCGCTCCCCAGCTGCTGGCTGTCGGGCCGGACGAAGCTGCGCGTTGCATACGACAGTGCAAGCTGCTGCGCTACGCGGGCGTCTGGCGCCACAGCAACGATTGGCAGCTCTGGGCGGCAAGCAGCAATACGTGCGGCAGTCGCACCCGAGCGTGTCTCGGCAACGATCACTGTTGCATCAACTTTGTGCGCAACATCAACGGCAGCATGAGCAATCGCATTGAGCCGACGGTTGGTGCGACCCTCCTTGATGGGCATATCATTCATCGGCCAGCGCGACTGAGTGTAGCGCACGGTGTCGGCCATCATCTTAACAGCCTCAACTGGGTAGTCACCATTGGCCGTCTCGTCAGAGAGCATCACAACATCTGTTCCAAGGATGGCAGCCGTTGCAACGTCACTTACCTCAGCCCGGGTTGGCTCGGGGTTATCGACCATGCTGGCTAGCATCTGTGTCGCAACAATCGAGAGCTTGCCATACTTGCGGCAGAGGCGGATAATTTCGCGCTCAACGATTGGCACAATCTCTGGGCTTGTCTCGACCGCGAGGTCACCGCGAGCAACCATCACGCCATCAGCCGCCTTGACGATTTCCTTGAGTGTTTCTGGCTCGATAGCCGCCTTGGTCTCGACCTTGGCAATGATTTGTGCAGTCGAACCATGGCTGAGCAAAATCTGGCGTAGGTTGTTGATATCCTCTGCACTCTGGATGAAGCTCAGTGCTACGAAGTCAATGTCTTTGTCTGCCCCAAACTCGATATCAGCCAGGTCCTTGGGCGTGAGAATGTCACCACCAAAGTCGGTGTCGGGCAGGTTGAGCCCCTTGCGGCTCATTAAGAAGCCATCATTACTCAGGCGTACCTTGATGGCGGTGTCGCTAACGCGCTCGGTCATCTCACCGCGCAGCTTACCATCAAAGAGATAGACAGGCTCACCTACCTTGACCTTATCAGCAAGGTTGTACTGAATGGGCAGACGATTGCTGCCATCGTGCTCCTCCACTGCGTGGTCGAGGATAATTTCATCGCCTGCCGCAATGTCGAAGTGATTATCCTTGAGTACGCCGAGGCGAATCTTTGGCCCTTGCAAGTCTTGCAAAATCGCAACAGTGCGACCAACAGTGGCACTCGCCTTGCGAATCCAGGCAATCTGGTCAAGCCGCTCTTCGTACGAGCCGTGGCTAAAGTTGAGGCGAAAGCCGTTGGCACCCGCCCGGATCAACGCTTCTATCTTCTCTGGTGTGTTGGTAGCTGGCCCCAGAGTAGCCAGTATCTTTGTACGTTTTGTAGAATTATTCATTGCGTACATATTATAGCAGCATAATGCCAAATAGTGAAACACAAGCGGCATCACTTAGGTGAGTATACATATACGATAAACCGAGTATTTTGGCCAATTTTACCCCTTTCATTACCCCCCTCCAGCATACTGATAGCTACTCTCTATTAGCCACCCCACATCAGAGCCAAAAAATAGATTGGAGTAGCCTATTCTCATACACCGTTTGCAAAAATGGCGTGGAAAGTAGGATAAGCAAAAAAGCGGAGGCTATGGTATTTATCTACCGATCATTTGACAGCACCATGTAATCACAGTATGCTAGGCTATAACATCACTTTACTATAAGGAGTCTCACACTATGGCACCATCCCTCTTACATCTCGCACTGGCACTCGACTGCTTTGGCGGTATTCTCTATCTCTTGTTTACGCCGCGCATACCACGAGCTTTCTTGCCGTGGCTGACGGCGGGAATCGTCGTGCTTCATCTTGTGGTGGCTGGCATATTGTACTGGCTGGGGCAAGATGGTGAGCTCCTCGTCCTACCTATGGCATTGTATGCTGTAGCACCAATTGTCCGGCGCTACCAGGGCAAGTAAGACTATCTATATCTCTTGTAAAAGCTCCTCAGAGACAAGACCACTAGTGTACATATAACAATACCGCAGCGTCATCTACTGCGGTATTTTGCTAGCAAAAAAAGGAAATAACGCTAAGCTTGGCTTAGAATAAGGCGCTTTCTCTCCGAGAGAAACGCAAACATAATGGCTCGCTCATGAGCAAAAGAGGAGGAATGATCACCCATCGCGCCTATCCACCTTGGTGGAGACCTCTGGCAAATCTATTGCCAACTGGCGATAGCGCCCACGGCTGATCGCTGCACCAGTAGCCTAACCCATAGCTACCTCTGTGCTAACATGTGTTCGAAGTACCTTATCAGTACCCCCTACGACAGTGTAGCACTATATCGAACAATTAGCAAACGTTTGTTTCATTTTTAAAGATTTTTGTTCGAGATTGCTGCCTAATTTTATATATTGCAACCAAACTATGCATCTCAACACTCATTGCTTGTAACCTATAGACATCATCTCATCTACTACCTGACTTGCCGCAGAAAATAACATATAAATGTACACGAGTCTCTTGCAAACAATTGCGAGTACGTATATTCTATCATGCCGTCATTGATTGCTCGTGACTATGCTCTTGCGCAATGCCCATCGGCGCATCAACCACACGCACAGTCCCACTCCCACCAGTGCCGCTATGCTATCGATCATGACATCGCGCAGTTCACCACTGCGCCCTGGTACGAAGAGTTGATGGATCTCGTCTGTCACTGCATAGAGACTGCAATTCAGCAAGGCAAAGCTCGCCACAGCGCGCGTTTGCCAGCGACGGATAGTGATGCGCAATGCACGATACATCAATATACCAAGGATAAAATAAGCAATGATATGAGCGCTCTTGCGTACAAGAAACGTCAAGAGAGCCGTACTTACCCCTGGCATAGCCTGCTGCAAATGCCCAACAATCACCCCACTCTGCCCGCTAGAGACAGCGGCTGGCTGGTGAGAGAGAGTGAAGATAACTGCCATCCAAAATACCGGCGCTAGGATATATAACCTGCGCCACGCTCTACTCTGCCCCACGGTCTACCTCCCAAGCCTGAGCCAACTTATCCGCCTGCTTTTGTTTGAGACCTTTCATCTTGCGAAAGAGTGTCTGCTGCAAGGCACGTAGTGTGTGACGATTGATAGCAATGACACCCGCGCCCGAGACGACAACATTGGCAATGGTTGCATATGGTGAATTAATATAATAGAGGCCAATTGCAAGCACATATAGCAGCGCAACACTGCCAACTGCCATGCGATCGTACGTGATATTAATCGATTTTTTGATATCGAGATGGCGAAAGATAGCCATACCAAGATATGCTGCGATCATCGCTACCGCTGGCCCATAGAGCCCAATGACGGGTATAAGTACTACAGATAGCCCAATACTAATACCAGCTGCAACCAATGACGTATAGAGGACCTGCTTGGTTCGTTTCTTGGCGATATAGATCGCGCTATAGACACCAACAATTGCACTAAAAAACGACCCAATCAAAAGAAGCGGGATATAAAGCCGTGCTTCGCTATAGCGCGCGCCAACAAGTATATTGAAAAAAACCGATACGCCGACGATCAGCACCACACCAAAGCTGCCAAATACCCGCACACTCATATTTGCCACTTTCGAAAAGAATGCATCGCGATCCTTTGATCGAATATGTATCGAGGCCGACTCCGCCCACGATAAGCCAAAGAAATTATACACTGCTGTAAATACCTGCGGGAATTTATAGGCCACTGCATAGATGCCATTCGCCGTCACTCCCAGCAAGGCAGCGATGATCATACGGTCGGCAGCATTGACCACCCACCACGAGATGTTATTTGGGATAAGCGGCAAAGCATAGTGAAGAAGTTCTTTCCTCGTGTCTCCATCACACAAAGAGAGGTCGATATACTGCGGTATCCTGAGAGTTGTAATGAGATAGAGCGCACTCACACCATTGCCAATCACCGTAGCCAGCAGCATACCCGTTGCACCCATCTTGAACACTGCAATGAAAACGATATTAAGTACAACAATCGTCGCACCCGCCACCATGCTCCCAATAGCATATTGGGTATTGTTGCCAAACCCACGCGCGACTTGCAGGCAAAAGTTTGAGGCTACCGCTGCCACCACCGCACCAAGCGCAAGCCAGCCATACGGCACTGCCACCCATTGCATCACTAATACAAAGAGCACACCAGCCAGTAGCATACTACTCCCCATCAGCTGCAGCGCATTAGTGATCACGCGCGCTTGCTGCGTATGATGCCCCCGCCCATCAATCAAAAAACGAAACACCGCCATCTCGAGTGATAGCATCACCACTGGTGCAACAAGCGACACTACCACCGTAACGAGATCAACAACTCCAAACTCAGCCGCCGCAAGATATGCCGTATAGAGCGGGAGAAGCAAAAAGTTCAAAAATTGGGTTGAGATCTTACCGAGTGCAATAATGATCGTATTTTTGACGAGGGTGGTAGTTTTTGACATAAATACAGCTAGTCTCTCCTTTTGAGTACAGTATCAAGCACCTGGAATTGCTCCTCAGCAAGCGGCTTGAGGTGTGATATATCTTGCGCAGCAATCGCATCAAAATTAATAGCGGTGGGGTCAAAGTCATCAATTGTACGGATATCAACCACTGGTCCTGTATACTGCATGTCGGCCAATATATTGATCGTCTTGTCGCTATACGCAATCGGGAGAATCTTTTTACCGAAGACCATGCCCACTATATTAGCATGGAAGCGTGACCCAATGATAGCACGTGCTTGAGCGAGCGTCTGCAGTGCACCGTCTATATCACCACGGTAGCGATGGATACTCACCTGCTGCTGCAATGTAGTTGGCAGCTGCGCGAGGATGCGCTCGCACGCTGCTTCGTCCCCTTCTTTTTTGCAAAAGGACATGAGCGTAACAGTGGCAGTGTTGTCGTTAGCTAGCAGCTTGGTTGCGAGAGCGGCGATCGTCGTGTCGTATTTCGCAGCCACCGTAGCATCAAACTTCTGCGTTGCATTGATGACCGATATCACATAGGAGCCATTATCGCTCGTCAGGTACGGCGCAACATCAAGCGTCAAGACGATATCCGTTGCACAGCGCACCTGAGGAATATCTTTGGCTAAATCGTACGAATAGCTATCGCGTACACATACATCGGCAGCCCCACGAAAGATCGATCGCACCATCTCGAGAAACTCTGGCGACCGATATGGGCCAATATTAGAGCCAAGGATATAGTATGGGTGCGAGAGTCGACGATAGAGTTGCTGCTCTTGGCTCCAGAGTGTTGGATTTCCCTGCTCGATGAATAACGATCCGCCGATATACAGCAAAAGATCACCAGTAAAAAACCGCGCTGGCGCCACAACAGCTCGCCCACGCCGCACATAGCGCATTGCTCTATTGAGCAAATCACTCACCGCAGACGCCCGAGCATTATCATAGCGCTGCACAATGTACCGCGATCGACTGCTGATAATGAACGGGTTGCGGTACCGCTCTAGGACAATCTTCACAAACAAATCATCACCCAAATTTACTGCATCATAATAGCGTAAGCTAACCGTTTTCATGCGCTGCCTCCCTTATGTTTTGTCCTTCTCCACCACTGTAAAATGGTAACTCGTGTATTTTTGAGTGCAATATAGCCATAGGCGATGCCAAGTGATAGAGAGCGTTGCTGCATTGCCCAGCATAGCAGCTTCTTGCGCGCTCGAGCAAGATCGCGCCCAACTGTTGCTGATAGATTTTTGGTTGCAGAGTGGATATTATCTTCACGATACACATACCCTCCGTAGTCAATCATCGCCACCATCTGTACATGCCGAAAGTACGCAATATTAAACATCAGATCTTCACCAATCTTTACCCCCACCGGGAAATCGACGCTATGCCGCTTGATGATCTCCGCTCTATATACTTTGTTCCATGGTGCATTAAGTGTCTCGCGCACCACAAGCCGCCAAGCAATTTTGCGCACTGGGCAAGCTATCGTCTTGCACGTATCAGTGTGTTGTGCATGATATTTTTTGTATATAAGCACATCATGCTGGCTGGTGTATGCCTGCAGTAATGTCTCGACAGTCGTCGCATCGCGCAGGGCATCATCAGCATCAACGAACATAATATAATCGCCTGTGCTCTTGGCAATACCTGCATTGCGGGCAGCAGACACACCAGCATTTGCTTGATGATATAGCCGAATACGGCTAGATGCACTACACAACGATTGGCACATCGCATACGAATCGTCAGTCGATCCATCATCGACGACAATGATCTCAAGCGCTGGATAGGTCTGCACTATCAACGACTGCAAGCACTCGGCCACATAAGCAGCAGCATTGTATACAGGCACGATGATTGAGACGACTGGTCGTGTCATAGGCTAGCTCCTTTTAGTCGTTTTATCAACGAAATAATCAACCACTGCGGCATCAACTGCAGCATTAAACTTACGCGCAAAAAACATCCGTGATTGCTCGATGGCCGGTATGTCCCCCTCAGTAAGCAGTCGTGGCGACCCCGCCTCTTGCGTATTAGTGCTTGTCCAGTCGATATACCGTAGATTATCAGAAACACAATATACCTCACACTCCTTTACCTCTGGCTGCATAAAGATCGTCTGAAAATAGATCTCATCAGAGGCCAAACTCGTTCGAAATACCTCTCGAAATTCTGGATGGGCTGCAAGGTATGCCAGTGCGCGCTGGCCCACGTCCTTACTCACCGTAAACCACTGCGAACCAAAATAAAAATCAATATGTGGGATCTGCTTCATCATACGTCGCGGTAACCGCGAGCCAACGATTTGGTAGAGCGCACGAATATACGGCATTGCCTCTTGTCGAGTACCCTTGCGCCGCATCCATGACGGATAGCGCAGCACAAGTCGCTCCAGACCACCCATACCATGCCCAATGCCAGCAACTGGCATTTTGCGAATCGAGCAATACAGCCCCCTATCGTCATCACGCAAGAATGCCGCTAGCTCTGCCACTGGCCGAACACACAAGTCTGCGCCACTGAGTAGCGAGATATAGTCATTATCATCATCAATGGCAGCCTGGAGCAGCACCTCGGTAGCATTGTTTAAGCTTGCATCACCCCAATTGAGCGAAAATGTATCAGCTATACACGTAACCCGTGAGTGCTTTGCCATCTGAGCAACAAACTCAGTGGCATCACTCTTCGCATCGATAAAGATATATACGCGACTTTTTTTATATGCTAGCAGCTGGTCAATCAGTTGCGATACTTGGCCAAAGTTATTATGTGCAATGATGGCAAACCCCAATTTCATCACGAGCTACCTCCAAACAGCATTGATTTATACGGTATGATATCGGCCTGCATCAACACAACGTATGATATGTAGAAAATAACGAGACCATAGCAGACAATCCCTACCATCATCGCCCTCCTACCACTCGGCGACTGAGGGAGAGACGGCAGCTTGCCAAGCAGCATCACTGGTGCGATAGAAAAGTACACAGCGAGTCGTTTTGTGATCTGGCTTGGGTCAAGATTGACTAACAAAATGACATTTAGCACTTCTAGCACATAGAAAAAGCGATAGTGTATATCATCATATCGATAGCGCAATATCATAGTAAATATCACAACGAAGCATATGTGGACATAGAGCTGGAGGTTAATCCCCGAGCCAATTATGTTGTCATAAATACTATAGCGCGAGAAGATACTCTGGCTCGAAAACTGTGCAATCAATAATGGTAACACCCCGCCAATGATAAGTGCAATAAGTACTGTCTTGATAGCAAATCGGATGTGCGTGCCCCGCTTTGCCTGCACCAAGAACCGTACGAGATATAGCGGCAACAAGAATAGCGCCGATGTATGCAAAGAACTCGCGCATAAGATTGCAAAGACGTACTTAGCTGGCTTTTTCTCAAGAATAAACGAAAAGGCGTACAGTGCTATCATTGCAGCAGCAGATTGCCGAACGATATTGAGTGAGTTTGGAAATACGAGCATCAAATAGAGGAAATACACCAGTGCTGGGTAGCGAACATGCCAGCGGCGCATCGCACAGAAGAAAAAGACGATACAAATTATCGACATAATTGCAAACATAAGCCCTGGCCCATCCGTCAGCCACTGCGAGAGTTTGTTGATGAGATAGAACCCAACTTCAGTACCGTTCGACCGATTGCTAAAGAAATCACCGATCGACAACGTCCGAAAGTCTTCGAATACCTTAACATATGTTGCATAATCAGTCCCAACATTATCACGCAGTGCCGCGACAATAACTGGAATGATCGCAGCAACTATCTTGAGCACCATACTCTTATATCGGTAGCCAGCTCGCAAGAGTAACGCTGCTCCCGCAAAGACACCGATATAGAATAGGTAGCTTGCAATATCATTCATATATGCGCTCCATCATTTTTTTAATTGAGTGTGTCTCGTAGCGAGACAAGTCTATCTTTTGCGCAGACGTGTCTGCCTCGCTTGCTGCAATCGATGCCAGTACATCTGCCATGCGCTTCGTATCTCTATCGGGCATCGTCTGCACAAGTGGTGTCTGCTGAGCAATATCCTGAATACCACGGCACGGCAAAGCAACCACCGGCAACCCCACACTCACCGCCTCTAGTACATTAACGGGCAACCCCTCGCGCCCACTTGCTGACACAGACACATCAGATATCCCTAGCAGCTGCGGCATATCACGGCGATACCCCATGAACTTTACATGGTCAGCAACACCAAGCTGCTGGGCAAGTGCCTTATACTGCTGCTCTTTGCCACCAACCCCACAGAGGACAAGCTTCGCCGTTGGTACAGTCTTGAGCAAATGTGTCATCATCCGGATCAGAAAACCTTGATTCTTATTCTTATTCAGTTCGGCAGCATAGATAAGAATAAAATCATTCTTGTGAAACCCGTATTCTTGGCGCAGATGCTGCTTCTCTCGCTTGGTAAGAGATTTATACACCGTTAGATCCACCCCCACCCCCGGCACATACACTACACTGGTAGCGAAGTGGCGGTTAGCTCGGGCGTAGTCCTCGGCATTAATTGTAATGAGAACGTCAGTGTAGTGTGCCATCAGGCGCTCGATGGGATAGTATACCAGCCAGTTGAGCAGCGGCGCACCCGTGAAGAAGTGAAAACCATGAGCGGTGTAGATCACCCGTGTGCCGCGCTGCCGAGCCTGCCGAGCCGCAAGACGCGTCACGACACCCCCTACTGGTGTATGAGTGTGGATGAGGTCGTACTGCTCGTGGTCGATAATCTCCTTGAGTTGGCGATAGGCCCGGACATTACTGAGTGTGAAAGGGCTACGCGTAAATGGCACGACAAACTGCTTGTCACAATCCTCAATATGCTCCTCGCCCATCGAGGCATAATGCACTTCGTATCCCTGCTCACGCAGCATCCGCATGAAGGGCCGGTTGAACTTCTGGAAGTTGGCCGTGTGTGAGGTGAAGAGGACTTTTTTCTTATTCGAGGGCATTATCGACTCCTGTTACTGCCCGCTCATTCCCCTCCGTATGGCCACTCATCATTAATACCGCTCCAATCGTCTTTATCATGATCTTAACATCGGTCAGGAAGCTCAGCTGTTGCACATACTCACCGTCCATTTCGGCTTTGCGCTGGTCGTCTAGGTCGTCGCGGCCATTTACCTGCGCCCAGCCAGTGATGCCTGGCTTGACGGAATTAGCCTGGTATTTTTGGCGCAGGTTAATAAGCTTTTTCTCTGTCTTAATGACGGGCCGTGGCCCAACGATGCTCATCTCGCCTTTGATGACGTTGAGTAGTTGTGGTAGTTCATCGATAGATAACTTGCGCAGTACCCCACCGAGTGGTGTGATGTAGCTATCTGCGTTGGTAAAACTATTGGTTGGCATATTCTTTGGTGCTTTCGTAGACATAGTGCGGAATTTATAAACTGTAAATAGCTGCTTATCTTTGCCGAAGCGCTTCTGGCGGAACAAGGCCGGCCCTTTCGATGTGAGGCGAATTGCTGCTGCAACCAGCAGCATTGGTAGCCCTAGAATCACCAGCGCAGCCAGCGCGATGCTCACATCTTCGATGCGTTTTCCGTATTCCCGATACATGGTATACCCCCTTGTTACCCTGTGTTGTTATCGTGCCGCGTACCCATGCGGCTGTATACTTCAGCAAAATAAGTTCTGTGTAGGTAGCGCAGCTAGCGCTTAGCCTTGGTTGCCGCGGATGTAGCTGCGGCAGCTTCGGCCACGCGCTGCGACTGCGCATAGTCGTAGGCAAAGAACAATCCTACGATGGCAAGCAGCAGTGCGCCACCGCCACCAAGTGCCATTGCCTGCCACAGCCCTATGCTTGCTGGCACGTTTGGCGTATTGACAGCGTCGACTGTTTTGATGCTAATTTTGGTCTTGCCATACAATGCTTTTGTTTGCTTTTCAAACTCGGTAATTGCCTGTTTGAGTAAGGTTTCGCTCATCTTGGGCTCACCAGCATTCATCGAGACAGTGATAATATCGGTGTTCTTTACATGCTTGGCAGTTGTGTTGGCCAGCAGTGTCTCATAGCTCCCCTTGTACTGGGCACGGTCGATTACCGGATCGAGCACTCGCCGCGAGGTAAAGAGCGTGGTGTAGTTGGTAAGCGTAATGGTGTTTTGACCCTGCTCTACCCCTGTTAGCAGCAACGTCGCCGAGCTTTTATACTGCGGCTGTTGGATGGACAGCGCATAGGCCGCACCCAGCCCAACACCAACGAGAATGGCAACAATCATCACCGGCCACTTTCGTGCATAATATCGTATTAGTTGGTAAAAGTTGATTGTTTCCACAATGCCCCCTGTGTGTTATGTTCTCATATTGTTTGTCCCACCTATGTTCGACTATAGCATACATTTTGCCGAGCTCCAAGCATATCTTGCAACATATGGCAATCATACATTTATAGAACAGAGGTTATACCATAAATTGTTGTGGAAAATTCAGCAGCACCTTGACTCAATTATGATGATATAATAGCGCTATAGAACAATAGTCTTGATATAATTTCAAAACGTAAGGATCATCAATGACAAACTCAACACCAACTAAACTAACTTTTCCAGAACTCTTGCATTGGATAAACCTCATCGCAATGCTTCCGTGGGATGCCGCAGGCGATCCTCAAGCCATCAATCATGCCGTCAAGGAAGTTCAAGACAACTACCCATTCAGACTAGAAACGGTTATTTCGGACAGTATAGATCCGTTTCTATGTCACGACGGGATAGACGTCAATCGTCTCAGTTCGACGCTAGCAGTTGTCGCACATTGCACCGAAACTGGCCAAGACCAAGAAATGGCCATCGACTTATTTGCAGAATATGTTCAAAAGTTACGAAGTACGTGGCCAAAACCACCGCTCCACCAGGAAACCGGAGACCGTTCATATGCACTATGGCAAGGCCCGCACAATTGCTTCGTCGAAATAGTTCACCCTCATGGTTGGCCTCCACTGCTCGTTGTGTGCCCACAAAGCACGCGACTTGAACACGGTGGAATAACGCTCAACGAGTTCATAGGGGACTATATCTTCAGCCGCGTATTTCCACTGCGCGATCTTGGCATTATCAAGACTGCTATCCCAAGCAAAGCGTTTCAGAAGGACGGCAAAGACTATACCCTACGTCAAGGTGACGCTCTGACGTGGGACGCGTTCGAAGAACAGCTAGCCATCACAGTTTCGAAGCTCCCACGGCGTTCTTTTCTGATCATTGCTGATTCGCAGAGCCCAGACTATCTTCCTTTCGTCCAGTTCTGCGTCCACAATGATCTGTCGCTCGATTATGCGGTAACTGCCGAGTTTACTGGAGAAGATATTGGGATACGCAAAGCATCATTCACCACCGAGCAACGCCAAACGCTCAATGGCCTCGGATTTGCTTACAACGATCCAGCAATACCAAATTGGGAACGCTATTGCCGATGGCCACTCCACAGCAAAGCGATCACTGACATAGCTCATGCTTGCGTTATACGGCTTCGGGACATAGGAACAGTCAAAACACCAAGCCAACTGCGTTACTGGGGGTGGGTGACCCCAGAAGATCCAAACCCCTATACGCCTGATGGTCAGTTGGATCCAGGTACTGATCGGTTGATGCCTTACTATCTTGGACTTGAGTACGAAGCGTTGGATTAGAGGCTAACAAGTGGGGAGTACAGCTCTTCGCTCTTCGCTCTTCGCTCTACTCCCCACTCTCTCCGCCCTGATACTCGCTCAGGGTCACGCGTACGACGCGCTCTTTGCCGTCACGGAGGATGGTGAGGGCTACGACATCGCCAGGCTGGTATTCGCCAATCAGGCTCGAGACGTCGCCTTGCTTGCCTACAACGAGGCTATTGATCTTGGTAATCACATCCTTCTCGCGGAGGCCGGCTTTGTCGGCTGGGCTACCTGCTACAATCGCGCTTTTGTCGCCACCTGTCATCACATACGCGCCTTCCTTCGCCGAAGTACCAACCTGCTTAGCAATATCTGGCGTGAGCATCACATAGCGCGCCCCAAGGTAGGCCCGGCGCACTCCCTTACCCGCCAGGACCGACTTGAGCGTCCCCTTCATCGCATTGACAGGAATAGCAAAGCTAATGCCCTGGGCGTTTGTTGCCACTGCTACATTGATGCCAATCACCTGCCCCGAGCGGTTGAGCAACGGTCCACCAGAATTACCAGAATTCACGGCAGCATCGGTTTGGATAAGATCAGTTAGGCTTTCCGTTCGCTGGGTGCTATTGCCCGATGTAGAGGCTGTCACAGGCCGCCCTTTACCAGAAATAATACCGCTGGTGACGGTGTTTTGGTAGCGGCCCAGTGCGTTGCCGATTGCCACAACCGACTGCCCCACCCGCACCGTTGCTGAGTCACCGAGCGACAGTGGCGTGAGCACTGTGTTACCCACCTCAAGTTTGAGATAGGCAATATCATTAAGCGGGTCCTCACCCACCACCCGAACGTCATCATACCGCGTGCCGTCCGAAGCAATGACGCGGATAGAGCTCGCCTTAGACACAACGTGCTTATTCGTGACGATGTAACCATCTTTGCTGACAATAATGCCAGTGCCCGCTGCAGCTGATTGGCGAGTGGTCGTGCGGAGCGATGATGATTCTTCGATATTAGTGATGATAGACACGACGCTCTTTGATGCTTTGTCGGCGACATTGGCCACCGCAGATTCGTCAGCGGTGGGAGCGAGGTTACCATCGGTGCTAACCTGGTCGCGCTCAGTGACGGTCGCATTGCGATCAATTGTTCGCAAATAAACCCACATCGCCATCGCCACGACAAAGACAAGGGCAAGCGCACCCGCTGCAATAATAGACATAATTTTTGATTGGCGCATGGCACGCGCCGCTCGCTGGTCTTGCGCTGTCATCTGCGGTTGTTGATTCATAACCTCTTTTCCCCTTACCCTTTTTCTCACTTGCCTCGGCTAGGCAAGGCCAGTAGCGCTGAGGCTGTTAAACAGCAGCAAAAGCGTCAGCACAAGCCCAACCGCCAGTGTCGATGGCAAGACAATATCGGCCCCGCGCACCACACCATGCTGGTAGTAGCTATTATAGGCACGCTCACACACAAAGCCAAAGAGCACCAAAAAGAGCGGTAACTGCGCGAGCTTGATCGCCCCTAGGCCAGAGATGGTGTAGGCAAACATCCAGTGGTAGCTCACCCAGCCAAGCTCCGCAAAGACTGTCGCGGTAATCAGCGCGTAGGTACGCGTGAGTGGCTCTTCATAGCTACCGAGAACATGCCGTGCAGCACAGTACCCCAGTACCCACAGCGGTAGCACAACCAGGGCGGCATCCCACCGGTAGGAGCTCATGGCAAGAGCCGTCGCCCCAAGAAAAACGCCAACGCCCGCCTGAATAGCCACCGAGCGGCGATCTGACCGTGGCTTGAGTACCACCAGCCACAGTGCATGCAGCACCGCCAAGACAACCTGCAGCCAGATCACTCCACTCGCAGCATACATCAACATCACAACACTAATACCTACCGTGAGGTCGATCATATTTGCCACAATATTGGCAAGCCAAAAGCGTGGCCGCACCGCAAGCGCCCGCCACTTACTCGCAATCACCAGTGCCAATGCCAGCCAAGGCGACTGCACCTCTAGGACGATCAAAAACAGCAGCGTCGCAAGCCCAAGATTGAGCGCCACATAAACGACCTCACTGACCCGAGACTGACGATGTGTACCATGCAAAAAATCCATTGCCTTTTATTATACCATTTTGGGCGAAAAAATAAGAGCCTAGGGCGAGAACATTCTACTCTCTACTGTACTGGCTGTGCTAATTCCGCAGTTTGTCTTGCTACGCCTAAGTTTGCAGAGTCTCACCATAAGATCGCACGCCGCTTCTCTCGCATTTCCTCCGGTGGAGCGTGAAATTGATTGTAATAAATGCGCTTTTTTAGATAAGTGTAAGAGAGTTGATACCCGAGGAGCGCTAGCTCTTGTTGCAATTTATCAGAAGGAAGGTGAAACAAATACTGAGGAAGAGGAATTATAAGATTCAGGCAGTATTTGCTTTGTTTGACAATAGCCATACTATACGTACTATACGTTCTATACTTACTATATATGACAACCAAACTCCATTTTCGCAACACCAAGCAACACTGGGTGGCAGCCGCCATCCTCGCACCTCTCCTTGTTATTACTGTACCTGTGACTGCCTTTGCTTTGACTGGCTACATTAGCAGCGAGATGCCGCTGCACTTCCCATCGGGTTCGTACAAAGAGGTGTTGAATGTACGGCAAGTGACCGATCGCAAGCTATTCGATGCAGCTGCTCAGTGCTTTGCTGGCCGCGGGTTGCCACATCGCATCATAAAGAATTCATCGATTCAGGTGCAGGAATCACTCTTCCGTACAGGCATTGAGCGATGCTGGAATGAACTCAATAACGCAAAACTCTCCACCCAGGACTCCGAATGGACGAAGACGCAACAGTTTTGGCATGGGCGATAGGTACTTGATGAAGATATTTCGTATCTCGCAGCTAGTTACATATCTCGTCATATACAAAGTTAAGGTTTGATAATGTATTGAGCGATTGAGAGCGCTGTCTTATCTTAGCAACAGTAGTGGAGCTAATGGTCGGCAAACCACCGTCTTTATACTTCAACAGATGGAATACGAACCCCTTCTCGCCCCCTTGTTCGACGAGGGAAGAGAACTTATTATAATAATCTACTTTTTGATTCAGGAGTTAAGAAATAATACCCTACTACGGAGTCGGGTAACCAACCATACACTCTATCTAAACAAACTTATTAGCTATTAACCCACACGCTAATCGCTAATTGCCGACGAAGTACCCGTCGTGGACTGGCCAACCACGACGACAAACTGCGTGTGGCTGCCAGTAGCTACTGGCGGTGTGCCAGTAGTAGCCTGAGCATGATAGATCGACTCTAGCTTGGCCTTGGTGTGTGGCGCGCTAGCTCTCCCAGCCACTTGGTAGATCTTGTTACTCCCTGCGCTACCGCTGCTTGGAGCGTTATCAATGCTGTCAATGACCATGCCAAGCTTCTCTAGCTTGTCTGCCTCACGCTTGGCTACCCCTGATGCGCCTGATGCATTGAGGACGACAACATGGGCCGATTCTTTAGATACCTCTGTGGCATTGAGCGTCTTGTTGATGTACGCTTGAATCTGGCTGTAGTCGTATGTGCCCGCTGCGGGTATAACCGAGCTAATGCCGTTGACTGTCTGCGCCACCACTAGGTCACCAACGGTTGTGTTTAGCAGGCTCACACTCTTAATAGCATCACTCTTAATATTTTGCCCCAACGACATAAGTGTACGGATCTCACTTGTCTCAAAGTTGGTACGGAGGTTCTTGCCTAGTGCATCAATGATCCCCGTCACCGCACCAAAGTTCGTCAGGGTGCCAGCACTTGTCGCCTTTTCTTTGATAGCCACGAGCACCTTCTGTTGGTTCTTCTCGCGGTCGAAGTTGGACTGCTCGAAGCCGTAGGATATGCCCGAGGCACCGCGTGCCTGCGCCAAGTAGAGCGCATGCTCAGCATCGAGATCAACTGGCCCATTGGGGTAGTCGATAAAGTGACCATTCGGCGGGCAATTCTTAACCATCGTGGCGTGGCTCGCGCGAGGGTTTCCGCCCCGACACTTCCAGTCGAAGTTACCATCCATCTGGCCACGGGGGTCACGGCTCTCAATCGTTACTTTGATGCCACCCAAGGCCGAGACTAGGTCGCGCAATACGGTGTAGTTCACGTGCACACTGTATTGCAAGTCCAGCCCCACAATATTGCCAAAGAACTTGCGCGAAGCCGCTTGGCGCTCATCCTCTGCCTCAGTGCTCGACCAATCGCTATTGACGCAGTTGAAGTACTCATTAATCTTACCTGCACTGCCCGAGTTGCACGACCGGCGATATTTAACGTAGAGATCGCGCGGGATGCTAATCATATAGGCATCTTTCTTGCTCTGGCTAATACTCAAGATCATGATGGAATCAGTCAGATACGACCCCTCGTGGCCTGGGTCATCCTCCGATGTACCAAGCAAGAGGATATTACTCCGGCCATTGCTATCTGCCTTGAGCTCCTTCTGCTGAATCAAGCCAAAGATATCACCCTTAAAGATATGCGAGCTCGCCATAAAGGCCCGCCACAGCAGCATACCACCGAAGCCCACACCAATGATGACGAGAGCGATAATGATACGCTTGATCCATTTGCGCCGCGTCGATTGCGGCTTCTTGCGGCCTTTGCGGCCACGCTTGCCACTGCCCTGCTCTAGGTCAGCAAATATATTGTCACTTGGATTAATATCGAAGTCAGTTAGGCTACTGCTGGGGTTATCGGTACTGATAGACGCACTGCGGCGCGGTGTATAATTCCTTGGCTGCTCTGCTGTAGCCAAGCTGCGACTAGAGCCAGCCGTGCCCGTCATCGAGCGACCCATCCGCGGCATCGAGCCATCGGCACGACGAAGCGAGCGGGGGCGCCTATCCACCGCCCCGCCATCTTGTGACCGAAAACCATCTATCGAATTGCGACCCGCCATAAACTCTCTCTACTATACTGGATCTGCCCCAAAAAATAAATACGAAACCGCACCCAAACTTGCACTTTGCAAGCCAAAAATGCCACGAGAGACTGTGGTCGTATGGAGTATAAGCACATATTTGCACAATGCAGCACTATTTTTGCATACGGACATTACGATACAGCCCGGACCTCAACAATATTTTCATAATTTTCATACCACAACATATCCCATAAGAGCCGCTGGAATGTTACTTAAATAATTACACTTATCTTTATAACCCGAGGAGGTAACTGATGCACTACAGACTAACGATTTATGTTATAATTATGTCCATGAGCGAACAAGTTAAACAAACGATAGCACTTTACAGTTATATTGACGAATCTCCTTACTTGTCTCAATCACAAGCCGAAAAAGCAAGGGAATACGCAAGGGTCGGCGAGTGGGCTATTTCGTTAGAATACATATGTCTCTGCGTTGCCTCTAACTTATCTAAGCAAAACAAACGCTTGACAGAAACGGAGATTAAAACACTCGAGAATTTAGTTGCCATTGTAGAAGAAGATGAGGAGGGTGCATTTAATCACGACTACTTTAAAATCGTAGTAGATCGATAGCAGCAAATAGCATAAGCCCGAGAGAGCAGCTACTCATTCTAAGTGGCTGCTCTCTTTATAAAATTTCTATAGCTGTCTGCTTGACTCCACCTCCATATATTGATATATATATTAGCTTTCGCTTGCAGAGTTCATAAAAATCTTGCATCGCGCTAGCTTTAAAATAATTGTTCTATGTTTTATAAACAGGAGTGTTTTTATGACAATTTCACCCGGAAACTTTGAGGCAACTAACCAAGAACCAACAAACAACGACCTCGCCAAAGATCAGAAAGAGATACACGAGCAAAACCCAGATGTGCGAGAGTTTCCTCGCCGGGCAATAGCTGTTTTTTATGCTGATACCATTGGAGAAGAAACAGGGAAAGAAGATCATGTCGCATTCAATGAGGTGTTCTCATTCATGTCGTCCGATATACGCGAAAAAATTGGATATCCGTTGGATCAGATTGCCGCTACCCCTTATGGTGATCGAGCAGTCTATGAGCTTTGTCGTGCATATGTAGCAATGCAGTATCCTCTCTTGTTAAATCGCGGACGGCCTCAGCCTGGACATGATATAGAACAGTGGCTAGACCAATCAGCACGTCTTGCGGCACGTGGCAATCCGGACCAAGACTTAAAAGTTAGACGAGTTCCTGCAGACATATATACACAGCTTGTTGATCGTATTGAGTATCAGTAGATATTTTTAGACGAAAGATAACTTTTCTCAATTCCTCCCCTCCGCCCGCATTTAGTGATATAATACTTCATGATGGAAGCAAGTTTTTTGACCCGCCACCCCAGGCTCAAGGATATCGGTGGCTTTGTAATTTTTGTGGTGTGCGTCATTGTTGGCACACTCCTTATCAACACCTTTGTATTTCGTAGCTTTAGCGTGACTGGCCCGAGTATGGAGCAGACGCTCTACACTGGCGATCGGCTGATTGTCAATCGCCTGCCCGTCACGATGGCACATTTGCAAAATAACTCATACACACCCAAGCGGGGGCAGATTATCGTCTTTAAGAACCCGCTCTATAGCCCAGGTAGCGAGGATATGAACCTCGTTAAGCGCGTCATTGCCTTTGCGGGTGAGCGCGTCACAGTCAAGGATGGGATGCTGACTGTCTATAATAAAGAACATCCGCAAGGCTTTCACCCCGACGACAGCTGGGATGGTCCTGGCTCTCCCACCAGCGGCGATACAGAGGTGACAGTGCCCGAAGGATCGATTTTTGTGGCGGGTGATCACCGTCAAGGCAGCTACTCGCTCGACTCACGCAATGGCCTCGGCACCGTGCCACTCTATGATGTGATTGGTCCCGTCAGCCTGCGCCTCTGGCCACTGACGAAAGTTCAAGGGTTTCAGGTATAGCACCTGATATCGCTCTAGTGACCTCTCCATCCAGAATCTGAATTTTGTAGAAATATATTCATTATTACAGAGTAATTATTATCACGTATACCATCAGGTCTTTACCAAAAATAAATAAACCTTCTACTTTAAGAAGGTCTATTATATGCTACATTTTATCTTGCTACTTCTCGTCCTGTGTATGCTCTAGCAAGCCAATGATCCGCTCGAAGTCATCGTCGCTCGTAAAGCGGATAACGATCTGCCCTGCCCCGCGGCGGTTGCCACGGATCTGGACTGGTGCACTGAGCTGTTGCTCAAAGCGCTGGCTGGCAGCCGTATACTGCGGTGGCGGTGCTGGGCGCTGCGCCTTGGCGGTCTTTTGAGCAGAGTCACTTGCCTCGGTGCGCTTGAGAATAGCGAGGTACTGCTCGATCCGCCGCGCGCTCCACTCTTCCTGAATAATCTTGGGCAAAATATCGGCAATCTGTGCTTCGTCTAGGCTAATCAATGGCCGGACTTGCCCCTCGCTCAGCTTGCCATCAACTACTGCTTGGCGCACTACCTCAGGCAAGCGCAAGAGACGCAGCGTGTTGCTCACCGCACTGGGTGACTTACCGCCAACGCGCTGGCCGATTTGCTCGAGCGTAAGGTTGAACTGATCGCGCAGCTTGAGATACGCCGTGGCGGTTTCGATGGCGTTGAGGTTTTGGCGTTGGATATTTTCGATAAGCGAGAGTTCGAGCTTGTGCTGATCAGACAACGTGCGCACCAGCGCTGGAATCTTCTCCAGCCCCGCCTTGGTAGCGGCTCGGTAGCGCCGCTCACCAGCCACAATGACATATTTACCTTTGTTATCAGGGGTGACAACGATAGGCTGCAGCACACCATGAACACGGATAGACTCAGCGAGCTCATCGAGCAGCGTCTCGTCAAAAACCCGACGCGGCTGAGTGGGGTCAGGCATAATTTCTGCAAGCTTGATCTGACGCAGGTCACTAATCCGGTCATCTTGGTCGGCGGTTGGGTCGAACGATTCGTCCAATAGCTCCGCTGGAATCAGCGAATCAAACCCCCGCCCTAAACCTCGTTTTGCCATTTATACCCCCGTTCGTTCGATTATTTCTTTCGTCACGGCTTTGTACGCCCGTGCACCCCGACTAAAGCGGTCATATGCCCCAATCGGCGCACCATGACTCGGAGCCTCAGCCAGGCGGACATTGCGCGGGATAGACTCCGCAAACACCTTCGCTGGAAAATGCTTCGCAATCTCAGCCAAGACCTGGCTCGAGAGCGATGTGCGACCATCTACCATAGTGGGTAGCACCCCAATAAGATCAAGTGTTGGATTCATATTTTTGCGCACCAGCTTCATTGTCTCGAGCAGCTGCCCGAGCCCTTCTAACGCATAGAATTCCGCCTGAACTGGCAAGAGCACATAGCGTGCGGCAATGAGCCCATTGACAGTGAGGAGACTGAGGCTTGGTGGGCTGTCGATAATGATATAGTCGTAACCAGTCAGTTCATCAATCGCCCCTTTGAGGCGGCTGAAACGGTGCTGCGCCTTGGCCAGTTCTACCTCGGCATTAGCTAGCTGCGGTAGGGCGGGCGCGATGAAAAGATTCTTGTGCTCAGTAGGCTGGATGATGTCAGCAAGCTTCTTCTCACTCTTGACGACCTCTGTCATGGTAGCATCGAGCAGCTGCTTATCAATGCCAAGGCCGCTCGTGGCATTGCCCTGCGGGTCGAAATCGACGACGAGGGTTTTCTTGCCGGCCTTTGCCAAATAGTAGGCAACATTAATCGCCGTTGTCGTTTTACCAACACCACCTTTTTGATTTGTTACACAAATTACTGCCGTCATGTCCCGTATTTCCGTTTATCCTCTCCATTATAGCATAACCCACATTGGTTAGTGAGGCGAGGTAACAGAGTTATACACAGGATAAGGAGGCTTTTTCGCGTGATTACCTCTGTGGTGTTTACACCGACTGCCTAAGGCCTACCTCGCGCTACTTCACTATGCTACCCACTCGAGGGTTTTCTTAAGTCTGATCATATTATACCTTTGTGTTGAGAAGAAAATTCGCTACACCCCTCACACTCCTCTAGGGTAAGGTAACGCAATAGTGGCCTAAGAGAAATTAGCGTTGCATATCTAACGCAAAGCAAAGAAGGTTGGGTCATCAATCTCATCATTCGCGTGCTTTGGAGCTGCACCACCGCCAGGCTGCTTAGCTAGTGGCACTGGGCCATCTAACTGAGTCTGCGTAGTATGCGGCTGGTGGTGTAAGAGCTGCGCCGGGATTGTGGTGCGTGGCTTGGCATGCTGAATGGAGAGAAGTGATGGGTCTCGTGGTGCGGCTGACTTAGGCGTGGTGCTCGCTGGTTTTTTGTTTGGTGAAGGAGCAGTTGATTTGGCAGCTTTGCTGAGAGCAACAGGCTTCTTCACCTGCTTACTAGATTGAGCACTTGATTGTCCAGTAGTCGCCTGCTCATCGCGTGCTTCACCACCAGCTGGCTTGCGTCGGCGACGTCGACGGCGCTTGGCTGTACCTTCACCCGTAGTGGTGGCTGACGATGCC
>ERZ773056.10-NODE-10-length-88149-cov-10.085579_pt1 | contig 88149 bp, 73 predicted proteins | sample MGYA00580857_ERZ773056 | MGnify/ENA primary metagenome ERZ773056 (study PRJEB29015, sample SAMEA2737996) | human oral metagenome | biome: human oral; feature: human-associated habitat; material: dental | place: China | collected 2114 ... | reverse complement strand
TACCCATACCCACCTGCAAATTGGTAGTATATGCCACTGCCTGTAACCCCTAAGGTACCTGCTGCTGATGTCTCATTATCTTTACTACAAGAAAAGCACAAAAATAACGAGGCAATAACTATTGTAAAAGTTAATTTCTTCATATCTATATTATTTATTGAGGACAAAAATATAAAATCCTGAAATACAAAACAAAATTACACTTTTATATTTTTGTTAATTTTCATCTCTAAAAAGTTAATCCTCAGTGGATAGCAGGCTTTGCATGAAAAGGGAAAATCGTTACTCAAGGTAAAATCCTGTTATTTGTCAAAGACAAGTGCTAGGAAACAGCCTGTAGCATAGCAAAGAATATCCTCAAAGGAAAAGTAATTCCCTAGTAGAATATACCCAAGGGTACCCTTGCCAAAACCGAAGAAAGTAGCCAGCTTAAAGTATTGTAGTATCTCCACAAATACAGCAAAGCAGAAAATCCCTATAAGTAATTTCTTGGTATTCTTGATATGGAAAAAGGCTCTAATAAAACAATAAATGAGTATCACAACCAAAATATCCCCCAAGTATGCCCGTACAAAGGAAACACTCTTGAATAAAGTGGCTATGGCTACCTCTATCAAAAAGATGATCAGGGCAGCAAAGAAGTATTTGGAATTGAATTTCATTGGTTTAAGTAATATTTTTCAATGACTGTTCTTACAGAGACGAAACCTATTTTACTGAGGTCTATTTCAGGTATGGGAATCCATTGTAAAGACTTTATTTCATCGGCTGCCCTTACAGAAACAGGGACATCTAAGGGACATTCGTAGAAGATATCCATAGTGCGATAGGGAATATTCTTGTACAAATAGTGATTGGGTTGAGTCGTTACATATTTTAGTTGGCTTGGCGTTATCTCTAAGCCCAATTCTTCATTTACCTCACGACAAGCAGCGGCTTCGGCATTCTCATCAGGATCTATAAAGCCTCCAGGGAGGTCAAGCTTGCCCTTGTCAGGGTCTATATTTCGCACCGCAAAAAGGATCTCCCTCTCGCGCCTAAAGATAACTGCCACGGCAGCAGCTATATTGTGGTAATAGACAAAACCACAATGGTGACAGAGAAAACGCACCAAATTAGGAAACTCTATATCCTTGCTTCCACAGTGGGGACAATAGGTAAAAATATTTTCCATGATTACTCATTTTAGAAGGACAAAAGTAGTGAAAATTACGGATATAGCCATGTAGAAAAAGAAAAATCATTTTTATAACCCAAAATTCGTTATTTTTTCGTAAATTTGCTCTACACAAAAAATCTTTTTTCAAAAACGAAGAGCATGTTAGTAAAGATCTATGGCAGTGCTGTTTATGGCGTAGAGGCAATTACCATTACCATTGAGGTCAATATAGATAAGGGTGTGGGCTACCACTTAGTAGGCCTACCCGACAATGCTATCAAGGAGAGTAACTTCCGTATAGAGGCAGCACTACACAACAACCAATACAAAATCCCTGGAAAGAAAATCACGATCAATATGGCGCCTGCCGATATGCGCAAAGAGGGGTCGGCCTATGACTTGAGCTTTGCTATAGGCATCTTGGCGGCCAACGGACAGATACAATGTGAGGAGATAGAGCGGTATATCATCATGGGTGAGCTCTCCTTGGACGGAAGTCTGCAACCCATCAAGGGTGCACTGCCTATTGCGATCCAAGCTAGAAAGGAAGGGTTCAAGGGATTTATACTCCCTATGCAAAACGCCAAAGAAGCTGCTATTGTCAATAACTTAGAGGTGTATGGTGCGGAGAATATCAAGCAGGTTATAGACTTTCTCAATGGGGAAGATAGCTTGCAGCGGGTAGAGCTAAACACCCGTGAGGAGTTCTTCAAGCATGTGGAAACCCCAGAGTTTGACTTTGCCGATGTCAAAGGCCAAGAAAGTGTCAAGCGCTGTATGGAGATTGCCGCGGCGGGCGGACATAACATTATACTCATTGGCCCTCCTGGTTCTGGTAAGACCATGCTGGCCAAGCGCCTATCTGGCATACTGCCTCCTATGACCTTGCAAGAAGCCTTAGAAACTACCAAGATACATAGTGTTGTGGGGCGGGTCAAAGACAATGGACTTATCTGTCAGCGACCTTTTCGCAGTCCGCACCATACCATATCGGACGTGGCGCTAGTGGGAGGAGGTAGCTATCCACAGCCAGGGGAAATATCCTTGGCGCACAATGGAGTACTCTTTTTGGACGAACTCCCTGAATTCAAGCGTAGTGTATTGGAGGTGATGCGCCAACCCTTGGAGGACAGAGAGGTTACTATCTCTCGCACTAAGTTCTCAATCACCTACCCCGCTTCGTTCATGTTGGTTGCTAGTATGAATCCTTCACCCAGCGGTTATTTCAATGATCCTGATGCACCTATGGTAAGCTCCCCTGCCGAGATGCAGCGGTACTTGAGCAAGATTTCTGGGCCTTTGCTCGATAGGATAGATATACATATAGAGGTCAATCCCGTACCTTTTGAAAAACTTGCCCAGCGGGAAAAGGCCGAAAGCAGTACCGCCATTCGCGAGCGGGTTATACGCGCTAGAGAGATACAGACCCAGCGGTTTGCCCAGTACGAACATATCCACTACAATGCCCAGATGAGTAGCCAACAGATAGGCAAATACTGCCATGTGGAGGCCTCCTCCTTGGCCATGCTCAAGAAAGCCATGGAACGGCTTAACCTTTCGGCGCGTGCCTATGACCGTATCCTAAAGGTAGCCCGTACCATAGCCGACTTGGAAGGAGCGGAAACCATACAGGAGCACCATATAGGCGAGGCCATACAATACCGCAGCCTTGACCGAGAAGGCTGGTTGGGCGGGTTCTAAAAGTAGCTTATTTTTTGTACATATCGGGAGATTGTACCGAAAGCAAGTCCTCTACCAAGTTCTGGAATAGCAGTTGTGCCATACGCTCAGTACCCTTGTCAGAGAAATGTACCAAGTCGCTGGCTGCCATGCGGTTATCATACCATATCTTCATAGAGTTTTTGCCGCCCATGGCCTCGTACATACTAAAGAACGCAAAGCCATTCTCAGCCGTTTGCTTTTTCATCTCCTCTACCAGTTCTGGGATAATGTCATAAGTGGTCTTGGTACTTCGCTTAAGCATATCGCTGGGGCCTATTAGGATAAAGAGGGCATCGGGGTTACGCTTCTGCACCCATTGCATATTGGTAATGATACGTTTTACGCTGGAAGCTACCTTGTTTTTGGTCAGATATGGAACAAGATTTCCTCCGAATTGGAAGATGATAATATCAGGTTTCAGCTCGCGACTCATCGCATCGTAAGTATCCTGAATACGAGTAAAGTGAAAGCCCGAATCCCCACGCGTAGGAATATTATCAGCCTGTACCCCCTCAGTGCTACCTACCGTTACCCCATAGAAATCAGGGCTTTTGGTACTAGAGAACTGTACTCGGAGTTTCTTGGGCGTAGCAGAAAAGTTCATCTTATAAGCATGGTAGGCACCATCGGCTATAAGTGTATCCTTTCTTATCTCCGTATTATCTTCATAGACAGTGACTAAGGCAGGCGTAGTACAATTACCATAATGTATAGTTACTTGGTTATACTGGCTAAGCCTATTGTAATAAGAGTGCGAAGGAGAAATGGTAAAAGAAGCCGTCTTAAGCCCTGCTGTCTCGCCACGTGCGGGAGCAAAACGGCAAACATTGGCATAAAGCCCATACTGATTGTTCTGCAAAAGGTCTTTGTTTTTGCGCTGTTCGGCATTGAATAGGGCATAGCGATACCAGTTTCCTGAGGTCTGTTCTATGATACTGCGCTGCCCATAAGGCATCTTGATAGGAAAGTAACCAGGTCCTGTCCCTCCATAGAGTGTTTGTAGGCCATTGCGTAAATAAGCAGTGATACGGTCGCCCTCTATCTTGGAATCTCCATAATGAAGAATACGACAAGAGGGCTGGCTGAGCTTCTCATGCAGCTTCTTAACGAAGTCCTTGGCAGGAGCAGGATAGTAGATCTGCCCCTCCACATTGCTCACCAAGGGAGGATTCCCCGCTGAGAGGAAAGCACCAATGGAGTCTCGCAATTGATTCATATCCTCAGGGAAGACGAACTTATGCCTATTGACCATAGTTGTCGTCCCCATTGTATCTTTTTCAACTTTCTCAAGATCAGGCTCTTTCCCCTGTATAATCGCCATAGCCTTATCGTTGGTAATATGCTCTTGACGGGAGAAGATATCCCAGAAAGTAGGGTACTTCATTTGGAAATTACCAATTCTTATTCCATGGGCTACTTCGTTCTCTTCGTCCATATATTCACGGCTAACAAAGGTAAGCCATAGCAAAGAGAGCAATACACCGAGCATAAAGATTACTATTTTCTTAGGAGACATCTGCTATTATTTTTGGGTGCAAATATAGGAATAAAATGTAATACCAAAATATACAAGCGCATAATTTCATTAACCTACTTTTCAACAAAGGGTAGCGCAGGGTCATATATCTCTTTTAGGAGTTGTATGAGCTTTTGTTCAAATGCATCTCGTACATGCGTATCCACAGGGCTTATATCCTTATCCTTACCATTTCTAAAGCCTATAAAGCCCAATTTGAGTCTTCTAAAGGAGTAGTTCCCTACATATACCCGCTTATCCTCCCCTATCATTCCCGTTTTGAAGAGCAAATAGGCATACATAAGCAATTGGAAGGCTTTGGAGTAATCGTAATCCACAATCAGGTTTTCCCATTTCTTCTCATTGAGGGCTACCTGTCCTTTTTCTACAATACCTGACTTATAGTCTACTATATAGATATCTTCGCCTCGTTGTTCTACACGGTCTATCGTTCCATTGAAGCGAATAGGGAAAGGAAAAGCATCATATTGGACATCTATCTGTATTTTTTCTTCTAAGTATAGGAGCTTTACCACATTGTTGGATACATTCCTCTGGTCTATATCCAAAAATTTCATCACATATTCCTCAATGGTACGTTGTACAAAGATGTTTTTACCTGCTATTTCTTCATTCTGTTGGTATTCTTTGAATACTGTTTTCGTTGTCTCGGCTACTTCTTTTCTTATTTTGTCTATATCCTGTTTGGAGATGACTTTATCTTCATAATCTTGGTAAAGCAATTCCAATATTCTATGAATGATAGTTCCCAGTGAGCGGTCTTCTACAATTTCCTCTACTTCGGCATCGTCCCTTATATCCAAGATTTGCTGCTGGTAGAAGTCAATAGGGTTTCTTACATAGGTAGTAAGTGAGGAAGAGGAGAATCCCTTTCGGTGTTTGGGATCACCTCCTGTGGCTATCGCGACCAATTTGTCTATAATCTGTTTGTCTTTAGCTATCTCAACAGGTTGTTGTTCTATTATCTTCACCTCAGGGAATCTTACTTCGGGCTTTATCTTGTAGTCAGAGAGCAATTGTAGTATAAATCGGCTCTTCTCACTTCCTTTAAGTCCATCGGTTTCTGTATTGTAAAAAAGTATTGCCTTTTCTGAGTGCTGGAGTATTCTATAAAAGTAATAAGCATACATATAATCAGACTCTTTGTAAGTAGGCAATCCCAAATTAGCTCTGACATCAAAAGAAATTAGTGAATTAACCGTATTTCCTTTAGGGAAAATACCCTCGTTCATAGAGGTGAGTAGTACATTCTTAAAGTGTATGTTCTGCGCTTCCAGTATACCCATTATTTGCAATCCTTTCAGTGGCTCTCCCCTGAAATTAAGCTTTTGTTTGACCAACAAATCATTATAGATATAGTACAAAGACTTCACACTATCTACGAAATGATGTTTTTCTTGTAAGTAATAAATCTGATTGAAGAGTTCATAGAAATTGTACAAGTATTCTAAGTTCAGAAGGTTTTCTTTATCCTCTTTTTCCAAAGATTCTTTAATCACTAAAAGCAACTCTATGATGTTTTTAATCAATTTGCTTACTGAAATATTCTTTTGGTCATCAAAAAGCAAATCTATAATAGTAGCATCTTTTTCTTTTTTATATTTGTCCAATGTTTTTTTATATACATAGGACAAGTTATGTTCGTTGATATAGGTTATAGTATCTTTTTTATAGTTTTCTGAAAGCAACCTACTCAAGAAAGGTTGCTCTAAGAGTGATTTTACTTCTTTGTGATACCATCTCCCTGAAATATAGAGCTTAAAGTAAGCTGAAATAAGATCATGTACAGGCGTTTGTTGTAAGGGATAGCCCATGGTGATATTGATAGAGAGTTTGTTGGTATCTATAGCCTGTAATAAGGGCAGTAACATATCACTATCACTAAGGACGATGGCTGTTTGTTCGAGTTCATTGGTAGGAATCTCCTCTAAGAGGGAAGTAAGCAGGTGTATTTGGTTCACTTGCTTAGGTGTCCCATACACTTGTATCTTTGTATTGAGCTGGTCTTCTACAATCCATTTCTTGGTTGCTCCTCTTCTGTAGTAGCGCCATTTGTCTAAGTAGTTTTCTATAAAGTATCCCGCACTGTGTTGGCTATTGAGGAAGTGTTTTTCTATATCCCAATAGATATCCCCTTGCATCTCCTCCAAGATATACTGTATTACCTTCTCTTGCGCTACACTTAGGGCATTGAACCCTACAAAAAGGTGTAGTTTCTCTTCGTTTGCCCTCTTGTATGCGTCCATCTGCTCATAGGCTACCCGTGCGATAAAGCCTTGGTAGCCCTGTCGCTGCTTATACATCTCCTTATGGAGTGCGTTGTAATAAGTACCCAGAGTACGCCAAAAAGCCAAGTGCTTTTCTTGCATCTCGGTAAGTTTTTCGCCTAATGACCAGTGTTCTACTTCCTTTATCGCTTCCACATAGGGGAATATATCCTTATAAGCGATGAGGTATTGGTCTATATCGTCAAAATCTTTCCAAAGCATTTTCCCCCAGCCAACAAACTTTTCAAAGTCATCTACCTCAGTGGTAGTATGCTCCTTATATACTTTGTAGAGTTCAAATAGGCCTTGCACCTCGGACATCTTTTTTATCCCAGAGATACGCTCCAATAAGTTGTCTAAGGTAATAAATTCAGGCGAGATACCTGCTTTACGGTACTTCTTGGCAAAGATTTCTCGCAAAAAAAGTGCCGACCGCCTATGGGGAGTTACCAATATAAGGTTTTCCGTAGGTACATCGGCATAGTTTTCTAAATAATCTTCAATGACTTGCTCTAAAAACATAACCATTTAAGTTTGAATTTTGAGTTTTGAATTTTGAGTTGTTGTATAACTCAAACTCAAAACTCAAAACTATTTATCATTTTTTCTTTTTCTTGGTCTGCTTGCTGTTTTTGTTATACTTGTGGTAGTAAGCCAGCATCTTATAATATAGTTTAGCAGCTAAGAAAGCCGTTGGTTTAGCCGCTGGGCTGTCCATAAGCTCTACAATGTCAAAGGCAACCACATGGCACTTCTTAAATACTTTTCTAAGCAACTTTAGCGTTGGGTACCACTGCAAGCCTCCTGGTTCAGGAGTTCCTGTGGAGGGGGCTATAGAAGGGTCAAAAGCATCTAAATCTATAGTGATATATACATTGCCTGTTACCTTTTCCAACACTTCATTGATCCAATTCTCATTCTTGGCTATCTCATGAGCGAAGAACACCCTATTGTGAGGTAGGTATTGCTTTTCTTCAGCATCCATAGAGCGGATACCCACCTGTACGAGTTTGTGCTTTTGGTTGGCCTCAAATACAGCACAAGCATGGTTATTCTTGGAGCCATGGTATTCGGGACGCAAATCGGTATGAGCGTCCAATTGCAATACAGTTAGTTGCTTATACTCCTCCCCTACGGCTCTTATAGAACCGATAGAAACGGAATGTTCCCCGCCTATCAGGGTAAAGAGTTTTTCTCTGTCTTTGACCAGTTCTTTAGTTTTTTGATAAACCGCCTCTACCATCTTCTCAGGGGTGCTGTTCTCCGATACTTCTCCCGCTCTATAGACCCCATGTAGGTAGGGTTCGGAATCTGTTTCTATATCGTAAAGCTCCATATTCTCAGAGGCGTCCAAGAACAATTCTGGCCCCTTATCAGCACCCTTGCCCCAAGTGGAGGTGCCATCGTAAGGAACGGTTACCAGTACTACTTTTGAGTTTTCATACGTTGCATTTTCGGCAGGTATGCCTGCATATGTATTTTCCATTACTGTAAATGTTTTGATTTAAATAGGGGTAAAATTACTATTTTTAGAGCAATTACTACGTTTATTTAACTATTATTTGTGAGTTATAATACCCTCTCTTATTTTTTTCGGAAGGGTTTCCTGCTTATCTAAAAAATTATGTACTTTTGTACTGTTTTTTCTTGGTCATCTTGGCCAAGACAATCAGCTATATTATGGATTTTGAAAGCGTTCTAAGTAACTCACATACAAAGAAATATCTAAAAGAAACCATTGATACCAACCGCATAGCTCATGCCCAACTCTTTGTCGGAGAGGAGGGAGTGGGTACGCTCCCTATGGCCATTGCTTACGCCACGGAACTACTGTGCAAGACAGGTGATGCACATACAGCTATTAAGTGTGCACATCTGAATCACCCTGACCTACATTTTGCTTATCCTACGGCTATTACCACTCAGGTGAAAGACCACCCCACCAGCTCGGCTTTTCTGGAGCAATGGCGCCAATTTGTCTTGGAAACGCCTTACGGAAGCCTCTTTGACTGGTATCAAACCATTGATATTGCCAACAAGCAGGGGAAAATCGGGGTAGATGATGCCAAGGAGATCACCAGCAAGCTCTCCCTGAAATCCTTCGAGGGGGGGTATAAGGTGATGATTATCTGGATGGCGGAGCTGATGAATACCGATTGTGCCAATAAGCTGCTGAAGCTCTTGGAGGAACCACCTGCCGAAACTATCTTTATCCTTGTGGTAGAGAACGAAAATGCCTTGCTCGATACCATTCTCTCCCGCTGCCAAATCACGCGCTTTCATAGGCTCTCCCAAGAGGTTATCACTGAGGCCTTGGTCAAGCAAGGGCTTAGCCAGCCCCAAGCACAGAAGATCGCGCTACGCTCACAAGGTAACTACCGCAAAGCACTCTCTTTTATAGGAAAGGACAACGATCGTATCTTTGAAGAATGGTTCGTCGAATGGGTACGTATGGCCTATAGTGCCCGCGGCAACAAGGGGGTACTGCCCAACCTATTGGCTTGGTGTGAGAAAATCGCTAAGGAGGGCAGGGAGACGCAAAAGCTCTTCCTCGAATACTGTTTGGAGGTGTTCCGACAGGCACTCTTGGCCAACTATGGCGCTGATAGCTTGGTATATATGGAGTTTCAGTCCAATTTCAAGATAGAGAACTTTGCCCCCTTTGTACATCATAACAATATAGCGGAAATCCAGCGGAATATAGAGGAGGCTATCTATCATATAGAACGCAATGGCAACTCCAAGCTGATCCTCACTGACCTCTCTATCAAGCTCACCAGACTGATACATGCTAAAGTATAAGGAAAAAGCTTGACTTTGTGTTTAAAATATTGTAATTTTGCAGTCCTTAAAATAAGTGAAAAGTGAAGAGAGAAAAGTGAAGAGTTACCTCTGATAACTGACCTCTAACAACTGACCTCTGACAACTAAAAACTATCTAAATGTCCGAACGTTATACCATTACGGCAGCTTTGCCTTATACCAATGGCCCTATTCATATTGGCCATCTGGCAGGAGTATATGTCCCTGCTGACATATTCGCACGCTATCAGCGATTGAAAAACAACGATGTGGCTTTTATCTGCGGAAGCGACGAACATGGGGTGGCTATCTCTATCAAAGCAAAGAAAGAGGGTACCACTCCTAAGCAAATTATTGACAAATATCATAAGATTATCAAGGATTCACTCCACGATTTTGGTATTTCCTTTGATAATTATTCTCGCACCTCCCTGCCTATACATTACCAAACAGCCTCGGAGTTCTTCCGTACCCTCTATGACAAAGGGGATTTTATAGAAGAAACCTCCCAGCAGCTCTATGATGAACAGGCTGGGCAGTTCCTCGCTGACCGCTTTGTGATTGGTACTTGTCCTAAGTGTGGCAACGAAGAAGCCTATGGCGACCAGTGTGAGCGCTGTGGCACCTCGCTCAATGCCACTGACCTTATCAACCCCAAATCCACCCTTACAGGGAGCAAACCTGTACTAAGGGAGACCAAGCACTGGTTCCTACCCCTACAGAATTACAGTGAGTTCCTTGAAAAATGGATTATTGAAGGCCATAAAAACGACTGGAAGCCCAACGTATATGGTCAGGTAAAGAGTTGGCTGGACGACGGCCTACGCCCTCGTGCAGTAACACGTGACCTTGACTGGGGAATCCCCGTACCTGTAGAAGGCGCCGAGGGCAAGGTGCTTTATGTGTGGTTTGATGCACCTATCGGCTATATCTCCTCTACCAAGGAATGGGCTGCCCGCGTGGGCAAGGACTGGGAACCTTATTGGAAGGACGAGAAGACGAAACTTATTCACTTTATCGGTAAGGACAATATTGTCTTCCATTGTGTGATCTTCCCTGCCATGCTCAAGGCCGAGGGCTCTTATATCCTACCTGAGAATGTTCCTGCCAATGAGTTTCTTAATCTTGAAGGCAACAAGCTCTCCACTTCCAAAAACTGGGCAGTGTGGCTCAATGAGTATTTAGAGGATTTCCCCGCTCAGCAGGATACCCTAAGGTATGTAATCACGGCCAATGCGCCTGAGACCAAGGATAATGATTTTACTTGGCGTGACTTCCAAGCCAGAAATAACAACGAACTAGTGGCTATCTATGGGAATTTTATCAACCGTGTGATGGTGCTAACCGAGAAATATTACAAAGGTGTGGTGCCTACCCCTCATGAATTGACCAAGGAAGACCAAGAAGTATTTGCTCAGATCAAGGAGCTTACCCAAAAGATAGAACAATCCTTGGAGCGCTATCGTTTCCGTGAAGCCCAACAGGAACTAATGAACATCGCCCGCTTAGGCAATAAGTACTTGGCCGACGAAGAGCCTTGGAAGCTCATCAAGGAAGACCCCACAAGAGTGGAAACTATCATGTATATAGCCTTACACATTGCTACAGCTCTGGCGGTAACCTCTGAGCCTTTCTTGCCTTTTACCTCTGCCAAACTCAAGCAGATGCTCAATTTTGCTAGCATGAGCAAAGCACCCGTATGGGAAGATGTATTACATTCCGATAGCCTGATCCCCTCTGGACATACCATAGGAAAATCTGTCCTACTCTTTGAAAAAATAGAAGACGAGGCCATCCAAAAACAAATAGATAAGTTGGAAAACAGCAAAAAGGCAAACCAGCAGGCAGCTGCGGCTAACTTAGCCACCGCGGTTACTCCTCAAAAAGAGCTTATCTCTTACGAGGATTTTGCTAAGATGGACATACGTATTGGCACGATTTTGGAAGCTGAGAAAATGCCTAAGGCAGACAAGCTCTTGATTTTGAAGGTTGATACAGGCCTTGACCAACGTACCATCGTATCGGGAATTGCACAGAGCTTTGACCCTAAAGAGATTATCGGAAAAAAGGTCACCGTACTGGCCAACCTTGCTCCTCGCAAACTCCGCGGTGTGGAGAGTCATGGTATGATACTGATGGCAGAAAACAAGGAGGGTAAGTATGTCTTCCTAAACCCCGATGCTGAAGGTATTGCCAACGGAACTGAAGTAAAATAACCTAAACCATATTACATGAAACAACTCAAATGGCCTTTATTATTCCTCTTTGGAGGAATACTCTTGGCCTCTTGTAAGAACAAAGGAGAGAAGCAACCTTCTATGCAGACAACTCCTGCCCTATCGGTAGAACGCTTACAGGATTCTATTCAAAAACTCACTGATGAGCTGGCCGAAGAACAGTATTTTGATATTCGCTTTAACGAAGATGGCCGATATTTCTTCCATGAAAATGGCATAGAAGATCCCGAAGAGTTCGTACGCCAACAGCTTATGGCTACCAATATAACCAAGGACGAAAACCACCCCTTGATTTCCTATCGGCCACGCCGCAATGCTAAGTTCCAGATCAATAAGATCAAATTGCTCAACCACCGCTGGGTGATCTGTGATTTCTCCGATGGCTTGGACTGGGGGGAATTGCTGATCAAAATGACTCTTAATGACGACAAAACACTGTCCTTTGATGTCCTTGACCAGACCCTCTATGTAAGTGAACAAAAACCTTAACCCTATGAACATAAAAAACGCCCAAATCGCAGTAGATAATTGGATTAAAGAACATGGTGTCCGCTACTTCAATGAGCTGACCAATATGGCTCAACTTACCGAAGAGGTAGGCGAAGTAGCTCGTATCATCGCACGCCGCTATGGTGAACAGTCGGAGAAGGAAAGCGATAAAGCCAAAGACCTCGGTGAGGAACTGGCCGATGTGGTATTTGTGGTTCTCTGCTTGGCTAACCAAACAGGTATAGACCTACAACAGGCCTTTGATAAGAAGATGGACGCCAAAACCAAGCGCGACCACGACCGACATCAGAATAACCCTAAGCTAAAACAATAACCTATGTTTCTGCTATGAAACGACTCTTCTTCCTTCTCTTGTTTCTCTATACAATCAGCGCCTTTAGCCAAGAGAAAATCCGCTCTTTAGCCGACCTCAAGGGTAAGAAAGACCTTAAGGTAGGCCTAGTTCTCAGCGGAGGCGGGGCTAAGGGCTTGGCTCATATTGCTGCCCTAGAGGCTATTGAGAAAGCGGGAGTGGAGATTGACTATATAGGGGGTACTAGTATGGGAGCCATTGTAGGGGGCTTGTATGCAGCAGGCTATAGTGCCCAGCAGCTGGACTCTATCTTCCATGCTACCGACCTAGAGGAGATTATTCAGGACAATGTACCTCGCTCCGCACAGACTTTCTATGAGAAGGAGAACCGAGACCGCTATATGGTGTCCTTGGCGCTACGCGATGGAAAATTCGCGCTTCCCGCTGGACTTACTCAAGGAGTAAACCTCTATAACTTCCTAAGCCAACTTACCTATAGGGTACGAAAGATTGACGATTTCTCTAAGCTACCGATTCCCTTCCTCTGTATGGCTACCGATGTGGAAACAGGCGAAGAAGTAGTCTTAGAACACGGTGATCTGGCTCAAGCTATCATGGCCAGTGGCTCCTTCCCTACCCTTTTTGCCCCTGTAGATGTAGAGGGTCGCTACCTAACCGACGGAGGGGTGATGAACAACTACCCTGTAGATGAGGTCAGAGCCAAGGGTATGGATGTGATCATAGGAGTGGATGTACAATCTCCCCTGAAAAAGCGTAAGGACTTGCGCTCGGCCAATAGCGTATTGCTCCAGATTACTGGCTACAAGATTGCCAATGATATGAAGGAGAAAAGAGAGAAAACGGACATATATATCCACCCCGATATGAGTGGTTATAATGTCATTTCCTTTCAAGACGGACAGGCAATTATTGACTCTGGGCGGATAGCTACCAAAAAGGTACTCCCTCACCTATATTGGCTCAAGCGACATCTCAAAAAGAAAGACCCTGATATTATAAATACCAAAATCCCTGATTCTCTGCGAATTAGCAACATTACCTTTTCAGGTAACAAACACTATTCCGATGCATATCTTAGGGGAAAATTGGGCTTTCAGTGGAATGAAAAAATTTCCTTCAAAGACCTCAAAGATGGGGTGCAGAACATCATGGCTACCCAGAATTTTAGGGGGATCAACTACCATATCTGCTCCACCGATGAGGGAGAAGAATTGCGGTTTATCTTGGAGGAAGCCCCTGCACAGACTTGGGTGAAGATGTCCCTGCACTACGACAACCTTTACCAGACAAGCATACTACTGAACCTAAGCCGTTCGAGCTTCCTACAGAAGGACGATTTTATTTCCTTTGACTTTATTGCTGGTGACAACCTCCGCTATAAGTTTGATTATTATGTAGATAAGGGATTCTATACCAGTTATGGTTTTCAGAGTAGGTACGACCATTTCCGCCGTGATATCTCTTTCAATGGGTTTTCGCTTACCACAGGGGATACCAACTTGACGCTCTCTCGTCTAAAGAACCAACTATACTTGCAGTCTATTTTCTTCCGTCGTAAGTTCTTAGTGGGAGCAGGGGTAGAGCATGAGTTGTATAAAGCGAAAGTACAGCCTGACAACTTCAATGAACAAGTGAATTACTATTCTCTTTTCAGCTATCTCCGCTATGATTCTTTGGACAATGCTCTTTTCCCTACCGAGGGATTGTACTTTGATGCACGTGGCCATTGGTACCTACATTCCACAGGCTACGGAGAGACAATCAACCCTATTATTCTGGTCAAGGCCGATATAGGAGGCGCTTGGCGAATCACCGATCGGCTTTCTGGAAAAGCCATGTGTTCGGCAGGCTTCCACTTGGGACTACCCAATGCGCCTTTCTTGCAGTATGTATTCGGGGGACAAGGGGATAACTTTTTCGGAAATATTCTCCCTTTCTATGGGTATGATTACTTGAGCTTCGGGAATTATGACTTCCTCAAGGGAGAACTTTCTTTCAACTATCGTTTTTATAAGAAGAATTATATCAAGGCCATTGCCAATATTGCCAATGCCAACGACAATATGTTTGCAGAGCGCAGTTGGTTTGCCAAGCCCAAATATACAGGCTATGCCTTAGGGCTAAGCTCCGATACGATCTTAGGCCCCATTGAGCTAAAGGCTACCTATTCTCCTGAGACGAATAAGTTCCTTTGGCTCTTCAATATTGGTTTTTGGTTCTAAGCTACTCTATGAGTTTGCGTACAATCACCCCTGCTACATGGATACCGAAGAGGGCAGGCATATAGCTCATGGTGCCATAATAGGAACGCTTGAAGTTTGCCCCATCAGTGAGCGCCATCATATCCTTATCTGGGAGTTCTAGGGAGAACACGGCTTTGAACTTAGGCTGGATACCTTCTTTCTTGAGTCTTTTGCGGATAGTACGTGCTAGCGGACAATCACGGGTTTGGGAAATGTCGGCCACCTTTACCTTGGAGGGGTCTAGTACACCTCCTGCTCCCATACTGCTGATGACCTTCACTCGACTATCATGACAAGCTCTAAGCAGACTTATCTTAGGGGATATACTATCTATACAATCAGCCACATAGTCAAACCGACTATCCACCAAGTCGTAAGCCGTCTCAGGGGTAAGAAAGTCATTGATGACCTCCAGCACTATATGGGGGTTAATGTCCCTAAGCCGCTGAGCTACAAGCTCTGCTTTAGGCTGCCCTATAGTAGAATCAAGGGCTATAAGTTGTCTGTTTTTGTTAGTGATGTCCACCACATCGCCATCTACTATGGTAAGGTGTCCCACCCCTGCACGGGCTAAAAATTCGGCAACAAAAGCCCCTACACCCCCCAGTCCTACTACAAGGACATGAGAGTGCTCCAATTTCTGTAAACCCTCGTCTTTAACGACTAATTTTGTTCTCTCTCGCCACACAACTATCTAAATTTAAAGTAAAAGGTAAAAAGTAATAAGTAATAGGGTAAAAAGTAATAAGGTAAAAAGTAATAATCCTTAAAAACTAATCACTAACCACTAATCACTTTTCACTAATCACTTTTCACTAATCACTTTTCACTATTTTCGGGAGGCAAAATTACAATCTTTTCAGTAAAAGACAAAATAAAAAAATGCTTTCTTAAAAATATTTTTCTGTTTCTTTGTTTATTCTGTTATTTTTCCTAATTTTGCCCTTAAAAACACAGACAATGAGAGTTATACATTTTTACAAATACCAAGGGGCAGGCAACGATTTTATCATGGTTGATAACCGTACTGCTACCTTTCCAAAGGGCAATACCAAGCTAGTGGCACAGTTGTGTGAGCGTCGTTTTGGTATTGGTGCTGATGGGTTAATCCTGCTAGAGAATGACCCAGAGAACGATTTTTCCATGGTCTATTACAATTCTGACGGCAATCCAAGCTCCATGTGTGGCAACGGCGGACGCTGTATCGTAGCCTTTGCTCGCAAGCTAGGTGTTATCTCTGCTGAGGAAACGACCTTCTCCGCCCCCGACGGACTGCATAAGGCCATCTTCAAGAACAACCTTATCCACCTGCAGATGCAGGATGTCAGTGATATCCAAAAGGTGAAGAAGGGAGTAACCCTTGATACAGGGTCGCCTCATTATGTGGAAGTAGTTAAAAACTTGGACAGCTTGGACGTTAAGAAAAAAGGAGCTGAAATACGCTATGGAGTCCCCTTCAATATTGAAGGAGTCAATGTCAATTTCGTAGAACCTATATCTGACAATCGTTTTAAGGTGCGTACCTATGAGCGAGGTGTGGAGGACGAAACCTATTCTTGTGGTACAGGTGCTACTGCTACGGCTATTGCCATGCACAAAACAGGAAAAACTAAAGCCGAATACATCATCTTGGAGACCAAAGGTGGTACACTAGAGGTAACTTTTGAGGTAAAAAAGGAATTTCTTGGACTGAAAATAAAAGAATATACCAATGTTTGGCTCATTGGCGGTGCTGATTTCGTTTTTGAAGGAACTATAAGCATATAACTTAATGATACAACTAAGAGCACTTGAACCCGAAGATATAGATTTTTTATATAACTTAGAGAACGACCGAACGCTCTGGGAAGTAAGTGAGACCCAAGCCCCCTTCTCTAGGCAACTATTACTATCTTATATAGCCAATGCACACCAAGATATCTATCAGGCCAAGCAACAACGCTTTGTTATTACCTACCAAGAAAAGGCAGTTGGCTGTGCCGACTTATACGACTATCAACCAAAGAACAAACGTGCTTCTGTAGCTATAGTCGTTGCTGCTCCTTTCAGGCAAAAAGGAATTGCTACCAAGGCCTTGGGAGAACTATGTTCCTATGCCTTTACTTTCTTAGACTTACACCAGCTTACCGCCTATGTACATCAGGGAAATCTCTATAGCCAAAAACTATTTCTGCGACAAGGATTCCTATGTACTGCCACCCTCAAAGACTGGTGCTTCTTTGATGGTAATTTCCAAAACGTATATCTATACCAGTACTTTAAACCTTAATTTTTAGGCCATAAGTAAGAAAAAAATAACTTTATTGTACCATAATTCGTATTTTTTTCGTAACTTGCGCCTCTATTTCATATGCTCTTTTAAGAGCAGTTAAACTTTGATTTCTATGACAAAAATTACAGCTGCTATAACAGGCGTGGGCGGATATGTACCCGATTTTGTTCTATCCAACAGTTTGCTAGAAAAAATGGTAGATACCACCGATGAGTGGATTACCACCCGTACAGGTATCAAGGAAAGAAGGCTTTTAAAAGAAGAAGGCAAGGGAGCATCTTTCTTGGGCATAAAAGCGGTTGAAGATTTGTTCCGTAAGACAGGCACTAACCCTACCGATATTGACTTAGTGCTTTTTGCCAGCGTAACTCCCGATATGCCTGTGGCAATCTCTGGCGCTTACTTGGCTACCCAGATTGGAGCGGTCAATGCCTTTGCTATTGACCTACAAGCGGCGTGCTCTAGCTTCCTCTATGGTATGTCTGTGGCAGCTCGCTATATAGAATCGGGCAGATACAAAAAAGTACTCTTGATCGGTGCTGACAAAATGTCCTCTATCGTGGATTACACTGATCGCGCTACTTGTATCATCTTTGGTGATGGGGCGGGTGCCGTCCTTTTCGAACCCAACTATGAGGGTTTAGGTATACAAGATGAATACCTGCGCAGTGACGGATCTGGCCGCGAATACCTCAAGATAGAGGCTGGTGGCTCTATCCTTCCTACAACCCCTGAAACCCTCAAGGAAGGTAAAAACAACTTGTATCAGGACGGAAAGACAGTTTTCAAATATGCTGTCTCTCGCATGGCCGATGCCACCGATGCGATTCTTGAGCGCAATAACCTATCGGCTGATAACCTCGACTGGCTGGTACCTCATCAGGCCAACAAGCGTATCATCGACGCTACAGCTGACCGTATGGGACTCCCTCATGAGAAGGTGATGCTCAATATACAACGTTATGGCAATACCACTTCTGCCACCCTACCTCTGGCACTCTATGACTACGAGAAACAACTCAAAAAAGGAGATAATCTTGTCTTCGCAGCCTTCGGTGGTGGCTTTACTTGGGGCGCCCTATACCTCAAGTGGGCTTACGATCCTAAATAAATAATTATAAGATATATACTTTGTATTTTTTATAATCTTTATTGAAAAATATTAAAAGTATCTCAAGTTTTAATTTTTTGCTAAAAAAACAGGGGACATGTGAAATATTTTTAGTATTTTTGCCCCCCGAAAAAATATCATACCAATAAGATAATGTCTAACTCATTGAAAATATAATTATTTGCTATGGATTTAAAAGATATTCAAAACCTAATCAGATTCGTTGCCAAGTCAGGCGCAAGCGAGGTAAAGCTAGAGATGGAAGATGTGAAAATCACCATCAAGACTTCTGGAGAAGAAGGACGCCCTGAAACGGTCTTTGTTCAACAGCCTTATATGGCACAAGGAATTCCTCAAACACAGATCCCTGTGGTGCCACAACCTGTATTCCCTGTAAGTGATCCAGCCAACATTGTGGCTACCAAAGAGCACGATGACGAAGAAAACGGAAAATATATTACTATAAAATCTCCTATCATCGGAACCTTCTACCGTCGCCAAGCACCTAACAAACCTCTTTTGGTGGAGATAGGGGACAATATTGTACAAGGTCAAACCCTTTGCGTGATTGAGGCCATGAAACTATTCAACGAGATAGAATCCGAAGTCTCTGGTAAGATTGTAAAGGTACTAGTGGACGACGCTTCCCCTGTGGAATACGACCAACCACTGTTCTTGGTTGACCCTTCTTAAGTTAGGGTTGTGTATTAAGTGTGACCTAAAATTCTTAGAACATGTTTAAAAAAATCTTGATAGCCAACCGTGGAGAAATTGCCCTACGGGTGATTCGTACTTGCCGCGAAATGGGCATTAAAACGGTGGCCGTATATTCTACAGCAGATGCCGATAGCCTTCATGTACGCTTCGCCGACGAAGCTGTATGTATCGGCCCTGCCCCTAGTAAGGATTCTTATCTGAAAATTACCAATATCATCGCCGCTGCCGAGATTACCAATGCCGATGCTATCCACCCTGGCTATGGCTTTCTTTCCGAAAACGCTAAGTTCTCCAAGATCTGTGCTGAAAATGGCATCAAGTTCATCGGAGCTTCAGCCGAGATGATTGACAAAATGGGTGATAAGGCAACTGCCAAAGCTACTATGAAAGCCGCTGGTGTACCTACTATTCCTGGTTCTGATGGTCTGCTAAAGGATATTGCCGAAGCCAAGAAAATCGCCAAGAAAATGGGCTATCCTGTCATGCTCAAAGCCACCGCTGGAGGAGGAGGAAAGGGTATGCGTGCTGTATGGAAAGAAGAAGACCTTGAAAAAGCCTTCGAGAGCGCTACTCAAGAGGCCGCCGCTGCTTTCGGTAATGATGGTATGTATATGGAAAAACTCATTGAGGAACCTCGACATATCGAAATCCAAATCGTAGGAGACCAATTCGGCAAAGCTTGCCACCTCTCCGAACGCGACTGCTCTATCCAAAGAAGACACCAAAAACTTACCGAAGAAACGCCTTCTCCGTTTATGACCGACGAACTCCGCCAAAGAATGGGCGAAGCTGCTGTCAAGGCTGCCGAATCTATCAAATATGAAGGCGCAGGTACCGTAGAATTTCTTGTAGATAAGCACCGCAATTTCTACTTTATGGAGATGAATACTCGTATCCAAGTAGAACACCCTATCACTGAACAGGTGATTGACTATGACCTGATTAAGGAACAAATCCTCGTAGCGGCTGGAGTACCTATCTCTGGGCGTAACTATACTCCTAAACTACACGCTATAGAATGCCGTATCAATGCGGAAGACCCCTTCAATGACTTCCGTCCTTCTCCTGGCCGTATCACTGCTTTCCATGCTCCTGGGGGATTCGGAGTACGTCTTGATACCCATGTGTATGCTGGCTATACCATTCCACCCAACTATGACTCTATGATTGCCAAACTCATCACAACAGCTCAGACTCGCAAAGAGGCTATAGCTAAGATGAAGCGCGCGCTGGACGAATTCGTCGTAGAGGGTATCAAAACAACCATCCCTTTCCACAAACAGCTTATGGAACACCCCGATTATATCGCTGGAAACTATACCACCAAGTTTATGGAGGATTTCGTGATCCAGCCCAAAGGGGACGACGAGGAATAAAAAATAATTTTTTATACCAAGTATTATGTCTATAGAAAAAATCAAATGCTTAATTATAGGCTCAGGCCCAGCGGGGTATACCGCTGCTATCTATGCCTCAAGAGCCAATCTCTCTCCTGTACTCTACCAAGGAGAACAACCTGGCGGACAGCTTACCACTACCAATGAGGTGGAGAACTTCCCTGGCTATCCCGAAGGGATTACAGGAACTGAGATGATGATGCAGTTCGAACAACAAGCCCGCCGCTTTGAGGCTGATATTCGTTCTGGCTGGGTTACCAAAGTCGATTTTTCTGCCAAACCGCTCAAAGTATGGGTCGAAGACAAGGAAATCCATGCCGATAGTGTGATCATCTGTACAGGTGCTACTGCCAGATACTTAGGACTGCCTTCCGAGCAGCATTATTTACATACAGGAGGAGGCGTATCGGCTTGTGCCGTATGTGATGGCTTCTTCTATAGAAACCAAGACGTGGCTATCGTAGGGGCAGGAGACTCCGCCTGTGAAGAAGCGCTTTATCTTGCCAAAATCTGTAAAAAAGTAACAATGATCGTTCGTCGCGATGCCTTCCGTGCCTCCAAGATTATGGAAGAGCGTGTCAAAAAAGCAGAGAATATTACTATTTTGTTCAATTCGGAAACGGACGAAATCCTCGGAGACGGGCAATTAGTTTCTGCTGTCAGAGTACGTAATAACAAAACTGGAGAACTTTCCGAAATTCCTATCACTGGTTTCTTTGTAGCCATTGGCCATAAGCCTAATGCGGATATCTTCGCTCCTTATCTGTCTATGGACAAAGATGGTTATATCCAAAATATACCAGGAAGTAGCCGTACCAATGTAGAAGGCGTATTCGTAGCTGGCGATGCAGCCGATAAGTACTACCGACAGGCTATTATTGCCGCTGGAAGTGGTGCCATGGCTGCCCTCGATGCCGAACGCTATCTAGCCGCTCAAGAATAAACTACTTATGAATGTACGCATCAGCCCCTCTTGGAACGCACTGCTGAGCAGTGAGTTCGAAAAACCTTATTTTCAGGCATTGACAGCTTTTGTCAAAAAGGAATATAGTGAACATACATGCTATCCCAAAGGGAAAGAGATTTTTGCAGCCTTTGACAAGTGTCCTGTAGAAGACCTCAAGGTGGTACTCTTAGGCCAAGACCCATACCATGGAGAAGGTCAGGCCAATGGGCTTTCTTTTTCCGTAAGAGACGGTATTGCTCACCCGCCTTCTTTGGTGAATATATTCAGAGAAATAGAAGAGGACTTGAAGTTGCCCTACCCTGAAAGCGGCAACCTCTCTCGCTGGGCAGAGCAAGGCGTACTACTGCTGAACGCTACCCTTACTGTCCGTGCCAATACGGCAGGTAGTCATCAGGGACAGGGCTGGGAAACTTTCACCGATGCAGTCATCAAGAGTATATCTGACAATTGTCAGCATATCGTCTTCCTTCTTTGGGGCAGTTTTGCCAAAAAGAAAATAGCCTTGATTGATACTCAAAAGCATTGTGTACTTTCCTCTGGACACCCTTCTCCACTGAGTGCTAATCGCGGTTATTGGTTTGGAAATAAACATTTTAGTAAGACCAATGCCTATCTCACCTCTGTAGGTAAGCAGGCTATTGATTGGAAATAACATCTGTCATTTTGTCATGTTTTTGCTTTTGGCACAATCCTTGCCTATTAGTAAAGCGTAAATAACAAAATAAGATAATAAAGATAAATACGATTATGAGTAAGATTATTGGAATAGATTTAGGAACCACGAACTCGTGTGTTTCTGTAATGGAAGGTAATGACCCTGTGGTGATTACCAATGCGGAGGGCAAAAGAACTACCCCCTCCGTGGTTGCCTTCGTAGAAGGTGGCGAAATAAAGGTAGGGGATGCCGCTAAGCGTCAAGCCGTTACCAACCCTAAGAAAACGATTTATTCTATTAAACGTTTCATGGGGAACAAATATTCTGACTTAGGTCAAGAAATAGCACGTGTACCTTATGCTGTAGTACAAGGTGACAACGATACTCCTCGTGTGGATATTGACGGCCGCCTATACTCTCCTCAAGAGATCTCTGCGATGATCCTTCAGAAAATGAAAAAAACCGCTGAAGACTTCTTAGGACAAACAGTAAGCCGTGCGGTAATTACAGTACCAGCTTACTTTAACGATGCGCAACGTCAAGCTACCAAAGAAGCGGGAGAAATCGCAGGTCTTAAGGTAGAGCGTATCATCAACGAACCTACTGCTGCTGCTCTTGCTTACGGCCTTGATAAGCAACACAATGACCATAAGATTGTCGTGTTTGACTTCGGGGGTGGTACCCACGATGTCTCTATCCTCGAACTTGGTGATGGTGTATTTGAAGTACTTTCTACCGACGGGGATACCCACCTTGGAGGGGACGATGTAGATGAAAAAATCATCAACTGGCTCGCTGAAGAATTTGAAAAAGAAGAAGGTTTAGACTTGCGCAAAGATCCTATGGCGCTACAACGTCTTAAAGAAGCTGCTGAAAAGGCTAAGATTGAGCTTTCCTCTTCTATGCAGACTGAAATCAACTTGCCTTATATCACCGCTACTGCCACCGGACCTAAGCACTTAGTACGTACTCTTACCCGTGCCAAATTTGAACAACTTATCGAGGACTTAGTACAACGTACTATTGAGCCTTGTAAGAAAGCTCTTGAGAATGCAGGTCTTAGTGTAAGTGATATCAATGAGGTAATCCTCGTAGGGGGGTCTACACGTATCCCTGCTGTACAAGAAGCCGTTGAGAACTTCTTCGGTAAAAAACCAAATAAGAGTGTAAATCCTGACGAAGTAGTAGCCATCGGGGCTGCTATCCAAGGAGGGGTTCTCACTGGAGATGTAAAAGACGTATTGCTCCTTGACGTTACACCACTTTCTCTTGGTATTGAAACCATGGGGGGAGTAATGACTAAGCTCATCGAGGCCAATACTACAATCCCTGCCAAGAAATCTCAGATATTCTCCACCGCAGCTGATAACCAACCAAGTGTGGAAATACATGTGCTACAAGGAGAAAGACCTATGGCTGCGGACAATAAGACGATCGGACGTTTCCACTTGGATGGTATCCCACCTGCACCACGTGGCGTACCTCAGATTGAAGTAACCTTTGACATTGATGCCAATGGTATTATCAATGTTTCAGCTACCGACAAGGGTACAGGTAAGACACACGACATCCGTATTGAGGCTTCTTCTGGACTTACCCAAGAAGAAATCGAAAGAATGAAGCGTGATGCTGAAGCCAATGCCGAAGCCGATAAGAAAGCACAAGAAGTAGCTACCAAAATGAACGAAGCCGATGCGCTTATCTTCCAAACCGAAAAACAACTCAAAGAGTTCGGTGATAAGCTCCCTTCTGACAAGAAAGCGGCTATCGAAAGTGCTTTAGAAGAACTCAAATCAGCTTACGAAAGCAAAAATATTGCCACTATTGAAGTTGCTTTAGAGAAAATAAACAATGCTTGGAAGAGTGCTTCTGAGGATATCTACAAAGCACAACAAGGCGGCGGTGCAGGAGCAGGAGCTAACTACTCCGAACCAGGCCCCCAGCCTAACCAAGGCCCAGACAACAACGTCCAAGACGTAGATTTTGAAGAAGTTAAATAGCGGAGCGCCTCCGCAGGCAAATAATAATAGCCCCATCTCATAAGGTGGGGCTGTTATTTTCTTACTTACATCGAACTCTCGCTAATTTACAAATAAGTGAGTGTATCCAAATATTCAACGGGTGGATAAGCGCTTTTTATAGTAGGGTCAAAAGGCTCTACTTTTGGCACTGGCAAATTATCATTCCATCTTCTTTCTCTAAGCATTTGTCGGATATGCTCTTTGAAACTTTCATCATCAAACAAATCTCTGGTATCTTGGTATTGTTTATACCAATCTCTTTTCTTAATCAGTTCAACAAGGAGTTTATATTCCTCTTCGTAGAAGAAACCTATTTCTTTCATGGCAGCAGTAGCATGACGAAATTCGTCTTCTTCCAAAACCTCTGCACACACCAAATTAGTGTAGCTTGTATAGTTTTCTTCCAAATAGTCTCTTACGAGCATGGCTTTTTCGTCCCTTTCGTTGCTAATGACTTCTCCCTTTTCATTGGTGATTACTTCCACTTTATCAAGAAGAACAATATCTTTTATCTCATTGTAAATTCTTTCCGCTTCGTCCCCTCTAAGGTCTAACTCAGGTCTGTAAATCCAAAACCAATTTTGGATATACCTAATTAAAAATTCTGTAGTATTCATTGTTTAATTGTTATTTAAATATGTTTTTAAGTTTGCTGCAAAGGTACGTCAAATATTTTTACTCTACAAAAAAGAGTGATTTACAAATAATATTTCGCACTACCGCGCAAGTCACCGCGCAAGTCACCGCGCAAGTCACCGCGCAAGTTACTTGGAACAGAAACTACCTAAGTAAGAATTTTAGCCACTATTCTAGCAAAGTCAGAAATCACTCAAAAGGGGCTGGCTTATAAACAATTAGATGAAGTTTTTTATAATCCAATTAATGGAATGGAAACGCCTAATTTGTAGATATTTCTATATTCAGTGATTTTACTTTTGTTTTCTAGGTTGAATGCTCTATTTTCTTCCAATGAAGGATAGATAATTAAGCAATCTATAAGTTCGTTACTACGCTCTAAGCCAAGCCTTTTATAAACCTTTTCCAAGCGAGCATAACCACTTACTTGGCGAATGTCATCTATCACTCTACTATCTTCATAAATAGGCTTATACTTAGCATCAATCACCATTTTTTGCGTCGGGGTGTTGAGCAAGAAATCCAATTCGGTATAATCGGCCGTGAGATGATAAGTAACCGCTTCCCTACCGAACTGTTCCTGTAGCTTTACATATACATATAGCTCAAAAAGTTTGGGCATATCTATCCAAAAAGGTGGAATCGCTACTTTTTGTTGGGTAGTTTCAGTGATATTGTAGGAAAAACGCTTGAGAATGTGCTTACCTATCTCTATAGCTTCCTTATACTCCTTGAAAAACGGATTTATAGTAATATTTTTCAGGTTTTCTACATTGAACTCTTCTGAAATAAGTTCAAAATATGGGGTACAATAGGTAATCAATTCATCTATAGCAGCTTCATTTCCTGCGAAAAGAGTAGAATGTGTATTCTTAAAGCTGATAACAAACTGCAATACCTTCTTTAGGAAACGATTCTCTATACTATCCACTCCAAAGGCTTGGTATTGGCATATATGAGAGGTTAGTTTGTTCTTAAAAACATTCTGCTTTAGGTGTTTTCCTATCTGTATTTTACCTTTGATACGGCTACAAAGGTTTTCTTCCTCCTTATAATACGACTTTTTGAGTCCTTTGCGAACAATACGCTTTAGCAGTTGGAGAAACTGTATTACAAGGAAAGGAGTTAGAAAATCTTTTTGCTGTTCTATAGTAATTTGTGGTTCTTTCCAATAGATTTTTATAAGGTCCTTAATATCATTAGGAGAGGATACCACAATCTCTAAAAGCATTTTCAGATAGTCAATCTCTGCCCATTCTTCAGTAGAATCCCCTTCTATCATTCTCTTTTTATTCATCTTTGGCGCTATATACACATATTTTTGATGTTTTACCAGCCATAAGACACCTATATAATAGCCTGCTTGTAAGCAAATCTCTTCCTCGTTTATGTGACTAATTTCAAAAGGATAAACAGAATTTCCCCATCTATCTTTATTGAGTTCATAAGGTACTCTATAAGGAATTGCCTCAAAGATATCCTCTTCTACATCATTCTTTTTGATGATATACCTCTTATGTTCAAGCAAGGCTATTTTCATAGACTATTTTTTCTATATTTTGTATTTTTTCCTCCACATTTATCAGTACACCATCTTTTATATATTCCAGCAAAATAGGTTTGATTTCATATTCCCAACGAATAGCAATAGGTGTTTGCTCTGTAATGAAGTAGGAGTGCCCTAACTGTACTTCTTCTTTCCTAAATTCAGGAGATAATGTATTACCCTCGAACAACTTAGAGACTTTTTCATATAATTTTTCAGCAAAATTATCACCCAATTCATTTGTTAAGTCTTTAGGTAAGACATCCACAAAAGCAAACCTACGACGGATCGCATAGTCTATATGACCTACGGAGCGATCGGCTGTATTCATTGTACCAATGATATAGAGGTTAGCAGGAAGAACAAGAGTATTATCATCATCAATAGCGTACATACTTTGTACAGCCTCTCCACGATATTCCAAGGCATAGATAAGTTCACCGAGTACTGCCGAGAGGTTTGCTCGGTTGATTTCGTCGATGATAAGTACATAGGGCATAAGTGGTATTTTATCTGTTATATTGGGGTTATAGGATTCTTTAAACTCATAGTATTTTTCTACAATTCTAATAAAATAAGAAGCGTGTTGTCTAGCTTGCCCTCCTATGTTTGTTAGTTTGGTTACCCCTTGTCTATCTCTTATACCTGAATCAATAATACGTTTAATTTCAGCATAATTCATATTCAAGCCTCTGCTATGAACCTCCCAATTATCTCCTTTATATTTAAATCGTTTATCATCAGCATTGAAAATATAAATAGAATCAGTTAAAGGATATTTGTAATCTTCACTTTGGGCTAATTCTTCTTTGATATGTTCGATAAAAGCCTCAAAGATATCCTGTTCTTTTAGTGTTTGTGTATTTTGTTGTGCTTTATTCCAGTTATTAAAAGCCTCTTTTGCAAACGCTCCTAATATTTTATTTTCAGCAGTATATACAATACCGTCACCCTCTTCATTAGGTTTAGCTACAATGCCTCGCACGAAATCCTCATAGGAGTAACTAGGATGAAACTGAATGAGTTTGAACTGCTCACAACCCTCCAAAGAATCATTTTCCCCTAAGCTTAATAGTTCTCTGGCTATACGCTTAGCCTCACGGGTTTTACCAGTTCCAGGAGGCCCCTGTAGAATGATTTGATGCTTGTACTTTAGAAGTTTGGTAGTAAGACTGTTCTCTTGTGTTTGTGTATTTTCATTCATAATATTTAGTAAATATTGAGCATATTTGATTCCTTTAATATCAGAATTATAAGTAGTTACATCAGTGAGTGTTTTTCGAGGTAAGGTAAAATCAAGATTCCATTCTCCTTTTTTAAGCCACTTGACCTGACGACAATGTAAAAATTCTTCTCTTTCTTCATCAAAATAGTAATCGGAAGTTACTCTGCCATAGCCTAATAAGGTTTTAGTTCCTTTCTTTACAATAACAATATCTCCTTCATTCATTTTATTACAGAAATCATCAATAGCAGATACATTATTGCGTTGGTCTTCTCCTCCTCTATAATTATCTATTAGAGCGTCAAGAATAGATTTTCTATCTGTATAATTTTCTAAATCACCCAATTCGTCCCAGCCAATAGCCATAATTCCTTCGTTATAAAATTCCTGCCATTTAGAAGCCTGTTCACCTGGACTATAGAGCCAATAAAGTTTTGTCGCTTCATCTCCCTTGCTTATATTTTGATATACAATATCCTGTGCTAATAGTAAAGGAAAATCAAAACCTTTAGGAATAAATGTTTTCTCAATAGAAAGCGATATATCATTATTAAGAAGAGTAACTATATGATTAAGTAATTCTATAAAATGATAATATTTCTCTTCTTTTTTAGTAGGAATATCCAAATATTCACATAGTTTCTTATAGACCTCCTTCTTATAGAAAGTATTTTCATCAGGATTCTGCATTGTTAGCAAAAAGGAAAGTGTTCGCTCGTCCAACTGATGATTGAAATTTACTTTATTGAGCTTTTTTTTCAATTCTTCTATGCTATTTTCTGCAAAATCTTTAGCCCTCTTTAGTTTCGTATAAAAGTCATCAGAACCATAGATTATAAGAAATAAATTTCTTAGCTGTTCAGGAAAATATTTACCTAATGCATCTAAGAAACTAAAAGGATTTTGATATACTAAGTTCCCTCTTTTTCTAAAAGCTTCTTTGAACATTTCATAGAAATCATCAGTATCTATATCCCAATATTGCTGAAAATGTTCTATTGCTTTCCACTTATACACTTCATCTTCGTTGGAAGGATCTTCCTGAAGAAAAATGATATAATGTTGGATAAGTTCTTTTATTTTTTCATCCATAATGCGAAAGTTGTCTCTGTTATGATTATTAAGATAGTATAAATATAAAAACACTGCAAAGATACAACGAATATCTATGATAAACAAAAGTTATTCCAATTCAAATCTTTTTCGTACCTTTGCAAGAGATAAGAAATAGTAACTTCCATCAATCCAAAAATATTTAAAATTATGAGCAAAATAACCTTACAAGCTGATATACAAAAAGTTAATCTCCCTATTGAGGAGATAATAGGTATTCCTAATACTGTCACTATTAAAGCAATGGAAGAAGCTCAAAAACTTATGAATGATAAGAACACTAAGTTCTTTACTGATTTAAGGGATTTCTTAGATTACTTGAAAAAATAAGACCTTTGGTCTTATAATAATCCGTGTAGATCGCAGTAGCATGATTATACAAACACAGAAAACCTGTGAAATCCGTGGGAGTTTTTTTATTCGAGAAGACTTTTAACAGACATCTACATATATAAACAGAGATGAACAAAAAAATTACCCTCATTGATTGGGGATTAAAAGACTATAAAGAGGCTTGGGAGGCGCAAGAAGCCCTCTTTCAGGCTACTATTGACCAAAAAACCGCTAATCGCAGTGAGGAGAACCCCTCCCCTACTCCTAATTACTTGATTTTTGTAGAACACCCTCATGTGCTGACCCTCGGCAAAAGCGGTGTGATGGAGCACCTGCTTATGAGCGAGGAGTTCCTTAGGGCAAAACATATTTCCTTCTATAAGGTAAACCGTGGGGGGGATATCACCTACCACGGACTGGGGCAGGTAGTGGGTTACCCTATATTAGACTTGGACAACTTCTTCCCTGACATCCACAAGTACCTACGCTCATTGGAAGAGGTCATTATCCTTACCCTTGCCGACTATGGTCTTAGGGGCGAACGTAGTCCTGGGGAGACAGGAGTATGGTTGGACGTGGGCACGCCCAAGGCGCGCAAAATCTGTGCTATGGGGGTGAGAGCCTCTCGCTGGGTAACCATGCATGGCTTCGCGCTCAATGTGAATACGGACTTGAGTTACTTTGGTTATATCGTACCCTGCGGTATCGCTGATAAGGCGGTAACTTCCCTCAAGGCGGAACTGGGCAGAGAGGTACCCATGGAAGAAGTGAAGCAGCGTATCACCACACATTTCTTGGAGGTATTCGCCGCTACACTATGATAAGTTACATCTTCTTATAACGCTCTAAGAGCTTGAGTTGTTCCTTGTCAAACTGATAAGGATCATTGCGAATTACAAGCTGTCCTGCCTCATCTACCCAAGCGGTGAGGTAGGATATATCCACCACAAAGTGTTGCTTAGGATGTACACGGTACTGGTCTCGGCCTGTCTGCATGGCATCATTGACCTTTTGGTAATTCCACTCCGCGGTATGCTTAAGCAGCTGGTAAGCCAAGCTATCGGGATATTGTACCCTCACGCAGCCATGGCTATAAGTGCGTTGGGTATTGTCAAAGAGTTTTTTGCTGGGAGTATCGTGTAGGTAGATACTCATATCATTGTGAAGGACAAACTTGACCAAGCCCAAGGAGTTATTCGCCGAGGGATTCTCCACAAAAGCCAAATTGCGCCTGAGGGTCTTCTCATCTCTCCATTTGATTGTGGCTGGGTCTATCTCCTTATTATTCTCGTAGAGCTTATACCCGCGCTTAGCATACTTGAGTGAATCCCCACTATCTACTATACGAGGGATCATCTCCTTGCGCACAATACTTATAGGTACCGACCAGGTAGGACGAAACTCTACAAACTTAAGGCTATCGGAGAAAATAGGGGTTGGTGTATCTGGTCTGCCTACTACTACCTTAGTGGTAAACTTCAGTGAATCCTTATGGTAGAGGTTTAGTCGGTATTCGGGAATATTGATCAATATATAATCCTCCCCCAAGTCCTTATTTTGCCAGCGTAGGCGCTCCATATTAAGCAGTAGCAAGTCGCGTTGCTGCGTTGGAGTCATCTGCAAATAGCTCATTGTCTGTGCCCCTGGCACTCCATCGGCTGTAAGCCCTACTTGTCGCTGAAATTGTTTAACGGCCTCTATCAGCAGAGAATCTACCTCGGCAGGGGCTCCCAGTGCCACAGGTTTGTAACCCCTAAGCCCCAACTGGTTACGCAGGGCTACCACAGTACTATCACTATAGCCCACAGCAAAGCTCTTCAGATCAGCAATAGCAAAAGGCATATAGGAGGTCGTATCCTTAAGCAATTCCTTATACTTCTGTGCCATCGCTTTGTAGAAAGTTTGTTGAGGCTGTAGCGCTTCTATGACAGTGGACAGGTTATCGGTATCTTTGAGCTTCAAGAGCAGCTCTACATTGTCAAATATAGGCTTGTTGCGCTTCCATACACGGACATCATCGCCTACCTTAGGGATACGTCCTTGAGTAAGGTGACGGGTAAGCAGCAGAAAGGAGGCCGTAATCTCTCGGTCGGTCGTCTCCAACTGCTTTAAGAACAAGGAATCCTTATGCTGGTAGAGATGCCCCACTAAGGAATCCAACTCATGTTGCCTATAGTTCTGTGGGAAAAAACCATAATCGGTAAGCTCCGTAAGGGTCTTGATATAGGAAGCAAAAAGCGGTGAAGGCTTGTTCTGGTAAAGCCAGCGGGTTTGATAATTATATTTTTTGTAGAAGTTCACCACTTCTCGCTCTATAGCAGGCTTATAGTAGTTGTCCTTAATAGTAACCTTCTTCAAGGAAGCTACCGCAGTGTCTTGTAAGAAAAGAGGCTCATAGGGTTCGTTGATCTCTCTACCTGCCATCTCATCCAACAAATCACCATTCTTTCCTTTATCCCTGCAAGCAGCAAAAAGAATGACTACAGAAAGCAGACATATATGTTTTAACATAGGAATTATTTTGGTGTGCAAAGATATATATTTTTTTAAGATTATACTTACTATTTGGCATATTTTTTGTGCTATGAAAGTATTTATTTTATCTTAAAAGCATATGAAACAATTTCTATCTTTTATAGCACTTCTTTTTTCTATAGGGAGTGCTACTGCGCAGAAAATTATCCTACCTCAGGTAAAGGTAAGCCAAGAGGATAATGCCAAGCCTATGCAGCTACAAGACCTTTCGGTGGATATCTTGGTGGTAGGACAGACAGCGGTAACCACAATGGAGATGACTTTCTACAATCCCAATAGCCGCGTGATGGAGGGTGAGTTTGAGTTTCCCCTCTCCGATGGGCAGCAAGTCTCTCGCTTTGCTCTAGATATAGACGGCAAGCTCCGCGAGGGAGTTGTAGTGGATAAGGCCTTGGGGCGCAAAGCCTTTGAGGACATCGTACGCCGTGGAGTAGACCCTGGTTTGCTCGAAAAAACCGAAGGTAACAACTTCCGCGCCCGTGTATATCCTATGCCTCGCAGGGGAACGCGTAGAATCCTCATTGCTTTCGAGCAAGAACTCTCCCAAAAGAACGGACAGGACTTTTACTTCCTACCCATTGCCAATGCCGTTAAGCTCAAGAAGTTCAAAATCCATACCGAGGTAGTTTCTCGCTTTGTCAAAGCGGATATCCAGAACTCTCTACAGTTGGACTTTACCCAAAGCCGCAACAGCTATATCAGTGAGGTAGAGCAGACCAACTATACTTTGGACAAAAATATTGCGCTTCTCTTTCCTAAAATAGACAAACCGCAACTCATTACCGCTACCAACGGAAATGAAAGCTACCTTTATGGAAATATGACATTGGAAAAACAGTCTCTAAGGGAGAAAGAAGCACCCAAAAGCATAGGTATTCTTTGGGATAGCTCTCTTTCTAACGAGAAAAGAGACTTTGCCAAGGAATATGCACTGTTAGATGCTTATTTTAAGGAGATCAAGAATACAAAAGTAATCCTCACCACCTTCCATATCCGCGCTGCCAAGCCCGTAGCCTTTGAGGTGAAGGACGGCAATTGGCAAGAGTTGCGGGAATATTTGGAAAAACAAGTTTATGACGGGGCAACCGACGGCAATGCTATGGTATTCCCCAAAGGTGCTGACCAGTACTTACTCTTTTCCGATGGTATTTTCAATTTCGGTGCTAAAGAATTTGATCTGCCATCACTTGTCAAGTCCTTACAAGCTCCTGTGAGTGTGATTAGCTCACTACAGGTAGCCAACTGGGACAAACTCCAATACTTGGCTGGGGCTACTGGAGGAGCGCTGATCAACCTTACTACCCAAGCACTCCCTGAAGCGCTCAAGGCATTACGCTACCAGTCTTTCCAACTCTTAAGCTATAAAGTAAAAAGTGGAAATGTAACCAACTTATATCCACAGAAAGGAACTTTGGTAGGGGAAAACTTTACTTTTTCGGGTCATTTAAATAGTGAAGAAGCTACTTTGGTCGTATCTTTTGGTTACCCTAACAAAGTCATCTTAGAAAAAGAGCTTACTTTTAGCAAAGATAATACCGCAGGTGCGGGAGAGTTTGCCCTTTTGCGTCGTATATGGGCAGAAAAGAAGATTGCACAGCTACAAAGAGAAGGCGCTTTGGCTAAGGATATTGATGCCGTAGGTCGCCAATATGGCATCGTCACCGAGGGTAATTCTCTGATCGTGCTGGAGACCATAGCGGATTATGTGCGTTACCAGATTACCCCTCCCAAGGAGCTTCAAAGGGAATACGAACGCCTTGTGAATAAGGAAAAACAAAACAAGGAAAAAGAAAAGAAAGAACACCTTGACTACGTGGTAAAACTCTCCGAAGTACAAAGCAAATGGTGGAATACCTCCTTCCCTATCGCAGGTACCCAACCTGTCAAGAATACAGCTAATCAATCTTCCAACGAGAGTACCGCTGGTATAAATGCCCGTGCTTACTCCTCCACGCTCGCTATACGTGGTGTTGGCTCTGTTTCTGATAATATTGAGGATCAGGCCGAGTTGGCTGAAGCAATGGTGGTAGTCGGCTATAGTCGCTCTTCCAGAAAAGAAAGACGACAGAACAAAAAAGCGGCTAAAGAAACTGCGCAAGTTCTTAATGATGAAGAGGAAAGCGAGGCGGAAGATCGTAGTGGTGAGCTTTCTAATACCTCCAAAATAGCCCTCAATGACTATAATCCTGATACGCCCTACCTAAAGGTGATGGAATATGCCGACCCTGCCAAAGCGGTAGAGACTTATTACAAACTCAAAAAGGAATATGGACAAACGCCTTCCTTCTATGTAGATGTGGCTGATTATTTCTTTAAAAAAGGAGATACCGAGCAGGCTATATTGGTGGTGTCCAACTTGGCCGAACTGAGCTTAGAGGATGCCCAGCTGCTCCGCGTATTGGCTTACAAACTCAGTGCTTACAAGGCTTACCCAGAAGCAGTGTCCATTAGCCGCAAGGTGGTAGCCATCCGTGAGGAGGAACCCCAATCTTATCGCGATTTGGGATTGGCCTTAGCCCAAGCAGGGGAATACCAGCAGGCGATAGAGACCCTCTACAAGGTGGTGGAAAATCCTTGGGATCAGCGCTTTAGAGATGTACAGCTAATCGCCATGAACGAAATCAACAGCATCGTAAATACCCAAAAGGGCCTCCGCACTTCCTTTATTGACAAGCGTTTGCTCAAAAAGGAACCTGTAGATATTCGTGTAGTACTCACTTGGGATACCGACAACTCCGATATGGACTTGTGGGTTACCGACCCCGAAGAAGAAAGATGTTTCTATGGACACAGGCAGACCTACTTAGGCGGTATCATAAGCCAAGATGTTACGGGTGGCTATGGCCCTGAGGAATTTATGCTCAAAAAAGCCCCTAAGGGTAATTACAAAATAGAGGTAAATTACTACGGTAATCGCTCCCAAAAGCAACTACTACCCGTAAGCCTTCGCATCACTTTCTTTACTCACTATGGCACCCCTCAGGAGAAAAAACAAGAAACCACTGTACGCCTCTCTAACCAAAGAGAAGTCATAGAAGTGGGAAGTTTTGAATTTTAGTAGGGGCAAGTAGCAATTTGCCCTTAAGGTAATTGTAATTCGTCCTTAAAATAATGACTATTCGTCCAAAATAAACAATAGATTTATGAAATCATTAATAACCCTCATAGCCCTCCTTGCCTCAGTAGGAGGTGCTATGGCTCAAAAAACTGTCCTGCCCGAAGTGAAGGTCAGGGGTCAGTACAATGCCAACCCCATGCAATTACAAGAGCTCTCCATGGATATATTGGTCATGGGACAAACGGCTGTAACCACTATGGAAATGACCTTCTACAACCCCAATGATAGGGTGATGGAAGGCGAGTTTGAGTTTCCCCTATCCAATGGCCAAGAGGTCTCTCGCTTTGCCTTAGATATCGACGGTAAGCTCCGCGAGGGCGTGGTCGTGGATAAGGCCTTAGGGCGCCAAGCCTTTGAGGATATCGCACGGCGCAATGTAGACCCTGGGCTTTTGGAAAAAACCGAAGGTAACAACTTCCGCGCTCGTGTATATCCTATGCCTGCCCAAGGGGTACGTAGAATCCTCATCGCCTTCGAGCAAGAACTCTCCCAAAGGGACGAACGGGATTTCTATTTCCTACCCATCGCCTCTGGAGTGAAGCTCAAGCACTTTAAGCTACGTACCGAAGTGGTTTCGCGTATGGTCAAAGCGGATATAGAAAATACGCTACAACTCAATTTCGGGCAAAGCCGCAACAGCTATATCAGTGAGGTCAAGAAAGACAACTATACCTTGGACAAAAATATAGGGCTGACCTTCCCTAAAATAGACAAACCTCAATTGCTAACCGCCTCCAAAGGAACGGACAGCTACCTCTATGGGAATATAGCCTTGGAAAAGCAATCGCTGAGGGAAAAAGAAAAACCCAAGCGCATAGGTATCCTATGGGATTGCTCTTCTTCCAGCCAGAAAAGAGACTTTGCCAAGGAATTTGCCCTTTTAGATGCCTATTTTAAGGAAATAAAGGAGGTAAAGGTAGCCCTTACTACCTTTCATATACGTTCCTCTCCAGCAATCCCCTTCAAAGTGGAAAACGGCAATTGGCAGGAACTGCGACAATACTTAGAAAAACTCGTGTATGATGGAGCAACAGACCCTCAAGCGATGCTATTCCCTCAAGAAAGTGATGAATACTTCCTCTTCTCCGATGGTATCTTTAACTTTAGGGATAAGAATTTTGACTTTACGCGGCTTATTGGGCAGCTACATGCCCCTGTCAATGTTGTTTGCTCCCAACTGGTAGCCAACATGGACAAGCTACAATACTTGTCTGGAGCTACTGGGGGTAGCTTTATCAATCTCAATACCCAAGAGGTTTCTCAGGCGGTGAAAGCATTGCAATATCAAGCCTTCCAAGTATTGGATTATAAGGTGAAAAAGGGAAATGTAGTGAACTTATATCCTCAAAAAGGTACTTTAGTAGGGGAAAATTTTACTTTTTCAGGTTATCTAAATAGTGAAGATGCTACTTTGGTTGTATCTTTAGGTTATCCAAACAAGGTCATCGTAGAAAAAGAACTCACCTTTAGTAAAAACACAGCTGCAAGCGATGAGGAATTTGCTCTTTTACGCCGCGTATGGGCAGAAAAGAAGATTGCTCAGCTCAGACGAGAAGGGGCAGAAAGCAAAGCCATTGATGTGGTAGGTCGCCGTTATGGTATCGTAACCGAGGGCAACTCCCTAATCGTACTGGAGACAGCTGAGGATTATGTTCGTTATCAGATTACCCCACCCAAGGAACTCGAACAGGAATATAACAAACTCTCTTCCGAAATAAACTCTGAAAAAATGGAAGAGCAGAAGCAGGCCTTGGAACTTGTAATTGAGCTATCCAAAGAGCAAACTTCGTGGTGGCAGACTTCCTATCCTATCAAGAAAAAGAATACTAAAAAAAATGAAGAAATAGCGGAGTACAACAATGCGGCAGAAGTTCTTAGAGATGTTTCTTATGATGATGCTAAGATGGCTGATATGGGTACTGCTGGATATGATATAATTGCAGACAATAGTGCTCAACAAATGAAAATGGATCTGGCTGAACCTGTCGCTAGAACTTTAGGATACGAACCTCCCCAAGCCAGAATTGTGCTCAATGCTTACGATCCTGATACGCCTTACCTCAAGGTCATGGAATACGCCGATCCTGCCAAAGCCATAGAGACTTACCATAAGCTCAAAAAGGAATACGGACAAACACCCTCTTTCTATGTAGATGTAGCAGATTACTTCTTCAAGAAAGGAGACCTTGCACAGGCCGTATTGGTAGTGTCCAACTTGGCCGAACTGAACTTGGAGGACGCTCAACTGCTCCGTGTATTGGGTTACAAACTCAGCAGTTACAAGGCTTACAAGGAAGCCATAGAAGTATTCCGAAAGGTAGTGACTATCCGAGAGGAAGAACCCCAGTCCTATCGTGATTTAGGTTTGGCCTTAGCCGAAGATAAGCAGTACCAAGAAGCTGTAGAAACACTTTACAAAGTGGTAAAAAACGCTTGGGACGATCGCTTTGGTGATGTACAATTGGTAACCATGAACGACATTAATAGCCTCGTGGCACGCCATAAAGAAATCAAAACAAACTTTATGGACAAACGCCTGCTCAAGTCAGAACCTGTGGATATACGAGTGGTACTCTCTTGGGATACCGACAACTGTGATATAGACTTATGGGTGACCGACCCCACCAATGAGGAGTGCTATTTCTCAAATCCCCTTACCTACCTCGGTGGGAAAATCTCTTATGATGTAACTCAAGGCTATGGCCCAGAGGAATTTATGATCAAAAAAGCCCCAAAGGGTACCTATAAAATAGCGGTAAATTACTATGGTACACATTCCCAAAAGCAACTTATGCCGGTGAACCTGCGTATTACCTTCTATACCCATTTCGGTACCGATAAGGAGCAAAAACAAGAAACCACCGTAAGAGTAACGAATGAGAAGGACGTAATAGAAGTGGGGAGCTTTAAATTTTAATTTATGAAATCATTAATAACTCTCATAGCACTCTTAGCCATAGCTGGGGGTGCTATGGCTCAAAAAACCGCCCTGCCTCAATTGAAAATCGTCGGTGAGCGCGATGCCAATCCTATGCAGTTACAAGAACTCTCCTTGGATATATGGGTCATGGGACAAACCGCTGTAACCACCATGGAAATGACTTTCTATAACCCCAACGATAGGGCGATGGAAGGTGCCTTTGAGTTTCCCCTCTCCAATGGCCAAGAGGTCTCCCGCTTTGCCTTAGATATCGACGGCAAGCTCCGCGAGGGTGTGGTCGTGGATAAGACCTTGGGACAACAAGCCTTTGAGGAGATTACCCGCCGAAAGATCGATCCTGGTTTGCTCGAAAAGACCCAGGGAAACAATTTCCGTGCCCGTGTGTATCCTATGCCGCGTAGAAAAACACGTAAAATCCTCATCGCCTTCGAGCAAGAACTCTCCCAAAAGAACGGACAGGATTTTTACTTCCTACCCATCGCCTCCGGGGTGAAGCTCAAGCACTTTAGCCTGCGCACCGAAGTGGTTTCGCGTATGGTCAAAGCGGATATAGAAAATACACTACAACTCAATTTCGAACAAAGCCGCAATAGCTATATCAGTGAGGTAAAGAAAGACAACTATACCTTAGACCAAAATATCGGGCTGACCTTCCCTAAGATAGACAAACCTCAGCTGCTGACCGCTACCCAAGGAACCGATAGCTATCTCTATGGGAATATAGCCTTAGAAAAACAACAGCTGAAGGAAAGAGAAATGCCTAAGCACTTGGGTATCCTCTGGGATGGCTCTTCTTCTAGCCAAAAAAGAGACTTTGAGAAGGAGTATGCCCTCTTGGATGCGTATTTCAAGCAGGTGAAGAATGTAGAGGTAAGCCTTAGCTCCTTTCATATCTACGCCTCTCCTGTGGCTACCTTCAAGGTAAAAGACGGCAATTGGCAGGAGCTACGCACATACTTGCAAAAGCAAGTCTATGATGGGGCTACCGACCCTCAGGCGATGCGCTTCCCTCAAGGAGCTGACCAGTACTTACTCTTCTCCGATGGGGTATTCAACTTCAGGGAACAGTCCTTTGAGCTGAACAAACTCATAGGTGAGCTTCGTGCCCCTGTTCATGTTGTCAGCTCTCAGCTGGTGACCAATTGGGACAAACTCCAATACTTGGCTGGGGCTACAGGTGGAGGGTTCTGTAACCTTACCACCCAAACTGTCCCTGAAGCACTCAAGGCCTTGCGCTACCAATCCTTCCAACTCTTAGGTTATAAGGTAAAGAGTGGAAAGGTAACCGACTTATATCCTCAGAAAGGGGCCTTGGTGGGGGAAAACTTTACCTTTTCAGGACATTTGGAGAGTGATGAAGCGACTGTAGTGGTGTCTTTAGGTTATGCTGGTAAGGTTATCGTGGAAAAAGAGCTTACTTTTACTAAAAACACAGCTGCTAGCAGTGAGGAATTCGCCCTCTTGCGCCGCATATGGGCAGAAAAAAAGATTGCTCAGCTCCGAAAAGAGGGGGCTGAAAGCAAGGTTATTGATGCCATAGGTCGCCAATATGGGATCGTCACCGAAGGCAATTCCCTCATCGTACTGGAGAACGCTGGGGATTACCTCCAATACCAGATTACCCCTCCCAAGGAACTCCAAAAGGAATATAAAAGACTTGCCGCCGAGATGGCAAATAGAAAAAGAAAGCCGAAAGAGGTGTTAAAACTTATCATCGCCCAATCCAAAAAACAAACATCGTGGTGGCAGACCTCCTATCCTACCAAGAAACAACAAAAGAAAGATAGAGATGTTCAGACCCCGCTCCCACCTGCGGATGTCCCCATAGAAACAGCCCAGTATGACGATAATACACCCATAAGTGAGGATGATATCACCTCCGAGGTATCCCTCAGTGAGGTAGATGAGGACGAGGAGGAAGAAGCATTCAATACAGCCGGATATGAGATCTTACCCATTGATGAGGATAATGTAAAGCCTACTGGCTACAGGCCACCTAAGGCTTCTATAGTACTCAATGCTTACAACCCTGATACACCTTACCTTAAGGTCATGGAATATGCCGAGCCTGACAAAGCGATAGAGACTTATTACCAACTCAAAAAGGAATACGGACAAACGCCTTCTTTCTATGTGGATGTAGCAGATTACTTCTTCAAAAAAGGAGATACACAGCAGGCTATTTTGGTAGTGTCCAACTTGGCCGAACTGAGCTTAGAGAATGCACAGCTACTCCGTATACTGGGCTACAAACTCAGCAGTTACAAGGCTTACAAGGATGCTATAGCGGTATTTAGAAAGGTAATGGCTATCCGTAAGGAAGAACCGCAATCCTATCATGATTTGGGATGGGCCTTAGCTGAAGATAAGCAGTACCAAGAAGCGGTAGAAATACTCTATAAAATCGTGCTGGACGTGCGGGATACACGCCTTGGAGACCTGCAATTGATAACCATGAACGATATCAATAGCCTTATCGCACGCCATAAGGAGATCAAAACTGACTTTATAGACAAGCATTTGCGCAAAGAAGAACCGGTGGATATACGAGTGGTACTCTCTTGGGATACCGATAATTGTGATATGGACTTATGGGTGACCGACCCTACCAATGAGACGTGCTTTTTCCAAAATAGGCTTACTTATCTTGGTGGAAAAATCTCGAAAGATGTCACCCTAGGCTATGGCCCAGAGGAGTTTATGCTCAAAAAAGCCCCCAAGGGTACTTACAAGATAGCGGTAAATTACTATGGCTCACATTCGCAAAAACAGCTTATGCCTGTAACCCTACGTATTACTTTCTTTACCCATTTCGGTACCGATAAGGAGCAAAAAAAAGAAACTACCGTAAGAGTAACGAATGAGAAGGACGTAATAGAAGTGGGGAGCTTTGAATTTAAGTAAAAAGAGAGAAAAATGAAGAGTGAAAAACGTTTTTCACTCTTCACTTTTCTCTTATTTTACTCTTCATTTTCTTTTACTTCCTCGCTCTTTGTTTCCTCCGCTTCATTTGCTTTCGTCAAATAAGTAGGCAGATTAAGCCCCGCCATATTAAAGAGGTCATTGAGTGGGGGTACGGTCTTCATCATACCAGAGACAAAGTTCGCTGTAGAGGTATTACCATTTTCGCCTTGACCTGAATCCCATACGGTAATCTTATCAATCTTGATGTTCTTAACCGCTTCCACTTGTGTTTTCACCAGTTCAGGAAGTTTTTCTATAAGGAGCAATTGGAACGCTTTGGTAGGATCGCCTCCTGCGGCGCTGACCACATCTTTGTACCCTTGTGCTTGCTTGGTAAGGATTTCAAAGAGACCCTTAGCTTCGGCTTCCATTTTCGCATAGATGGCGTCGGCCTCCCCTTTGGCATTCTCACGCAAGCGGTCTGCTTCGGCTTGGGCTTCTATGATGACACGTTGTTTGGCTATTTCTGCAGGGACAATGATATTGGCCTGTTGGGTAGCACGCTCCCTTTCAGCACGAGCCGATTCGGCTTTTTCCTCAGCAGAGTAGGCTTCTTCCAAGGCTTTGGCTTGTTGTACCTTCTCAGCTGAAATAGCAATACGCAAGGATTCGGCTTCTTTTTCCCTACGAAGGGCATCAGAGTTAGCAATCTCTATCTTAGCCTCATTCTCTCCCTTGATAGCGGAGGCATTGGCTTCGGAGATCTTGATACGGCTATCACGGTCAGCTTCGGCTTTCCCGATAGACTCGTCCTTCTTAGCCTCGGCAATACCCACGGTCTCGTCCTTTTTAGCTTGGGCGATACTGATTTCCTTATTCTTTTGAGTAATCGCAATTTTCACATCACGATCGCGCTGTGTTTCAGCGATTTGTGTATCACGTTCTCTATCGGCGAGGGCTTTACCTGTCTCCCCTATTTTTTCTTGTTCGGCTACACTAATCTTGGCTTCGTTGATAGCCTTAGCTGCGGCCTCCTTACCAAGGGCTTCTATATAACCTGATTCGTCCTTGATATCCGTTACATTGACGTTGATGAGTTTCAGACCGATTTTCTTGAGTTCACTATCCACATTCTTAGAGATATTATCAAGGAACTTATCTCGGTCGGAGTTAATCTCCTCGATAGTCATGGTCGCAATCACCAAACGAAGTTGACCGAAAAGAATATCCTTGGCAAGCTCTTGGATTTGCTCTGGAGAGAGTCCCAAGAGGCGCTCGGCGGCCGCGTTCATATTCTCTGGTTCAGTGGAGATGGCTATGGTAAAGCGACAAGGCACATCCACTCGGATATTCTGGCGGCTCAGTGCATTGTAGAGGTTGGCCTCAATGGAAAGCGGACGCAAATCCAAGTAAGCAAAATCCTGAATCACAGGCCACACGAAGGCGCCGCCCCCATGGATACAGCGTGCAGAAGAACCTCCTGTACGCCCATAAATAACTAATATCTTGTCCGAAGGACAACGCTTGTAACGCGCCGTAAGCGACATGATGGTTACAAACAATACGACTGCAAATACAGCAATCAAACTAATGGGTGATGAAAAATCCATTCTATTAATTATTAATTGTTAATTCTTAATTCTTAATTGTTAACTCAAATACCAGCCACTGACCTCTGACCACTAACGCCTGACCACTAACCACTGACGTCTGACCTCTGACCACTGACTACTGTGCCCTCTTGACAAAGAGTACTTGGTCTTGTACTTTTACGATTCTTACTATAGTGTTGGAGGGGATTTTTTCCTCTTCGGTCATGGCATCCAGCTCACGAAGAGAACCTCTTACACTTAGGGTTACTTTCCCTGTCCCTGATAAGTACTGAGGAATAGGAATGTATACCTGTGCCGTTTTGCCCAGTGTTTCCTCTATCTTGAAGGAGTTATCCTCGGCCAACTTCATTAGGGCTTGTACTGTAATGAAAAAGATATATACAAACAGACACCCTATAAGAACCGCAAAGATAATCAGGGTGATCTTATTGGCTATCAGCTCATAAAAAGAAATGCCTGTCCAGCTGAATCCCAATAGGAAATTCACTAGGTTGCGCAAGGAAAAGAGCTGGAAAGGTGCATCCTCACCCGAAAAATCTCCATCAAAATCAGCCGCTAACCCATCGGAAGCATTCGCCCCTACAAAGGTCATCACTGTTTGAATAACAAAAATAATAGATACAGGAATCGCTATAAACCAAAATCCTTGTAAGTAAGTATCCATTGAACTAAAAAATTCCATAATACAACTATTAAATCGGCAACAAATGTACAAAAAACTTTCGTTTTACTAAATTTATTTAGCTTTTTTTTAATTCTGATAAAGAAAAAAGAATTTCACTTTTTCGTAGGATTTTACTTATTTTTTTTCTACCTTTGCTCTCTTAATAGGCTGCTTATGAACGAACATCTCTACCAATTCAAATACAAAACTCTCAAACTGAGCGAACTCAATGAGCAGGATAAAACACTCGTTTTCAGCGCTATGAAAAGTAGAGAGCAAGCCTATGCCCCTTATTCGTCCTTTTGGGTAGGGGCGGCGCTGCTGCTAAGCAATGGAGTGGTTATCACTGGAAACAATCAGGAGAATGCTGCCTATCCCTCTGGCTTATGTGCCGAACGCACTGCGCTTTTCTATGCCAAGGCCAACTATCCACAGGAGAAAATCCTCAAGATAGCCATCTGTGGAGATGATGCCAAGACGCCCCAAGGGGAAATCACCACTCCTTGTGGTAACTGTAGGCAGGCGCTCTTGGAATACGAGTGTACCCAAGGCAGCCCCATTGTGGTACTTTGCGCCAGCACCCAAGGAAACATCTTGGAAATAGGCTCCATAAAAGACTTATTGCCTTTTTGTTTTGAACTTTTGTATAAGGAGACTGATTAATAATTTCAAATAATTTTATGATTGACTATATTCCTTTTAAAGAAACAGGGTATTTTTCTGAGTTTATCACCGATTATCTCGCTCAGAAGGCAGAATTGCGCTGTCTATACCATCGTTTTCCCTTGGCTACCAATTTTCCAGCCCAGATAAAGGAAAAACAAGCCCACTACTCGGCTGAAAATAGGAATACCCTAGCCGAAGCATTAGAAAAACAATACAAAAACCTATCTATTTCTAAGAAAACCTATCATAATATAGAGGCTATACGTCAGGAAAACACCTTTACAGTTACCACAGGCCACCAGTTGAGCCTCTTTACAGGCCCTCTATATTTCATCTACAAAATTGTTACCACTATTGTAAGCTGTGAGCAGCTCAAAAAGTTGTACCCACAATACAACTTTGTCCCTATCTACTGGATGGCAACAGAAGATCATGATTTTGAAGAGATTAACCACTTTAGTTTTCGTGGGCAAAAGCTCTCTTGGCACTCAGAACAGGGGGGTATGGTAGGCGATTTCTCCACCGATGGGCTGGAGCGCATCACTAAGATTCTCAGAGTGCTCCTAGGTAAAAGCCACCAAGGGCAATACTTGGTCTCCCTCTTTGAAAGAGCCTATGAGCAACACCCTACCCTATCGAGCGCTACCCGATACTTGGTCAATGAACTCTTTACCTCCTATGGCTTGGTAATTATTGATGCCAATGATAAGTGCCTCAAGGAATTATTCGTTCCTCACTTCAGGCAAGAGCTTTTACAGAACGATGCCCACAAGGAAGTGGAAAAGACCCTTGCTTATATCAAGAGTGTCAATAAGAATTACCCTGAACAGGTACACCCTCGTGAGATTAATATCTTCTATGTTAAGGACGGTATACGGGAGCGCATCGTAAGGGATTCCGAGGGCTATGCAGTGCTTAATACCTCTATCCGATTCACAGAGGAGGAAATCCTACGACACTTAGAGTGTTTCCCCGAATACTTCTCGCCCAATGTGATCCTACGACCCCTCTATCAAGAGGTTATTCTGCCTAACTTGGCCTATGTAGGGGGCGGAGGGGAAATCGCTTACTGGCTAGAACTCAAGGATATGTTTGCCCTTCACAAGGTGCCTTTCCCTATGCTCATGCTGCGCAACTCGGTGCTGCTCATCAGTGAGACCCAAGAGAAGAAACTGCACAAGCTGGGACTTACTCATCATGATATTTTCTTAAAAAACAATGTCTTAGAGAACAAAATTACTCAAAGACTCTCCGAATACCCTATTGATTTCACTCCACAGCGACAGAGCCTTGAGGAGCATTTTGCCCATCTGTACCAGATAGCTGCCCATACCGACAAATCCTTCCTTGGCGCCGTCAAAGCCCAAGAAGCCAAGCAACTCAAAGGATTGGCCAACTTAGAAAAGCGCTTGCTCAAGGCGCAGAAAAAGAAATACCGAGAGACTCTTGATAGAGTAATTGACCTACGAGTGAGCCTTTTCCCAAAAGAATCCTTACAGGAGCGTGTGGACAACTTCAGTGAGTATATGATTGAGAGTCAAGGAAAGTTCATAGATACCTTAGTTACACACCTCAGTCCTTTTGACTTCCGCTTTGTTGTCCTCTCCTATGAAAGTGGAGCAAGCAAAGAGGATTGTATAGAATATTTTATATAGAAGAAAACACTAAATTACTAAAAATATGAAAGTTACTTATTTAGGACACGCCTGTGTCAATATTGAGATAGAAGGAGCACACTTTCTTGTGGATCCATTTATCAGTGCCAATCCGCTTGCTCAGCATATCAATATCAATGATATAGAGGCTACTTATATCCTACTAACCCACGCCCATGGCGACCATATCCTTGATGCGGAAGCCATTGCCAAGCGTACAGGCGCCTCTCTGATTACCAACCCTGAAATACTTGCCCACTACCGTGCTTTGGGAATTGACGGACATGATATGAATATAGGAGGTTCCCATCGTTTCTTGGACGGAAAGGTGAAGATCAAGATGATCAAGGCCGTACACTCCTCTTCCTTCCCCGATGGTAGTTATGGAGGCAATCCAGCTGGCTTTTTGATCAATTACAATGATAAAACTATCTATGTATCTGGTGATACTGCCCTTACTATGGATATGAAGATTATCCCTCATCAGTACAAAGTGGATTTGGGCATCTTCCCTATAGGCAATAACTATACTATGGGCGTGAGAGATGCTCTTACTGCTGCCAAATTTGTAGAAACCGATAATGTATTAGGTGTTCACTATGATACCTTTGAGGTGATAAAAATTGACAAAGAAGCCTCCAAACGCAAATTCAGTGATGCTCATAAGCGATTGCATCTGTTAGAGATTGGTGCTACTTTGAATATAGATGACTTGATAAAGTAGTAATTATTTATAAAAACCCCATTTGTCTATATAGGACCATACCTGAGCAGGGAGCATAGGTCTTACATCTCTGCCTTGTGCTATATCCTCTCGTATAGCGGTAGCCGATAGCTCTATAATTGGGGTTTTTATATATACTATATGTTCATGCCCCTGTAAAACCTCTGGCACACTCCCTTCGCTCAAGCGAGGATATACATAGATGAGGTAACGGCTGAGTATCACCTCATAGTTCTTCCATTTGTGAAAGGATTTCAGGTTGTCCTCCCCCATGATGAGCGAAAAACTATGTTGTGGATACTTCTCTTCCAGATGAATAAGTGTATCAATTGTATAATTAGGCTGTGGCAAATGAAATTCTATATCACAAGGCTTGAGCTTATCATACTCCTTAAGCGAAAGTGCCACCATCTCCAAGCGTGAAGCATTATCCAGCAAGGATTTTTTGTCCTTAAAAGGATTCTGAGGGGTAACCACCAGCCATATTTCATCTAAATTGCTATGCTCGGCCAAATAATTGGCCAAGATCAGGTGACCTATATGAATAGGATTAAAGGAACCAAAATAAAGACCTATATTCTTGGGTTGCATATATACCTTTTTATCAATGATTTAAGAAAGTACGAATCAGTTGTGCTACTTCCTCTACGCACACTTGCAAATTGTCATTGACAACAATCTTATCAAAATAAGTGGCCTGCTCTATCTCATAAGCAGCCTTATCTATACGCATGGCAATCTTCTCAGGCGTATCGGTTTTTCTATGTTCTAAACGCTTTTTAAGCTCTTCCAAGGAGGGCGGCTGTAGGAAGATAGCAAGCGCCTTATCCCCAAAGTATTTCTTGAGGTTAATCCCCCCGAAGACGTCCAAATCAAAGACAATGTTCTTACCCATGGCCGAGAGTCGTTCTATCTCGCTCGCATAAGTGCCATAGTAGTTTCCTGCATATACCTCTTGCCATTCTATAAAGGCTTGTTGCTTTATTTTTTCTTGGAATCTTTCAGCTGTAACGAAATAATACTCCACCCCATCGCGCTCACTGCCTCTGGGGGCACGTGAGGTAGTGGAGATAGAAAAAGCCAAATTCAGGTCTGTTTGCTTGAGTAATTCCCTGATTACACTGGACTTACCTGTACCCGAAGGAGCTGAGAAAATAATTATTTTCATAATAATAACCCTATAATAGTGACTAATGACAAGTGACTAATCACTAACAACTAACAACTAACAACTAATCGCTAACAACTAAAATAAAAGGGTTTCCCTAATTACTTAAGGAAACTCCTTCTACTTTATATATAATTAAAATATGGAGAGACTATTATACAAGAGAAACTCTCTTGAATCCTGTGATTTCTACATTATATCCCTTTACATAGTCAGCTACTTTCTTACTTTCATCTTTGATGTAGTATTGGTCAAGTAGTGCTTTTTCTAGGTCAAGGGTAGTATTGTCGTCAATGAAGCGTTGTACTTTTCCAGGAAGGATACGATCCCAAATTTTTTCTGGTTTGCCTTCTGCTTTGAGTTCTTCTTTGGCTTCTTCTTCGGCTTGTTTAAGCACTTCTGGAGTAAGCTGAAGGGCAGAGATGTACTTAGGTACATGTTTTTCAGTTTTTCCAAGGCGACGAAGCTCTTCGTTTTCTTTTACGATAGCAGCAATACGTGCTTCTGTTTCGCTAGCTACGAAAGCAGGATCAAAATCCTTGCTTGAGAGTACGATAGCCCCCATGGAAGCCACCTGCATACATACGTTGCGAGCTACCTCATGAGCCTTATCGATAGCTGCAGAAAGCGAAACTAAGGCAGCAATCTTATTACCTGCGTGGATATAGAGATCCACATAGTTACCCTCTAAGGTTTCAAACTGGCCAATCTCGATCTTCTCACCGATTACCCCTGTTTGTTCTGTTAGTTTATCAGCTACAGTAAGACCTTGGAAAGGAGCTGCAAGGAAAGATTCCTTGTCATTATAGTTAAGCGCCAATTCAGCCAATTCATTGGCCAAGGCTACGAAAGATTCATTTTTGGCTACGAAGTCAGTTTCGCAGTTAAGAGAGATGATAGCACCTTTGGTATGTGCTGCATTTACTTTAGCGATAGCAGCTCCTTCAGAAGAATCTCTGTCGGCACGTTTTTCAGCTACTTTTTGTCCTTTTTTACGAAGTATTTCGATGGCTTTATCAAAATCCCCTTCAGCTTCTACTAAGGCATTTTTGCAGTCCATCATACCAGCACCTGTAGCTTGTCTAAGTTTGTTTACCTCAGCGGCAGTAATTTTTGACATATTCTCGTATATTTTTTTAAAAAAAGTGATTATTTAAAGCTATAAATAATCACTTTATGAATTAATAATTTTAGTTTTCAGTATTTTTTTCCTCTGCTTTTTCTACTTTTTTGTCTTCGAGACCTTCTTTGATAGCTTCCACTACATAAGTAAGGATTCTCTCTATAGAGCGAGACGCATCGTCATTGGCAGGGATTACGTAATCTACCTCACGAGGGTCAGAGTTAGTATCCACCATAGCGAAGATAGGAATGTTTAATTTTTGAGCTTCTTTGACAGCGATGTGTTCTCTGAGAGTATCTACTACAAAAAGTGCAGCAGGTAGGCGTGTCATATCCGCAATAGAGCCTAAGTTCTTTTCGAGTTTTTCTCTAAGACGGGTGATGTGTAGTTTTTCTTTTTTAGAAAGGGTATCGTAAGTACCATCTTTTTTCATTTTGTCAATAGATGACATTTTCTTCACAGCCTTACGGATGGTAACAAAGTTGGTAAGCATACCACCAGGCCATCTTTCAGTAATGTAAGGCATACCTACTGAAGTAGCTTTTTCAGCTACGATATCCTTTGCTTGTTTTTTAGTAGCTACGAAGAGGACTTTACGGCCAGAAGCAGCGATTTTCTTAAGTGCTTCGTTGGCTTCTTCTATCTTAGCAGCCGTTTTGTATAGGTTAATCACGTGGATACCATTTCTTTCCATATAGATATATGGCGCCATATTAGGGTTCCACTTTCTGGTAAGGTGTCCGAAATGCACCCCAGCTTCTAATAGGTCTTTTACTTCTATTGAATTTGCCATTTTTTTAATAGTTTACGTTCCGTATTAAGAGTTAGCAATACATGGTGATTATTTGTCCCATAGTATTTGGATGCTAAACTAACTTCCTCAAGAGGGGAATACGGCAATAAATAAATGATTTTAGATAAAATATTAACGTTTTGAGAATTGGAATCTCTTACGAGCTTTCTTCTGACCGAATTTCTTTCTTTCTACCATACGAGGGTCGCGGGTAAGAAGGCCTTCAGGCTTAAGCACTGCGCGGTTTTCCACGTCCAATTCGCATAGCGCGCGAGAGATGGCAAGGCGGATGGCTTCGGCTTGTCCTGTGATACCACCACCATATACATTTACTTTCACATCGTAAGTATCCTCGATGCCAAGCAAAGCAAAAGGTTGTTTTACCTTATACTGAAGGGTAGGGGTATTGAAATAATCAGTCAAATTTCTCTTGTTAACGGTGATCACACCACTTCCCTCTTTCAAATAGATACGAGCGACAGCGGTTTTTCTACGTCCAATCTTGTGAATTACTTCCATTATTTAAGGTCATTTAGGTTAATAGAAACAGGCTTTTGAGACTCATGGTTATGAGTAGCCCCTGCATATACTTTAAGGTTACGGAAAAGAGCAGCACCTAATTTGTTTTTAGGGAGCATACCTTTTACTGCTTTTTCAATGATTCGTTCAGGGAACTTAGAGAGCACCTGTTTGAAAGATTGAATACGTTGTCCGCCAGGGTATCCAGTATAGCGAAGATACTCCTTAGTGTCGGTTTTTAGTCCGCTAAGTTCTATTTTCTCAGCGTTGATAACAATTACATTATCCCCACAGTCGGCATGGGGGGTGTAACTTGGCTTGTACTTACCTCTGAGGAGTTTGGCAACCTTGGAGGCAAGACGTCCTAATTTCTGGCCCTCAGCATCTACCACAACCCACTGTTTTTCAGCAGCTTGCTTATTTACTGAGCGTGTTTTGTAACTTAATGTGTCCACACTTAAATTATTTTAATTAAACATTCCTAATTGTGTTAGTACCCTGATTTATTGGTATTTCTAACAGCGTGCAAAGGTACAACAATTTATCAAATCTGCAAATTTATTTTTTTTATTTTTTTTTCGAAATGGAATACATCATAATATGTTGCCTCAGCAGTATTAATAAACCAAATTCCTCCTTTGATTATTAAGATATTGACAAGAGGCTATTTTACCATAAGTATAATAGTTTTTCTAGAATTATTTGATAGAACAAATATATAGGGCCTTATAAGCAGGAGTATAAGTATCAAAGTTCAATATTTTTTCATATGATGTTGCTTATACACTGAAACAACAAGGGAAAAGATATGCCTATAGCCTCAAAGAAGAGAGAGAATAAGAAGGTACAATTATGATATTACCTTCTTTAAGTAAGGTATAGTAGACATATTGTTGAGTACTACACTACTTGAAAACAACAACTTGTATATAAAAACACAATAGGGGTATAAGTGTAAACAATAGGGGTATTTATTTGATCAACAAATAAGTACCTTTGCACAGAATTTCACAAACAAATAAGATATGTCTATCAATTCAATAGCCCCTTTATATAAAAGAATGTCTATTCTTAGCTTTCTATTATTATGGTCTTACTCTATGTTTGCACAACTGCAACCTATTGAAATAAAAATTATTGATGCAGAAAATGGGAATAGTATAGAATTTGCCACTATACAATGGAAAAATTTAAATGCTCCAGCATATACAAATGGTACGACTACAGATAATAAGGGTATTGCAAGACTAAGTGCACCAAGCAATCAAAAACTTATGCTTATGGTAAGTTTTGTAGGATACCAAACAATTATTGATACAATTATTACAAATCGGAAGTATTATACCTTAAAACTATTCCCTGAACCAATAGATTTGGCGGATGTAGTTATAGTTGGAAAAACAAGAGCACAAGTTCTTAGAGAGTCACCAGAGGCTGTTTCTGTGATAGATGCAAAAGAGCTTCAAGGCAGATCTATTTCGTTAGAAACCGTTTTAAATAAAACAATAGGTTTAAAAGTTGGACAGACTGGCGGTTTAGGAAGCAGTTCGAGAATTATTGTTCATGGATTGGAAGGCAACCGTATTCAAATTCTATGGGACGGAATACCTATGAGTAATTCTGACGGAGCTTTTTCTCTTGATGAAATTCCGATAGACATTATAGAAAGAATAGAAGTTTATAAGAGTATCATTCCCGCTCGTTTTGGATGTGATGGATTGGGAGGTGCCATTAATATCGTTACAAAAGAGTTTAGTACAGACTATTTAGATGCCTCGTATGAGTTTGGTTCTTACCAAACACACAAAGGAAGTGTCTTCTCTCGTAAAAATTTTCCAAAGAGTGGCATTTTAATCGGAATGGGAGGTTATTATACTACCGCAAAAAATGATTATTCTTTCAGAGTTCCTGAAAGAGAAAATCTATTGGTAAAACGCGACCATGACCGTTTCCAATCATATATGCTTAAGGGGAAAATTGCTTTTACGAAACTTTGGTTTGATGAGATTAGTACTGAGTTTGGCTACTACAATCGTTTCAATGAAATCCAAGGTATCTTAAAAAACATACAACATGCCGAAAACCAATCAGGTATGTTTATGTTAGAAAACAAACTGATAAAAAGTGGAATATTAAACGATCGCCTTAACCTCGAATCTCATCTTTCTCTCTCACATATGACAAATAATTTTGTAGATATAGCACAAGTTAATTACGATTTCGAAGGAAATATATATCCAAGCCCGAACGGAATGGGAGAAACGGGAGAGGTTCCTCATAATTCAAATGACAAAAGCTTGGAAATCAATGAACGTATCAATTTCGATTATAAATTATCAGCCAATCAAAGTTTGAACCTGAACACACTTATCAACTATGCCCAAAGACAACCAAATGATGAGATTGCGAGTCAACATGCTGGTTTTGTCATCGGAGGATTTCCTAGCAAAAAGACGAGTGTTATCTCTGGATTAACTTGGGATACGAAACTTTTTGACAGAAAACTGACAAATATGTTCTCAGCAAAGTATTTCCATCTCCATTCCGAAATAGAGGATCTGACTTCATACGAGATGATAGAAGCCCCCAAAAAAAAGAACAATACAACATCGCAAATTGGCTGGATAGAAGCAATGAAGTACGAAGCGTTCAGAGGCTTTCACCTGAAGGCATCTTACCAACGGGCTATACGCCTACCTAATTCGCAAGAGTTATTCGGCGATGGTATCATCACCTTTCCTGCTGCCGGACTGAAACCTGAGAAAAGCCACAATTTCAATCTAGGCTTCCTGATAGATAAAAACGATATACTCGGACTGTCACGATTACAATTTGAAGTAAACGGCTTTTATATGCAAGTAAGCGATATGATAAAACTGATGAAACAACATATGGCAGCCGGATATGTGAATGCAGAAAAGGTACATATCAAAGGGATAGAGACCGAATTGAAACTGGATATAACACCGACGGTCTATGTTTACGGAAACCTGACTTATCAGGATTTGCGAGATGTTTTGAACTATTTACCTGGCACCCAAGCTCCCAATCCAACAAAAGGATTAAGACTACCAAATATTCCCTATCTGTTCGCTAACTTTGGAGCAGAGTATCACAGAGACCAATTATTCAAGAATTGGCATATTAAGGCTTTTTGGGATGGAAAATTCACCGAGGAGTTCTTCTACTTTTGGGAACTCACAGAGTTGCAAAAACGACGTATTCCTCGTAGTTTCGTCAATGACATAGGTTTATTATTGACTTACAAAAACAAATATTCTGTAGCTTTGGAATGCCATAATATGATGAATAAAGAAGTTTGGGATCAGTTTCGCCAGCCATTGGCAGGACGGACATTCCATCTTAAATTCAGATATGTTTTCTCAAAAGAGATTTTTTAATTTAATAAATAATGAATACACCTATTTTCAATCGCATAGCCTTTTCTGCTATGCTCGTCGGCTCCATAGGGCTGGCATCTTGTACCAAAAATGACGAACCTACGACTACCCCTCAAGAGGAGCAACAACATTTCGCCTTTGTACATCATGTGGATAGAAGTGCTTACGTAGGGACATTTAGTGATTTGACTCCTCAAACTACCGACAACAAAAAGTCGTTTGAATTCGGTTTTGGTTGCTATCTCTTTGCTAAGGGAAATACAGTGCTTGTACCCGAAGGAAAATTCGGAGATAAGATACATAAGTTTACAAGGGGTACCCATGGAGAACTGATAAAAGCAGGTACTATGACTTTTGAACAGATGGCTCAACCTGGAGAAATCAATTTCGTTGACGAACAACGAGCATATGTAGCTTTGCATGGACGTGGAAAAATTGCATTAATCAATACCACCACATTGCAAAAGGAAGATGAAATTGACCTCTCGGCTTATGCAATTCAAGACAACAACCCTGATCCTGGTTGTAATGTCATTCGTGATGGAAAGATGTATGTTGCCCTCAATCAACTTAATTCTCTCATCACCTCTGTACCTGGAACTGGAGCAGAGGTAGCTATCATTGATCTCAAGACCAAAAAATCAGAAGTTATCAAGGACAATCGCACAAGTATTGTCGGATTGTTTCGCCATTCTGACGCATTCATAGACGAGCGAGGCGACATCTACTTTTACAGTGCAGGCGACAACTTCAACGTTGCTGATAAGGAAGGTTTCCTACGTATCCGCAAGGGAAGTGACAAGTGGGATACCGATTATCTGTTCAACCTATCGAAAACAACCATAAAGGGAATAGAAAAGACCGGACAGTATATGATAAAGTCTTTCTACGCAGGTAATGGTATTGTGTATAGTTGCGTGAAAGTAACAGATACAGAATTTGGAATACTAAAGAAAGATTTCCAGCCCGTAAAAATCGACATTTGGAACAAAACTATCGAAAAACTCAATTTGCCAATGACAGATAGTAATGGTTCTTTTGCTATAACTCGTTACAAAGACTTTATCATCTTCGGAATGACATGTAACAATGGTACAGGTTATTACACCTACAATACTAAAACAGGTGAATGTTCACAATCTCCCATTGTTACTTCCATAGGAATTCCTTCAAGTTTAGTCTCTTTTGAGTAAACTCCTATCAAAAAACTTCCTTTATGAAGTTTTAATTCTTTTTTAAAGAGTAATACGGATAAAAATTTGTTACAATTCAACTTTTTATCCGTATTTATTTATAATTTTGCAAGAAGATATTAATAATAATGACTATAGAATTTTGTGCCATCAACAAACCTGAAGATTGGATGGTAATGGTTGCTGAACAATTTGGCACATCAGTAATAAACGATAAATTTGCCATTCCTCCTTCTATTGGTAGTGGTTTTTTCAAACAGTATTATCCTCTATCATGGCTAACGCTAACTTATATCCGTTTCGTGACATATGAACCCATAACTATGATACGTCGCTCAGTAGAAAATTCGAAATGGATTCCTATCATGTTTTATATCAACGAGCATAAACACGAGCAGATAATAGGAACGAGTACAAAAACAGTCGGAATAGATACACTCGATGGCATCTTCATGCCCTCAAGCAACATCCCAACTGAGTGGAGTTTTCCACCGAAAAAACAATATGAAAATATTACACTGACTTTCAATAAGGAATGGATTGAAAAGATTGATACTGCAAATGAAACTTATATCGGACGGCTTCTCCAATCTGACAAGGCTTTTTATTTGTTTGAGACTATTACACCTGCAATGCAGCAAGTCTTGGATAATATTAAGTCTATCATTGAAATAGAAAATCTTTTTTCAACGCTTCACTTGCATGAGAAATCTATAGAATTACTGACTATGTTTCTTGAAAAGCTCGAAAAACGTTCAGAAGTAAAGTCTCTCACCAACCTAAACCTAAATGATGTTGAATCAGTATTCCGTGTTCGTCGTCAGATTCTTCAAAGTCTCAGTAATGTACCGAGTATTTCCAAATTGGCGCATGAAGCCAATATGAGCAGTTCCAAATTACAGAAATGTTTCAAGCAGGTTATCGGAAAAGCCATCGCCGAATATGCCCTATCCGAAAAAATGGAATGGGCAAAACGACTGCTTTCTACTCGCCTCTACTCGGTATCAGAAGTAGGTTATAAAGTCGGATATGCCAATCTCAGCCACTTCACGGAAGCTTTCTGCAAATATCACAAGATAAGACCTAAGCAATATCTTGACTCTTTGTAAGTTTTGTTAAATTACAACAAAATTTAACAAATATTAATTTTAAATTTACTATCAACTAAACTTAGAAAAAAGATATTATATATCGAATAATATAGAGTGATGTCTTTTTGAAAACAAGAAATGGAGTCGTTTAAACTTTTTCTTGTAATAAAATAAGAGTTCAAAAAAATTAGTAATTTTGTATTTGAAAAAAGAATTAACTGTCACACATACCCTACTCACACGAACTTTGTTTTACACCTAACTCATACTATTTTTTTATTGATTATAGCTCCTCTCCTTCATGTAAAACTCACCTTTTTTAAGTAGGCTTCATCAAAGAAGCTAATGTCCTATATCTCAACGTGATGAGGAAAAATCCCCAAAGTACTTGAAGGAGAGTATGTGATATGTTTTATCCTGATTCTTGTATATCAAAATCCACTATCTTTCTATTAATTATCTTGAAAGAATTGGATATTGAAGATTCTACACTAATTGGTTCTTCACCTTTTCCAAATTGGACAGTATAAGAATAATTAATAACCAGTCGAAAAGTCTTGTTAGGATAAGCCTCTAAATAAATAATATTTTTATAATCAGAGGTCTTATATTTTTGCATCTCTCTATGGATCATTTTATGATGATATTCTTTTTTAGTTATATCATAAGAGATGATGCTATCTTTCAAATCTAATTGATTAATGTCATATAGGTATCTACTTAACATCTTAGGAGTTATATTTACAATATCCTTCTTTTTATACATAGGATAATGAATAGCAGATACTGAATCTATCTTTTTAAACAAGTCCTTTTGTAGCAATTCATCTTCAAGTAATAGAAAGTCTTTTAAAAGAGGTAAAGAATCATTAACTTTTATTCTTTCATTCTCAGTAACAAAAGTATTCTTAGTAAAATTAGATTTTACCTTTTTACTCTCTTGACAAGAAAATAATAAAATACTTATCAATATTAAAAAAACGCTCATTATTCCTTTATCTATATTTATAACCCGTTGTGCATTTTGATTTTAAAAAAAGCTGTTCATTTGATTGAATTCCAAACAATTAAATATAATGAACAACTTAGGGCAAAGTTACAAAAAAATTCTTGAGGTATTATCAAAATTCTTTGGAAAGAAACTTCAAAATTATCAAAGAAGAAAACCTAAAATATCTGATTTATAAGTAGTTAGTTTAGCTCTAACCGCTGAATACTTGAGTATAGATTCTGAGTGTCACTTATTTAGAAAAACACCTGAATCTATCAAAAGTAAAATTGAAAGAAGTGTTTTTAATCGTAGAAGAAGAAAATTATTCCCTTATATAGAGCAAATTAGAACTAAAATTGCACAGCATTTTAACGAATTTGAAGATGTTTTTATGGTAGATAGTATGCCTCTGAAAGTCTGCGAAAACTCAAGAGCAAAACACTCTCATATATGTAAGGAGTTTGATTACTCAAGCCCTGATTTTGGCTATTGTGCTTCTCAAAAGCTTCCCTTTTTTAGTTCCAGCCGTATGTCTTAGTTTAGATCTTTTTAGATGTTTTAAAAAAGATTTAGGTGTACAAATTACCCAAAAAGATAACTTTTTAATAAGTTTCGCTTCAAGTAAAGATTTATAAACTGTTGATGTACAATATTCTCCATTTTCCATTATATTCACCAAATAGATACCTAAATTTCTATTGAATTTAACTTTATATAGTTCCCTTAAAAAGGATATGTATTTTCTTTCTCCGTATAGGGTTTATATGCCCTAATTCTTATATCTTCTAAGACATACTTAGCTTTACCAGTGGTGGCATCTACCCAAATTCCCTTTATAGAAGCATTAGGTATTTTAGGTAAAAAATAAGAAGTAAATACATAGTAATTATCTACTATAAAAAATGTATGCATTTCGGGGTGTCTATTATTTTTTAATGCAAACTCCCTTTGTATCTTACTTGCTTCCATTGGCTTAATTACTGAATTATTTATAAATAATTCAGCTTCTTTTGTATCATATAGTATAACCTTATGATTTTCCAAAAATTTCTCTTCTTCACTTTTACATCCTAATAAGGAAAATATTGAACTAAATGTTACTATAAATATTATTTTTTTCATAGTTTTTTAAGGTCTCCAATCACTAGCCTCTTCTTTTATTTTGGTTATTTTTACTTTTTCGTTTTTGTGTTGTCTTGGTGTACTTATAAAACTTTCAAACTGGTTTAATAATCCATCTGGTGCTTGGATAATATTTCCTATCCAATTTATCCCTTTATAAAAAGAAAAGGAAATGCTTCTTGGATAGCTATTTTTACAGTAGTCCCAAATTCTCTCAAGTGATTTTAGTTCTTTTCTTTCATGTAAAACTTACCTTTGCTCAAGGAAGCTTCATCAAAGAAACGAATGTCCTCTATCTCAATGCGATATATGATGTTATAAGGTGCCTCAGGCGGGTTATAGGATAGTATAGAAAATACTACTTTCTTGTGTGTCTGTGGATTCTGATAAATATAGTTACTCTTTTTGGTATCCTTGAATTGGAAAATAGGATCATAGAAAATACGCCCCAACTTCTCTGTCAGCTCAGGAAAAGAGATAGGATATGTAGACCTTTCATAGCTCACTTTTCCTGCTTTAATACTATAGGGACTATAGAGGGATAGGTCTAAGGTGTATGCGCGCTCAGCTGCTCTCTTATAAGATATTAGCTTGGCATTATTATTATATTTTTCCTTATCTAGATCCATATAAGCTACTTTTTCTTGGGTGAATCCTGCAAAGCTGCTTTTCTTTTCTTCAATAAGAAGATATTTCTTTTCAGGGGATATACTTTGAAAAATAGCATATATCTTTTCCTCTGAAGGCTCTTTTTGGGTTACCTGTTGACAGAAATCAAGTAATATCTCTATCAACTCTTTAGAATTCTGTGCCGTTAGAGGGAAACAGACATAGAAAAATAAAAGTATCCATATTCCTTTTTTCATTTTATACAGCTTTTCTATAAGGTACAAAGATAAAATTTATCCTTTTATTTACAGCCAAACCACTTATGATTAACAAATAAATAACAAAAATAGCCAATATATAGAACACCCCTAAGGCTGTTTGTAATTCTAAAAAAAATTGTACTTTTGTGCTTTCAAATATTGATACCAATGAACCTATATCCACTTAGCTTTGCCCCTATCTTTAAGGAACGTATTTGGGGCGGAGAGAAACTTGAGAAGGAACTCCATAAGCCTATCCATCAACCTCTTATAGGGGAGAGCTGGGAGGTCTCCACTGTAAAAGGTGATATTTCTGTCATTAACAATGGTACTCTAAAGGGTACTTCCCTACAGGCACTGATAGAACAAGCACCAGAAGCGCTCTTAGGCCGTGCAGTATATAAGCGATTTGGGACAGACTTCCCACTGCTTATCAAGTTCATAGATGCCGCTCAAGACCTCTCCATACAAGTACACCCCGATGACGCTTTGGCCAAAGCCCGCCATAACTCCTTTGGAAAGACAGAAATGTGGTATATCATGGAGGCAGATACAGATGCTTCTATCATTATAGGCTTCAATAAAAACGTGAGCCGAGAGGAGTACCAAGCCCACTTGGCTGACAAGACCCTTAGCCAACTACTTCATTTTGAAAAGGTAAAACATGGGGATATGTTCTTTATCCCAGCGGGGAAAATCCACGCCATAGGAGCTGAAGTCTTATTAGCTGAAATCCAACAGACCAGCGACATCACTTACCGCGTATATGACTTTGACCGCAAGGACAAAAATGGTAATTACCGAGAACTACATACAGAACTTGCCTTGGACGCTATTGATTTTGAGCAGAAAGATGATTTTCGCAAGACCTATACCAAGGCGGAAAACACCGTTAATCCTGCTGTGGTATCACCTTATTTTACTACAGATTATTTGAAAATCAACCAAGAGATGCCCCTAACCCTTTCAGGAGAATCTTTCCATATCTATATGGGGGTTGCTGGTAAGGGCAGTCTACAATATGGGGATATGGAACTGCCTTTGGAAAAAGGGCAGACTGTATTGGTACCTGCCTGCTGTAAGCAAATCAGCCTTAAGGGAGATATGGAGGTCTTACAAGTATCTTGCTAAAAGAGAGGAACGTGGTTATAGAAAAAATAATCTTAGGGGTAGACCCTGGTACGACCGTTATGGGCTTTGGTATCATAGAGGTAGTGAAGAACCAAATGCGTTTTGTTCAGATGAATGAACTCTTACTGAGCAAGTACGACAATCACTACCTAAAGCTCAAGCATATATTTGAGCGTACCACCGAACTTATAGACACCTACCACCCTGACGAGTTGGCCATAGAAGCCCCCTTTTTCGGAAAGAATGTACAATCCATGCTTAAACTGGGGCGTGCCCAAGGAGTGGCCATGGCGGCGGGACTGGCTCGCGATCTGCCTATTACCGAATACGAACCTAAGAAAGTGAAGATGGCCATCACTGGCAATGGAAATGCCTCCAAGGAACAGGTAGCCAAGATGTTGCAGCAGTTGCTCAAATTCAAAGAGCTCCCCTCTCACCTTGATGCTACCGATGGGCTAGCCGTAGCTGTCTGCCACTTTTTCAATGGCCGAAAAGCCGAAAAGCAACAAAGTTACTCCTCTTGGGAGGCCTTTGTCAAGCAAAACGAAAACAGAATTTCTTGAGCCATGTATAGCCTCTATATACATATTCCTTTTTGCCGACAGGCCTGCCATTACTGTGATTTCCACTTCTCCACGACCCTAAAGCACAAAGAAGAGATGGTCAAGGCCTTATGCAAGGAACTGGAACTAAGAAAAGCGGAGGCTACCACTCCCCTACAGACCATCTATTTGGGCGGAGGCACCCCTTCTGTATTGACTTTTGCAGAGCTAAGCGAGTTATTTGCTACTATCTACCAGCATTACAAAGTCAATGAAGGGGCAGAAATCACTATAGAGGTGAATCCTGATGATTTTTCTCGCACCAATAGTGAGCTTTCCTTAGCTCAGTTAAAAGAATTGGGCATTAACCGCCTTAGTGTGGGGGTACAATCCTTCTATGAAGAAGACTTACGGCTGATGAATCGGGCGCATAGTGCTGTGCAGGCCACTGCTTTTTTAGAACAAGCCGTTCCTCTATTTGCCAATACCACTATAGACCTTATCTACGGGATTCCCCATATGAGCGAGGAGCGCTGGCGCTCGAATATAGAGCGGGCGCTTTCCTTTGGGATACCTCATCTTTCGGCCTATGCTCTTACGGTAGAGCCTCGTACCGCCTTATACCAGTTTATCCAGAAAGGCAAGATGCCTCCTACCGATGACGGACAAGCCCGCCAGCACTTTTACTTACTCAAGGAACGCTTAGAGCAAGCAGGCTTTGTACATTATGAACTCTCTAATTTCGGTAAGCAAGGCTTTTTTAGCCAAAACAATACCGCCTATTGGGAGCAAAAACCCTATATGGGAATAGGCCCTTCGGCACATAGCTACAATGGGCAAGCACGTATGTGGAACATAGCTCATAACATAAAGTATATACTCCAAATAGCTCAGGATATTCTCCCTCAAGAGCAGGAAATCCTATCAGAGAAAGACCGCTATAACGAACGTATTATGACTGGGCTTAGGATACGCAAAGGCATCTCCTTGGAGAAGATCCAAGCCGATTTTGGCCAAGAGTATCTGAACTACTTAATCAAAGAAGCCTTTCCCTATATAGAGAAAGGCCTATTGTTAAACAATGAAAATCATCTGATCACCACTGATGCAGGATTATTTCTCAGTGATGGTATTGCCGCTGATTTATTCATGGTATAGGGCTTAGAAGGTGTATTTGATCCCTATACCCAATATCTGTTTGAACTGTACTCGTGGGCTGTATAAGTGTTTCGCACCATTGGGCAATATTTCTTCTTTGAATTTGATATCATCATCATACTTCAGGTGCGTGCCGATACGTGCTTGTAAGTAGTTGTTAATCTTCATATCTATAGACATTTGCCAGTCTATATCTATATTACCGAAACTCTTGTCATACTGGGTATATAAGGAGGCTTGGTTAGTCATCTTGACATTCTCATAGATATCCATTTCATGCTTGCCTGATACCAAGAAACCGACTCTGGTAAGGCTGCGAGGGGAGTGTTTTATGAGCCTACCTGTATTATCATATTCGGCTATAGGCAGACCGAAAGAACCTTTATCGGCCAATTTCTGATCCATAACAAAGGTAGATTTCAAGGTAAGCGGAGAGACGAAAAGGGCTGTTTTACCATTCTGTGGTGCATACTCCGCACCAATACTTATATACAGATAACCTGGTGCCATAAAACGAGAGATTGGCTCATCGTCTGCCTCTCTTGGGTCGTCGTAACCATCGCTGAACTGGGTGTTGAAAGTCAGCTTGGCCGAATAATACCAATCCCTAAAGCCTGTACGATAACCATAGGAAGAAGTAAAGGTAACTTGGTCATCAGTTTTTCTAAGGCTTTCTCCTTTTTGGGCGTTGATTCCATAGTTGGCCACCAGTTCGTTATCCCAGAAATAATTTTTTACCAAGTAACGACGGCGAAATTTTACATCGGCTAGGAAGGTAATGGAATTTACCCCCCCTGCATTCCAGTTGGAATACGCTACCTCACTCATGTTAAGCCCCATTGAGTTGAACTTATACCAGCGTTCATTCTGGAGTTTTAACTTCTCAAAGGTATAACTCAGTTCGTTTTTACTAAAATCCACCTCTTTTACCTGAATAATAGGAGGCATAATCCTCGGACTCACTTTTCTTACCTGCGCTTGTAATGGCAAAGCAAACGAAAGAATAATGATACTAAGTAGTAACTTCTTCATTTTTTATAATTGTTAATTGTTAATTGTCAATAGTGGTTAGTCGTTAGTGATTAGTCGTTAGTCACTAGTCATTAGTCATTAATCATTAGTCACTATCTAAGTTTATAGGTTAGTGAGAGTCCTATACAGGGGCTATTATTAAAGTAATTCTGATACATGAATGGTTCTAAGGAAAGATTTTCATCGACATTGAATTGTTTGAGGTGAGCATCTACATTGGCTTCAATGATATTAAGCGCGTAGAAGCCTATGGCAAAGAGCATAGCCATTTCCTTATTTCTTCGGTAGAGATTTTGGGCACGGCGGAGCGCATCGGTGCTTAAGCGTGGCACTCCGTCCTGACGGCCAGGGTAGAACTCGTCGTCGGTACGCCCATCCAGACGACTCTTGTAGGCATCCCTATAGCGGTTTAGCTCCTTGTCGTTCTCTATATACAGATAAGTAGGAATCCCTATGGCCAAATATACAATAGGGATTTTCCAATAACTCTTGTTATAGGCCTGCCCCAGTCCTGGAATAATTGCCGAGTAAAAAGCCGCACGTGCTGGAGAAAGTGGATCGGTATTCCAAGTAGGAGTGACCACCTTATCGGCAACCACCACAGGGGAGTGCTCCTTTACCGATAAGGTATCGGATTGCGCCCAAGCCCTAGAGGCCAAGAGTATCGTTATCAGTATGTAAAAGCTAAGCCTCACCGTGTAGAATTTTTTGTATACGTTCTAATTCCTCTTCTGTTTGGAAAGGAATTTCTATCTTTCCCTTACCCGACTTATCTATTTTCACAGCAAAGTGCTTGCCAAAGCGCTGGCGTAGTCCTTCGAGGCGTTCTGTTACGAAAGACGGCAGTGGTGCAGGTGCTTCCTTGCTCTTAGGCTCTTGTTTGGGAGGGATTACCGCCACCTTTTGTGGATTCTTGAGCTGTTGTACAGCCTGCTCGGTATCGCGTACGGAGAGGTCTTGGGCAACGATACGGTTATAGAGTTCCAATTGTTGCTCCTTATCCTCAATATTGATCAGTGCGCGTCCGTGCCCCATGGAGATAAAGCCGTCACGAATCCCTGTTTGTATAATAGGGTCCAACTTCAAAAGACGTAGATAATTGGTAATGGTAGAGCGTTTCTTACCCACCTTTTCACTCATCTGCTCTTGGGTAAGGCTCAGCTCCTCAATCATACGATTGTAGCTTAGCGCTACCTCGATAGGGTCTAGGTCTTGTCGCTGGATATTTTCCACCAATGCCATCATGAGCGATTCCTCGTCATTGGCAATACGTATAAAGGCAGGAATAGAAGTAAGTCCCGCCATTTTGGCTGCTCTCCAGCGGCGTTCCCCAGAGATAAGCTCGTACTTTTGGGTATCTATTTTTCTAACCGTAATGGGCTGAATAACCCCTAATTCCTTGATAGAAGACGCCAATTCACTAAGGGCTTCCTCACTAAAGACGGTACGTGGCTGATAAGGGTTTTCGGTAATCTGGTCTAAGGGTAGTTCCAGTACATTACCTATGAGCTTATCTGCATTGGTATCGGAGGCCGATTGTATATCCTCAGCAGGGAGCAAGGCCCCTAAGCCACGCCCCAATCGTTGTCCTTTGTTTAACTTTCCCATGCTATGCCTTCGTATTCTTTTTAATAATTTCTTCTGCTAAGCTGATATAGTTGGCCGCGCCCTTGCTGGCTGCATCATAACTAATGATAGTTTCCCCAAAGCTGGGAGCCTCACTAAGGCGGATATTTCGCTGAATAATAGTTTCAAAAACCATCTCACTGAAATGTTTCTGCACCTCTTCCACCACTTGGTTGGAGAGTCTTAGGCGTGCATCGTACATAGTCAAGAGCAGTCCTTCTATATCCAAGGCTGGATTATGGATTTTCTGTACACTTTTGATGGTATTGAGAAGCTTGCCTAATCCTTCGAGAGCAAAATACTCACATTGGATAGGGATAATCACCGAATCGGCAGCAGTAAGTGCGTTAAGAGTGAGCAGTCCCAGAGAGGGCGCACAATCTATAATGATATAGTCATATCTGTCCTTAATCGGTGCTAGAGCCTCCTTGAGCATATACTCACGGCGGGGCTTATCCACCAATTCTATTTCGATAGCCACCAGGTCTATATGTGCGGCAATTAGGTCTAAGTTAGGCGAGTTGGTAGGGACTATGGTACCTTCGGCCTCCACGGAATGTTCCAAGACCTCGTAGGTTCCACGCTCTACACCCTCTACATCTATTCCCAATCCAGAGGTAGCATTGGCCTGAGGGTCGGCATCTATCAGGAGTACCTTTTTTTCCAAAACCCCTAAAGCAGCCGCTAAATTAATAGAAGAGGTAGTCTTTCCGACCCCTCCTTTTTGGTTGGCTACAGCTATGATTTTGCCCATAATATCTTATTATTTTTTCAGAGGGTAAAAGTACGGCTATTTTTGCGATTGACAAAACAAAGTTATTAACAATATTAGTTAAAAAACATTTGCAGTTACTTAGCCATTTATAACTGCAAATGTTTTTATTTCTTAGGCGGTGATCATACCTCCATCTATACGGAGCACCTGTCCTGTAATGTAAGAGCTCATATCGGAGGCCAAGAATACACAAGCGTTGGCAATATCCTGAGCGGTTCCGCCACGCTTAAGAGGAATGGTATCGCGCCAGCCTTGTACTACCTCTGGAGAGAGCTTGGCGGTCATTTCAGTTTCTATAAAACCTGGGGCAATAGCATTGCAACGGATATTACGAGAACCCAACTCCAAGGCTACTGACTTGGTAAAGCCCAAGATACCTGCCTTAGAAGCAGCATAGTTAGCCTGACCAGCATTTCCTTGTACCCCTACCACGCTACTCATATTGATAATATTACCTGAACGTTGCTTGAGGAATACCTTCTGTACCGCCTTGGTCATATTGAAGATAGACTTGAGGTTTACGGCGATTACTTTGTCAAAATCTGCTTCACTCATACGCATAAGCAGATTATCCTTGGTAATTCCTGCATTATTGACCAATATATCAATTCCGCCAAAGTCTGCTAAGACCTTTTCTACCAACTCTTCGCATGCTGCAAAATCAGCCGCATTACTCTGATAATAAGCGATTTTAGCACCTTTGTCTTTAAGCTCTCGTATCTCGGCTTCAGCCTCTTCTGGAGCAGTTCCATAGAAAGTAAAAGCTACATTAGCCCCTTGTTCTACAAAGGCTTTTACAATTCCTGCTCCTATACCTCGGCTACCTCCGGTAACAATCGCAGTTTTTCCTTTTAGTAAATTCATTTTTTTATATTTTTATTATTAGTTTAGTGATTGGTGATTAGTCTATTTTTCTGAGTTTAAAAAAGTATTTGTCAAAATCCTCTGTATAATACATTCCCTTTATCCGAGGGTGCTTTGTCTCTATTATTAGGAGACTATCCAAAAAAAGCAGATATTCTCCTCTGTAGGTCGTGTCTTTGGTCATTTGCTCATCTAAATATTCTGTAAAATAGATATCCTCATGCTTGAAACGCATATTATTCATAGGAGAATGTGTATATTTTTGAGGATTTGCTGCCTTTTTTATACTATCAAATAGTGCTTGTCTGTTGCGCATCTTGAGAGTTGGGGGAATTTCTTCTTTTTCTATATTGGGAAAGCCTACAAGTAGGCCATCCTCTGTATAGACCACTTCTCTTTCTACATTCTCTAGCACCCTTTCCATGGTTATCTTCTGGTCTATTCCCTTTAGGTAAATATCATGCACATCCCAAACGGTGCCCTCAGGAGCGGCACCTCCGAAAGGATTTCCCATAACAATAGCATCAGGCTCATATCCTTCTTTTTTGACTTCCAAATGTATATGGACAGCAGGTGCCTCATTCCCTATAAAGGTAAATTCGTGGTATCTCTTCTCTGGAATTGTAAAATACCCCTGTTCATCCGTCTGTACCTCCCCTACCTGACATTGTGCAATAGGATTGTCATAGTAATCCAATACCCTCCCTACTATGGTCGGACTTGCCATTCGTGAAACCAAACACGAAGAAGATAACACACTTATGAGAAATAACACATAGTTTTTCATAACCTACCTCCTTGATTTTCGTATCATATAAACTGCCAAAAGAGCAAACATCACATTGGGGATAATCACCGCCATAAGGGGGGTAATCCCTGACTTCTCCGCCATGATCCCAAAGACACGCTCAAAGAACACATAAGAGAACCCTATGAGCACCCCAAAGGCCAGATTGACTCCCATACCGCCTCGCTTCTTAACCGAGGAAACCGCAACTCCTATGACTGTCAATATAAATACGTTGAATATCGCTGCCCAACGGCGGTAATACACCAGCTCATAGATGCGAATATTAGGCGAACCCTTTTGGCGCTCCTGAGCGATAAACTTGTTTAGCTCAAAGAAATTCTTCGTCTCGGCGGCGTATTCTATCGGAAGCAAGTCGGTAGTTTTGAAGTTGAGCAAGGTATCCTTTTGATAGGCTTGCTCATAGATATCGTCCAACTCTCCTACCTTGCGATGAGTGTAATTATATAGTTCATAGGTCTTTATACTATCTTTCTCTACCCACTTAATGGTCGAAGCTGTAATCTTGTCGGTTAGGGTAAGACCCTTGAAACGCTCTAAGACAAAGTTATCTCCTTCGTTCTTATTAGCATCAAAATCACTGACATAGATATATTCGTTGTCATTAATCTGGTTAAAGAGGTTATTCCCTTTAGAATACAAGCCAGGGGAGAGATAAGTCCCATAAAACTCATTGTACACCCCACTAGAATAAGGTACCACAAACATTCCCATCACTAGTACGAAAGCCGAAAGTATGGTCGCCCCAAAGAAATAAGGACGCAAGAAACGGTTGTAGGAAATCCCCGAACTAAGCATGGCTACAATCTCCGTCTTCTCGGCCAGCTTGGAGGTGAACCATATCACCGAGAGGAAGAGGAAGATTGGATAAAGAATGTTGGCAAAATGCACCACAAAGTTGGCATAATACTTCAAAATCGCCTCAGTGGGGGCATTGTTCTCTGTCATCTTCTGGTTTTTCTCGGCGAAATCCACCAAAATCCCGATGGGGATAAACATCAGGAAGAGGGCAGAATACGTCAGGAAATAACGCTTGAGTATGTATCGGTCAATTATTTTCATTCCTTGAGTAATGTTTCGCTGGGATTACAAACGGTTATTCATCTGGTTGACCATTTGGTTTTTCCACTGGGAGAAATCGCCTTGCAAAATATGTTTTCTAGCCTCACGTACCAACCAAAGGTAGAAGCCCAAGTTGTGAATAGAGGCGATTTGCTTACCTAAGGACTCCTCAGCGGCAAAGAGATGGCGCAGATAAGCCTTGGTATAGTAAGTATCTACAAAGGTATAACCATTTTCATCGATAGGTGAAAAATCGTTTTCCCACTTTTTATTTTTTATATTAATGGTACCATGAGCGGTAAAGAGCATCCCGTTGCGTGCATTACGGGTTGGCATCACACAGTCAAACATATCCACGCCCAAGGCAATATTTTCCAAGATATTGATAGGTGTACCCACTCCCATAAGGTATCGAGGCTTATCCTTGGGGAGAATATCGCAGACCAGCTCAGTAATCTCATACATCTTCTCAGCTGGTTCTCCTACCGAGAGCCCTCCTATAGCATTTCCATCAGCCCCTTTGGAGGCGATATATTCGGCAGATGCTCGGCGCAAGTCAGCATATACAGATCCTTGTACAATAGGAAAAAGAGACTGGTTGTAGCCATACTTAGGCGCATTCTCTTGCAAGTAACTTATACAGCGATCCAGCCAACGATGCGTCATGTGCATAGAGCGCTTGGCATAGGGATATTCGCAAGGATAGGGCGTACATTCGTCAAAGGCCATGATAATATCAGCCCCTATGCTACGTTGTATTTCCATAGATTTCTCAGGAGAAAAAAAGTGATATGAGCCGTCAATATGGCTTTTGAATCGCACACCTTCTTCCTTTATCTTTCGGGTGCTGGAAAAAGAATACACCTGATATCCCCCACTATCGGTAAGGATATTTCTGTCCCAGTGCATAAACTTATGTAAGCCCCCCGCCTGCTCCAGTATAGAAGTGGTCGGGCGCAGATAGAGGTGATAGGTATTTCCAAGGATAATATCTGCATTGATATCCTCGGACAATTCTCTCTGTTGTACTCCCTTGACAGAAGCCACTGTACCCACGGGCATAAAGATAGGCGTTTCTATCACCCCATGATCGGTAGTGATACGCCCTGCACGGGCACAAGTGACGGCATCTGTAGATAGTAATTCAAAATTCATATAAGACTCTTTTTCAGGGTGCAAAGATAGTCAAAATTTAGCTTTTAGAAAAGCTGTGTGATAAAGTAAATTATCAAACCTACCAATCCCCCCACTAAAGTACCATTGACACGAATAAATTGTAAGTCCTTGCCTACCTCCAATTCCAATTTCTCACTCAGCTGATGCCCCTCCCACTGCGCTACCGTAGCGGAAATAAGGCGACCTACCTCCTGCTTGTTCCTTAGAACAAACTGATAGGCGATCTTCTGCAACCAAGCATCTATTTGAGATTGTAAAGCTGTATTGGCTCGTAGCTCCTCGGTAAGGTGCGTGATCCCCTTTTGGAGCAAAGCCGTTAGTTGCTGCTGCCATTGGGGGGTATCCAGTCTTTGTGCAAAGTCATAAAGCTCCTCGGTAATCTCCGCTCGGATAGGGTGAGAGGGCTCTTGTGCCATTTTGAGTATATATTGATAAAGCCCTTCGGCTACCTTTTCAGCTATTGCTTCTCTGATAAAGGCGGGGACAAGCATAGGAAACTGGTCATCAATCTGTCGCTCCAATATCTGGCGATGCGTATCGAGATAAGTGGCTACTTTCTTAAGCGCCTCGGAGAGTAAGCCCTCATGCTTGTGTTCTTTCAAGAATTGTACCAAAAGCGCGCTGGCTTTGGTATGAAGAGGATAGCTTTCTATAAAAGCTGTCAGCTGGGCAGAAGTGTTTTCCTTAGAAAGCCAATCCAAAACAAAAGAAGAAGGCTTAATCTTGGTGATATAAGGGCGTATTTGTTGGGATTTTAGAAAGTTTTCCACCACAAATGTCCCTAAGTTCTCGCCTATATCATTCTTTCTGGCCTCAATGAGGTTGGTATGCGGAATATTCAGCCCCATAGGACGTCTAAAGAGTGCTACTACGGCAAACCAGTCCGCCAGTGCTCCCACCATAGCCGCCTCCGAAAAAGTCTTCAGATAGCCCACCCAACTCCACTGGGGGGCTTTACGCTGGCAAATAACCGCTGTTATATAGAGCACTAACATCAGCAGTAAGAGACCTAAGGCTAGGTTCTTATGCTGCTGGAGCTTTTTCTGCTTGAAATCTACTTCCATTACTCATCATATTTTGTTTCAGGAAAGTCTAAATAGACGGCACTATACGTGTCTTTTTCTTTGGTTATGAGTACTTTATAATCGGTATATCCTTCTTGAAAATCTCTGTGTATAGCAAGGACAATCCCATCGGGGGTTTGTGTTGCTTTTTTCACTTCATCACCAAATCCTTCATTTTCAGCAAGTTCAAAGAAATCTACTTTTTTTCTTGATGAATGGTCATACCCAAAGGCTTCAAGAGCGAAATCATTTTTCTCTAAAGTAACTAGTCCCTTAAAACCATCTATAGTAACCAATACCACAGGATCAAAAGGAGCTTCACAACCAGTAAGCCCATCCTCATCGAAGACTCCTACCCCATAGTATTCTGTCCGATAAATCCGAATTGCCTGTGAAGCATCGAAAACTTTTTCGAAAGGTTTTTCTTGAAGCTTATAGACACGCCTTCCATCTAGAATAAGTGGTTCTCCATTGGGCAGTTCTGCTTTTACAAAATGATACTCATTACAATATTCTTGGGTATCATTATACATTAGCTCTGAAATTGCCTTGATTGTAACAAATTTCCGATCCAGATCCATGCGATACTCCAAGAATTTCCCTTTTTTATCATAGGTAGCAATAGTATCCCCCATAAGAATCGCCTCTCCTTTCTCTCTTTTGAAAGCAATATCTTTCACTCCATCAGGAATATTAGGGATATAATCATCTTCTGTATCCTCTTGTATTACTTCATCTTCTGTTATGATAGGAGGTTCTTCTGTCTTTTCAGGAGAAGAAGATTTGAAAAAATTACAACTTACAAGCAATGATGCTACCAGAATATAAATAATCTTTTTCATTTGATTTGGTATAATTAATTTGATTTTTCTTTTACTAAAATCGTTTCCCAGCCGTCATAACCCCCGTGAGTATCCAAGGCTATATCTATCAAATCCCAAGTGTCACCATCTATATCAATAGGCGTATTTTCCTTGGAGAGAATAAGACAATAGCCCAAGTCCTCCTGCACCTCCTTACCCTCCTCTGGCACTACTTTTTCACTACTATACACGGTAAAGCCCAAAGCTGCTGCTTTTTCTATGGCCGTAAGCATATCCTGCTCTGTATCAAAATAAAGCCAATGCTCTATAGGGCGTGGTACCTCTACTTGGTCTTCATTCTCTTGACAAGCGGAAAGAATCTCCCGATTATAGATCGTTTGTTTCTCGTAAATATTAGGATACAAGCCTTTTAGGAAGAAATTCCATTGCTTATCCTCGGAACACTCCACCTGATAGGTGTAACCCATGCTAGTATCCCAAGTAGCACTTAAGCGTTCTTGTAAGGCCTCAGGTGCCTGAGAATAGAAATACCAAGTAACTTCGCCCTGCACGGTAAGCACGGCCACTAGTATATCCTTATCCGACTGCAAGGGGCGTAGTATTTGATCCTCTATGGCATAGATGGCAGGACGTTCATTGGTAGAAAAGCCATTTTCATCAGGATTTTTCAGCTCTATAGTAATCCTTACACAATAGGAAAAACCCTCTATAGGCGCTACTTCATCAAGGGCTAAGTTTAATCGGAACACAGCTGGGTCGTCATCAATCCAGCTTCTGTAAGCATTCCATTCTTGGGGAATTTCATTTGTCATTTCTCTAGTTTTTAGTGATTAGTGGTTAGTCATTAGTCACTGGTCATTAGTCGTTGGTCATTAGTCGTTGGTCATTAGTCATTAGCTCCACCATCTTCCCGAAAAGGTTACTCTCATCAGGAGATAATTACCTTTAAGAGAGGGCGTTACACCTGATAGGGTTGGGTTCTGTAGGAAATATTGTAGGCTTAGCTGTATGATATGTCGCTCTAGCTCAAAGGTATTCTGTACGCCTAAGGCAAAGACCATGCGCGTTTTCTCATTCTTATCCAAGTCTTTTCTATCCTTTAGTCCCTCATCCTTGGGCTCAAAACTCACCCCACAGCCACCTATGGAAACCAAGCCACCAAGGTGATACTGCTCATTCTCCCAAAAAGGATGCGTATATTCCAAAAGGACAAATACGCCTGAGAGGCTATTCTTCTCGGAGGTAAAATGCTCATAGAGAGGAGCGGAGGAAAACGCTCCTTTCGTATAGTCATAGACGTATTTTTTCTCTCCTGTATCTCGCTGATAGTGGACAGGATATTGGCTTTTTGAAGCTATTAAAAAGCCTGCGGTAAGCCCTAAAAAGCTCCCTTCATGTCCCAGCTGTAGGCTCACCGATACAGGGTTTAGCATAACCCCCACCTGCTGATTTTCCCCCAAAGGGAACGCTGCCCCTACGCCCAAGCCCATAAAAAGACCATCTTGTGCCACCATAGTCCCTGAGAAGAGTAGGAAAAACAAACTCATACACACCTTTTTCATAACCATTAGATTTTAAGTTCTAAAGCTCCGACCTTGGCCAAGACATACTTACCTATGACGTCAAATTCCAAATTGACCTTGTCCCCTACCCCAAGGGTATGGAAACAAGTATGCTCATAGGTGTAAGGAATCATCGCTACAGAGAAGGCTCCTTTTCGTGAACCTACCACCGTAAGGCTCACCCCATTGACAGTAATAGAGCCTTTTTCTATGGTCATATTCCCCAAGGAAGGATCATAGTGAAAGGTAAAGACACGGCTGCCCTCGGCGTCCTCAATAGCATGGCAAATGCCCACCTGATCCACATGCCCCTGTACAATATGCCCATCCAAGCGGTCGCCGAGCTTCATGGCGCGTTCGAGATTGACCTTGTCTCCTACCTGCCAAGAGCCTAAGGCGGTCTTTCGAAGGGTTTCATCTATAGCTACCACCTCGTATATATTGCCCTCAATCCCTACTACAGTAAGGCATACCCCGTTGTGTGCTACACTCTGGTCTATCTTAAGCGCAGCGGCAAGCTCGCTTTCTATAAAAAAGTGGCGGTTCTTCCCTTGAGAAGTTATTTTTGCCACACTACCAATTTTTTCAACAATTCCTGTAAACATTTTCAATAAAATTACGTATTTTTGCACCTCAAAACGCGTACGCTGAAATACGCTGCAAATTAACAAAAAAATGGCCGAAAAAACAAATATTCGTATAGGAGTTTCCATAGGGGATCTCAATGGAGTAGGTTTGGAAGTGGTAATGAAGACCTTTGCCGATGAACGCATGTTGGACTTCTGTACGCCTGTGCTCTTTGCCTCGAACAAAGTCATTGCTTTTGGAAAAAAACAATTTGGCATTGATTTCACCTACAATGGCATCGTACACCTGAACTCTATTATTGACCACAAACTCAATGTCATGAATATATGGCGGGAGCTTCCCACTATCCAGTTGGGTACCCCTACCCCTGAGAGTGGTCAGTGTGCTTTGGACTCTCTCACAGCAGCAGTGGCTGCACTGAAGGATGGCTCGGTAGATGTACTAGTAACCGCCCCTATCAATAAGAAAAATATCCAATCCGAGAGTTTTCACTTCCCTGGACATACCGACTACTTAGCACAAGAGCTAGCAGGCGATAGCCTGATGTTCATGGTATCGGACGAGCTACGTGTGGGGCTACTCACTGACCATGTACCTCTCAAAGATGTCGTAAAGCATATAACTCCTGCCCTAGTCGAGAAAAAAATCCGCCTTATGGAAGCCTCTTTGCGTATGGATTTTGGTATTATTCGCCCTAAAATAGCTGTCTTAGGTATCAATCCCCACTGCGGAGACCAAGGCGTTATAGGCAATGAGGAAGAGAGAATCATACACCCTGTGGTGCAAAAGCTCTACAAAGAAGGCATCTTAGTCTTCGGTACTTACAGTGCTGATAGCTTCTTTGTCTCTGACTATAAGCACTTTGACGGAATCATCGCCCCTTACCACGACCAGGGACTCATTCCTTTCAAGATGATGTCCTTCGGCAAGGGGGTCAACTTCACCGCAGGACTTTCTAAAGTACGCACCTCCCCTGACCATGGTACCGCCTATGCGATCGCTGACAAAGGTATCGCCGACGAAAGCTCCTTCCGCCAAGCCGTCTATACCGCTATAGATATATACAGAAGAAGAGCAGAGAATGAGGAGCTTATTGCCAATGCCTTAGATGTCAATAGCTTAGACAAAGGATTTTTGTCTAAAGAGAAGGGAGACTAACAATAATTGTCAATTGTTAATTGTTTATTCTCTAAATCCCAAAAATTAAGGAACTACCAAATGATTAATTAACAATTTGACTCATCAACTTATTAATAATTAACCATTAACAATTAACAATTGTATTTATGGACTGGTTTTATAACTTAATGACCAACCACGAGAGTGTGGCTTATACGGTGATCATCTATAGTATTGTCATTGCCGCAGGGGTAGCGCTGGGAAAAGTCCGCATCGGGGGGATTTCCTTCGGTATTGCCTGTGTGCTTTTCACAGGTATTGCGACCTCTCATTTTGGCTTCACTATCAATGGTGAAGTACAACATTTTATAAAGGAATTCGGACTGATCCTATTTGTCTATACAATAGGACTACAAGTAGGCCCTGGTTTCTTTGCCTCCTTCCAGCGGGAAGGGATTAAGTTCAACGCCTTGGCAGTATTGGCCGTATCACTGTGTATGCTCACGGTAATTGCCATTCACTATCTCACAGGAATTGACATGCCTACTATGGTAGGGATCATGTCAGGGGCTGTTACCAACACCCCCGGACTGGGAGCCGCTCAGGCTACACTAAGCGATTTAGGCGCTACTGTATCCGACTCGGTACTCTCCACTGGCTATGCGGTAGCTTATCCCTTTGGGGTATTGGGGATTATTCTTGTGATGCTTGGCATGAACGCCTTCGCCAAGATTAATATAGAAGCCGAAAAGCGACTACACAGTTTCCGCCATCGTGGAGAGCATTCCACCATTGTACGAGTAGCCTTTGAGCTAGAAAACCCGGCTCTTTTTGGCAAAAAACTCAGTGCCATTCACAAGACTTTAGACTTCAACTTTATCTGCTCTCGTATCTTCAAAAAAGGAGAAGTGATTTTGGCCAATGACCATATCACCTTGGACAAAGGGGACATCATTCTTTTTGTCGTAGATAAGCAATATAGCGAAAAACTCAGCAACCTCATCGGAGCATCCGTTAAGACCGAAGAATACTTCCCTGAGGATACTAAGAATAAAAAACTCATCTCTCGTCGTATCAATGTAACCCAAAAAGAGGCTTACACTAAGAAACTATCCGAAATGAATATATACGAACGTTTTGGAGTTACAGTTACTCGTGTGTATAGAGCAGGGATGGAGTTTGTTGCCTCTCCTGATACCAAGTTACAATTTGGTGATACCATTACTGTCGTAGGTAGCGAAGAGCAACTAAAGATTGCTACCAAAGAATTTGGTAACTCCAAGAAACGCCTAAGCACTCCACATATAGCCGAACTCTTCTTAGGAATCACCTTAGGGGTCTTAGTCGGCAGTATTCCTTTCCATATCCCTGGAGTACCTGTCCCCGTGAAATTAGGGTTGGCAGGCGGGCCGCTGATCGTGGCCATTCTCATCAGCCGTTATGGCGGACGCCTTTCGGTTACTCACTATGTGTCCCAGAGTGCCAACCTGATGATTCGTGAAATAGGAATCGTCCTCTTCTTGGCCAGTGTAGGCTTAGATGCAGGTAAGAGCTTTATCAGTACCCTTACCGAGGGCGATGGCTTCTTCTGGATGGGACTAGGTGCTATTATCACCTTAGTACCGCTCGTGGTTACCGCTTGGCTCTCTCGCTGGAGGGGTAAGCTCAACTACTTAGAGACTTGTGGGCTTTTGGCAGGTGCCTCCACCGACCCTCCTGCTTTGGCTTTTGCCAACGACATGACAGGCTCTGATGTACCTGCGCTCACCTACGCCAGTATATATCCACTTACTACCTTTATGCGTATTATGGTCGCCCAGCTGCTCATTGTTTTCTTTACATAAAAAAGACGCAATAAATTGCGCCCCTACCTATAAAAATACTCCCTACTACTTAGAGCAGATAGGGAGTATTTCATTTTTTACCAATCTGTATTTTTCTATTTCCTCGGCAGTGGCGACCTCCGTGCAGGGCAAGGGCAATACCGAAAAGCCTATACTTCTCAATTTGTCAAAGTAATCCATACCATAGATCCGCACATGGTCATATTGTCCAAAAATACGCGCCCGCTCCTTGGGGTCGGTAATAGAATCATCGGCAAAGGTCTCTGCCCGCTCTATCTCTTGGGGTACTTGGAAGATCCCCCAACCACCTTTCTTGAGCACTCGGTAGAGCTCTCGCATGGCCTGCGTATCATCGGGGATATGCTCTAAGACATGATTGCAGAGAACCACATCAAACTGCTCTTTCTCAAACGGTAAGGCACAGATATCCGCTTTCACATCAGCCAAGGGCGAATATAGGTCAGAGGTAATATACTCCAAATTAGCCTGCTGCCTAAACCGCTTATAAAACGCTTGTTCTGGGGCGATATGCAACACCCTCAGTGGCGCAGAAAAAAAATCTGTTTTCCGCTTGAGATACAGCCACAACAGCCTATGTCGCTCCAGTGAAAGCGTAGAGGGTGAGAGTACTCCCTCGCGCACTTTGCCATAGCCATAGGGCAGAAAACTGCGGAAGCTACGCCCATCTATCGGATCGGTATAGCGATCACCCTTGTAATAAAACGCCAAGAGTGGCCGCACCCAATAGCTGGCACGAATAAGCCAAGGGCGTGGAATCGTATTGAGTATCGTCTTAATCAGCCGCATTATTTATACAAAAATTCGTCCTCCTCATGGCTCTGGATACCCAGCGCCTCATAGATATACTTGAAAGTAGAAAGCAACTTAGGCTTGCCCTCTACCAGTGCTACATCATGCTCAAAGTGTGCCGATGGCTTACCATCGCGGGTGAGAATCGTCCAGCCATCACGCAATTGGTTGATGTTCTTTGTCCCCATATTGATCATCGGTTCTATAGCTACCACCATACCCTCAACAAACTTCTTTCCGCGACCTCGCTTGCCATAGTTAGGCATTTCGGGGTCTTCGTGCATTTTGGTTCCTACACCATGCCCTACCAGCTCGCGTACTACTCCATAGCCATGCTTTTCACAATAGGTCTGTATGGCATAGCCTACATCCTCTACCCTATTGCCGAGCTTAAACTCACGAATGCCCATATAGAGCGATTCCTTGGTTACCTTTAGCAGTTGTGCCACCTCAGGGCTTACCTCCCCTACAGGGAACGTATAAGCATGGTCACCATAGTAGCCATTCTTCAGTGCCCCACAGTCTATGGAGATAATATCCCCTTCCTTCAAGGGCTTGTTGTTAGGAATCCCATGTACTACCTGAGCATTGGGACTCACACAGAGCGTATTAGGAAAATCATATAAGCCCAAAAAACCAGGCTTAGCCCCCTGAGAGCGGATATAATCCTCTGCCAATTTGTCTAAGTATAAGGTAGTTACACCAGGTTTTATTTCCTTGGCCAACATGCCTAAGGTGCGAGAGACCACCTGGGCACTCTCGTACATAATCTCTATTTGTTCTCTTGTTTTTATCTTGATCATGGATTGAACTTTACAAACGTGCAAAAGTACGAAATTAATTGTCAATTGTTAATTGTTAATTGTTAATTAACTCATTCTTCGCAAAATCAATTACACTATTTAAGTTTCGCAAGTCGTTTTTAGGCTATTATTATAATTATAAAAAACTAATAATCAATTATTTGTAAAAACCTCCCCCCACTTCCAAAGGATAGTCTGCGAATACTTGGAGCAGAGTATGTGGGTTGCGAGAGCGGAGTATGTGTCTTTAAGGGCGTAGAAATAGCCTAATTTGTTTATCAAATTAGAAAATTTCCCTTCTATAACTTATTGAACCTCTATTACTTACTAACTCCCCCCTTGAGGGGGGGGAGGGGGGATGTTTTGAGAATCAGTAAGTTATAGAGCTTGCGAAACTTAAATAAATAACTAATTATCAACCATTTGTAAAACTCAAACAAAGAATTTACAAGTTCTACAAGACCTAAAAAAATTAACTTTTATATAACTAAAAAAACATAGAAATGTACTATTTTTGCACCCCGAAATTATTATTTTAAATTAGTTTAAATAACCAATTTTATGCGTAAATATCTATTATTCTGGGGAGTATTCCTCTGCATTATCCCCTCGTTACTTGCCCAAGAGGCGATCTCGGTACGCGGCCGTGTTACCGACACACAAGGCCAGCCCCTCTTAGGGGTAAGTGTCATCTTAGAAGGCACCACCAAAGGGGCGTCTACCAATGAAAAAGGCTTCTATGAAGTCCATCATGTCCCTGTAGGAAAACAGACCTTTGTCTTTAGCTCCATGGGCTACCAGATGGTAAAGCAAGACTTTGATGTCGCTCCTAACCCATCGGGCACCCATACCCACTTGGATATTACCCTCCAGGAAGAAGCCCAACAGCTCCAAGAGGTAGAGATCATTGGTCGCCGAGAAAGTTCCTACAAGAACACCACTTCTTTCTCTGGTACCAAGACAGCCACTGCAATCCGCGACATTCCCCAAACCATCAACTATGTAACCAAAGAGGTGATCCTTGACCAAGGTGCCTCCACAGTGAATGATGTGGTAAAGAACGTCAGTGGGGTAAGCCAATACACCACCTATAACGACTTTAGTATCCGTGGTTTCCGCACCACAGGGAACCGCAATTCAGGCAACCTGCTCAATGGAATGCGTGCCCAAACCAGCCTTTGGTCGGCCTCTTCCTTAGCCAATATAGAGCGCGTGGAAGTCATCAAAGGCCCTGCCGCTGCCCTCTTTGGCAATGCTGCCCCTGGAGGTATCATCAACCGAGTGACCAAGAAACCGCTCTTGGAGCGCCAACATTCCGTTTCAGTAAACACTGGTAGCTGGGGTACACTCAAGACCTATGGCGACTTCACTGGCCCCTTGAACGAAAGCAAAAGCCTGCTCTACCGCCTGAACCTCGGTTATGAAACCACCGATGGGTATCGCGACCTACAAGGGCGTAACACCCTCACCATTGCCCCCTCTTTCTCCTTTATTCCCAATGAGAAAACCCGCTTCAATGTAGATATAACTTACTATCGCTTAGACGGTAAGGTAGACCGCGGACAAACTATCTTTGGCGATGCCGACCTCTACTCAGTACCTATCACCCGCTCGCTCAGTGCTACCAATGATTTCCTAAGAGAAACCCAAGTGAATGTCACCTTAGGGCTTACTCACAAGATCACTGAAGACCTTTCCTTCAATAGTACCTACCTAAACTCCTCCTATAGCGAAGACCTCAGAGAGCATAACCAAGCCAATAGCTACTATATGCAACAAGGGAACAAAGCCAACACAGGTGACCAAAGCAAAATCCTGATGCAGGCACTGCTAAGACAACGTACTTTCCGCAACAATAGCTTTAACAACTACTTCAACTACAACTTTACCACAGGCCCCGTAAAACACACTCTTTTGGTAGGTTATGACTACTTCCAAGTAGAACAACTTCCTGGTGCCTCCCAACTTACCGCAGGAGGCTATTTGCTTAAAAATGGAAAGACTACCACCACCTTTGATCCTGCCAAACTCAATACCTATGTAGTGGATGCCAACAACAAACCGCTGACCAATGTGGCTGTATTTGACCTAAACAATCCCACCGCTGGTAACGCCATGAAAGAGACCAACAAATATATCTTTACCGCTGGTAATACCAAACCCACCCTACAGACCTCTCATGGGATTTATCTACAAGAACAATTGGAATTCAGTATCGTAAAAGTGCTCCTAGGCCTTCGTAAAGAGTTCTTCCAAGACTTCCTCAACTATAAACAAAACAATGAGGAAACCATAAAACAGCAAGCCCTTATACCTCGTGTAGGTCTGGTCATTACCGCTACGGATAACATCAACTTCTACTCCACTTGGATGAAAGGCTTCGAGCCACAGAGTGCTGATAACCAGTCCGATCCTGACCGCTATGGAGGCCCCTTCGACCCTGTCTATAGCGAGCTCTTCGAAACTGGGCTTAAGACGGATTGGTTCAACAGGCGCCTGAGTGCTACCGCCTCCGTCTTCAAGATTATCCAGCAGAACACCCTCTACCCTGCTTCCCCTGCGGTGCCTGGTAAGCCTGACTACAAAATGCAAATTGGTGAGGAGGAGTCCAACGGATTCGAGTTTGACCTAGCAGGAGAAATCGCCCCTAACTGGAGTATCTTGGCCAGCTACGCTTATATAGATGCCCGTATCACCAAGACCGCCAGCAATAGCGAAAAGGACTTTGATATGCAGCGCCCCTCTACCCCTCGCCATTCGGGGAATATCTGGACAAAGTACATCATCACCGAAGGTCCTCTCAAGCACTTAGGCCTGGGGGCTGGGTACAACTTCGTAACCGAGCGCTACGGACAGGTAGGCCGCCGAGCCAACACCACTGTATACCCTGGTTATGGCCTAGTGAATGCAGTACTCTACTACAAAATCAACCAAATACAGCTCCAACTGAACCTCAACAATGTACTGAACAAAACCCATTGGGTAGGCGGCTACGACAAACTACGCTCCTTCCCTGGTGCTCCGCGCAACATAAATGTGACAGTTTCCTATAAATTTTAATCCTCTATTTTAAGAAAAAGGTTGCCCCAATGGCAGCCTTTTTTATTGCGTAATTCTTACTTCTAAGCAGGTTTTCCTTGACTTTTAAGGGGAAATGTAGTATCTTTGCAGCGGCTTAAATGTGAAAAACACCTAAATCAGCCAATTAACAGACTAACACATTATGAATAACATAGTAAACTCTCTCAACAAAGCCTTCTTAAAACTTAAACCCAGCAGAAGTGAGATAAATAATTTTAAGACAAATCTCAAACGCCTCTTTACTCTTATTGATGATAAAGAAAGTGAAGAGTACAACAAGAATCTCATTTCAGATTTCTTAAAAGACACTTACTATCAGCAAGCGTACTTTATGAATACTAAAGAACGTAAAGACCTTGTTATTCGTAATGGAGCACTCCCAAATGATACAGCAGGAGTGATTATTGAAACTAAAAAATTTTCAAACAAATCCGAGATGATAACTTGCGAGAACTTAAATGCAAAGGCACTGCAAGAACTCGTTTGGTACTTCTTAGGCGAACGTATCTCTCAAAAAAACATTGAGATAAAGCATCTTATCATCACTAATGTATATGAATGGTTCATTTTTGACGCTCAAGTATTTGAAAAACTATTCGCTCAAAACAAAACACTTGTAAAACTCTATACCGATTTTGTAAATGGAACGGCCTTAGGCAATAAGACAGAACATTTCTACAAAGAGATAGCACAACCTTTCATTGAGAAGGTAAAGGAAGAACTCCATTATACCTATTTTAATCTTAGAGACTTCCAGAATATTGTTGAAAATGAAAATACAGAGGATGACAACGCTCTAATTCCTCTTTATAAGATTCTATCACCTCAACATCTTTTAAAATTACCTTTCCTTAATGATAGCAATACCTTAGACAAAGGATTTTATGCCGAATTACTTCATATTATAGGCCTTACTGAGACCAAAAATGGTGGTCAAGTCTTCATTGAAAGGCCTAAGGAAGACCAGCGTAATGAGGGAACTATGCTGGAGGAAACTATTGCCAAACTAAGCAGCCTTAACAAAATTTATCAGCTAAGAAATGCTGCTGCTTATGGAGATACTTATGAAGAAAGACTGTTTAATGTTGCCTTAGAACTGAATATTACATGGGTTAATAGAATATTGTTCCTAAAATTATTAGAGGCGCAACTCATTTCTTATCATAAGGGAGATACTTCTTATGCCTTTCTAAACTTCTCAAAAATTAATGAGTACGATATCCTCGAACGCCTATTTTTTGAGGTCTTAGCAAAAGATTATTCCCAACGTAACAAGGAAATAGCTGCTGTATACACCAACATTCCTTACCTGAATAGTTCTCTTTTTGAACCTACCGAGCTGGAACACAACGCCTTACTCATTAGCAACTTGCCTGACGATAAGACAATCCCTATACTTTCTACAACTGTCCTGAAAGACGCCCAAGGAAAGAGACGTGTAGGAGCATTGCCCTCATTACAATATTTGCTTGAATTCTTAGACGCTTATGATTTCAGTAGCGAGGGTTCTGTGGAAATCCAAGAGGAGAATAAGACACTCATCAATGCCTCTGTATTAGGGCTTATCTTTGAAAAAATCAATGGATATAAAGATGGTTCTTTCTTTACTCCTGGTGTTATCACTATGTATATGTGCAAGGAAGCACTACATAGGGCTGTCATACAAAAATTCAACAAAGCAAAAGGTTGGCAAGTCAACACCTTTGAAGAACTAAAAGACCATATCAATCCCTTCAATAAGGAAGAAAGAGAACAAGCCAATAGCATTATCAATAGTCTTAGAATATGTGACCCAGCCGTCGGGTCTGGGCACTTCTTGGTCTCTGCACTGAATGAATGTATTGCCATAAAAAGCGAATTAGGAATCCTGCAAGATGAGAACAAAAGCCGCATTCACCACCAATTGAAAATTGAAAATGATGAACTTTTGGTCTATGAAGCGGATAATAACGAACATTTTTTTCGCTATAACCCTAAAAACACAGAAAGTCAGAGAGTCCAAAAAACACTTTTCCAAGAGAAAAAGACAATCATTGAAAACTGTCTCTTTGGGGTAGATATCAACCCCAATTCTGTAAAGATTTGTAGGTTGCGACTATGGATTGAACTTCTCAAAAATGCCTACTACAAGACACCTACCGAGCTTGAAACACTGCCCAATATTGACATAAATATCAAAAGTGGCAATTCTCTATTGAGTAGGTTTACCTTAGATACAGACCTAAAAACAACCCTAAAGAAAACTAACATCTCTATCTCCGATTACAAAGAGGCCTTTCATAAGTACCAAAATGCCGAAAGCAAAGAGCAAAAATGGGATTTAGAACATTTCATTGACAAAGTAAAACACAATTTTCGTACCGAAATAAGCAGTAATAGCCGAGAAGTCAAGGAATTACAAGCACTTAAATACGAATACTTTTTGAAATATGAATCACCACAGCTTTTCAATGAAGAACTCACTGCTGAACAAGAAAAACACAAAAAGCAACTGGCTCTAAACATACAAAAGAAAGAGACTGAGATAGAAGCCATTAATAGCAATAAGATCTATGAAAATGCTTTTGAATGGCGTTTTGAGTTTCCTCAGGTTCTAGATGATGACGGAAACTATATTGGTTTTGATGTGGTGATCGGAAATCCACCATATATTTCAACCAAAGGAACAACTGCTGAATTTAAAAAAGCATTAGAAAAGGAGTACAGTTTTGCTGATGATACTTACAACCATTTCTTTTTCAAAGGAAATGAGATCTTAAAAGACAAAGGAGTCCTTACCTTTATCACTCCCAAAACATTTTGGACAACTCAGACTAAAAGAAACCTTAGGGACTTATTGCTTTCACAACACTTGGAATATATTTTTGATACAGCCAATCCATTCGAATCGGCTATGGTAGATACTTGTATCACTTCCTTTTCAAAAGTAGCCTCTAAAAATGAAAAGGTTATATTTCTCGATGGTAGTAAGGATTTACAAGCACCATTACGCTATGAAGTAGCACAAAGTATTTTTATAGATACGCAAAACGCTGTAATATTCAAACCTACCGAGTACAATATGAAAATTCATAGTTTGTATGGCAAAAAAGTAAAAGAACTCTATGAACAGTGGTGGGATAAAATATCTACCAGCAAAAATATTACCAAGTATAGCCAAGAATTGGAAGCCTATAGAAAAAGTCTAAAATCTGGTGATATAACTTTATTAGGTTGTCTAACCGAAGGAGGGGTTGGTCTTCAAACAGGAAATAATGGAAAATATATAGCAGTCAGAAAATCTACCAAATGGGCTAGAAATATATTGGAATCACGCCCTAAAAAACTTTTAGAGGTAGTAAAACGCTATAAGACAGATCTTAAAATTACCAATGAGGAGGTAGCAAAAACATATTTAGCCACACTATCAGAAATAGAAATAACTACCCTTTTTGATGGACTAAAGGAAAAATTTGGCCGAGATATTTTTGGGCAAGGGTATATCTATAGACTTATTGAAGATGATGAAGTAGCAGATGTAGAGACACTCACTCAAGAGGAAAAAGATAACGGAATAGACCCTTCTAAAAAATTCTATGTGCCTTATGATAAGGGAGATAAGGACGGTAATCGCTGGTATTTAGAAACACCCTTTGCCATTGCTTGGAACAAAGAAAATGTCGGTTACCTTAAAACTGATCCAAAAGCAAGATATCAAGGTTACCAGTTCTACTTTAGAGAGGGATTTTGTTGGACTTTTACATTAAATGAAAATAGTGAATATCAAAAAACAAGAATAAAAGAAAAAAGTGTTAATGATGTAAATGCTATGGCCTTATATCCTTTTGAAGATATAAATCTATCTTCAAAATTTTATACATGTCTACTCAATTCATATTATATTTTCTATTACAAAAGAAGCTTTATTAATAGTTCTTCTGCGTTTCAGATAAATGATGCACGACAAATTCCGATTATTATTCCAGCTAGCGAGACCTTAGAAACCTTCGAAAAACTATTTAATTCAGCAATTGAAATCAAAAAAGCAACATCATTAGAGACAATATCATTAAATGAAGCAGAAAGTAAACTCTCCGAAATACAAGAAAAATTAGATACAATAGTAAATGAATTATATGGTATATAGTTCATTTACTAAAACATCTATTTCTTGTTGAATATTATCAAGTGCTATCTCATTTGATTGCTCCTTTTTAATCTGAACAGCTTGTTTAAAAAGTTGTTCAAATTTGTCTAAAGTAGTTCTATCAGGAATAATTATAGGTAATTGGCGGGCATCATTTACTTGAAAGTTGACTGTAAAATTAACAAAGGCTTCTGTATATCGGCTCATAAAATTACTATTTCCTAAACAGACAATATAATATTCAGGAACATCCAATAGTATACTAGATAGGCTCATTCCTCCAACATCATTTACACCCTTAGAGGATATTCTAAACTTTAAATCATTTTCACTTCTTGTGCCATTTATTAAAGACCAACAAAATCCCTCCCTAAAATAATACTGAGGGTTACGAACAACTGGCATACCTTCTCCTTTCTTACCTGAATTGGATTTTAAAAAACCGACACTATAATTGGTACAATTTCTATTATATTAAAGTAAAAGTATATTTTTATGGTGTACGGATATATCAGGGTCAGTACTGACCGACAAACAGTTGAAAACCAACGTTTTGAAATTAAAAACTTCTGTAAAAAAGAAGAACTAAAAGTGGATAGCTGGATAGAGGAAACGATTAGTGGCACTAAGGACGTTGATAAACGAAAATTAGGCGCCTTGCTTTCCAAAATGCAGAAAGGGGATATACTTATCTGTTCTGAACTTTCCCGCTTAGGACGTAATCTCCTTATGATCATGGCCATTCTTAATGAATGTATGAAAAATGATATCCAAGTATGGACTATCAAAGATAATTACCGCTTAGGAAGTGATATTAGTAGTAAGGTATTAGCCTTTGCTTTTGGTCTATCCGCAGAGATAGAGCGCAATCTCATCAGCCAACGCACCAAAGAAGCCTTGGCTCGCAAAAAAGCAGAGGGAGTATTTATAGGTCGTCCTAAAGGAAGCCTTTCAAAAAAAGTTAAACTTACAGGTAAGGAGAAAGATATACAAAAATATATAAAGCAGGGTATGTCTCAACGACAAATTAGTGAGAAATTAGGTGTCTCAAAAGGAACTGTCAATCGTTTTATCAAGCGAGAGAAACTACATACCTATAAGAATATAGCCCCTGAAGACTAACAATCCTCAGGAGCTATCTGCTTTCTTTCAACTTGTTCTTTCTCTACAATAGCTGCTTCCCAGCGCTTGGTCATATTTCGATTAGCTTGTTTGGAAAGTGCCATGATTTCATCTCGGTATTTGATAGGCATACCATATTCGTCCTCCTCTAAGACTTCAACTAAAGGTTTTGAAGAGGTTGTATTACTTTGGGACGATTTTTTCTTTTTAGCAGTCACTTAGTACTTCAAGTTCTTTAAACATTTTGTCAGATTGTTGAATCCTTTTATTTACCTTTTGGGCTAATATTCTAGCCTTACGAGCGGTATCATCAGCACTTTCGCACATAGCTTTTGCCCATTCGTCAGGGTTTTCACGCATAAGAGCACGTATTTGTTCGTTAATAAGGTCTTCCTCTTCTTCGGTTTACGCCTCTACATATCGTCTTTTTAGTTCTAATACTTTTTCTAACATGATTTTAATTTTAGATTAGCTACCAATTTCCTTTAATCGTTCCACAATTTCATCTATTCTGCTATCATAGTAGGCTTTCATCTATACGCCTCTTGTAGAAATTTCTCGATAAAGATCTAAAAGAGATTTGAGTTCTTTCCAAAGGGCTTTTTTCTTTTCTCTCTTCAGGGGTAAGTATCTGATTTATAAAAAATGTAGTGCAAAAGTAGTACTTATTTTTATTCTACACAAGAGTTTGCTTTTTTTAGCCAGAAATCATATAATTTTAATCTATTCTTTGACCTATGAGGTACAACAGGACAAGAAAAACGCATCAAGGAGCTATTGGACAAGCGAGTGTCCTATTCCGCTATTGGGCGTATCCTTGGTGTACACCGCCTGACCGTCAGCAGCTTTGTAAAGCAAAAACTTCAAACTTCTTAAATACTTAACTTTATTTTTTATTGTATAAATTCTTACTTCTCGCATAGCGTTTCCTTGACTTTGCCTCTGAGATTGTTGTACCTTTGCACCACATTCAGTCGTCAGCATTCAGACGTTAGTAGTCTGACATTAATCATTGCTGGCATTAATCATTAATCATTGTTGGCATTAATCATTATGGAAGAGGCTTTAGACATACTTTGGACATACGCACGCCGCCAGGCGATTGATTGCAATGGCAAGATGGTAATCCCTACCATTAACCAAAGCATTGCAGCCATCCGTTTGATCATTCGTTTAGAAGGGGCTAAAAAAAGTGATGAGAGAAAATCGAAAAGTGAAGAACAAAAAACAATGAGTGAAGAACGAAGAGTAAAGCCAAGCAAAAACTTAGAGCTTGGATATGTGGGTGAAGAACAAAGCGTGATGAGTGTCACTGACTATACTCCCTTTGAGGAGGAAGAGGAAGAAGAGGTATCTCCTTTCGCTCCTTTTCTATTGGACGAAGACGATTGGTCTTGTTCGGCTGACAACCAACTTCCTAAGGAAACGCCGCTTTCCACTATTCACTATTCACTATCCACTCAAAAGCTCCCCGCTCTTGTTCGCCATGTAAGTGATGACGCGTTTGAGTTCTTGGTCGGTCAAATCGGCTGCGCCGCCTTTTGCAGGCATGGCGTTAAAGCCGTTCAGAGCGTGTTGGAAAAGGGTATCGAAGCCTTGGGCGATACGGGGAGCCCATTCGCCGTTGTTTTCGATTTTTGGCGCGTTGGGGACGGATTTGTCTGCGCCGTGACACTGGATACAGATTTTGTTGAAAATCTGATCGCCTTTGCGTTCGCCTACCGGAATGCCGTCTCCCAAGGTAAGCTGTCCTACGGGCTGGATGCGGGTTTGGGTGGCGGTTTCGGAAGATTGGGCAACGTCTGCATACGAGCCGCTGCCCGCCAATTTGATGAGGAAGTAAATGACTGCAATGGCAATAACGATACCGCTCACAAGGGTAAACAATGCAGAGCCTTGGGCTTTGGAGTCGCGGAGTTGTTTCATTTGGTAGGCCTCGCCGTTAGGTTAGGTTGTGCTTTGAGTTATAGTTTGGTGTGTTAAACGCAGTTAACAATATTTTGCTGGATTATACTGAATTCACAAGGGCTTTCCAATCGCTCTTGTGGAAAATATACGCAAAGGCGGCGGTTTTTTGCCGCCTGTTAAGGGGTGGGTTATGTATGTTATTGATTATTTTATGAGATTTTTCTTCAAATTTGTCTTGTTTGCGCCATCCTGCATAATAGGCTTTGCCAACAGGCGGGATTTGCGTTAATCTTACGCCTTCTTCGCACCCATAGCTCAGTTGGAAGAGTGTCAGTTTCCGAAGCTGGAGGTCACAGGTTCGATCCCTGTTGGGTGCGCCAGAATGGATGGAGAGGCCGTCTGAAAATCTGTTTCAGACGGCCTCTTTGCATGGCGCGGTTTAGGTTTATTTCAGCACTTCGGCAAACGCATCGGCAACATAGGCAATATTCGAAGCATTCAGCCCGGCGACGCACATCCTGCCCGAATCCAGCAGGTAAACGGCAAATTCGTCGCGCAACCTGCGGACTTGTTCCACACTCAATCCTGTGTAGCTGAACATGCCGCGCTGTTTGATGAAATAAGTGAAATCGCGGTTGGGGATTTGGGCGGTCAAGACGTCATAAAGTTTTTGCCGCATGGCGCGGATACGGTCGCGCATGACGTAGACTTCGTTTTGCCACAAGGCGTAAAGTTCGGGGCTGTTCATCACGTCGGCGGCGATATAGGCGCCGTGTGCGGGCGGGCTGGAGTAGATGCGGCGGACGGTGAATTTGAGCTGTCCGAACACCAATTCCGCTTCTTCTTTATTCGGGCAAACCACGCTCAGGCCGCCGACGCGCTCGCCGTAGAGCGACAGGTTTTTCGAGAATGAATTACTGACGAACAGCGGCAATTCCATTTCCACCGCTTTGCGGATGGCGTAGGCATCGCTGTCCAAATCGCCGCCGAAGCCTTGGTAGGCAATGTCCATAAACGGAATCAGTTTGCGCGTTTTGATGATTTGCAACACTTCGTCCCACTGCTGTTCCGACATATCCACACCGGTCGGATTGTGGCAGCAGGGGTGTAGGATTAAGACGCTGTGTTCGGGCAGGGTGTTGAAAAACGCGGTCATTTCGTCGAATTTCACGCCGACGGTGGCGGGGTCGTAATAAGGATAAGTGCCGACCTCGAAACCTGCGCCTTCAAAAATGCCGCGGTGGTTGTCCC
>ERZ773056.9-NODE-9-length-89390-cov-10.586914_pt1 | contig 89390 bp, 64 predicted proteins | sample MGYA00580857_ERZ773056 | MGnify/ENA primary metagenome ERZ773056 (study PRJEB29015, sample SAMEA2737996) | human oral metagenome | biome: human oral; feature: human-associated habitat; material: dental | place: China | collected 2114 ... | reverse complement strand
CTCGAATGTGGCATCGAGCTATGTGCAACAGTCCAGCAGGGCAACAGACAACAACACCATCAACGCCTACACCACGTACAACCTAAGGCTGGGTGCAGAGAAAGAGCATGCCTTTAAATTCATGGCCGGTATGAACCAAGTAACCAGCAAATGGACTTCACACGAAACCCTGCGCAACGGGCTTATCGACCAAACCAACCCGCAGTTCCACTTGGCAGGAGGCGTATATGACGGCGACGGAAACCGCAATTGGGAGGCACAACTGGGTTTCTTCGGCCGCCTGAACTACGCCTACGCCGACCGTTATCTGCTAGAAGCCAACGTAAGGCGCGACGGTTCGTCGAAGTTCCCCAAGCATCTGCGCTGGCAAACCTTCCCCTCGTTCTCGGCCGGATGGGTGTTTACCAACGAACCTTTGGCCCAACCCATCATCAAAGTGCTTAGCTTTGGTAAGTTCAGGGCATCGTGGGGTAGCATCGGCGACCAGTCTGTGGCCAACACGCTCTATCGGGCCGTGATGGAAAGTGGTTCTAGCACGTGGCTCGACGGCAACAACAAGCGCGTGCCGCTGTTCGGAACGCCCGCCTTAATAGACAGGAACATCACCTGGCAACGCATCGAAACGCTTGACCTTGGTGTAGACCTGCGTTTCCTCGACAACAAGATTGGCGTAACGTTCGATTGGTTTAAGCGCGACACCAAAAACATGATTGTACCCGGCGACGACCTGCCCGTAACCCTCGGAACATCGTCGCCAAAGGGAAACTTCGGACATTTGCAAACCAAAGGTTGGGAAGTTTCTGTAGACTTCAATCACCGTTTCGCCAACGGACTGGGCGTTAATGCCAACTTCACACTTGCAGATGCCATCACGACGGTTGTTCAAGGTGCCGACTATCAAAAGCCTTGGGAACTGCGAAGTGTTTACGACCAATACTCCACAGGCCGCCGCTATGGCGACATCTATGGCCTTGTAACCGACAGGCTCTTCCAAAAGGACGACTTTGAATACGATGCCGACGGCAAGAACATCATCCGAACAAACGTTATATACAAAGGAACGCTGCGTTCTACCAACAAGCAGACGGCTCGCCACCCCGTTTACCAAGTGCAATACGAAGACGGCGACAAGCTGGTTTTTGCACCGGGCGACGTGAAATTCAAAGACCTTGACGGCGACGGATACATCTCTGGAGGTGCAGGAACCAACGGCGACCACGGCGATTTGGCCGTGATAGGCAACTCTACGCCGCGTTACGAGTATAGTTTCCGCATCGGCGTAGACTATAAGGGATTTGATCTCTCCATCTTCTGCCAGGGAATTGGCAAGCGTAAGATATGGGGAGAAGGTCAGTTGGCCATCCCCGGATTTAATGCCAAGGAAGGAGCAATCCCCAAGACCTTCGCTACCGACTACTGGCGAGAGGACAGAACAGACGCCTTCTATCCGCGTGCATGGAACCTAGGCAACAATAGCACGGGGTTCAGCATGCAGCGTCAGAGCAAGTACTTGCTCAACATGGCCTACCTCCGCGTGAAGAACATCAACTTTGGATATTCGTTCCAACAGAATTGGATAAGCAAAGTGGGCCTAACAAGGGCAAGGCTCTATCTCTCGTTGGAGAACTTCTTCACCTTCGACAACCTGCGCGGACTGCCCATCGACCCCGAAGCCATCTCCGGTTACTCGATGTTCACCTCTAAACAAAACTACAACAATGGGCGAACAGGTACGGGAACGCCCGTGTTTAAGTCGCTTTCGTTTGGCGCACAGCTCACATTCTAAAAAGCAATCCCTATGAAACTAAAAATATTTTCATTTATCGCCGTTTGCACTTTGGTTTGCTCAGCGTGCAACGACGTCTTAGACCGACCCTCGCTTACCTCGGCCGAAGACCCCGAATATTGGGTTAGCGAGAACAACGTGAGGCTCTATGCCAACGCCTTTTATCCCAATTTCTTCCCCGGATATGGGGTGGGGTATGGGGTTACGGCATACACCCCCAACAACAACTACAACTTTAACGACGACGTGGTGTTGAAAGGAACACAGCCGCAGTTTTCGAAAGCGGTGCCCAGTTCGAAGGGGAGCACTACGTTGTCGCTCGGTTGGGAAAGTCAATTCAGCGGGCCAACATGGAACTTTGCATGGGTGAGGAAAGCCAATGTGATGAAAGACCGCATCACGCAACTGATGGCCGACAAGCTCACCGACGAGCAATATCGCCACTGGTTGGGCATCGCACGTTTCTTCCACGCATTGGAATATGCCCGCTTGGTGAACGTGTTCGGCGACGTGCCATACTATAACCACGAGATACATCGCGACGAACTGAACGAAATTTACAAGGACCGCACCCCACGCAACGAGGTGATGGACTCGGTATTCTCCGATTTCAGGTACGCCATGCAGAACGTTCGCCTGAACGATGGCGCACAAAATGTAAACCGTTACGTGGTGGCCGCCTTCGTGTCTAGGTGGGCCTTGTTCGAAGGGAGCTGGCAAAAATACCACTATCAAGACAACGAACGCGCCAAAGCTTGTTTCAAACTGGCCACAGAGGCGGCACAGATGATTATAGACAGCGGCAAATATGGCATCGCTACCGACTTCCGTTCGCTCTTCGGCTCCACGAACCTGAGCGACTCGAAAGACTGCATCCTCTATCGCAAATACGATGCCGAACAAGGCGTTACGCACTGCGTGGCATCCTATTGCCTGCCCAGCAACCCCACCGACCTTGGCCCCAACCTCGACCTGATCAAGGCGTTTATCTGCAACGACGGTAAGGATTGGAACTCCACCACAATGGCGGCTGCTAAGGACTTCACGCTCGACAGCCTCATCAAGACCCGCGACCCGCGTTTCGAAGCCACCTTCTATTACAAGCCAACGGAGAATGCCAAAAGCTGCGGACTATATGTTACGAAGTTCATTCCACGTTCGGCCTTGTCTTACCTCAACATCGAAGGAGGTACGCCTGCACCCGAATTCCAAGGCGACAAGAACGTTACGGGCTATCCCGTTATGCGTTACGCCGAGGTGTTGCTCAACTGGATTGAGGCAAAAGCCGAACTAGCCACGCTGGGCGAGGCGGCTGTTACGCAGGCCGACATCGACATCTCCGTCAACGCCATTCGCAAAAGGCCGCTCGATGCAGAAGCGATGCAACGCCACGTAAAACAAACGGCAGCCATGAAGCTTGACCAACTGAACAACGACCCCAAGCGAGATGCCGACGTTCCACAACTGTTGTGGGAGATTAGGCGCGAAAGACGTATGGAACTTGCTTTCGAGTTCTCGCGCATTATCGACTTGCGCCGATGGAAAAAGCTGAACTACATGGATACCGATGTCAACCCCGACCTGCTCCTGGGCGCATGGGTGAACTTCCCAACAGAACTGCCCGGCGTGCTAAACGAAAAGACTGTGGGTGCCTATCGTGTGCAAAATGCGGCAGGCAAGCTTGTTACTTACAATGGCAAGAACGCCAAAGACATGAAGGGTTTCTTCTATCCCAAGGAGACAATTGGCAGACTTCCTTTCCTTAACCTGCCCAACGTGAACCCTTATCTCTCGCCCATCGGCTACAACGACATTCAGAAATACGCCGAACGTGGCTATCACCTCTCACAAACAAAGGGATGGCCCGAAGGATATTAATTTAGTTGACGAGGGGAAGAGTTGACAAGGAGATTTAGTTAACGAGTTGACAAGGTGACGAGATAACGAGAAAACAAGGTTGCAAGGCTACAAGTAGAAAAGGTTGCAAGTAAAAAAGGATTATAGTTACGCTGCTCACAAGCATTTACTTAACTCCTTTACTACTTACTCCTTTACTACTAACCAAAAGCATTTGGCTTAACTCCATAACTCCATAACTCCTTAACTCCTCCCCCAAAAGCATTTGGCTTAACTCCTAAAAGTGAAAAGGTGAAAGGGTGAAAAGGTGAAAAAATGGCTAACGCCATCTAGGCATTTGGCTTAACTCCTTAACTCCCTAACTCCCTAACTCCTTAACTCCTTTAAACATCCCCTCAACAAACAACAAACTTTAAACAAAAGAAGGCATGTACAAGATAAAGAACATAGGTCTGGCAGCCATTGCCATGATGATGGCGACGGCATTTGTTTCGTGTGGCGACAACTATCCCGACAGCATGGATGCGCCCTACGATACCGATTTGCTCGGCATTAAAATAATGAATGCGGGTGCAAAAGGCGACCAAGTGGTGGAAGGAAGAATAGACGAGGAGAAGAAAGAAGTGAACTTCCCCAAGCTAGACACACTAACCAACTTCGCCGCACTGCGATTGGAAGCAAAGCTCTCTGACGGCGCACAACTCGACAAAACCGAGATAGACTGCAAGATGACACCCGACGATGAGCAAAAGAAACTCACCATACGCGTGCTTAACCACAACAGGTACAAAGACTACTTCATGTTTGTGCGCAAACGCATTCCGCCCATAGGTGCCGACTTTAAGGATGCTAAGGTGTATAGCTTCGCAGGCGACAATCGTTACGAAGACTTTAAAACGTTATATACACGCTGTGCCGACTTCGATGGGCAACATGTATTGGTGGTAACACGTACGGACAATAAGCCACACTTGCTGAAAGTAGACGACCTCAAAGCGGGTAACATCAACCGCATACCGCTTGACCTCACCGACGTATCGGGCGGAACGTTCCCCTACAACATGGGCGCATTGGCCAACGGGCACATCTACATGGCCACACTTGCTGGCGGAAAGCCCTCGCCCTTGAAGATTTATTATTGGGAAACGCCCATATCGAAACCCGAAGTGATATTCAGTTCCACTGTGCAAGACATACCCGAATCGGGCAAACGCTATGGCGACAACATGTCGCTCAACATCGACAAGAATGGTGATGGACACATCTTCTTTGGCGAAAACACGGCGCAGAACATTCTTCGCCTCACTGTTTCAAACCATAAGACTGTGTCGGAACCTACCATTTTGTCTGCCGACCCGAAGATGAAGGTGGCAATGAACATCTATCGTTACGAAAATACGGGCGACTATCTGTATAGCGGTTTGGCCATGCCCATCACCCTTTCGGGTAACGCTGCCGAAAAGAAGTTCAGTCTTTCAGCCGAGCACCAGCCCGCAGAGGCCGTTGCCGCCCGCGCATTCATGTTCAACAACAAACGCTACCTCATCACCTGTTCCGCCGGTTTCGGCAGCGCAAGCAAGGCCACGCCCACGCTCTATGTCTTCGACATCAGCAAAGGCAACAACTTGGCCGAGGCTCTCGAACGCTTTGATGCTGCTAGCGAACACGAGCCCGTTTACTCCTTCATCTTAGGTGGGGCTGGGAACGGTGCCCCCTCGCCTTGCACCAACTTCTATATCGAACGCGATGCACAAGGTAAAGATGCCAAACTTTATCTCTTCGCATCGCGAGGCGAATCGGGTTTCGTCATCGTTGAAGTGCCTATGGCGCAAGATAAGGATGATTAATCTGACGTTGGTGAGTTTGTGGACTTACGAGTTATAAGTTGATGGGACAATGAAACAAAAAGTTGAAGTAAAAAAGGTTTAGGCGAATGACTTGTTGCGGAATGGACGACAAAGCACGTCAACCCCACCAACCCCTCAACTGATAAACCCATTAAATCCCAGGCTCATCAACTCCCCAATTCATCAACTCATCAACTTCCCAACTCAAAAAAGTCTTAGCTCCCAACGAGCCAAGCGAGTGATAACCTCTTAACTCCTTTAACTTTTCAAAGCCGCGTGTGCGAAACATTTAAAACATCATAATTATGAAAACGTGGAAGAAAGTAGCCCTAGCCCTGTGCGTATTGTTGGTTGTGGCCTGTCATCGTGACGACAATAACGACCAGCCCGACCTCTCCAACCAACCCATTCTGCCCAAGAAAGAATTGCGTGGCGTATGGATGGCCACCGTGTGGGGGCTAGATTGGCCACAGGGCGAGTATGATGCCGAAGCCCAAAAGGCCAGCTATATCGCCTATATGGACCTCTTTAAACAAAACAACATCAATGCCGTGTTCGTGCAGGTAAGGGGCATGGCCGACGCATTTTATAAGTCGGCCTACGAGCCGTGGTGCCAATATCTCACGGGCCAGGCAGACAAGGACCCGGGATACGACGTGCTGCGCTTCATGATAGACGAGGCCCACAAGCGCGGAATAGCCTTCCATGCATGGCTAAACCCCTATCGCGTAGCCACAAAAAAGGCAGATGCAGCGGCATTCCCTGCGCTAGACAGTCGCATACCCCAGGCCATGACGGTAGACTATAAAACGATTAGGATGTACAATCCCGCTTTGCCCGAGGTGCGCCAACGCATCTTCGACATTGTGAAAGAACTCATCACCAAATACGATGTGGACGGCGTGCACATCGACGACTACTTCTATCCCTCGCTCGCTTCTGGCGAAACCATCAAGGATGAGAAAGAATATGAGCAGTATGTAGCCAAAGATAAGGATGGAAAACCCACCATCACGGTAGAAGATTTCCGCCGTAACAACGTGGACTTAACCGTTAAGGGCATACACGATGTAATACAGGCTACGCGCCCCGAGGTGGCTTTCACCATCAGTCCGGCGGGAAACCCCGACTACAACTTCAACACCATGTATGCCGATGTGCTGAAATGGTCGCGCGAGGGCTGGTCTGAAGCCATCATCCCACAGCTCTATTTCCCCATGGGTAGTGCCGAGTCCGGTTTCAACCACCGCCTACATTGGTGGTCGCAATTTACATATAACAATGCGCTTTTTGTTGGATATGGCACCTATCGTTTTGGTTCAGACAAGGCAGCGGCCTATCAGAGTGCTGCCGAACTGGCTAACCAGTTCGCTTTTGCCCAGAAGTTCCACAAAGTAAAGGGTAGCGTGCTTTACAGTGCCAAAGACTTGCTGAACAATCCGGTTGGCATTCTCTCGGTGATTAAGGACGTTTACAAGCATCCTGCCGTGCTGCCGTACCTTGCGAAACAGCAAGCCACACCGCCTTCTGCGCCCACCAATGTGCGCGCCAACGGCAAAACGCTGCAATGGAATGGGGCAGACGGCGCCTACTTCGCGGTATATCGCAGCAACGGAGCGGGCAAAGAGGCCACAACCATAGCCGTTACGCGCCAACAAGAGGTTACGCTAAACGAAGCTGGAACATACTTTGTTACGGCCGTAAGCAAAAAAGACAATGCCGAAAGCCAACCAAGCGCAACTACTGAGGTAAAGTAAAGGCCGCGGAATAGCGCACTGAACAGCCGCATCGCCTTTCCACATTTGCCACACGTGCACAAGCATAAGTGCCGAAAGGCGTTAAAACCTTCGGGTTTACAAACGGCATGCTAGTGCCTGCTTTCGGAAGAAGAATACATCATTAATAAAGTGGGCCGATAATAAACTAAGCAGCATCAGTTGGTTATCGACCCGCTATCATTAACCAAACACCTTGTTTTCACTTGCCTAGGCATCGCATTTAACCCATTGGTACGATGTGTTCAGCAAGTGGAAACAAGGTGTTTAGCTAGTTATTTCGTACATATGGGTTGTATTTGAATAAGGGATGGAGGCACCTATAGTCAAACAGAATTGGATTTGCAAAACCATAGGTGCATCGTAAACAAACAAAAGTCCTCCTTATCCTTTGTGCAAGGGTTTATTGATGCCGTGCTACGCTACTTCTTGCATCCTTCTAACAACAATTTTCTAAAAGCAATTCTGTTTGACTATAAATGGATTGATGTAATGCAAACCCCAATCTGTCGTTAGGCGGCTTACCATTATTTTAGGTCGTTTCCATCGTTTCCTGTTCATCTTTCATCTGCTTGTTGAACATCTTTCCTGTCTTGTTCTCTCGATGTAGCCTGCTACGACTTCAAGAATATGTCAGGCAATATTCCCAATAATTAAACAAAATCTGCACAGGATCAAACGATCGATTTGGGGTAAAACAGGGTGATGTGCTGCGCAAAGACATAAGAAAAGCCCTACAAAGGCCAGTGAACCTTGGTAGGGCTTTTTGTATTGAAGGTAGGTACACGGGGCGGATAAGCCTTTGTTACCTTTATGTGTTACGTGTTAGGACGACGAGGAGGAACAATCGTTCTGCTGTAATCGAGGTCGATAACCGGACGTAAGCCAAATCCGTAGCAGCGTGGGGCGAGGTGCATGTTGCCCACTTCCTTACGGCCGGCATAGAAATAGCGTGCAAAACCGTCGATAGACCTGGGTTTGGCAGATAGCGTCCAGAATGTGTTGTAGATGGGAACATTAGCCGATTTCTTCCAGTCGCTTTCCAGTTTGCCCGATTTGTTGTCGCGTTGCAAATGGTAAGGAGCGAAGAGCCAGCCGTCGTTCACGTTTGTTTTTACGAAAGCCGTGTTGCCGCGGTCGTCGAAAATAAAGTTGTCGGCACGGTTAACCACCTCTCCGCTGGTGGTAGAGCCCGTTATAAATGCGCCTGCTTCCCATTCGGGTACGCGATAGCCTGCTGGGCTGGGGTCGAACATGGTCTTCCTAATCTTCAACGAAGGTAGGTTAAACGTGGCCTCCCAGTAAATGCGGTGCCTGTTTTTAAAGTAAGATGGCGTTGCATTGTTGTTGTTTTGAACGTGGAAAACGTTGGGGTTCTTTATCAGCTCTGCGTATTTGTCGGGCGCATAGGTTATCAGAACAATGCCGTTAGTAGCAGCTATATCCTGGCTTGGGAATGGGTCTTTACGTCCCCATTGGTAAAGCATGGTATAGCCATCGCCCTCAATGAAGTTTTGTCCAACGATGAACGATGCGCGTTTCTTCGGTCCAATGGTTTGTTCGAGTATAATCTTCACTCGTCGTCCGTCTTTGCTTCCGCCCTTCAATTGTCTCATCTTGGTGTAAGTCCATCCTAGTGGTCCGGCTTGCATGTAATAGGTTTTTGCACCTTGATGCAGGCCTTTAACGGGAATGGTTCCACCGTCCTCATCGTTTTCTGTTAAAAGTATGCGTTCTTGTTGTACGCGCACAAGTTCAATCTCTGGTTTGCGGTACATTTGGGTGCTTAGTTGTCTGTTATCCTTCATGAACAAAAAATTGGTATGGCGTATGGTTGTTAGGTTGCCGCAAAGAATGATTGAATATATGATTGGCAGTTACTCTCTGTGATAAGATACAAAGGTGAATGCGTTTGCCTGCCATTACAGATGTGTTGGCGTGGCTTAAACACGCTTCTTTGCGGTGTTGTACTGATTCTAATTCTCTTTAACTCACCATACTTTACAAGTTTAACGAAGCAAAAGTATGAGCTTTACTAAACGTAGCAAGCAAGAAAGATGTTATTTAACATGATTTTAAGTAAATGAACAGGTGGGCTTGGGTGGGCAAAAATGAGCAAACGGCAAGACAAAAGACCATGGGAACGAGAGTAAGCGAACAAGGGTAAGCGAGCGAGAGCAGGGGAGAAAGAGCAGGGGAGAAAGAGTAGGCCGTCAAGCTTAGGCCTATGGCATACGCAGAAGCCCTACCAAACGCTTGCAAGCGTTGGTAGGGCTTTTATTAAGTGTTCAGGCGTTTTTGATTAGCCTTTTCAGTAATGCTTCCTTCTCGTCGGTTTGTCTTAACCGTTATGGGCGAAAACGACGAGGGTTGTCGGGGCCATAGTAGTTGTAGTCTAAGTCTAGCATGGGCCTTAATCCCAGTCCCATGCAAAGGTCTAACGTTCTTGAGTGCCATACCTCTTCAACGCTGCCGTAGAAATACTTCGCGCGCCCATTTAGTTGATTATCTGTTGTCGAAGTCCACGACGAAGTGAATTTGGGTTTGGTAGACGTTCCGTCGGGATCGCTTTGCAGTCTGCCTAAGCCATGACTGCGTATCATGTGGTAGGGGGCGAACAGCCAGCCGTCGTTCACGTTCGTCTTTACGAAGGCTACGTTGCCGTTGCCGCTGGTCCTAAAGTTGCCAGGCTTCTTTACCAGACTTACTGCACCTCTACGTGGAACAATAAAATGGCCAGCATGCCAATCGGGTACGCGGTAGCCGGCGGGACTTGGGTCGAAGATGGTCTTGTGGTATTCCAAATGTCCGCTGGTGTATGACTGACCCCAGTACACGTGGTGCAGATTGCCGCTAAAATATTCGGGTGCAAGGGCGGAGTTGCCGGTCCTCGAAATGAATTTATCCGGGTTTTGTATCACAAACTTGTATTCCTTAGGTGGATAGATAACGTTCACTCCGTGGTTCCTTCCTGTTAAGTTTGCGCTTGGGAATGGGTCTTTACGTCCCCATTGGTAAAGCATAGTATAGCCGTCCCCATCGAGCATGGTTTGTCCGACAACGAACGAAGCGCGCTTTCTTGGGCCACTGGTTTGCTCGAGTATGATTTTTACTTGGCGGCCGTTGCTGCCTCCACCTTTAAGTTGCCTCATCTTTGTGAAGGTCCAACCGAGTGGGGTCGAGAGTAGGTAATGGACGTATGAGTCTGAATTCATAACCTTAACGGGAACGGGTGTGAGCACGTCTTCGTGGGCAAACCACAACTGCCACGACCAAACCACCGTTCCTTTATCGTCTGTGATGGCAATAACGGCGTTTCCGCTTCTAATCTTGCTTGGGTCTACGTTGAAGTTAAGACGGGCAGGGGTGGAATAATCGCCGTTGGTGAAGGTGTTCTGGGGGTTGGCATCGAACTGAATAACGCCGTCGGGATCCGACCAAACAACCTTTGCTTTAAGTCTCGACTTACCGTTAACGACAACCTGGTTGCGGCCCATGGGACGTTGAGCCTTAACGATGTATGGATCTTTAATGTCGACACCCTGATAGTCTTTGAACAGGCTGAACGCCTTGAGTTCGACATTTCCGTTCTTGAAGCCGTTGCCGTAAACAAGCGGCAGCGAGTAGCGTCCTGCATGCGAAATGATGTAGGTGTTGGCCGTGTTCAGCTTTCCGTCCTTGTCGAGGCCTAGCTTTGTAACGCCAGGTGCCACGGTTTTAAGCGCGGTGTTGTATTCGTTCATCACGTCTACCACCTCGCCGGCTTGTGCGGCGATGTTCACAAACGATGTTTCGAATGCGATGCTGCCATTGCCCGCGGTCTTGGTTATGTTTATCCAATTGGGTTTATTGGTGGTTTCTGCTCCCCATGTGCCGTTGTTGTTTTGCAGTTGGTAGCCCACAACCTTCCATGCTACGGGTGTGCGTGTGGCTGCCTGTCCTTTAAAAACGCGGTAACTTTGTACACTGAAAGGCACTTTTCCGTTCAGTCCGAAAATGGTTGTGCTTGGTTCTACCTTTACGTTAAACTGGTAGTCCCAGTTGGCGTCTTTGTTGCTTAGCTTATAGGTGCGTGTTTCGCCGGCCTTCCATTCGCCGTTAAGTGTCGTTTCTATGTAATCGTTGGGGTTGTCGTTAAACTCCACTCTCAGCTGCACGCCACGGCCAGTGAGCACCTGTGGCACCATGAGGAAGGTGTAGTTGTTGTGGTCGCCCAGCAGGATGTTGCCCACAGATCCGTCGGTGGGCACGCTAATGCCTTCCAGTGCGAAGGTGGTTGCGTCGCTGTGGCCGGTCCATCCGGCTCCCGTTCCTTTCTCGTCGCTAGCCATTTGGTACACGCCCTTCTGGTAAACGTTGCTGATGGTAACCTTGGTGATGCGCTTGCCGGGTGCAAGATTGTCGCCAATGGCGAAGTTGATGGCCGTAAGCGCATGGCGGAAGGGTAGCGACACCTTTGGTGCATCGTTTCCGCCCTGATACTGCGTGATGGGCGATGTGGCCACCATGAGGTCGTTCTGGGCCTTGTTGTCGGTGTTGGCCGTAAAGTTGATGGTGGGCACTGTGCCCTTAACGGCGTTCACGCTGATGCCGTTGGCAGCGTTTGCCACAGGGAAAACGGCGTAGAAACGGGCGTAGGGCTTTTTGCTCGACCAGCGGAAGGGCTGCTTGGGCGTTCCGCTCTTGTCGAAGATGATGTTTGGAATCCATACGTCGGCACTGCTCACTGCAGCTGCCGTTTCGGCGCGGTAGGCCGTAACGGAGAAGTCGTTGTTAATGGCGGCGGCCAGCCTGGCTCGCGTTTGGCTTTCTTGTTCGGGCGCGTTAATGGTGGGTATGGAACTCTCTACAAACATCAACCCGTCGGCCATTGTCCCTTGTGCGGTCAGTGCACCATGTACAAGGTCGGCTTCTTTCAGGCCTTGTGCGGCCAATAGGTCGGCGTAAGTTTGCGGGTTAGGGTTTGCGTTGTAGGCTTGCAGTGCTTCTGCCTGCACGTCTACTGCGTTAACTGATACGGTTAGTGGGTCTTGGCCGTTGTCGGTGTCGGGCGCGTCGATGTTTTCGGTACACGACGTGATGCCCACACCCATCATTCCAAAGGCGAAGGCCGCCATAAGGGTACGATAGTGTAATTTAACTTGCATAGTTTTGTTTAAAAATGATATGAAATGTTGTTAAATGTAGTAGTTTAATGTCCTTTACCGCAGTGTGGCGTGTAGTTGGATAAAAGTCATTACAAAAAGAGAAATTAATTCCATCCTAGATTTTCGGGTGGCAATTGTGTTGGGGGTACGACACTGATGTCGGCCTCCACTCCTTCTGCTTCCGATCCGCTGACGCCCGAAGCACTCTCTGGCGATACGATAACGCCAGGTCCGTCGTCTTCATCGCTTCCAGTTAATAGGATTCTTTCTTGTTGTACGCGCACAAGTTCAACCTCAGGTTGCGGTACATCAATTCACCTAATTGTTTATTATCCTTCATAAGCTAAATGTTTAGTTCTGGCATGGCCTTTATTAGGCTTCTGCAAGAATGATTTAAAAAATATAATTAGTAGTTACTCTCTATGATGAGATGCGAATGTGAATGCGTTTACCCACTGTTAAAAGTAATGCTGGCGTGCTTATGCACGCTTGTTGGCGGTGTTGTAGTGTCTCTAATTTCTCTCTAATTCACCGCGCTTTGCAAGTCTTTGTGTTGCAAAAATAAGCATTTTGCCAGAAATATCAAGCTAAGTGGTGTTTATTTAACATAAATTTAAATAAAGGGAGAGGGTTGTTAGCGGCAACTCGGCTGTGAGTTGGGTGGCGGAACACGTGCAACGTCCAGACGGTTTGAGGAACAAGAAAAGCCCTACCAAACGCTTGGGGCGTTGGTAGGGCTTTGTCTATTTAGATTGAATCGCTTTCTGTTGAAGCTAAATTCGTGTATGACGTTGTTGTGACAACATCTAATTAGGCCGCGAACCGACTTAGTACTTGGGATCCACTACGGGGCGAACAGAAAGGCCGTTGTGGCGGTTGGGAGTTCTGTTTGCTTCCTTAGGAGCATTTCCTACCAAGCCTATGCCGCCAAGGAACGAATAAACGCCTGATGTAACCCTTGGTCTGTTTTGAGAAGCGGTAAGGGTCCAATAGTTGCCTGCGTTAACTTTATGTTCTTGTTGGTTTTGGGCATCAGCACCATAGTACATGTGGCCATCGAAGTTGCGGCCGAAGAAGTAGGGTATGAATAGCAACCCGTCGTTGATGTTGGTCTTGCAGTAAACCATAATCCTACTTCCTTGGCGAACGATGTTTGTAGGCTTGTCGTTGAGGTATATGCCTTCTTGCGGCTTGTCAAGGATGAAGTAGGTGGCTTGTATTTCGGGCACTCGGTAACCGGCTGGGCTGGGGTCGAACAGCGTTTTCTGTATCACCCTGTTAGCATTGTCGCTGTAATTGGCATCCCAATATTTATTTCTGTTTTCGTCGGTTGTCCAATATGCTGCGTGGGTGTCGCGATTCTTCACCGTGTAGAAGATATCGGGGTTCTGGATGAGCGACTTGTAATCGTTTGGCGCGGGCATTAGTTTGATGCCTTTTCCAAAGTCTTCTCCGGGGAATGGGTCTTTACGTCCCCATTGGTAAACCATGTTGTAGCCGTCGCCATCAACATATTTCTGGGTGATGATGAAGTACGAACCTTTGTTGCTCGAAGCTTGCCTTAATGTTACTTTCACCCTGCGGGTGTTGTCTTTGGCCCCTTTTAGGTATTGCAGCTTGGTGTACACCCAGCCCAAAGGTTCTGCCATATATTTGTAGGTCTTGGCGTTCTGAGCCTTACCTTTAACGGGTACGCTTGCGGTTGCACCTTCGTGTGTGAACCACAACTGCCACGACCACATCACTCTGTTCTGGGCATCGGTAACCGCGATAACGGCGTTACCGCATTTCACTTTGGTCTTGTCTATGGTGAAATTCAGCCATGCAGGCTCACCAGCTTTACCATTAGTGAAGTTTCTGGCTTGGTTGGTGTCGAACTTAACTGCACCTTCGGGGTTAGACCAAATTACCTTGGCCTTGTATTGGGTTGAACCATTTCTTGCAACAGGCGTGTTGCCTTTAATCACCCAAGGAGCGGTAATGGCGTTTCCTAGATAATCCTTGAAGCCGGTGTAAACGCTGCTTTGTTGTTGGCTCTTAACAAAGCTGCTGCCATAAACCAGGGGCAGGGTGTATTGGCCTGAACGGACGATGGCGTAGGTGTTGGCAGTGCTTAGCGTTGTGCCGTCTAGGCCAAGTCTGTAAGCGCCATTGTTGTTGTGTTCGGTTCGTAGGGCGGCGTTATATTGGGCCAAAACGTCTTCCATGTCAGCGGCAGTGCTCTTAACAACGGCTGTTGAGCTTTCAGCATCGAATCCGCCATTGCCTAGCTTCTTCGTTACGTTGAGCCATGTGGGAGGAGTTGCACCAAGGTTGGTCCAAGTTCCGTCGGCATTTTCCACTTCGTATTTTTCGACGTTCCAAGATACGGCTTGTTGAGTGCCTGCCTGTCCGTTGTAAGCACGGTAGCTCTGTACGGTGAAAGGTACATCTCCGTTAAGCGCGTAAACGTCTGTTGCGCCTTTCATCTTAACGTTGAACATGTATTGCCAGTTGTCGTCTTTGTTAGACAGCTTGTATGTGCGTGTTTCGCCAGCCTTCCATTCGCCGGTAAGGGTGGCAGAGATGAAGTCGTTGGGGTTGTTGTCGAACTCAACGCGTAGTTCCACGTTGCGGCCAGTAAGCACTTGTGGCACCATCAGGAAGGTTGAGTTGTTTGCATCGCCCAAAATGATGTTACCTACTGTTCCATCTGTGGGAACGCTGATGCCATCGAGGGTAAAGATGGCTTCGTTGCTTTGTGCGCTCCATCCAGCACCAGTTCCCTTTTCGTCGCTTCCCATATTGTAAACACCTTTTTGGAAAGCCCTGCTGATGGTAACCTTGGTGATATGCTTGCCGGGGGCAAGCTTTTCGCCGATGGCAAAGTTGATGGCGGTAAGCGCATGGCGGAAAGGCAACGTTACCTTAGGTGCAGTGTTGCCGCCTTCATACTTAACCACGGGCGAAGTGGCCACCATGAGGTCTTTTTGTGCCTGGTTGTTGGTGTTTGCCGTAAAACTAACGGTGGGCACTTTTGCATTTTCTGCGTTAACCGTAACACCGGTAGCAGCACTGGCAACGGGGAATACGGCATAGAAACGTGCGTAGGGCTTTTTGCTGCCCCAGCGGAAAGGCTTTTTAGGGTTACCATTCTTGTCGAAGGTTATGCCTGGAATCCATATGTCTGCGCTTCCAACACCAGCGGCAGCGGCAGCGCGATAGGCGGTAATGGTGAAATCGTCGGTAATGCCCGCGGCTAAACGTCCGCGTGTGTCAGCAACTTCTTCGGCAGCAACGGTGGGCACCGAGCTTTCAACGAACATCAGGTCGTTGGCGAATGCGCCTTTTGCGGGCAGCGTTCCGTGTACGAGGTCGGTTTCTTTGAGACCTTGTGCAGACAGGAGGTCTGCGTAGGTTTGTGTGTTGGGGTTTGCCTTGTAAGCTTGCAGTGCTTGTGCCTGCGCATCTACAACGTCGACGGCCGCGATGGGGCCTTCGCCGTTGTTGGTGTCGGCAGAGTCGATGTTTTCAGAACACGACGTTACGCCTACACCCATCATTCCCAAGGCAAATGCTGCCATAAGGGCACGGTGGTGCAATTTAAAAATCATGAGTTCGTTTTAAAAAATAAATAAAGTGGTTTTGCCTAAAACTTAAAGCCCTTTACCCCAGTTTTTAAAGCTGTATGGGTAAAAGGCATGTGAGTAGTTAGTTGAATGGGTCTTCTTCTGTCTGTGTCGGTGGAATAACGGTGATATCAAAACCTCCTGCTCCGGGTGCTGGTGTAGCAGGTTCCTCCGCTTCGGGGTGAACGACAACGGGAGGTCCGTCGTCATCACTACCTGTTAAGAGTACGTTCTCTTGCAACATGCGTACAAGCTCTATCTCAGGCTTCGCATATGCCAACATGTTTAGTTGTTTATTATCCTTCATATACAAATATAATTTAAAATGGCTTAGAGCCTTCTGGGCTTCTGCCACGAATGATTTAAAAAATACCTTAATGGCTACTCTCTTATAAATAAGGTGCCAGTTAGAATGCCAATATATGTTCAGTTAAAGTTAATTTGGCGTGACTTTAACGTTTTGTATGCAGTGCTAAATAGCTTTAACTCTCCAAAAAAGCCCTGCTTTTACTTTAATTGCGATGCAAAAGTAGGAATTTTTGTTTTATTTCCTCACCAAAACGGTATTTATTTAACATAAATTTAGATAAAGAGCGGCTTGAATTACTACTCACCACCAAAGCATTTGGCTTAACTCCTTAACTCCCTACTCCTTTACTACTCCCAAAAAGCATTTGACTTAACTCCCTAACTCCCTACTCCTTTACTACTCCCAAAAAGCATTTGGCTTAACTCCTTAACTCCATAACTCCTTTAACTCCTCAACCCCTATATAATCCCCATTATCCTAAGTATGGTAGGTGTAAGCAGGGCGGTGAAGATGCCGTTGAGGGTAATACCCAGTGATGCGAAGGCGCCATACTTGTTGCTGATGCCCATAGCCGTAGATGCCCCTACGGCATGCGAAGCCGTACCCATAGACAGCCCCTTGGCTATGGGACTGTTTACATGGCCCAAGGCCAAAGCCTTAAAGCCCAGTATGGCGCCCAAGATGCCTGTTATTACCACTACGGCCGCCGTGAGCGAGGGAATGCCGCCAAGGGCTTGGGTTACTTCCATAGCGATGGGCGTTGTAACCGACTTGCTGGCCATTGAGATGATAACCACATTAGAAGCACCGAAAAGCTGTGCCACGACAACTACGCTGACAATGCCCACCAAACAACCCACTAGCTGCGAAAGAACGATGGGAAACCATAGCTTTTTGATGGCTTCGAACTGTAAATAGAGTGGCACGCCCAAGGCCACAACGGCTGGTTTGAGCCAAAAGTCGATGAGCTGACCGCTTTGTTCGAAGGTTTCGAACGATACGCCCGTGATTTTTAGGTAGGCTATGAGCAGCACAATGGCTATGAGTATGGGGTTGAGCAACACCCAACCTGTGCGGTATTGCAGTCGGCGGAAATAGTAGAATACGGCAAAGGTGAGTGCCAAGATGATGTATTGGTTGGAGAAAAGCTGTTGCATAGCGTGTGGAAAATGGGGTTGTTGGGCTTGTTGGGCCGCAGTATGTAATTAAGGGGGTGTGGGGTTAGGCCTCGTCGTGGGTTGTGGGCGTGTCGGCCTGTGTGTGGTTTTGTTGTTTTCTCTTTTGTCGGCGCGCGTGCATGGCCATCAACTTCCGTTCGGTTTTCACCACAAACTGGTGCATGTGGCCCGTTACCACCAGCACCAGTATGGTGCTTAGCAGGGTGGCCATGGCAATGGGCAGCAGCTCTTTTTGAATGACATCAAGGTAGAGCATGATGGCCACGCCTGGGGGGACGAAGAAGAAACCCAGATTTGCAAGCAGAAACTGGGAGAGCTTCTCTACCCATTCTAGCTTTACTATCTTGGTTTTGAGAAAGAAAGTGAGGAGCAACATGCCGATGATGCTCGATGGCAGCTTGATGCCCGTTGCCCATACGATGACCTCGCCAAGGGCAAGACATCCGAAAATAACGAAAAACTGTTTAGCCATTATAGCCTATGAACGAATGCTTGTTTATGTAATGCAATGGCCTGCAAAGGCAAGCCTTATCCTTAATAATTCTGCAAAGGTACTGCTTTTTTTTGAAACGAAGCATTTAAGGAGGTGGAAAGCAGGAAGAATGGCTGTGCTCGATGCAGGGTGTGTGGATACCTAAGTTGGCAAAGAAACCTGGCATAAATGGCCCTGCTAGATAAGGCAGCTTGCCCCATTGGGCAACATGGAGGAATCGTTGGTTTGCTTGAATGCTTGCGCTTTGTAGCTTTTTCGGTATAAATTTTAACATTATGAGTGCAATTTCTTCCACCAGTAGACCGCCCGACTGCAAAAATTCAATTCTCGCGCGGACTTATTTTGGTGCAAAATGGGGTTAGTCTGTGAATGCGCCAAAATGAATTTTTATTTAGAAGAGCTGCCATTTGCACCAGTTCTTAGGCTATTTGCAGCAAAATGCAGTGCATTTTGGTGCTAAACGCGGTGCAATATGCCGCTAAACGCAATGCGTTTTGGTGCAAAACGCAAGGTGTTTTGGTGCTAAATGCAGTGCATTTTGGTGCTAAACACAAGGCAAAGTGCTGCAAAATGCGGGGCGAAAGGCATAAATATCCACAGTAATTGTATAAACATAACCCTTTCGAGCTATGAAACACATGGCTGAAAGGGGCGAAATAGCCGTTAAAAAGTAGGATTTTAGGGGTAAAAAGTGGGTAATTGGGCGTAAAAAGATATGAGGTGGCAACCAATCTAGAAAGGTAAAATGGTGCAAAATGCAGACTTTTTCCTGAAAACGGACAAAGCAAAAGACGTGAATGACTAGAAATAGTGGCATTTTACCTACTTTTCAGCCCATATTTTCGCTAGAACGAAGAGAAAATCAGAGCGATATTGTAAAACAAAAGTAACGATTTTAAGCTTTGTGTATTGATGGGTTGATGAGTTTGTATTATTTTGAATTGGTAAGTTTATGAGTTTTAGGGTTTGAAAATTGATGAATTGATGTACTTGGTAGTTGTTAAATTTTCGTGAGTTTATAAGCCAATGAGTTGATTTGTACTCCACGCCTCTCAATTTATAAAAGTATTATAGCCAAACATAATTGGCTTTGAAAGGCCATAGCTGCATTGTAAGCAAACAAAAGTTTTCCTTTTCCCTGTGTAAGAGTTTATTGATGCAAGGCACGTCTTGCATTGTTCTAACAACATTCTTTTCAAGCAATTCTGCTTAACTATAAAAGTCAAGACGACTTCACTGTAAAAACCAAGATAAACACTCCTCTCATGTACGGCAACTATTCAACGTTCATTATCGCTGAATAGTTACATTTATACTGATTTTTCTGAAAGAGAATAAGAAAGAGGGAAAAGTCTAGGTGGCTTTTCAACGCTTACTCCCATTTTGCCATCAGAGACATTGAAAATAAACAAGCGGTGATTTCTGAAAAGCCCAGTATGCTCAAAAGAACTGGCATGAGTTATCAATAAGTTCTTGTTCTAAAAAATCCTTGCAGAGGGGGTGCAGCGGTTTCAAGCAATTAACCTTTTGCTTTTGTTTAGGTGTATGCGGGGGAGAATGTTCCGCCCTGATGCGAAAAACGGTTGGCGGTGCATTCGGAACAAATCAGGATGCACCGCCAACGGATAAAGTTATTTGATGGGATTTCCCTTGTCGTCTTTTCTAGATAGCGATGCCACTTGCACCTTAAAGTCGGATTTGGTGTTGTCGTCATCAACGAATTTCCTTCCGTCCCATCGCCGGGTTAGGGCCAATCCCGAGTAAGTGGGGTAGTCGCTGTTCTTGATGCTGACGAAAGGTACGTCGGTTACGGCGTTGTAACCCTTGTCCAGTTTGCTGGGGCGCATCTGGAATTGGCTCCTAGGGCAAATCGTGATGCAATCTACAACGTATTCGAAAGGAATTTCTATTACCTCGAAGTCGGCGAAGGCACTACTGGTGACGGTGATGTAGTGCAGGTATCCTCGCTTGTCTTTGGTGTCTTTGTAGTTTTTCGCAAAGTCTTCGGGCGTCCACGGCAGCCTCACCAATGCCAATCCTCCGTGTTCGGATATTTCTTGCATCTCGTACGAAGGTATGGTGTTGCCGCTTTTGTCTTTACGTGTCATAATGGCTTGCAAGTCGGGTACGTCGGGGTTGTTCTTTCCCGAGTGGTCGTAATTGGCGTTTGTCCATTCGAAGTTGGCTTTGCGTAGGTCTAAGAAAGCGTCTAGCCCCTTGTACAAGGAGAGGTCTTCGCCTTCGAGTTCTTTCTCAAACATCGCCTTATGGTCTGTGGCGTATTTCGCCACGATTATCGATTGTTTGGGCTGTATGGGCAGGTCGTGTCCGCTGCCGGGGAAGTACGAGATGGCATTCACGCCGTAGTATCGGTTCACGAAATCGTCTTTCGGGGCGAAGGTGATAACCTTCGTGGGGTCGATGGCATGGGCGCAAAGGGCCATGTTGTCGAGGTATTGCACCTGGTCTGTGGGGTTATATATCTCGATGTATTGGTCGTCGTTGTAGTTGTTGTTGGTGTTTTTGAATCCCCATTTGCTCACGTCGCGCACCCAATAGTGCCCAATGTAGAACACCTCCTTGATGATAAGGTGGTCTACCTTGCTTTTGGCGTTGGATTGCTTGGTGGGCAATTCGTTTCGTACGCAGCCCGCGAGTAGGGCCAGCAAAACGAGTGTTGCAAGTTGTTTCATTTTGTGTTGTCTTTTAAAGTTGTGTTGATGTTCGGCGTTGGCTGCTTGCATGCTTGGTTTAGAGGAACCAGTTGCCAAATCCCGAACCGCCTCCCACGCCGTGGGTTTGCAAGTTTTGCGATGCTTCCAGCGCATCGGCGGGCGACAGTCCTATTTCCAATCCCAGGTAATAATAAAAGGGGTCGTTGGGGTCGATGGCCGTTGGGTCGGTGTCGAAACTACTGCAATAAACCTTGATGGGTATGTTGAAACGTATCACCTCTTGCCATTGCGAGTCGGCACCGTATTCCTTAGGCTCGTCGGGATTGAACCAGTCGGCGCAGATAAGCTTGCTGATGAACTCGTAAGTGGAATGGCGTTTGAGGTATTCGTCGCGTGGTATGAGTGCTTTTTTCCCCTTGGGGCATTTCATAACCCTTACCGAGAGGTAGAACTTGGGCAGCAAGTAGGATGGGCGAGTGTATTTGCCGGCCTCTCCTGTGGCGGGGTCGGTACGTTTGGTTATCTCGAACGGCCATTCGCTGTGCAGCTTGTCGTTTTCGTCGGCATCGAGGTCGAAGTTGAAATGGCCTTTAAGTCCCACGCGGTCTTGGTCGTATGGGGCCACGGCCCAGTCGGCATCTTTGCGCGTAAGTGGTGGTAGCAGCCTTTGGTTGAACAGCTCTCGCGCGCCGTCGCCCATTGCATCGTGTATCCAGGTGTCGCGATAGGTGTATTCGAATATTTTGGGTGTTGCGTCGGCGCGTTGTTTCCACGTGGTTTTGTCGGCGAAGAAAGGCGACGGAACGGGCGTGTTGTCTACCGTTCCGCCTTTTTTCCATTCGCCGAACTTGTTTTTGTTGGGATGCCAAGTGCCTCGGCAGTCGGTCACTTCGTAGGGGTTTCCTTTGTCGTCTACATCGCTTACGGTGAAGAAAATCTGGTATTCGTCCGAGTGGTTCAGGATGTCGTCGTTCATGAGTTTGCCTTCCTTGTCGAAGAAATAGAGGCACAACCCCCAACGTTTTAGCTTTCCGCCGATGATGCGGATATAGTCGGGACCTTGTTTTCCCGCATATTGTTCGAGGTAGGTAACGGTGCTTTGGCGTTGCACCTGTACGCTAGGCCATTTGTCGGTGCCGTTGTGTATGATGGCAAACTGCTCTTGTCGCCACGGTGCGTTGTGGTAAACAAAGTTGCCGTGCATCATTCCGTCGCCGTGCGAGTGCCCTTCTTTGAACATGGCCAGGCACGTAGCCCAGTTGGCGAATGCCCCATTGGGGTCGGGGTTGGCCATAGGTTGGGTGGTGCGTATCTTCTTCAGGCTGTCTACATACTTGTCGGCTCCGCTGTGCGGTATGGGTTTCGCCTCCAACGGATTGTCGTTGTAGTTGATGTTTACGTTGCCGAAGATGAAATCGTCGCAGGAGGTGAAGACGAGCGTTGTGGCAACTGCAAGCATTGTGACGATGGTTCGCGCGCGCCATGTGGCACCGTTTCTTTGCGAATTTGCCTTATTGGCGTTGCTTGGTTGGTTTGTTTTATCCATGTCTTTGTTTCTTTTCTGAATTGCTGGGTGTGCCCCATTGGATAGGTTTGTGCGGTGTGTGTGCACCCGTTACATCGCCACCACGCTTTTGCGGTGTTTGTAGAAGAAGGTGGTGGGTTGTGTGAAGAGGAGCCATAGTTGCGCCGCATCTGCCGAGGGATAGAAACGTTTGGCATCTTGAACGCATTTGGCTTGACCGTCTTTCACGTCGGCGATGACGCGCACGGGTAGGGGATAGTCGATGTCGAAACTGTCCCAGCCCGATTGTATTTGGTTGAAGTCCCACAGGTAACCATTCTCGCTGTTGGCCGTATTCACGTATTTGGCCGGTTTCTCGGGCTCGCCCACATGCTGCTGACCTTTGTTGAGGATGTTGCAGATTTTCACTTGTAGCGAGAAACAGATGTGGGCTTGCTTGAATTGCAGCACGCCCTTGAAGCCCAGCCTGTCTAGTGGCGCGCCTGCATCTAGGCTCCGTGCCTGCCTGAGCAACCCCACGGTTTCGCCATAGCGTTGTCTTGGGGCATCAGTGTCGGGGTCGATGAAGTCGTCGTTGTACGAGTCTACGAAGAGTTTTCCCAGTTCCTCCTCCACGGGGTCGGTGTCCCGATATTCGTAGGTGAACACTTCGGGCGTTATTTTGTTGAGTTCCATCATGTCCATCACCCGATATAGGTTATAGGTTTTACCGTCGGATGCCGTGTAGGGCTGTGTGGCTTCGGGCTTTCCAGAGCGTTCTATGGCTTTCCAAGCCAACTCGGAGCTGTATGGCACATTGTTCTTTCCGTATTCGAAACCGCTGGGTGCAAAGACATTTGTGGCCGAAAACTTGGTGGCCGGCACAGGTTGGCCGCCGTTTTGCCTGAAAGTGTAGCGGTCTATGTAGGTGGCGGGTTCGTCCAACGAGCGCGGATAGGCCAGCTGCAGCCCCTGTTGGTCGGGCGTTTCGGCCTTGTCGGTCTCTTTTGTTTCACCTCCTAGCGTGGTGTTGCCTATGCCGAAGAAGTGTTGGTGCATCATGAGGGTGGAGCTGTTCTCGTCGGGAACGCTTACGCCTTCCTTGTCTTTGGTGAAGGGATAGGTGGAAAACTGGTGGTTGATGAGCATTCCGTTTTGGTCGTAGTATTTCAGTTCCAGTCCATAATAGATGTCTGGCGATGCCACCACGTCGAACTGGCGGCGTTGCGTGGTGACGGTCATTTCGCCATTGTCGTCTTTGGCGATGTCTATTTCTTGCGTTATGGGTATCACGGTGGTGTCGGCGGCCACGTGATAGGTGTTGTAAACCCTAACGGAATCGTCGCCATTGGGGCCCACGCCGATAAGTCCGCCCTTGTATCCCATTCGCAGGATGGCGTGTACGCTGTATATTTGGTCGTGCCCCTTTACGTCGCGTTCGATGGACGAAGGGGGCGCTTGCACGATTTTCTTGAAGAAATCGTCCACTTGTTCGTTGGTGCAGCTTGCCGAAAGGGCCGAGAGGGCGATGGCCATTGCCGCTGTTTTAAGGTGTATGCGTTGCATGATGTTGTCGCTTTTGTTGCGTTATATGGAGAACGTTAGGAATTAAAATTTAAAGAGTGTCCTGATGGAGAAGTTGGCTCCACGTTCGTGTGCGTAATACCTAAATCGGTCGGTGTACTCCTTATAAAGGTTGTTCAGGATGTTGTCGCCCACGAGCATGAGTTTCAGCTCGCGGTGTTGGGGCATGCGCAAGGCCACTTCGGCCGTGCCGTTGAGCAGGAAGTAGGGGTCGGGCGAGTCGCTTACGAGGTCTTTGTCGGGGTCGAACCGTGTTTGTTTGGTTACGTATATGCCCGAGAGCGACACCGTTCCGCGCCATTTCCCACGTTTGTCTATGGCGTGCGTGTAGGTGGCCGAGAGCCCGTAGCGGTCTGAGGGCATGAAGGGCAGCCAATCGTCGCGGGTGATGTTTCGCGCAAACATCCACTCGCCCTTTGCCACGAGCGATAGGCCTTCGATGGGTTTGGCCGTGGCTTCTATGTCGCCGCCCATGAGCCGCACGTCGTCTTGGTCGTAAATAAACTTGGGATACTTGCCGCTGGGATGGTTGTGAAAGCGGTTTTTGCCCGTTCCGATGTGGTCGTATATGTAGCTGTTGATGCGTTGGTAGAAGAAACTGGGCTCTACGTTGAGCCATGTGTTGCGGTATCGTGCACCCACAACCGACTTGTAACCGCGCTCGCTGGCCAAGTGCCTGTTGCCCACCACCCAGTACGAGCCTTCTTGCAGGCCGATGGCATAAAGCTCATTGATGTCTGGCGGACGCCACGACCATCCGATGTTTGCCCTTACGTCCCAGTTGTCGTCTATCTGGTAATGGCCTGCAAGGCTAGCCGTGAAGTTGCTGTAAAGCTTAAAGTCGTCGTAGTAGGTGTAGTTGCTCAGGCTGGTGTAGCCGTTAACCGACATCACGCGGAAGTCGTAACGCATGCCCAACGCCATTTGCAACCGTCCCCATTCGGCCTTGTGCAGGAAGTAGCCTCCCATCGAAAGGGCGGCGAAGTTGGGCACGAAGGCCGGCTGTTTTGTCCCTGGGTAGTTGTAGTTGGTTTGGTAAGTGTTGGAAAGGCCTGCGTCGGTGGTCATCTTCCACAGCTTCCACTTGGCATGCCAAAGCACGTCGGCCTTGTAGGTTTTAAGGATGAGGTCTTGCACGGGTATCCAGCTCCACTGCGCTTTCTTGCGGTTTTCAAACTCCTGGCGGAGGTTTTCTTGGAACGAGAGGGTGAAATCAATCTGATGGCTTGGGTTGAGCCGCCATTTCACTTCGCCTTTCAGGGTGACATGCTGCGACTGTTGGAAGGGCGGTTTTATCTCGTACGAGAAGGGTTGGATGGTCTGTGGGTCTGGCCGGCCATACTCAAATCGTTTCACCAGCTGGTCCAGGTCGCTCACTTTACTGGCATAGTAGATGCCGCTACGCTGATAATAAATGCTGGAGAAGAGTGTGGCCGTAATGTGTTTTCCCTCAAACCCCACCATGCCCGACAGGCTGATGGTGTTGTATCCCGTGTTGTTCAGGCGGTAGTCGGCCGTGCGGTAGTCGCCGCCTTTGGTGTACATGCCGTGCACACGCGCTCCCCATGGGCCGTAACCCGCCTCTACGGTTGCACTTCCGCTTGCCCCTCGGGCATTGGTGTCGTACCCCATGTTCACGTTTCCCTTGGTTGTCACCCGCTTGTTGCCCCAAGGCAGCGGTGCATCGTTGAGCAATACCACGCCGCCCATGGCACCGAAACCATAGCGTATGCATTCTGCTCCCTTCACAACTTCAACCATGCTCGAGCCCGTGTAGTCTAATTCGGGTGCGTGGTCGGCGCCCCAACTCTGGCTTTCCAGCCTCACGCCGTTGTTCATCAGCAATATCCTACTGCTGTGCATGCCCTGAATTACGGGTTTGGCGATGGTGTTTCCGGTGCTGATCGAGCTTACACCAGGCACCGTTTCCAGCAGTTTGGCCAACGATGTGGCTCCACCTTTCTCCAAAGCGTCGCTGCCGATGGTGCTCGTTTGTTGCAATTGTGTGGTATGTCGTTTCTGTGCCGTCACCTCCACGTTGCCAATCATCTTGGCATCGTCGACCATTTTCAGCGTCAGCGTTTGCTTAGGGGTGGGCGTAATGGTTTGCGTAAGGCGTTTGTAACCCACCGACGACACCTCTATCTTGACCTTTTCGGCCTTGCCTTTCAGTTGCAGTCGGCATTGTCCGTTAATGTCTGTTACGGCAGGTGCAGCGGCGGCGTCGCATCTCACCACGGCTCCCGCAATGGGTTCGCCTGTACTTTCGCTCTTCACCACCACGGTTTGTGTGGTTTCTTCTGCGTTGACGTGCACCTCTGCACCTGGCTTTGGACTTCCAAATGCCCCTTGTGGCCTTCCTCCTAAGCACAACAGCAGTGCCAGGCATAGCGTGGCATGCCCGGCTATGCTTGCGGAAGTGTCTGTGAACCTTTCGTCTTTCTCGTTTTTCTTCATTTTAGTTCCTGATATAGGGAATGTTACAGTTTCCCTGTTAATGTGGTATAACCTCGTTATGGGGGGTTCTAAGGCCTGCCCCGTTTCTTTGAGTAGATGTGTTTTGGCTTGTAAACGGCAACCCTTGAACGTGGCGGTGCTATCCTGCAAAAGCGAGAACAGGGCGGCGCGTGCGTGCCTTTGCCTGCTTATCTGGCTGATGATGTTCGTCGTTCGGTTGCCAAGGTGGCTTTGACATGTTGCTCCAAAACCTTATGTGGGTTTGTACAAGGCACTGTCTTTTTCTGAAAACCACCTTATTGATATTAAGGAGTTTGCACCATGTGCTGTTCGTAAAGGCTCTCACTGCCTTCACTGAATTTGCAGTGTAACGAAAGTTACCGTTGTCCTCTTCGAACGGCGATAGGTGCTTGTGTTGATATTCCCTTTGCGTTAACAGCTGTTGAATCGCACTGTATTGAAAAATCTTTGCAAAGGTCTTAATAAATTACGACTTCCGCAATACCGAATGGTAGGTAAATATTTTTGGTTTTTAGTTGCGGGGTACTAAGTAAGGGGGAGTGTGAGGGTTGTCGACATTCAAATCTAAATCGAAAGACAAACAGGAGGCGATGGAAACAGACAAGAATAATTGACAAGCGGTTTAATGAACCGATAGGGTGTGTATAATATGTAGTGCTCATTATGTTTGTTTTCTGTGCGATAGTTAATGTCTCTCGCTCTTATTCAGATGAAAAGGTAAAAGGCAAGGTCAAGACAACTCCATAATTATTGCTTTTCACATTCCTTCTTAACAATTTCAATCATAATCGCCTTATGCACTTTGCAATCGCTACAGCCCAAGTATATATAGCCAGTCCTAAGGCCATCGGTAATAGCATCGTTAACAAACTCTTGCCCATAGTGCTTACAAATAAATTCGCTACCTGGCACGCCTTTGATTTTGCCTCCTCTCAAAACCAACTTTACGAACTCTCCCTTAATAACGGCATAATAGCCATGCAACCCCCTGAGCATAAAAACAAATACATTGGGATTCTCTAAACAGTATTTATGTATTCGCTTTTCTATCCCATCCCTATCCAGCATTATAGGTCTTCCTACCAAAGAAAATTGAACATTGTTTATGCTGTCTTTCTTTCGGTTTTCTTCATTGAAAGAATCGAAAATCTCAAAGGTTTTAACTCTTAAATCTTTTTCTCTCCTTACAACAATCACCTCTTGAAATAAGAAATCCTGCTTAAATGCTATTAAAGGCTCAATATTATCCCCACACCTGTATGTTAGGTTTTTCCACCCCAAAATGGGTATAGAAATGAAAACTAAATCCTTTGTTTTAAATGTGTTTGGCAACAGGCTTGTTGACCGTTCGGAGGGGAGGCTGTCTGTTTCTTGTGAGTATAGTTCCACAAACCGCCTTTGAGCGGCCATTTTATATCCGAAACTGTCGTAAGTAAAGCTGATCTTTTCTTGTTGTGCCATTAAAGAAATACTACAAAACAATAGAATGATACTTGAAATTGTTACTTTCATACTAATATACTCCGAAGATTAAGTAAAAACATTTATAGTTACAACGAAATGGTTTTGGAGTTAACCAATCGGAAATTGAGAGTTAGAAGCGGCTTCAACTCTTCTTTGTAATCGGCGATGTGTTCGAAGAAATTCGTCACCGCTCGCCTGAACTCTTCTTTCGCTCTGTAAAATCCGGTGTTGATGGCTTTCTTCTGGATCCTTTTCCAAAGGTGTTCGATGAGGTTGAGGTTTGGCGAATACGGAGGTAGGAACGCTTGCCTTATCCTCAAACCCTTCACCCATTGGGTAAACTCCTTGTTATGATAGCACTTGGCATTGTCGGATATGATGTATATCTCGGTGGTTTCGGGATGCTCCTAAGTGTCTTGAACAACTCCTCGACCAACTTTTCCTGTTTCTGTGCGCTGGCCTTGCAAGGCTCTTCCGCCGTCTTCTTGTAGGTGAATCCGATGCGGTTGAGCAGATCTACCGGCCCTTGCGGGGTGTACGACAAGCCGAAAGGACACTTTATCCATAGTACAACACTATTGGCATCGGTATATACCTTACAACGGAGTTCAGCACCTAGGGCGACGATTTGCAAACCATCCAGAGGTCCTCAATACCCCTTGTAGCGGTTGTCGGTCAGTTTAGGAATGCCACCCGATTTGTAAGTCCCGGCATAGTTGTACGCGCAGGACAGGCTTATTCCAAGGTCGTAGGCGATTGTTTTCGCATCATGCCCATGCGCCAGCATCAGTATGCAGGTAATCTGAGTCCAGTAGGGTTCAAATTCCTTACTGTGCTGAAGCCTGCGAAGGGTTTCGAGTTCTTCTATGGATAAGTTTAACATCATGATGCAAAGATAGGGTTCTTCTTAATATTTCCAGAACCTATTTACTTTCTACTATAATTTGATAAATGTAGTTATTATACATCTTTCCATTGTACTCTTTCATTGCAGAAATTCTGTATCCTTCATTTGGGTGTTCTTTTGTTATTCTCTCCTTAACAAGTTGTTTACGTTGGTACTTATCGGGGCGGCCATTAAATACAACATGAATGGTCCATATGCTGTCGTTATTGTAGGTTTCGCTTACAATTTCCTTTATATTACAGCCTTGACCACTTCGGAGGCAAGAGCATCCCGTTAGTATGAATATTGTAAGCAGTTTGATAAATCTAACTAAAATCATAACTATCTCGTCTGAAAATGAAATGAAGTCGCCTTGACTTTTAATATTTCTATAAATTGAGAGAAGTTTGTTATCTTTGTGATGCAAAAACCAAGAAAAACACTCCTCTCATGTACAAAGTACTGGACAAAGATACGATAAAATCTGCAATTCTGCCGCATTTGTCTGTGGCAAAACGTGGGTGTGCCTCGAAAAGTAACCTGTTGGATGCCTTTCAGTGCATGCTCTACGAGTTGATAACATCTTTCCTGTGGCACAGGAATGAGGAAAAAGTCAAGACTACTTCTTTATGTTTCTTGTGTCCTTATGTCAAAATGGACGTATTTATGCCAAAACACGATAAGACGAACGATTAACTCGTTCACTTGTCCACTTGTCAACTCTTCAATTTTTGTAATCTTTTCGGCAAGAAATTTAACGCGAAAAGTGGCCTTTTTGTCTACCAATCGCTCACCTTGCCGCAAAAAGTCGATTCTCGCGAAGGTTTGTTTTGGTGCAAAAAGGGGGTAGCCTGTGCATACGGCAAAATGAATTTTTATTTAAACCGACCGCCACTAACACCCGTTTTCGGCCTATTTGCAGCTAAACGGGGTGCGTTTTGCCGCTAAATACAATGCGTTTTGCCGCTAAATGCAGTGCGTTTTGGTGCAAAACGCAAGCTGTTTTGGTGCTAAATGCAAGGTGAAATGGTGCTAAATGCAGTGTAAAATGGTACCAAATGCGAGATAAAAAGTATAAATATCCGCTGTGATGGTATAAATAAAACCTTCTTGAACCACGAAATATGTGGCTGATAGGGGCAAAATGTTCATCGAAAAGTGGGTTTTTAGGGGTAAAATGGGTGTATTTGGGCTTGAAAAAAATCAGACTTCCAACCAAACTAGAAAGGCAAAATGGTGCAAAATGCAGGTTTTGTTCTTAAAAACAGACAAGGCGAGGGGCGTGAAAGGTTAGAAATGGTAGACATTTGCCTACTTTTTAGCGTATAATTTCGCTAGAATGACGAGATAATTTGAGGGGTTTTGTAAAATAAAGATTAAGAATTTAAGTTTTTATTTGCTGGGTTTGTTGGTTAACGAGTTAATAAGTTAACGAGCTGACAAGAAGGGTGGGGTGTGTTTGATGAGGCTGTGAGTTGTTAAGTTTATGAGTTCTAAACAAAATCTGCACAGACTATAACAGCCGAATTGGGTATAAAGACAAGGCTGTTTTTACGCTTTAAAAAGCATTGCTATGCGTTTTTATATGCAGTTTTTACCTTTCTATGCGCCCTACATCTTGTCCTACATGGCTGAAAGGTTGTATCACATTAGGAAAAACTGCGTTTTGGGCCAATGTTTTAAGCTAAAAAATTTTGCACTTTCGTGCATTCGCACTATATTTGCACTTGTATGGCAAAGCAACAAGAGGCAATTAGAGAGCGCATACGCACCAATCTGCGCGAACCGCGCAAATATAAGGTGCTTATTCATAACGACGACTTTACTACTATGGATTTCGTTGTGATGATACTTAAAGTCGTGTTCTTCAAGTCGGACACGGAGGCCGAGGCTCTGATGCTTACCGTACATAGAAGCGACAAGGCCATTGTGGGCGTTTATAGCTACGATGTGGCCATGTCGAAAGTGAGTAAGGCCACAGACATGGCACGCCATGCTGGCTACCCGCTACGTTTAACCTGTCAACCTGGATAACCGCCATGCCAATATATATCAATTCTCATGAAACCGACCAAGTGCTCAATAGTGCGTTCAACTATTGCATGCTGTACAGAAACGAGTTTGTCACACCCGAGCATCTGCTCATGGGCATGACAAACCTAGATAACTTTTCTATTGCATTACAAGCATCGGGGGGCAACACCACTAAGCTGATGGCTCAGCTAGACAATGTGGTGGGGAAGATGGAAAACGTGCCGAACGATTGGCATCATGTACCGGGAAACTCGGTGCAGATGGAAGAGGTGATTGCCAATGCCCGCAAGCTGGCTATGATGGCCGAGGTGGACATGCTGCAAGTGCCGCATCTGGTAACCTCGCTTCTAGGCTTGCAAAACTCTGATGCGGCCTATCTGCTAAGCAAGCAGTTGGGCGAGAACGCCTCTAACTTCGTGGCCGAATTGGTAGAATTGTATGATGAAGACGATGGCTTGCCCATCTTCGGCAGCGATGGCGAAGAAGATGAGGAAGAGGAACCTTGGCGTTCGCTCGTTACTTGCGTGAACGATACGTACAAGAACCATAATCCGCTTATCGGTAGGGAAGAAGAATTGCAACGCACCATACAGGTGTTGTGTCGCAAGGAAAAGAACAACCCGCTGCATGTGGGCGAACCTGGTGTGGGCAAAACATCCTTGGTGTATGGGCTGGCGGCGATGATAGAACGCAACGAAGTGCCGCAACGGCTGCAAGGGTGCCGCATTTATCAAATGGATATGGGCACTATCTTGGCCGGAACACAATACAGGGGCGATTTGGAAAAGCGCATTAAACAGGTGATGAACGGGCTGCTGATGGAGGGAAATACCATCCTTTACATCGACGAAATACACAACTTGGTGGGTGCGGGCCGTTCGAGCGAAGGCTCGATGGACGCATCGAACATGCTGAAACCCTATCTGGAAGGGGGAGAGGTGCGCTTTATCGGTAGCACAACCTATGCCGAATACAACCGCTATTTTGCCAAGAGTGCCGGTATTGTGCGCCGTTTTCAACAGATAGACGTACCCGAACCGTCGCCCGAAGAGGCTATCAAGATACTTAACGGACTGAAAAGGCAGTACGAGAAGTTCCATAACGTGCACTATTCGCCCGACGTTATCGACTTTGCCGTGCATGCCAGTGCCAAGTATGTTAACGATAGGTTCCTGCCCGACAAGGCAATCGACTTGATTGACGAGGCCGGAGCCTACCGCCAAATGCACCCCTTGCCCACGAAACGGCAGAAAGTGGACAAGGCCTTGGTGGCCGATGTGCTTACGAAGGTGTGCAAGGTGCAGGCCGTTGCCTTGAAAGACGATGGCAACGAGGCACTGTTTACGCTGGAAAAGCGCATGAAAGAACTGATTTACGGTCAGAACCAAGCCGTGGAATTGGTTACGCAAGCCATACAGACGGCTAAGGCCGGGCTTACCGAAGAGGGGAAACCGCTGGCTGCCATGCTTTTTGTTGGACCTACGGGCGTGGGGAAAACAGAGGTGGCACGCGTGTTGGCCGCGGAGCTGGGTATTGAATTGGTGCGGTTCGACATGAGCGAATACACCGAGAAACATGCTGTGGCAAAACTCATTGGTTCGCCTGCGGGATACGTGGGATATGAAGATGGGGGTCTGCTTACCGACGCGATACGCAAGACACCCAACTGCGTGTTGCTGCTCGACGAGATAGAAAAGGCGCATGCTGACATCTACAACATCCTGCTGCAAGTGATGGATTATGCCCGCTTGACGGATAATAAAGGTCAGAAAGCCGACTTCCGCAATGTTGTTCTCATCATGACGAGCAACGCCGGTGCGCAATTTGCCTCGCAAGCCAGTGTGGGATTTGCCGGCAATGTGTCGCGTGGCGAGGCTATGATGGCGCAGGTTAAGAAGACGTTTAAACCCGAATTTATCAACCGCCTCTCGGCCACCGTGGTGTTCCGCGATATGGACGAGCCTATGGCGCAACTGATTTTGGGGAAGAAAATAAAGGCCCTGCAACAGCAGTTGGCTGCGCGCAACGTGGAGCTTACGCTCGATGGCGCGGCCGAAAGCTACCTGTTGCGAAAGGGTTTCACACCGCAGTATGGCGCACGCGAAATGGATCGCGTTATCGCCGCATTGCTAAAACCTCTGCTTACCCGAGAAATGCTTTTCGGAAAGCTGAAAAAAGGCGGCAAGGCCATCGTGAAAACGAAAGGCCACGAACCGCCAACACCCGACGACACCAATGTGCAGCTGGTGCTCGAAGTGCCTAAATGAGCTGCTACAACCGCTAACATCGTTTTAAAAATCTCTCTCGCAATGCCCAAGTTTGTTTCTACATATAGCAATCTTAACGCATACAATGGGCTGAAAAGGTCGTTGAGGGGGGAATTCTGCGTTTCAAAAACAATCTTTTCCTTTGCCGTATCTGTATATGCGGCGAAGACGTTTTGGAGCGTTGATGGTGTTAACCAAATTCCTAATTAACTATGGTGTTCGCGTTAGATAAAACACTCTCGTTCCCCGACCCGCATCTGGGTGAACCCGACGGCTTGCTGGCTGTTGGCGGAGACTTGTCGGTAGACCGCATGTTGTTGGCCTACAGCTATGGCATTTTCCCGTGGTACTCGTTCCGCTACAACCGCGAGATATTGTGGTATTGCCCCATGCAGCGGTTTGTTATCTTCCCTGCCGAGGTTCATGTGTCGCATTCCATGCGCTCGTTGATAAACAGAGGGACCTATCATGTTACCTTTAACCAAGAGTTCGACGAGGTGATAAGGCATTGCAGTCGACTACGCATTAAGGAAGATGGGGCTTGGCTGGGGGTTGATATGGTGAAAGCTTACCGCAAGATGCACGAACAGGGGTTCGCCGCCAGTGTTGAAGTGTGGCAAAGCGACCGACTGGTGGGTGGTCTTTACGGCGTAACCATCGGCCGTTGTTTCTTTGGCGAGAGTATGTTTTCGTTGGCACCCAGTGCTAGCAAGCTTGCCCTTATCCACTTGGCGCATTATATGAACGACCATGGCGGCCTAATAATCGACTGCCAATTTGAAACGCCGCACTTACGTTCGATGGGTGGGCGATTTATCGCGTACGACGATTACCTTAAGATTATACAGAAAGAATAAAAATGAACAATGAGGAACTGATGCGCAGGGCAATAGCTCTGAGCGAAGATAGTGTGAAAAACGGAGGAGGCCCTTTTGGGGCGGTGATTGCGCGCAAGGGCGAGATTATTGCCGAGGCGGCCAATCGTGTTACCTTAGATCACGACCCTACGGCGCATGCCGAAGTAAGCGCCATTAGGTTGGCTAGTAGTAAGTTGGGCACGTTTAACCTTTCGGGGTGCGACATTTACACCTCGTGCGAGCCTTGTCCGATGTGTCTGGGTGCCATTTATTGGGCGCGTCTCGACAACGTTTACTACGCCAACAACCGCGAAGATGCCGCCAACATCGGTTTCGACGACGACTTTATCTACCACGAAATGGCGCTGAAACCCAGCGAACGCAGCAAGAATATGGAACTGTTGCTGCCCAACGAGGCCATCAATGCCTTTAAAATGTGGGAGGAGAAGGTGGAGAAGACGGAGTATTGAGGCGATAGGAGCATGCGAGAGGAGAGAAAGGGATGCAGAGAATAAGCATATAGAGCGGTCTGAAACCTAGTGAATGGGCTTGGAAGACGTGGTTAATTCCATACAGTGTTTTCTATATATTAGCTTTGAGTATGTTCAAAAGAAGATTAATGTTTTCTAAGCTTACATCACGTGGCTCAACGGGAATGTAAGTAAGTTCAATGTCAATCGAATATCTTGGCACGTCTTGAAATGGTTAACGCCCCAGAGTTCGAGGGCGGAATGCGCTGCAATCCGAAGGTGTTTCCCCAGCTGTTGATTGTAAGAACTTAATGCTCCGAAAGCAAAAAGCTCTTCGCCTGCACGATAAACAATACCCCTAGCCAAGGCCGAAAGCCAGTTTGAAGAGCGATAGCGGCTGATAAGCTGTGGCGAATAGCCTTGTTCGTTCAGCCATTTAGAAAAGAATAACCCTCCTTTATGCCCCGATTGCAGCAGTTGGTTTATTTTGCTTGTTGTTAATACACTCATAGTTTATCTACTTGCGCATTGGTTCAACTGCAAATATAGGAATATTTGGAGAAAAGTCCAAATTAAAGTTGGCTTATCTTCAAGATATAGCGGCATGTTACAAGCAGCCTATCTGTAACAAGAAGGCTAATAAATGAGGATGATGTAACAAACAGACAGCCCTGTCATGCCCTTTACATGAAAAGGCGCACCGCTTTACAACGAACAGTGATCCTTTCGCGTGTACGTGCGTATATAAAAGCGGAGTAGATGGATTTTACATCCTCACGCCACTCATAACGTCGCTATTTCACACACATTCTTCCACCACCAATCCATTTTCCCTTACGTGTTGGATAAGCGCTTTAAATGTTCTGTTATGGCTTAGGGTGGGAATGTGTCCCGTTATAATCATTTGTTTGCGTGCTCGTGTGAGTGCCACGTTCAGTTTGCGGTCGATAATGCGGCCGTCTTCCTCAAAGCAATTGGCGGTGAGGAAGTCCAGTTGGTAGCGGTGAGTGATGGTGAACGAATAGACAATAACATCCCTTTGCGACCCCTGATAGCGTTCAACGGTGTCGATGGTGATGCCGTTCAACTCGGCAACACCCAGCTTTTGCAACTCGCGACGTATCATCGCAATTTGGTTGCGATAAGGAACGATGACGCCAACAGTGCGGTTGGCATCGAAGTGCTTGCCGTAAAAGCGGTGGATGCGCCCCAATATGCGAGCCACGATGCGTGCTTCGGCAGGGTTAGCCTTGTCTGATGGACTTTCGTTTTCGTTGTTTTCTGCCGCGAAGAACAGCAGGCGATGGGCTTTCAGCTGATCGTCAAGCACGTCTTGCGATGGCAGGTTGTAGTCAAGTTGTTGCTCTTCCTGATGCGGACACGGCACCACATCGAGCCGTTCGTGGGCATAAAACATATCGTTGGGGAAACGTGCGACGTGCGGGTGCATGCGTCCCTGGCGGTTAAGTGTGCCGATGAAACGCGTGCGACCTTGACTTCGTTCCCAATGTATCAACCGTTCGAAGAGCGATTGGCGACAATCGGTTATGCCGATGGCATTTAGTTGCGGGTGGTTCACGGCGGCTTGGGCGGCGTTTTGTTGAACCACGGCGGGCAATTGCTTATGGTCGCCTATAAGCACAAACTTGTCAATGGCAGGCAAACTGTCGCTTTGGGGGCGCAATCCGTGGGAAATGGCCGTGTCGTGAGGCAGATTGGCAGAGAGCAAACCCACGATGTTGGGTTCTAATATCTGCGATGCCTCATCGATAACGGCCAGGTCGAAGTGTTTCAACGCAAAGATGTTGGAGCGCGATTGCATGGTGGATGTTGTGCCAACAAATACGCGGCAGGCCGCGATACGCTGCTTGATAAGGCTCAATTTGGGGTCGCTGTCCACCAGTCGGTCTAGCAAAAAGGGGCGAAAACGTTCGTCGCAGCTGTATTCGTTGCCGATGCGAAGGAAAGGAATAGCCGCAGATAGCAGCATGTCGCATATCTCGTCTACCGCCCTGTTGGTGTACGACATCAGCAGAATGTTACCCGCTTGCTCTTCAACGATAAAGCGCAGGGCCATCGAAGTCTTGCCCGTTCCAGGCGGACCAACAAGCAAAAAGTAGTCGCGCGCTTGTTTTATGCGCAACAGCACCTTGTCGTAACTGGGATGATAACTTCGCGACAGCTCCGCCGCGGCATCGTATTGCGGTGCTCTTTGCCCCAGTAGCAAGGCTTTGCGCTGGGCGTTGGCCGTGGCAAAGCTATGTAAAGCCTTCACGGCCGATGTGCTACCCACATCGCTTGTGGCATGTTCTATGGCAAAATGCTTATCGCCTTGCAAGTAATTTTCGTTTTGCAGACCATCGTTCAGGTGCACCACAAGTTGGTTAACGGCGATGTCTACCAGCACACCTTTAAACAAGATGCTTCGCCGCACGTCGGGTTCGGCATCGGGTTCGTAGGCATAGAGGTACACCATGTCTCCGCGACGGAAGTTCGGAAGGAAGTCGTCGGCCTGTTCAGGAACGTCGAATGTCAGCGTGTCCACCCCATTATAGCTGTTGCTTTTCTCTGCCTTTTGCAGTTTAAGGGCGGTAAAAATGTTTCCCGTTTCTCTTTTTTCGGCCAACGGCATGTTCCAAAGGTCGGCTCCGCTGTGGCCTTGCGTCTGTTGTGCGCCAACCTTTGCCAACAGCTGTTCGTTGTAAACGAAGGTAAGCATGCGGCATACGTAGGCGCGTTCCAGTGTTTCTAGCTTATGCAGCGGTGTGGTTACGGCAGCAATTTGGGGTTCGAGATAACGATGATAGAAGGTAGAACAGAGTTGGTTTTGGTTCAGCGTGTCGGGCGAAAGCTTGTCGATAACGCTGTCAAAGCCTTGTTGGGCGATGCCAAATTCTTGCGCCACAATTTCGTTGCGCAGGCGTATGGCCTCGTGAAAAAGGCGTTGCAGATAGGCCACCACCACCAATCCGCCAGGCAAGGGGTATTTGGAATAAAGCAGACGGATGTCTACTTGATGGTTAGACAGGCGGAAGTTGTGGCGCAAAACGCCGTAATATAGCAGCAATTGCACATAATGGTCTTCTTTTTGAAAGCTGCCATACTCGTTGGGTTGGTTGCGTTGAATGTTGTAATTAGCGCCCGATTTCTGTTCCACCAGCAGTCGAAAGTCGCTCGTCATGAGGTCAACGCGACCTTGCAAACCCAGTTCTTCGCACACGAACGAGGGTTCGAGCAAGGCTTTCGAACGGTCGAACCCCTCTTGTTCGCCATCGAAAAGGCGGTCTACAATCTCTTCAATGTTGTTGGCTTGGTTAACTGCCACCTCGCGAAAAGGCTCTCGCACGTTGAGGTCGGGGCAGGTGCAAAAGTCCATTGTGCGCTCTTTAAAGGTGTTGGTAAGGGTTTGTCGCCAGTCGTAATCGGTGTTGTTGTTAATGATGTCGTCTAGTGCTGCGCCCGCAAAGCTACCCACCAGTATGGCTTGCGAATTGGCATTGGCCCCCATTCTGTTGACGGTGTAGGCCAAGGGGTGGTGTCCGTAATCGGTAAAGCAGCGTGCAATGGAACTGATGTCGAGCAAGAAGTCGGGCTCTATCACCACCAATCGCGGCAAAAGCGCATGGCCTTGCTTGGTGCAATCTAGCAAGTTGAGTTGCATTCCCATGCGGAGCAGGGGTTTAAGGTAGGCTTGTTCTTCTGTTTCCAAGTTCAGAACCATAGGCTCTTCATAGCTTTCGTGGTCTATTTTCACCATTATGCAGTTGTCGTTGCATTGGTCTACGATGCAGCGCAGGTAGCGAAAGTCCACGTGTCGCAACTCTTTTGGCGGCTTGTTTGTGGGTGCGATGCGCCCAACAAGCATGCTGGGGATGTGCTTGTTGTACACAGCCGACACGAAGATAGCTAGTGCCCTACAATGATATGGCACGTCTGCCGCGGGTATGGGCAGTGCCTTATTGCTCTCTCTACGCATCTGTTGTATGGCCACCACATCGCGCAGGGCGATGCGATGCCGTTTGCAAAGAAAGTCTACCTTGGAAAATAAATTGCCGAAGGCCTGTAAACTGTCTTGCAATGCACCGTCGCAGGCCAGCGAAAGGGTGTCGTGCAGTTGCTTGTTGATGCTTTCGGGGTTTGTGGTTGCCGTGGATAAAGTGTGGCCGATGCGGCGAAACAACTCGTCGGCGGTGATGTATGTGCGTGGGTTGGGCATGTTGCGCTGTGACGTTTAGCCAATGGTTAAGGGATGAGACATAAATTGGAAGACGAGCCGTGCGTTGTAAGCGTAGAGATAGAGGGCCAATGCCACAATTGCCCAGCGCAGCACAAGGGCGGGCTTGGCCGACAGACGCTTGAACATAAAGGCAATGGCGATGGGGATGATGAACAGCCAATGGGTGCCCATGATGTAGGCCTCGTTCAGCCCGAACCCCAGAATAATGTGCAAAAAGATGTCTACCCCCAGCCACGACAGGCAGAGCCAAAGCAGCCTTTGGCGCATGCCGCAAAGCAGTCCTGCAACGAAAAGCACCACCACGAAAGCCTCCACGGCGTAGAAAAACCAATGCTCGTAGTGCACAACAACAGGGCGCGAGATAAACAGATCTTCCAATAAATGATCGCGATGCAGCTGTATGCTCTCGCCAAACACGTTTTCCACCACGCTCGTTAGTCGTGGCGTGTCCTTGTCGGTCCATTTAAGTACGGGGTCGTTGCCCATTGGTTTGCCGATAATACGTTCCTTTCGGGCCTCGTGCGCCACACTGCGCTTAATGGCATTGGGGTTCTTTTTTTGCACTTGCGCCTCAATCCTTGCCGACTCCTGCTCGCGTGGTAGCAGTTGTAGCGTGTATTGGGCATAGAAGGCGGCACCCAAAACAACTAGCGGCAACACGCCAGCCAGCAGCAGGCGGCGTGGCTTAAAGAAGGCCTTACCCGTGCCGAAGAGGTCGGCCAAGAGTGTTTTTGCGCCGTTGCTAAGCGTTATGCCGGCCGTAAACAGCAACAGCAGTGCCGTTTGCCACCATGCCATGGCCTTGCCTTTGTTGGCTATATATAAGGTGAGGATGAGCAATAGCAACGAAAAGCAAAAGTGGTCGGGTAGCATGACGGCCAACATAATCGATGCAAACGAGAATAACAGCGCGGTAAGCGCAAGGGCATCTGCCAGCTTTAAGCCTATTTGCGAACGCAAAATGCGAAACAACAACACCGCGCTGAGGGTGGCACTGAGTGTTAGCAACAAGGCCATGATGTAGATGGCGGCGTTGAAATCAAATTGCTTGATGATGGCATCGTTGAGCCAATAGAACGGTGCGAGCAACGGACCGAACAGCGGATGGCGCGAGAGTTCGTAGTATATTTTGCCGTTTGAAAGATATATACACGAGTAGGCATCGTAGCCCGAAATGTGGAACATCTCGTGAAACAGCACCCAATAGCCCCTAAATCCCACGCGTGTAAAAAGGTCGTGGTACTTATATAGGGTGAGTGCATTTTGCAATGCAAACACCAAGAAGACCACTAGGGCCAGTGGTTTCTCTTCTTTTCTTAGTTTTAACATGTGTTCTAAGTGTATGTTATGCGTGCCTTGCGGCTTGGGCTATGTGCCAAACAAGCCGTCTTTTAGAACCTACCTTAAATGGTTTATATATGCAAATGTAGCATTTTTTATATAGAGAGGACCACATTATATCACAAAAAGTTCGAGCGGTATGTAATTTGCTTGTCAACTTGTTAACTCGTTAACTTGTAAAATTGACAACGTACAAACTCATAAACTTATAATCTTAAAAACTCCCTTACTAACTCACCAGTCTGAAAAATGTCCACTTTTCAGTAAGAATTTTAACATTAAAAGTGCCCTTTTTATCCACCAACTGCTCACCTTGCCGCAAAAATCCAATTCTCGCGAAGGTTTGTTTGGGTGCAAAATGGGGTTGGCTTGTGCATGCGGCAAAATGAATTTTTATTTAAAAGAACCGCCGTTTGCACCCGTTTTGGGGCTATTTGCAGCAAAATACAGTGCGTTTTGTTGCTAAATGCAGTGCGTTTTGCTGCTAAACGCAAGGTAAAATGGTGCTAAATGCAGTGCGTTTTGGTGCTAAATGCAGTGCAAAATGGTGCTAAATGCAGTGCAAAATGCTGCTAAATGCAAGGCGAAAAGCATAAACATCCACTGCAAATGGTATAAACAAACCCTTTCGAACCATTAAAAACATGGCTCAAAAGGGCAAAATAGTCATTAAAAAGTGGCATTTTAGGGGCTAAATGCTGGTTTTTGGGGGCGCAAAAACAACGAACCAAACGCCAAATAGAAAGGCAAAATGGTGCTAAATGCAGCTGATGTTCTTAAATTTGGACGGAAAAAGAAATGCCCAAGGCTGCAAATAGCGGCCAATTGCTTGCTTTTTAGCCCGTATTTTCGCTAGAAGTGGGGTGGCAAATAGGGTGCTGTTTGTAAAATATAATTACTTATTTATGGGTGTCTGCCTAGCTGTTGAGCAGATAATCTACCACAGAGTATAAGTTCCAAGCGTATAGCCAAAGGGTGAGCGAGCCAATGACAATGCGCAGAAAGGTGCGCTTTCGGCCTGTGGCAACTACGAAAAGGGCGGCCAAACCCAAAGGCAACACGTAGGCCCAATGGGCTGTCATGATGTACACCTCGTTAAGACCGAAACCCAATCCCACGTGCAACACCCAGTCCATTGCGGCAAAGGCCAGAGCCATGAGCAACAGTTTGTTTCGCCGTCCCACCCAAAGGCCAGCCACAAAGAGCAGCACCAGCAACCCTTCGGCCACGTAATTGATGGCCCAACGATAGTGCACAATGACGGGCCTACGCCCATACATGTCTTCCAACAGATGGTCGCGATGCAGCTGAATGCTCTCGCCAAAGAGGTTTTCTGTAACCGATTGCAGTCGCGAAGTGCTGATGTCGGTCCATCGCATAAACTCTCCTTGCATCATGGGCTTGCCCATTTTGGCGGCTGTGCCATTGTTTGTTTTTTTCTTTGTAGTGGTGTTGGTGGGGCGTGGCGGTAGTTCGGGGTTATGTGGATTTTTCTTTTTCGCCTCTCGCACGGCCTCTTCCCATGCCAATTGGCGTTTTCGGGCCTCCTCTTCGGCTTTCTTTTTGGCCTCAGCCTTACGCTTGTCGCGTGCCTGATGCCGCTTAACTTCGCCTGGCCAAACAAAGCGTTTGTACTCGAAACGGGCGAAAGCCCATATCAAGGCCGAAGGCAATAGCACGGCAAAGAGTAGGAAACGGGGGCGGAAAAAGCGGCGGCCGTTGGTGAAAAGTGCGGCAACGAATACTTTTAAGCCATTGTTAAGCGATATGCCAGCCGTGAGAACGAATAGGCAAAGGGCCTTCCATGTGGGCATGGTTGTGGCTTGTTGTTGGTGGTTGGCGGCTACTAAGAGGGTGAGTAGCAGGGCAAAGAGCGAAAGGATGAAGTGGTCGGGCGCAATGGCCGATACAATGATGTAGGCCAATGAGAAGAAAAACAAGCTTAGCAGACGGGTATCGAACAAGGTTAGCCCCATAACGCGGCGCAACAACCTGTGAAGAAACACCAACGAATAGAAAGCGGCGAAGGTTTGCAGCGCAGCCACAACGAAGATGGCGCAGTTGATGCCCGTGAGCCACATCAGGCCTTGGTTAATCATGTATGGCACATACATGAAGAAGGCTAGTAGGGGATGGCGATACACGTTGTAGCCGGCTTGCCAATCGCTAACCACGACGTAGGTGATGGGGTCGAACCCCGAAAGGTGGAAGTTGCGTATGAAAAGGTTCCAGTAATGGGCTTGCGTAGGCGTGAAAAGCGCGTAATAACGCGCGATGAGCAGGGCGTGCAGTCCCACGAAGAGGATAAGCAAGGGCGCACCAACGGCCCATTCTTCGCGCCGAACCTTGAAGACGGCAAACATACGTATGCCATTGTGTTTGAGAAAGAAACGCACCAGCAGGAAGTTGATGGGCACGCAAACGGCAAACATGGGCAAGGGCGCGAGTGTTTTGCTAACGCCAAGGTCAACAAAAAGGTTGAGTGTGGCCATTTGCAACAGATAGTTCACCACATGAGCCACGGCAAAACCAGCCCAGCGGCCAGGAGTTGCGCCCACACGGAAGGTGTAACGCAGGCTGGCCCAAAGGTTAAAGGCAAAGCTTAGAAGATAAGCCACGGTCATGGCCAGATTGTGGTTGACAAACTGCAACCCCACCCAATAAGTGGCGTATTGTATGGCGGTGGCCGACAAGCCTACGATGCCAAATCGCAAAACCTCGCCTAAGCTTTGTCGTTTATTTTGTTCTGAATGGTTTGTAATGTGGTTCATCCGCATAAGTTAACATTTCTTTGTCGCCTTGGCTGTCGCCGTAGGCCGTGATATAGTATTGGTGTCGGGGTGCGAAAAGGTTTTCCACGCGCCGCACTTTTTCTGCTCCATGACAGTTGGGCGAGGCAAATCGCCCCGTCAGCCTCCCATTTTCTACGGCTATTTGTGTGCCGATAACCTGCACTTGTGGCAGTTGGCGAAAGAAGGGTAGCACCCAATTGGTGATGCTGGCACTAACAATCAGCACGCTTTCGCCTCGTTGGAAGGCCGTTTCAATGGCCTTTACGCCTTGCGGCCGTAGTATGTGTGCGTTGTTTTTAGCGAACGATTGACAGTGTGCATCGAATGTTTCGAGCGACATCCCTTTGAAGAAGTGGGCGAATAGCCGTTCTTTTACTCGTCCGTTTGCATATAGGTGCAACTTCATCAGCACGATCAGGGGCAGGTAAAGCCCAAATCCCACGAGCATTCGCCACCTTCCCACAGCGTGGGCGATAAAGGCGGGCAGGGTGTCGAGCGTGGTTAGCGTGCCGTCGAAGTCGAAAAGTGAAACGCGTATGGACGTCGAAGAATTTGTAGTCATAAAATAATCGAACACATTTTTAAAAGTGAAGGGTGAAAGGGTGAAAGGGTGAAAAGGTGAAAGGGTGAAAGGGTGAAAGGATGGCTAACGCCTTTAAAAGGTGAAAGGGTGAAAAGATGGCTAACGCCTTTAAAAGGTGTCTAGCGGTTTCTAGTTCATTCTAGCTTTCGGACAAGTCGGACAAGTCAGACAGGTCAGACAAGTCAGACAGGTCGGACAAGTCAGACAAGTCAGACTTATCCTATTAGCCTAACACCACTTACACATTTGGCTTAACTCCATAACTCTTTAACTCCTAAATTTACCTCCTAAAAGTTTAAAAGCATTTGGCTTAACTCCATAACTCCTTAACTCCTTTAACTCCTCCTTTAACTCCTCAACTTACCTCCTTACTCCCTTTACTCCTAGTATATGATCAACAGAAACGTCATGATCCATGCCACCACAATGGCTTGCGTAAATCGGTCGCGGAGTAGTATTTTGGTAGGGTCGCCACTCACTTCGTCTACCACTGTGAGCTGCATGTAGCGCAAAAGACCCACCAAAACGAAAATGCTGGTGAGGTAAAGGTAGGGTGCGTGGAACCGACTAACCACCTCGGGCGACACGGTGTACATGATGTAGCACACCAAAGTGACGGTACCTGTAATGGTGATGGCTTGGTTTACGAAGGTGATATTGTAGCGTATGGTGTTGCGGCGAGGTGGTTCGCCCGTCTCGTTCATGCGCAAAACATCGTCGCGCCGCTTGGCAAACGACAGGAAAAGCGCAAGCAGGAAGGTCATCAACACCAGCCAATTGCTCACCGCTACATCGCAAGCCATGCCGCCAGCCAGTATTCGTAGCACGAAACCAAAGGCCACTGTGCACACATCTATTATGGCATGGCGTTTCAACCATAGGCAATAAGCCATGTTAAGCAAGAAGTAAAAGGCCACGATGCCTGCCGTCTCGCCTGCCCGTTGGGGTAGGAAGAACAGCAATAAGGCCGACAACAACGCCAAGACGGCCATTAACGCATAGGCCGTTGGCACACTTACCGCGCCCGAAGCAATGGGTCGGTGGCATTTTACGGGGTGTCGGCGGTCGGCATCTACGTCAACGATGTCGTTGAAACAATAAATAGCCGATGCCGCAAAACTGAATGCAAAGAAAGTAACGACGCTTGCGATGGCATCGTCGGCATTCAGCAGTCGTCCACCAAAGAACATGGGAATGAGTACAAACCCATTCTTAATCCATTGTTGCGGACGAATAAGTAATAGCGTTTTTTTCATCTTTCAAATCGCTTTGTTAGTTGTTCCATCCCCTTGTTTAGCAGCCATGCCAAGGGCAGCGTGATGGCGAAACAGGCCAAGAACGTAGACCAATAGCCCCATTGCAGCCGCTTTATGTACACCAATACGAAGTGGGCGTGCAGCAGATACATTTCTAGGCTCACGGTTCCAACCAGTCGCAGACCGCGTTTTATGCGCTGCGGAACGGCCGTAAGCCAGTTTCCCAATAGCAAAACAAGGCTGAACGTGGCGGGGATGTAGAGCATCCGCCCGATGAAAAGCGGAAAAAGTCCGTGCCTTGTCTGCTCTAAGTAGATGTCTACGCCAAGAGAGAGCACCGCGGCAGCCAGCAAAAGCCAAACGCTTTGGGGGCTGAGTGTTAGTCCTTGCTTTACCAGCGCACCGCAATTGATGCCGATAAAGAAGATGGGAACGCGGCTCCAGAATATCTCGATGTGGCCAACTGCATCGTGTATGGGGCTTACCCATTGCACGGCCACGCACCAAACAATCATCAAAACGGGCAACCAGCGGTAGGCAGCATGGCGCGAAACGAGTCGCACATAGGCGGGAGCGAAGAAGTAGAGCATCATTGTTGCTGGTATGTACCAAAACGTTAGCTCGTCGTGCAGCCAGAAATCCCAGTTCACCAACACATCGCCAGCAAGGTCAATCACTTCTTTTGGTCCTTTCGCTCCTTGCCAAAAGCGCGGCACATAGTAAAGACACGCCACGAGAAACCACGTGGGATAGATGCGCAGATAGCGGCGTATGAAGAAACGTTTGAGCGACTTGTTGCCTGTTAAAGTATACCAAAGTCCCACGCCACTAAGGAAAAGAAACACGTCGACACCGATGTTTCCCATACGCCAAAGCCCATAGAAGGGCGACAAACGGGGCAAGCTGACATGGAAAAGCACAATGGCTATCATGGCCAAACCCATTAGTTCACTTCGATGTAGGCTGATGTTGGCAAAGCGGATGTCGTTTGTTGTTGGGGTCATTGGTTGCGGATGTTAACGTTTGGGTAGCGGAATACGCCGGATAAGCTTGTCTGCCACCCATGCCAAAGCAACGGATGCCACGATGTAGAGCAGCAATCCGAGGTAGGGTTGGCCTTGGCGCGAGATGGGGATGATGAGCTTTCGGGTGACGGGATGGGTTACAAAGAGAGCCGCCGAGATGCCGCCCATCCAGCAAAGGGCGCGATAAAGCCACACCATTACAGGGGCGCGAGCCAACAATTTGGCGGTTAAGAGGGTTGCAAGACAAATAACGGCAGGGACGAAAGTCCACCCTAAGAAAGTTTGACTGAGGTAATAAGTCAGGACGATGCACACTAAAAGGGCGGCCGATTGCTTAACGTTGTCGTCGCCCCACAGCGTGGCCGACCTATGAAATTGGGCATAAAGCAAGCCCAAGCCAAAGGGTAGCATGCCGCCCATGAAGTTGTAACGGTAGCGATTCATTGGCTCGCCTAGGGGCGAAAGCTGCAATTGCACAATCAGACACAGGGCCATAAGCAGCGCAGTTATGCCCCAATGACGGCGATGAAGCACCAAACGATAGAGCAAATAGAACTGCATCATCAGCCCGAAGAACCAAAAAGCACCAGGCCAAATCATCTTGTCGGGACGGGGCAGCAGGTTATTGAACATCAATAGCTGAGAAATAACCTTCAAACTATCGTAATGCCAGCTGGGCGGATAAAGCGTATCCACGGCGATAAAGAGCGCAAAGCCCACTGCCATCATGCAAAACAGTTTAAGATAATGGCTAAACAGGAACTTGCCTGCAGGCACCTGAACGCCGTGATACTTCTTGAAAAGGCCGTATCCGCTGAGGAAAAGGAACACAGGCACGCCGTAATGACCGAAGAACGACAGCAAGTGCATGGGCAATTGCGCATCGGGATGCACCAAGGCATGGTTCATGCGCGTTGCGTTTTCGGCGTTAAAGGTGTACTCGTTCTCTTTAACTATCGGGCCAAGCCAATGGCAATAGTTGTGCAAGAATATGCCTATGATGGCCAAGCCGCGCATACAGGCGTTGATGCTAGTGGCGTTTTGGCCGCTAGTGGGCTTGTTGGCGTGGCTGTTGGCATGTGCCGTGGCCTGCTGTTGGCTGGTTTGCACAGCGTTTTTTTCTTCTTTGTGTTGCTCGTTTGGTGGCATAATGATGGGTTAAGGTTAATGTGTTGTAAGGCGTGGCCCGATGTTTGACGTAGCACTTTGGGGCTTGGGGCGCGGCAATTTGTCGTAATCGGTGGTGCCTTTGAGTATTCGCGGACGGCTTTCGTCGTACTTCGGACTAATTAAGTTGTTCTCTTCGCGGTAGCTCTTGGCCTTTATTCCGGCCAGATAGAGCAGCAAATGGGGTAGGGCATCGGTCATAAAACGGCGGTTGCGCGCGTTTAGTATCTGCCGATAGATGTCGGGATGGCGGGCGATATAGGTTCGCGAACACCATATCCAGAAAGGAATTTCGAACTCATACTTTGCCAAAGGGTAGTCGATGGCAGCCGAATGGTTGCGGCAAACAATGCCGCGGTTCTCCTCATAACATTCTTCGCCGTGGTCGGGCATGTAGATAACGATGGCATCTTCGCTTTCAAACTGCTTCACGATAAGGTCTACCACCGAGTCGTTGTATAGCACGGCGTTGTCGTAATCGGCCAAAATGCGGCGTTGGCGCGATGTTAGGTCGGGGCGAAGACTTTTGTAATCGGTATCATTCCATCGTTGACGGTTTTCGGGGAAACGTTCTTTATAGAATAGGTGCTGCCCCATCAGGTGGAAAATGGTTAGGTTGTGTTTGCCTGCTTGTGCTTTCAGGCGGGCGTATTCGCCTACCAAGTGCTCGTCGTAGCGGTAAATGCTGTCGTTGCGCGTATCGAACATGGCCTTGCTCAACGTAGGATTGTTGAGGAAAAAGCCACCACTAAAATCGTAAACAGCTTCTTTTGCCTTGGGCAAAAACTGGTTGGTGATGAACGTTACGTGATAACCCGCCTTGCGAAACAATTCGGGAAAGAGGGGATAGTCGCACCATTCACCTCGCTCGCCCACATCGTAGAGCGAGAAAACATGCTTGAAAACGTAGCTGGTAAGGTTCCAAGGCGACACCACATCGTTGAATTTCACCAACTGTCCGCTGCGTTCGCGGCGTATTTGTCGTGGAGTGTTGGGCTGCGCATAGCCGTATTGCTGCGAGTGATGTTTGCTAAAACTCTCGCCGATAATCAGCACGATGTGCGGACTGGTGTATGTGCAGCTGTCTACTTGTGCCTTGTTGGCAGCAACAACAAGCTTGTCTATCTGCTGCGAAGCCAATACGTTGGCATAGATCGAGAAGGCCAATCGGTACACGGCGTGGTAGGGCTCGCCATGTCCTTGCTCGGTAAGCGTATGTTCCACTTCGCCTATGCTCCTGCCTGTCATCAGTTTCCATAAGGCCACTTTGTTGTGGGCGGTAACGCAAACACTCCAAATTAGAATGGCGAAAAAGCCGAGACTCGCAAACATTTTCAGCCTGATAGCGAGTGAGTTGCTGATGGTTGGTATTTTGTCTATAAGCGTTTGGCAAGCCTGTTTTAATGATTTGGGTGAGAAACGGCGCAGCGAATAGGCGGTATGGAGAAGGGCGATAAGCACGATGAACCCCACTTTACCAAAGAGAACGTTGGCCGAAAGGTAGGTAGAAAGGAACTCGCTAGCCTCACGTCCGTTGGTCTCGCCCACCAAAAGCAGCATGGTGGGGGTGAGGGTAGAGTCGAATTGGGTGTAACAAAACACGTCGATGGTCGACGTTATATATATAATAAGGTACAGTGCACCGCGGACCCACGGACGGATTTGTCGTGGCAAGAGACTTAAAATAAGGCAAATGGCATAAAGGTCTACCAACAACTCGGTGAAAAGATGGTGGTAAAGCTTTTCGCCAGGATGGTAGGGGATTGTTAGCCGCGCACAAACCACGCCCAAGATGTACATCGTTACGAAGAACGGTGCATTGATTTGTAGGGGTTTAACTACGCAGCCAAAGATTTTATTTCTCAATACTGTTAAGGTCATTTCTTTTTAGTTCCTTTTTTCTTTATATGTGTATATTGCCACAAATAGGCGCACAACAGCTTGTTAGGGCCTGTTGTGTGCCGCATGAAACACGTCTGCGCATTGTTCTAAAACGCGGTGTCGGTTCGTAATTTTATGCAAATTTACACTTTTTATCATTGATAACCGCCAATGCAGGCGTTTAATTTGTTTCGTAAAAGAAAACAGCCACGCGCCCAACCTCGCTCTTGTCAACTTGTCAACGCGTTAACTATTCAACTTAAACCCCCATACAATTAAGGATAATTAAGGCGAGAGAGTTGAGTGGCGAACAGAAAAAACGCTACCTTTACAGCAAAACAATAATCTAAAATTATGCAGAAATTAACGTTACATATTATATGCCTAATGGGTATGTTTTGCAATTGCAAAGCACAAACCGTGCCGACTTCAACAGGCACAACACAGCAGGTAGACTCCGCCAGGACGGTCAATACGCCAAGTTATCGTGTGCTATCTGTTGAGAACGCCGACACACTGCGGTGGACGGGCAGGGCTTTTACCGGCAGACACAAAAACAAAGGCAATACATGGCTGATAAAAGCTGTGATGAAAGGCATGAATGCTAATTGGCAGAGCCACGCTCTTTGGGTTGCGGTAAAGGATGCGTGGCTGCTTAGAGACGGCGTAGAGAAAGATGTAATAAGCGTCATGGCCTTCAAGTCTGCCGAAACGCGGTGGAGCATCAGTGCTTTTAAAACAGAACAATTCATGGTAGAAGAATGCAAAGCACCTTTGTATGCCGTTCCATACTTTATAGACGGCTGTGCTTACATCATCTGTATTATTCCTCCATCTCAGATAGTGGGCAATGAGGTAAGAGCACTAATAGACAGAAAAACTTTGTACGAAGATGTGTTGAAACCGCTTATGGACAAGCCTTTCTTTTAATGGGGAGGGCATGGGAACGCTCGTACCCGATTTTAAACCAGCAAGTCCCAACATTTAAAAGCTTTTGTTGTATTGGGTTTTTCTTTGGAATGGAGCGGTGGACACAAGTCGATTTGTTAAGAATGCTTACCAAATACTGCTGTGCTAACGCCTATTTTGCAACAGTTTGTACCATGCTTTTCCCTCGTTCGAGTTGCATTTTTGTGCCATCGTTGCCAGCATCGTGCGCGTGGTTGCTATCTTGCGTTGTAGCCATAGTTGCAGTTTACTGCCTTTATGTGCATCTTTCGCCGCCTTGTTCAGTGCCATTATATAGCGTAGTTGCAGGTTGGCAAGATGGTTTGAGGGCATGCACGATGTTTCGATGTTGTTGAAAAAGGCATCGCAAAGTATGCCTATGTGCTCGTTAATGCCGTATCCACCCCTCTTTGTGCCTTGTTTTAACAGCATGTTGAAGGTGTCGGTACTAAACAAATTGCCGAAAACGCCATCGAGCGACATACTTAGTTCATTGCCCTTACTGGCCAATTGGTTTTCGTTTATTCGCTTACTTTCTAGTCCACTGTCGGCTAGCATGATGTATTTCGACAACAAACGCATGGCTGTGCGTTGCAACGGCGTTGGGTCCTTCTTATAGAACGTTTCGGATAAGGCCACCAATTGCTCGCCGTACGTGTCCACGGCATCGCGATAAAGATGCCATAGGGCAAAGCCTTGTTCTTTTTTAAACTTCGCCATGTTGGCTTTTTGGTCGATTTGTGGCATCAGTTGCAGCACATTATCCATTATCCGCACGCGCTTGTCAAAGGCAGGCGTGTTGCCACTTGCGGCTTGCGGCGTGATGGAAAGGCGTTTTATCAGGTCGGCACGCTGCTCGTAGGGTGTGTTCCCTTGCGCCGTGGCGTAGGCATAGGCCACAGCACGCCTGTCGGCATCGGTTAGTTGCAACGCACTTGGTCCGTAATCGGTTTCTGTAGATATACCCAGCACCTGCGCTACCTGCGCCATCACTCTGCCTTGAATGGTTTCTTGAACAATGGCATCGGTGCTGTTCTCGTCCCAAAAACGCATGTCGAAGTGGGGTAGGTAAAGGAAATAGTCGAGCTTCCTGCCCTCCAACACGGCTTTACCCACGTTAATCCAACCGCGTAACAATTCGCCAGAGAGTGGGTGGCACAGCATTTCGCTCGTAGTTTCTTGCTGACCAAGCTCGAAAGAAACGTACATGCGCGGTTGGGTGACGTCTGTTTGGGGCGTAACCTGTTCAACTTGCAGCGCGTTGGGTATGCCGGCATCGGCCAACGCCTTGTTCCATGCCTCCACACCAGCCTTTACCGCACCGATATATTGGGGCGGAAACAGACTGTCTATGTAGAATGTTAGCGGACGATTGAGTGCCCAACGCTGGATGGGCATGTTGGTACTGGCGGTTGACGAAGTGCTTTCGGTGGGCACGGTAAGGTTTTCAACGCCCTTTGTTGCCAGCCTTATGGGGGCATAAGTCTGCGGAAGAAGCTGTACACAACAACTTAACTCCAAGGGAACGCTAGCCTCAGGCAATACAATCATCGAGCTAGAAAAGTTGCCTTCTTCGGCTTGTTGCCCGTGATAACGCCTTATGCGAAACTGCGTTATGCCATTGTTGGCCTTTACATCCAACAGCGAAGAGAGGTCGGGAACCATGTCGCGAATGGTGTACAGCTCTTGATAGCTGAACCATTGCTTGCCCGTTAGCAGTTCGTTGGTAATGTCGATGATGGCTGCTCCTGCCTTTGTGCGCCCCAAAACAGGGTACGTGATGCCCCGGTCGGCCTCATCTTTTACTGCTATCATTTCGCCTTCTGCAACGTTTTTCAGTGGTTTTAGAAGGATGCTTTCGTCATTTGGCGCAACAATTTGCACCACACCCAACGACTTTATGGGGTGAGCATTGAAATCGAAACCGCGGTTTACTTGCGCACTGATAAGCACATCGCGCCCAATGCAGGCAGTGGGTATCTCCATATATATACGTCCGCTGTCTACATGCACGGGCAAGTGGCCTGCGTATGTCTTTGCGTTTGCCCCCCATAAGGTGGGCGCTGCCGTCGGTAAGGGCTGTGTTGAGGGCGCAGGTTGGGGTTGCGCGCTGGTTTGCAACCCATGCAAGGGCATGAGAAGTAGGGCTAAAAGCAATGCTTGTTTCTTGTGCAGTTTCATTGTTATGTTGTTATGGCGTTCTGTTTTGGCTGATAGTCGGGACGCGAATGACTATGCGGAAGCTTGCCCTGTTCCTCTTGTTGGAGTTAAAAGACGATGTACAGCGCGTTAGGCCTTATGCACATTAGCCCCCACCGCCCAGCTGGTGGCAGGGCGATGGGGCACTAAGTGCTAGTTGGTTTGCCGTAGTTGGAGGGGGGAGAATCTGCTTATTCTTCCTCTTCTCCTCCTCTGCACATTTCCCCATAATCTATTACGGGTATGTCTGATTCTGTGGCTTCAGACACACCGCCTACGATGTATTCGTAGTCCGATTTGGGTTTCGGCTGCACTTGCAGTCGTTTGTATACGGTCTTTCCACCAGGCATTTCGAAGTTTACGATGCACGAGGTGCTGCCTTCTTCTTTGCTGTGTACGGCGAACGAACTCAGCCACTTGTACTCGAATTTCCCCGAACAGAGCAGCGGGTTGTTCTTAATGGTCTTGCCTTGCAGCTTTTGTGCGAAGGCCTTTGTGCAGTATTTGTTCAGCACTTTCTGTATGGCAGCTGCGTTAGGTTTGGCTTGGGTGAGTTCGTTTACGTACATGGTGTATAAGTTGTAGACGTCGAACACATATTCATCCATGTCTCCTTCGTCGGTTTCTACGGATGTTCTGAACTTCCTTACTTGTCCATCGGCGCACAAAGCCAAGTTGTATTTGCTGTGATTGCAGGTTTCGGGTTCGCCAAAGGTTAGGGGTAGGTACACGGTTGTTTCGGTAACGAAAACCTCTTCGCCAATGGTTAGGATAAAATCTTTAAAGTAGTTTGCTCCGGCAACCGCCTTAGAGTTTAGCTTGTAGTTCTTAAACACGGGCTTGCCGCCTTTAAAGATGTTCACCTTTACGGAGTAGTCGCCAAAGGTTAGCTTGTCTACCTTAACCTTCCTGCCATCGTAAAACTCGCGTATGTGTATTTCCCAGTCGCCAATAGTGGTGTCTATGCGAGTGGGTTGAGTGGCAAACTTCGAGTAGTCTGTCTTGTCTTCTTCCTCTACATATAGCGGTACGCTGTCTTTTTTTGCTGCAATCGAGTCGTTTACAGTGCCGTTTGTATCGGCTTTTTTGTTTCCCGAACAGGCTGTAAACAAGGTGGCCGCGATGAGGGAAAGGGCAATGGATAGCTTTTTCATTTTTATTTCAATGTGGGTTAGTGTGTGCAAATGTAGTGATTTTTTTGTTTATTACGCCAAGAAAACCTTATATTTCGTTGCCTTCTACAAATGTTCCATCGTTATCGTTTATCAAGGGGCGGTCGTTTTCGGTGGCATTCGATACGCCATCGATGAGGAAATCGTCCTCTGATGTGGGTTTCTTTTGCAGTTGTAGCAGTTTATATACCTTCTTTCGGTCAGATGTTTGATAGTGTATTAAGCACGCATTGGTTTTGGTTATCTTGCTGTGTACGGCGAAAGAACGTAGCCATTGGAACTGGAACTTGCCCGAACCAAGCAGCGGGTTGTTCTTGATTGTCTGGCTTTGCATCTTTTGTGCGAAACCTTTTGTGCAGTATTTGTTCAGCACTTGGCGTATGGCGGCAGGGTTAGGTTGTGGTTGAGCAAGCTCGTTTACGTACATGGCATAGAAGTTATAGAGGTCAAATATATACCCGTTGTATTCTCCTTCGTACGATTCGTTGGTTATTTCAACCTTTCTCGTTTGTCTGTTGGCACAAAAGGCCAGGGTGTATGTACGGTCTAAGGCGAGAATTTCATCGCAATACGATAGGCTTAGGTACACTGTTGTTGGGGTTACGTAAACTTCTTGGGGCGCAGTGAGGGTGAAGCTGCTGTTGATGTCTAGGTCTGCAAGAGATTTAAGGTTTAGCTTGTAGTTTTTAAATATGGGTTTACCTGCTTTATAGATGTTCACCTTCAAAGAAGTATAGGACATGTATATCCCTGGATAATCAATCTTCTTACCCTCATAAAACTCGCGTACATGTATTTCCCAATCGCCAACAGTGGTGTCTATGCGCGTGGGTGGGTTAGCAAACTTCGAGTAGTCGGTTGTGTCTTCTTCCTCTACATACGGCTGTACGCTGTCTGCTTTTGCGCTAACCGAGTCGTTGCCGGTGCTGTTTGCATCGGCTTTTTTATTTCCCGAACAGCCCGTTAACAGGGTAATTGCGATGAGCAAAAGGGTAAAGGTAAGCTTTTTCATTGTTATCTCCATGGGGGTGGTGCAGCAAGGGCAATATATGGTTAGAAGGAATTGAGTTTAGAAAGTGGGTTAGCATACCCCACTTTGCCATCCATGTATCAACACAACAGCATTGGCAGTGCAGCGAAAAGCTATTTGTACAGACACTACAAGCACTTTGTAGCAAGAGTACAAGATACTTTGTAGCGCGAGTACAAGACGCTTGTAGTGCCAGTACAAGGTGCTTGTAGTGCCAGTACAAGATGCTTGTAGTGTGAGTACAAGGTGCTGTGTACTGATGCTTGCGCCCGATAGGGGCAAACAGACCCATAAGGCAATGCCATTCCAAAACTACTGCTTTTGGGTTATAAAGACATCTATCGCCGCCTATTAGGCTTTGATTGTTTTGCAAACGGCACGTGGAAAAAGGTTTCTTTGCAGCATAATCGAGCATTTGAAACCTTTTCCCCTCTTGCGTTTAGTGGGTTCTGGCTGGGCTTGCGAGCAGCAAAATCGCCCCATCTACGTTTAGATGCAAGGTGGTTCGGCCTTTGCCGATGGGTGTAGGCTTGCTTGTTGGGGCACGAAAAGCTTACATTTCGTCGTCTTCTGCATACTCTTCTTCGCCATCCGACATCGAGGGTAGTTCGTCTTCGGTGGCATCCTGCACGCCAGAGATGATGAAATCGTACTCCGTTCTGGGTTTCTTTTGCAGCAGCACACGCTTATATACTTTCTTTCCACCGGGTATTTGGTAGTGTATGATGCACGAATTTGTGCCTGACTCCTTGCTGTGTACGATGAAAGAACGTAGCCATTGGAACTCGAACTTGCCAGAACCGAGCAGCGGATTGTTCTTACTGGTGTGGCTTTGCATCTTTTGTGCGAAACCTTTTGTGCAGTATTTGTTCAGCACTTTCTGTATGGCGGCCTTGTTAGGCTGTGGCTGAGTAAGTTCGTTTACGTACATGGCATAGAAGTCGTAGACGTCAAACACATATCCATCCATGTCGCCTTCGTACGATTCTGCGGCCGTTTGAACCTTCCTTACCTGTCCGTTGACACACAAAGCCAAGGTGTACATCTGGCAATTGTCGGTTTCGGGTTCGCAGTACGATAGGCCTAGGTACACTGTTGTTTCGGTAACGAAGACGTTTCCGAACACATCAAGGACGAAATATTTTATGTAATTGGAGCCTGCAACCGCCTTGGCATCTATCTTGTGGTCTTTAAACACGGGCTTGCCGCCTTTAAATATATTCACCTTTACAGCGTAATCGGCGAAGAGTTGTTTGCCAAGCTTAAACTTCTTGCCGTCGTAAAATTCGCGTATATGTATTTCCCAATCGCCAACAGTGGTGTCAATGCGAATGGGTTGAACGGCAAACTTCGAGTAGTCTGTCTTGTCTTCTTCCTCCACATATAGCGGCACGCTGTCTGTTTTAGCGGTAATCGAGTCGTTTTCTGCGCCGTTTGTGTCGGCTTTTTTATTTCCCGAACAGGCCGTTAACAAAGTAATTGCGATGAGGGAAAGTGTTAGTGCGAGTTTTTTCATTTGTCAATTTCTATGTGGGTTAGTGCTGCAAATGTAGCAAAAAAACACTTATTGCCGCCCATCTATTGCCAGTTATTTTGCGAACAGCGCAGAAAAAGGACTTTTCTACCAAATAATCGAGCATTTCAAACGCTTTATTCGGTTGTTGTTGGCAGCTTGGAAAGGTTTTTCAGGCTTTGCGATAGCTCTTCGCTGATGTGCCAATGGCAGGGCTGATTAAAGCAGTCCGTGTGCGTATGGTTATGCTTTTGTGGGTTAAGTACGCCATACGTCGTCGGTCGTCAACAGGCCATTCTTTGCCATTCTACATCGCGGGCAGGTCTTTTTCGGTGGCATCAGACACGCCACTAACCAAGTATTCGTACTCCGTTTCTGGTTTAAGTTGCAGGTGAATGCGTTTGTAAACCATCTTACCGTCAGCGCGTTTGTAGTTAACGATGCACGTGTTTGTTTTCTCGTCCATCAAGTGCACCTCCAAAGAGCGCAGCCATTGGTAATCGAATTGGTCCGAACCCAAGAGCAAGTTCTTCTTCAACGTCTCGTTTTGCAGTTGTTTGGCAAAGTCTGTTGTGCAGTATTTGTTCAGCACTTTCTGTATGCTGGCAGCGTTAGGTGTAGCTAGGCTTAGTTCGTTTACGTACAAAGTGTAAAGCCAATAAATGTCGGTGACGTACATATCTATATCTCCTTCGGCCGAGGCGATGGACGTTTCGTACTTGCGCACCGTGCCATCGGCATTCAATGCCAACACCCTTTCAAGGCAATTGTCGGTTTCGGGTTCGCAATAGCCAAAGCCAATGTACACCGATGTGGGGGTAATCTCGAACTGTTCGAATAGGCCCAGCTCGAAACCTTTGGTGTAGTTAGGGCCCATAAGCGACTTGGAGTTTACCTTGTAGCCTTTAAACACAGGCTTGCCACCCTTGAATACGTTAAACCTCACGGCATAATCGGCGTGCGTTGTCTTATCATAGGTAAACTTCTTGCCGTCGTAAAACTGGCGTGCGTGTATCTCCCAGTCTCCCCAAATGGTGTCTACGCGTATGGGTTGAATAGCAAACTTGGAGTAGTCGGTCTTGTCTTCCTCCTCAATATACAGTTGTGTGCTATCCGTTTTGGTGGCAGGAAAGATGTTGCCGATACAGTTTGCATCGTCTTTTTTGTTTCGTGCGCATACCGTAGTGAGCACGAAAAACAGCAGGGCAAGTGTATATATGGGTCTTATCATTTGCTTATTTCTGTTTGGGGTTGGTTGTGCAAATGTAATAAAAAAGTGCTTATGGTTGTCTGTTCGCCTCGCTTTATTTTACTTGTGGCGCGAAAAACGGGCGCATTTCCCATAAAATCGGTCGTTGAAAACATTTTTTTCGCGTTTTGTTTGGTGGTGTGGCGAAAACTCCTTACCTTTGCATCGCTTTTGAAAAACAAGAGCATTGGGGCGCTTAGCTCAGCTGGTTTAGAGCATCTGCCTTACAAGCAGAGGGTCGGCGGTTCGAATCCGTCAGCGCCCACACAAAAAAGAAACCTCGTTTCCAACTTTGGGAACGAGGTTTTTTGCGTTAAGAAGGGGTGGTGAAAGTGGGATTGTAACGAAAAAGTTACCTAAATGTTTGTGTCGTTATAACTTTATTGTTACCTTTGCATAAAAAGAAGTCTTTACCGAAATGAAGAAACACGAGTTAGAGAGACGGCTTAAAGAGGCGGGTTGCGTATTGTCTCGGCATGGAAGTAGACACGATAAGTGGATGAATCCCATAACAGGAGCAATAGAGTTTGTGCCTCGGCATGCAGGTGAAGTAGCTAATGGCACAGCCATTAAGATACTGAAAAGATTGGTTGGAGAATAAATCCCAGCTGTAATTAATGGGCTTTCTTGAAATAAAAATCATAAAAACGGAGGCCCTTTCCAATAAACTATAACATCAATGTACAATGCAAAAGGTTATTATTATCGTAGAACAGGCTTCGGATGGTGCTTTTTGGTGTAGAACGGAGACGGACATTGCAGGCGTAGGACTAAACGCATGTGGTAAGGATGTGGCCTCTGCGAAGGCTGATTTGTTGGCGTGCTATGAGGAGGCCAAAGCTGATATGAAGGCGGAAGGCAAGGAAATGCCGGATGTGGAGTTTGAGTATCAGTACGATTTGCAATCGTTTTTCAACTATTTCAACTTCCTCAATGTTACTGAAATAGCTAAACGGGCAGGTATAAACCCCTCTTTAATGCGGCAGTATAGTAGTGGAATTAAAACCGCAGGTGAGAAAACGTACAAGCGTTTGTCGGCCTGCGTAGATAATATTAAATCGGAATTGCAATCCGCCTCGTTCTAATAGGCGGCACATTTCATCATAATTGTTCATTGGGGGTGTGTCAAAAGTAACTTGACATACCCCCTATATGTTGCATAGCGCCCTGCTTTTAGCTGCAAAATGCAACGCTATTGTTTAAAAGAATTTACTTTTCTCCCTTCGTTGTGTCGCCATTTGCATACGTCTTTATCACCATGTCTTTCACCGCAGACGGCACAAGGTGGTCGATAGGCAGGCCTTCGGCGATGCGATGACGGATGTCGGTGCTCGAAATGTCGTAGAAGGGCGTGTTGAGAAGGGTTACATTGGCGGGCAGTTCGTTAGCGTTTATGTCGAAGCCGCGGCGTGGAAATATCGCGATGTCGTGGTTGGCGAGTATGTCCTCGTGGTGATTCCACTTGGGAAACGACACCCAATTGTCGGCTCCGATAAGGAGAACGAACGAGCGTTGCGGCTCGTCGTGGGCCAAAGCTTGCAGCGTTCGCCAGGTGTACGAAGGCGTTGGCAGGTGCAGTTCGTAGTCGGTGGCGCAGAAACGAGGCTCGTTGGCCGTGGCAGCGCGCACTATTTCGAGCCGCGCTTTGTCGGCCATCAAGTCGTTGGCGTTGCGTTTAAAGGGGTTTTGAGGCGACACGACAAACCACACTTCGTCTAATCCCATGTCGTCTAAAAACTGTTGAGCCAAGGCGATGTGCCCGTTATGTATGGGGTTGAACGAGCCGCCATAGAAACCAGTGCGTATCATGGGCGCGAAAGAAAGGCGTTAATCACTTCGAGAGTCTGCCGTTTGGCCGTCTCCAAGTCGTCGTTTATGATGACCTTGTCAAACTGCGGAGCGAACGACAGCTCGTATTCGGCTCGCGCAATGCGGTCGTTTATCACTTCGGGAGCATCGGTTGCGCGCCCTTCCAGTCGTTCGCGCAAGGCCTCGATTGATGGCGGTTGGATGAAAATGCTCAACGCCTTGTCGCCATAAAACCGCTTAATGTTGCATCCGCCCTTAACGTCAACGTCGAAAACAACGTTCTGCCCAGCGTCTAATTGGCGTTGAACCTGCTCTTTCAACGTGCCATAAAAGCGGTCTTTGTACACCTCTTCGTACTCCAAGAACTCGTCTTGGGCAATGCGTTGCCTAAATTCTTCGGGCGAAAGGAAGAAATATTCCACGCCATGTTGTTCTGTTCCGCGCGGTGCTCTGCTGGTACACGATATGGAAAAGGCCAGCCGCAGTTCGGGATGGCTTTGCATGAGCCAATTGATGATGGTGCTTTTGCCCGAACCCGATGGTGCGGAGAATATCACCAAAGCACCTTTGTGCTGTGTAGAAGACTGTCCGTTTGGGTAGATATGCCGGTTATTGTCCATAGTCTTTGAGTTTTTTTGAGTTGATGAGAGGGGAGTTTTTATTTGAGTCTTTGCGTTGATGGGTGGGTAAGTTTCTGATTTTTTTGAGTTTTTTAGTTGGCGAGTTGATGCGTTAGGGCTTATTGCAGAAAGCTGGTTTGTGCGTTCTTCGGCCTTATCTTGTTGCAAAGTTTATCGTTCGTAAGACTAAATACGCAAATACTTAGAAACTTAAAACCTCACAAACTCACAACCTCACCAACTTAAAACTCAAAAACTGATAGCCTACAACACATTCAGCACTTGCTCCTTAATCTGTTCCAGCTCGTCTTTCATCATCACAACGATGTTCTGCATCTCGGCTTGGTTGCTCTTAGAGCCCGTTGTGTTAATCTCGCGACCCATCTCTTGTGCGATGAAACCCAGTTTTTTGCCCTGTTCGCTTTCATCGTTCATGGTCTTGGCAAAGTATTTTAAGTGATTGGTCAGTCGCTGTTTCTCTTCGCTAATGTCCAACTTCTCAATATAATATATCAGTTCTTGCTCCAAGCGGTTCTTGTCATAGTCCACTTCGGGGATGTCTTTCAGCGCGTCTACAATACGTGTTCTAATCTTCTCCACCCTCGCTTTCTCGTACGGTTCGATGTCGGCCATCAGCTTACCGATGTTTTGTAGTTTCTCTTCAAACTTCTTTTGCAGGGCCATACCCTCCTGTTTGCGAAAAGCCACGATGTGTTCAAGGGCCTGCTTTATGGCCTCGGCAGCCGCCTTCCATTCGTCTTCGTCCAGCGTTTCCATTTCGGTGCGCGTGGTAACGTCGGGCATTTTCAGCAGTGTGGCGTACCAATCTTGCGGTTCGGGAATGCCTGTTCTGGCCGAAATCTCCTTAATCTGTTGGTAATAGTTTTCAACCAATGCGGCGTTTATGGGCGTTGCGTCCGCCGCTGCGTCTTTTTCCACCCATATAGAGAAGTCAACCTTGCCCCTAGTGAGTGCTTTTGCCACCATCTGTCGCATCTCAATCTCCTTTTCGCGATACAGTGGAGCAACGCGTGTAGAAAGGTCTAGCGTCTTGCTGTTAAGCGATCTAATCTCTACGTTTATTTTCTTGTCGTTAAAGGTCACGACAGCCTTGCCGTAACCCGTCATGGATTGTATCATAGTTTGCGCGTTAATTTTCTGCAAATGTACACATTTTAAACGGAAAAAGCGTAATTTTGCACTTTAATATAAATATACTGAATAGGATTATGTCGTGCATATTAAATATAGAAACAAGTACCGCGGTGTGTTCGGTGGCCGTTAGTAACGATGGCGAGTGCATCTTTAACGCCGAAGACCACGATGGTCCGAACCACGCCGTAAAGCTAGGTACGTTCGTAGACGAGGCCCTTTCGCTTGCCGACAGTCACGCTTTGCCGCTCGATGCCGTGGCGGTGAGTTGCGGGCCAGGCTCTTACACGGGCCTGCGCATTGGCGTTTCGATGGCCAAAGGCGTGTGCTACGCTCGCAACGCTAAGCTATTGGCCGTGCCAACGCTGCAATTGCTGTGCGTTCCGCTGCTGTTGCGCGAACAAATAACACCCGACGACGCCCTGCTTTGCCCCATGCTCGACGCCCGGCGCATGGAAGTGTACGCCGCCCTCTACGATAGGGCACTGAAAGAAGTAAGGCCTGTGGGAGCCGACATCGTTGAGGCCGACACCTACAAGGCCTTTCTAGACCAACATCACGTGTTCTTCTTCGGCAACGGAGCCGACAAGTGCAAGGCCGAAATCGTTCACCCCAACGCTCACTTCATCGACAACGTGGAGCCTTTGGCCAAGAATATGACTCCATTGGCAGAGAAAGCTATGGCCGAAGAGCGTTTTGAAGATGTGGCATACTTTGTGCCGTTCTACCTAAAAGACTTCGTGGCGAAAGCCGCCAAGCCGCTACTCTAACTGCAAGGACAAACCAAATGCCGAATAACGAATAAAGAATGAACAACCGAACATCCACCACTAAGATAATGAACATAGAAGGATTGGACTATAACACGCAACGCGAACGGCTGATACTTCCCGAGTACGGGCGTGAGATACAAAAGATGGTGAACCACGCAATGACCCTGCCAACCAAGCAAGAAAGGCAAGCTTGCGCCGAGTCTATCATCGCAACGATGAGCATTCTCTTTCCACAAGGCTACGATGCCGTAGACCTAGAACACAAATTGTGGGACCATTTGGCCATCATGAGCGACTTTAAACTCGACATCGACTACCCGTTCGACGTGTCGGAGGCCACGCGTGCCACCACCAAGCCCCAGCATGTGGGCTACACTTCGTCGCGCATTCCTGTGCGCCATTATGGCAAATTGCTCTTCGAAACATTCGAAAGACTGAAAGATATGCCTGCCGGCGCCGAACGCGATGCACTGGTTAGGCTCACCGCCAACCAAATGAAACGTTCGCTGGCGCAGTGGGGACACGGCGCAGCTGATAACGAACGCGTGGCATCAGACCTTGCTGCGTTCACCAATGGCAAGATACAGCTCGACCTAGATACGTTTAAGTTCGAGAAATTGCCTGCAAAAGAACCTGAGAAAAAACGCAAGAAGAAGTAGCCATGCAATCCTTTCTCATCGAGGGCGGACGCCCTTTGCAAGGCACTATCACGCCGCAAGGAGCCAAGAATGAGGCCTTGGAGGTGATTTGCGCGGCCATACTAACTGCCGAAGAGGTGCGTATCAGCAACGTTCCCGACATCTTAGACGTGAACAACCTTATCCTTTTGCTGGCGGACATCGGCGTGAAGGTGACACAGCATGCGCGTAACGACTATTCGTTTAAGGCCGACGAGCTGAACCTCGACTTCCTTTCTAGCGACGAGTTCGTGCGCAAATGTGCGGCTTTGCGTGGCAGCGTGCTGCTCATCGGTCCGCTTTTGGGGCGCTTTGGCCAAGCGATGGTGGCCCAACCTGGTGGCGATAAGATTGGCAGGCGCCGACTAGACACCCACTTTTGGGGCTTTCGCATGCTCGGAGCAAGCTTTGAAAAGCTGCCCAACCGCAACGTTTACCAACTGCGAGCCAACCAATTGCAGGGGCGTTACATGCTGCTTGATGAGGCTTCGGTAACAGGAACGGCCAACATTATCATGGCCGCAGTGCTGGCTAAGGGCACAACCACCATATATAATGCTGCCTGCGAACCCTACATACAGCAGCTTTGCCGACTGCTTAACTGCATGGGGGCACGCATTGGCGGCATAGGCAGCAACCTGCTTACCATCGAAGGGGTTAAAACTTTGCATGGAGCAACCCACCAAGTGTTGCCCGACATGATTGAAGTAGGCTCGTTCATCGGTATGGCCGCTATGGTTGGGCAGGGCATACGCATCAAGAACGTGTCTGTTGAGAACCTCGGACTGATACCCGATACCTTTAAACGATTGGGCATTACGATTAATATTGAGGGCGACGACCTCTTTATCCCGCACCACGAACATTATCAAGTGGAGGCATTTATCGACGGTTCGATAATGACTTTGGCCGATGCACCGTGGCCAGGACTAACTCCCGACCTCCTTTCGGTACTCATTGTGGTGGCTACTCAGGCGCGCGGCAGCGTGCTGTTCCATCAAAAGATGTTCGAAAGTAGGCTGTTCTTCGTAGACAAGATAATCGACATGGGCGCGCAAATCATACTTTGCGACCCGCATCGCGCGGTGGTTATAGGTCACGACCACAAGCAGCAACTGCGCGCAGGCCGCATGACTAGCCCCGACATACGTGCAGGTATCGCCTTGCTTATCGCCGCATTAAGTGCCAATGGCACCAGTCAGATAGACAATATCGCACAGATAGACCGCGGATACGAAGACATCGAGGCGCGACTTAACGCCCTCGGAGCCAACATCAAGCGCGTTTAGCCCAGCAAAAAGCGAAAGCAAGAGTCGCGCAACAGCCCATCCCGACAAACATTAAAAGCCACATATACCCCACACCACATGCCCCAACAATCATCCATACGGCCGCAATGGCAAGCCGACAACTTCTATAAGATAGGCAAGCTAGGCAAGCCCCACGGCGTGAAAGGCGAAATATCTTTCCACTTCGACGACGACATCTTCGACCGAATAGAGGCCGATTTCCTTGCGCTCGAAGTGGAGGGGCTGCTTGTTCCCTTCTTTTTCGAGGAATATCGCTTTAAGGGTAGCGAGACGGCATTGGTGAAATTCGTGAACATAGACACGCAAGAACGGGCAAAGGAACTGACGGGCTGCAACGTGTTTTTTCCGCGGCAGGAGGACGATAACCCCGATGCCGAACTGTCATGGGCGGCCATTGTGGGCTTTACCGTTAAGGATGCGGCCACCAACAAGCGGCTGGGCACCCTCCTTGCCGTAGACGACAGCACGGTGAACACCCTTTTTGAAGTAGATGTTAACGGTTCTGCGCCCCTGCTATTGCCTGCATCTTACGACTTGATTGCAGGCGTTGACGCAAAGAAACGTGAAATAACGATGCACATTCCCGATGGAATATTAGACCTAGACTGAACAAATGAAGAAACAAATATGTATTCTTGGCAGCACGGGTTCGATTGGCACACAAGCCCTCGACGTGATTGCGCAGCATGCCGACAAGTACGAAGTGTACAGCCTAACGACAAACACACGCGTTGAACTGTTGGCTCAGCAAGCACGGAAGTTTAAGCCGGCGGCCGTTGTTGTGGCCGACGAGAGCCGCTACCAGCAGCTGCAAGACCTCTTAACCGACCTTCCCGACATTAAGGTTTACGCAGGTAAGCAGGCACTTTGCGACATCGTAGAGGCCGAACCCATCGACGTGGTGCTTACAGCGATGGTTGGTTTTGCCGGTTTAGAACCCACTATACATGCCATTAAAGCGCATAAGAAGATATGTTTGGCCAATAAAGAGACGCTTGTTGTGGCCGGAGAACTTATCAATGAGTTGGCCATAGCCAACCGCGCACCCATACTTCCCGTAGACAGTGAGCACTCGGCCATATTCCAAAGCATAGTGGGCGAGGGCGATAATGCCATCGAACGGATATTGCTTACGGCAAGTGGAGGCCCATTTCGCCTACTGCCCGAAGAGCAATTGGCCAAAGTTACCAAGGCCGATGCCTTGCGCCATCCCACGTGGGACATGGGTGCGAAGATAACAATCGACTCTGCCACGATGATGAACAAAGGGTTCGAGGTGATTGAGGCCAAGTGGTTGTTCGGCGTTGAGGCCGAAAAGATACAGGTGCTTGTGCATCCGCAGAGCATTGTTCATAGCGCGGTGCAGTTCGAAGACGGCTCGGTAAAGGCGCAACTAGGCATGCCCGACATGCGTTTGCCCATACAATACGCCTTCTCTTACCCCGATAGGCTGCCGCTTAATGGGCCAAGGCTCGACTTTTTTGCACAGCCGTTGGAGTTTTTCGAACCCGACATGCGTAAGTTCCGCTGCTTGCAATTGGCCTTCGATGCCATTAACCGCGGTGGAAACATGCCTTGCATACTCAATGCAGCCAACGAAGTGGTGAACGAGGCATTCAGGGCCGACAGCATTGGCTTTTTAGACATGCCGCGAATTATCGAAGAAACGATGCAAAAAGTGCCTTTCGATGCGGCTCCTTCGTTAGATACATACCTGCAAACGGATGCCGAATCGCGCCGAAAGGCCAGCGAACTGGTTGCCCAACTGCGTTGAAACCCATACCGCCAAGTGGCTTTTGCCGCAGCGGATAATACCAACGAATGTGCCATAAAGAGCCTTGATGCTTACCCATTGGCATCCTAATTAATACAGAAAACAATAAAACAAACATGGAAATATTTCTCATTAGGCTGTTGCAGTTCATGCTGGCCATATCTATTTTGGTGCTACTCCACGAGGGGGGGCATTTCTTCTTCGCCCGTTTGTTTGGCGTAAGGGTAGAAAAGTTCTACCTATTCTTCGACCCTTGGTTTCATCTTTTCGAGTTTAAGTCTAAGAAAAGCGGCACGGCCTACGGCATGGGCTGGCTGCCTTTGGGCGGATATTGCAAGATTTCGGGAATGGTTGACGAGTCGTTCGACACAGAACAGATGGCCAAACCCGCCCAACCGTGGGAGTTTAGGGTTAAGCCGGCATGGCAAAGGCTGCTCATTATGTTGGGCGGCGTTATCGTTAACTTCCTCTTGGCCTTGTTTATCTATTCGATGGTGCTGTTCCATTGGGGCGACAGTTACGTGCAAGTGAAGGATATGACGGCAGGAATGAAGTTTAATTCGGAGGCAAAAGCCCTTGGATTTAAAGATGGCGACGTACTTCTTGGCACCGAGAAAGGCGAGTTTAAGACTTTCGATGCCGACTTCTTCCGCGATTTGGCCACTGCCACTCGTGTGGATTTGGTGCGCCAAGGCAAGCACATGAGCCTGCCCATGCCTGGCAATCTCGACTTGCTGAACATGCTTAAATCGTCGCCCCGCTTTGTAATGATCATGATGCCCAACACCATCGACAGCGTAATGCCCAACAGCATAGCTGCCAAAGCGGGTCTGAAAGCAGGCGATAAGATTGTGGCTTTTGCAGGAAAACCTATTGATTCGCAAAACGATTTTAATTTCGAGAAAGAGCGTTTGGGCGACATTTTGGCCGCTGCAACCACTCCTGCCGACAGTGCCAAGGCACTAAACACCACCATATCCTTTGTTCATCAGGGCGACACAACGGCCACTACGGCAGCGGTTAAGCTTAATGCCGACTTGCTTTTTGGTATGGTTTTCACCAACGGACTGGCCAAATATAAGGAAACACACGTGGAATATGGTTTCTTTGAAAGCTTTCCTGCTGGCGCAGCCTATGGCGTAAAGGTGCTCAAAGGCTATGTAGGCGACATGAAATACTTGTTCTCGGCCGATGGTGCTAAGTCGTTGGGCGGTTTCGGAGCGATAGGAAGTCTCTTCCCTCCAATGTGGGATTGGCACATGTTTTGGCTTATGACGGCTTTTCTTAGCATCATTCTCGCCTTTATGAACATTCTTCCCATACCCGCTCTCGATGGTGGTCACGTGCTTTTCTTGCTCTACGAGATGATTACAAGGCGCAAACCCAGCGAAAAGTTCATGGTGCGCGCCGAGTATGCAGGCATTTCCATTCTTATTATATTGATGGTTATGGCTAACCTTAACGATGTGCTCCGCGCATTGGGGTATATGTAAGGGAGAAAAGGCTTTTAAAGGTGAAAAGGTGAAAAGGTGAAAGAGTGAAAAAATGGCTAACGCCTTTTAAAGGTGAAAGGGTGAAAGAGTGAAAAGGTGAAAAAATGGCTAACGCCGTCAAAGCAATTGGCTTAACTCCTTAACTCCATAACTCCTTAACTCCATAACTCCTTTAACTCCTAATGGTGAAAAGATGGCTGCGCCTTTTAATGGTGCCTAGTGGTTTCTAGATTTCTAGTTTGTTCTAGCTTTTGGGCAAGTCAGACCAGTCCGACCAGTCCGACTGGTCAGACAAATCAGACTTCTCCGATTAGGCTGACACCATCTATAATCACAAGCTGCAATGCAATTGGCTTAACTCCTTAACTCCATAACTCCTTAACTCCTCAACTTAACTCCTTAAAAATGTCATATCTTCCGAACGAATAACCGCTTAATGGCTGCCGTTTTTCCAGCCGATTGTCCACTCCGCCGCAATTAATCGATTCTTGCGCGAGTTGTTTTTGATGCAAAATGGGGTTGCATATACATGTATGCAGCCCCATTTTGTATTACATCAATATGCAATCTCTATGGCGCGACTTGCGATTTGCAGCAAAACGCAATGCAAAATGCCGCTAAATGCAGTGCGTTTTGCTGCTAAACGCGAGGTAATATGGTGCTAAATGCAGTGCAAAATGCACCAAAATGCAGGGTATAATGCACCAAAACGCAGGGTTATATGGGGTAAATGGTGTGCGCAAGTGCATATTAATGCACTGGAATTAGAGCGTTTTATCATGACTTTTGAATGAAAACAGACGTGTTTTGGGGCTAAAAAGTGCTTTGAAAAGTGTTTTTTTGCTGCTTTTAGCATGGATTTTGGGTGATGAAAGTGACGATCGGCGTGCAATCTAGAAAGGTAAAATGGTGTAAAACGCCCTAGATTGTCTTAAAATGGACGACGACGGAGGTGCCTTAGTCCGCAAAATTTGGCCTAAAGTCTTGCTTTTTGGCTGTTTTGCTTTCTAGAATGGTAGGCAGGAAATGTGCGTTTTGTAAAAAGTTTTTATTTGTTTTTGATGGCGTTACTTGTTTTGGTATGATGTTCTTTTGTTGCAAGTAGATAGCCTTTCGTGTACCATTCCAAACGCATTAGTTTTGTTGTTAGGGGCATCGGGGTTTAAGTTCGCCCCTTTTGCACGCCATTTTAAGGCCGTTTGTTATATTATAAGTTGGCAAGCTTACGAAAATTCAAGTCCGTTTGGGGGTAATCCACGGACAAGTTCGTAAACTTGCCAACTTCAAAGGCCGCTTACAAGGCCACTTCTTCGTTTTGTTCAGCTGTTTCTGATGGTTGTTCGGTTGCCAAATCGCGCTCCACCATGCCGTCGCGCAGATGAATGGTGCGGTCGGTAAGCTTGGCAAGCTCTTCATCGTGCGTGACAATGACGAAGGTTTGGCCGAACTTGTCGCGCAGATCGAAGAACAATTGGTGTAGTTCGGCCTTGTTCTTCGAGTCCAGACTGCCCGAAGGCTCGTCGGCCAACACCACAGCAGGCTCGTTAATCAGTGCGCGCGCCACGGCCACCCTTTGCTTTTCGCCCCCCGATAGCTCGGCAGGCTTGTGGTTAGCACGGTCGGCAAGGCCAAGAAAAGAGAGCAGTTCGTTAGCCCTTTGCATGGCCTCGCTCTTCTTCTTACCTGCGATGTAGGCTGGTATCATTACGTTTTCGAGAGCCGTAAACTCAGGCAGCAGCTGGTGAAACTGGAAGATAAAGCCCAAGTGTTGGTTGCGGAAATCGCTCAACTTCTTACTCGATAATGTGCCAACGTCCACACCATCCACCACCACTTCGCCGCCGTCGGGTCGGTCTAGCGTACCGATAATTTGTAACAGCGTGGTTTTTCCGGCACCGCTAGGTCCAACGATGCTCACCACTTCGCCCTTGTTGATTTGCAAGTCGATGCCTTTAAGCACTTGCAACGAGCCGAAACTCTTGGTTATAGATTTTATTGTTATCATAAAGGCATATACATTGGAAAATACTTAGGGTACAGAATGCCCCTTTAGATGTGGGCTTGCACAATATTACAACGCAATTCTCACGAATACAGGTTTATCCTCTTGACCCTTTCGATCTTTTTTAATTCTGAGCGAGAGGCCTTTGGACGTTTATTACAATAGTTCATTCCAAGCCTATCGATAATTTTGTCTATTCTTAATTAAGAAGATTTTTTTCTCAATGATATGGGTTTACCAATATTCTCACTTCTTACTCCCAAGCTTTCCAGTAGCACTTACCACCTCTCGAGTCACTGGTGGCAAAGCCAACTGCTCCTCCTATGCCATTGCCAGACGCAGCAAGCCTTAGCCACATCTCCGTATTGTGGAATAGACTTCCTGTTTTACTGTTAGTGTAAGTGACACCAAATGTGCGTGTAGAACAAAAATAAACAGGCACTAATGCTGTATTTGTTATGCAAATAAAGCGTACACGTCTCTTCATTAGTGCTGGGCGAAAATAGTCTCTCCCAATATACGAGTTGTAAGTATAAATACGCCCTTCTTGTCTTCCATAATTCGGTTGAAAATATAAACTCGAAACAGCTCTTGTTGATTCAGATAGGGATGAAGTGTCTTTCTTCTCTTTGTATTCTTTAGCCTCCTTTTTTATATCTGGCAAATCTAATTTCTCTCCTACCTTGAGAGCGTCCTTAATAGCTTTATTAGAAAGCTCTAAGTCCTTTTTCACCCTTTCATATGACTCTCCGTCAACCCCAATACTTTTTGCATACTCTTTCGATATGTTAAGATGATAAGAACTGTCTTTTAATACGACATAATCTGCTAGGATAACGGCAGCGGCCCTTTGCCGTTTTTCGCTCTTGGAAAGGGAATTTAACTCTGATACAGGAAGAGCAAGAGCCTTGGCCTCTTCTTCCATAGAACTATATACCTTTTCTTTTAAATTCCCATCAATGGGTGTTTGCTCTGGCTGGTCAGAGCATGCCACACAAAAGAAAAATAATGGCAAAATTGTTAGATTAAATCTTCTCATAAGCTTGATGTTTTTAGGCTGCTAAAATAATAAAAAAGTATAGGATGGCGAAATTTATTAACAATAATTTAGATAAAGGGCGTGATTAAACTCTTTATCTCAGAAAGCATCTCTCCAATATTCGCAATAGGTTCTTTCTTTAGAAATCGAGATCTATCATTTTTAGAAAGCTTATGTCTCTTACTCTTTTTACTTCTTCAACTTCTTCACCCACTTTCCAACGTCCTCGTAGGCACTAGTTCCCTCGGTATGTTGTGGCTCGGCAAAGGTAAGTTCTTCGATGCCGTCGCCATATTGGTCGGGGAACACAATCATCAGATTGGTTCCAGAGAAATGTCTGGTTATCTCATCCGGCAGTCTGTCGAGCGCCGTTTTATAGCTAACGGTTCCCTTTCGTGCCGTAACCACCACGAAAAGGTGGTCGGGGGCGATGGTGGCAGCCAGCGAAGGCAGTTCGTTCCAGTGGTTCATCAGCGCATATTCGGCACGCATAGAGGCATGGCGGTTGCGAACAAACTCGTTGATAAGTGCCAACGTGTCTTGACGACCGTGGAAAACGATGCGGCATTCGAGGTTCAACACCACGCGCGCCAGACGTTCGAGCCAGCGATAGAAACCCGGTTCGTACTGCGCACGCGACGGAACGGCCACTTGTATGCGGCGAATGGTGCTTAGTGGCTGGTTCAAACGCGCCATGATAATCTGCCGATTCAGTCCGTTGAACAAGCTTTGGTGGAACTGCCCCCAAAACTTTGGCGACACTTCCTTATGCGTATGCAAGCCGATGATAATCTCCGAGGCATGAAACTCGTTAAAGGCGTGCTTAATGCCGTTGGCAATGTTGGCCGCTATGCGCACCTGCGTTTGCGTTCGCACGTCGGTGGCGGCGGCGTATTTCGACACTTGGTCTAACAGTTGTCGCCCCTTTTCTTGGTTGGCGCGCATGTTCTCGTCGTCGTAAACAAGGTTTAATGCGATGATACCGCGGTTTAGTTTGGGGTTGCGCATCATGATGGCCAAGCCCATAAGTCGGTTGGCGTACTCTGGATATTTCACGGGTACGAGCATACTTTCGTCGTCTTGCTCGCTTATTTCGCTTGCAGGTATGTTCTTTTCGCTAAGAATAAAGGTCTTGGCAGCGCGTTCGGTCATCACCGAAGAGATGATGCAGGTTATCAAAATCATGATAACCACGGCGTTAAGAATGTCGTCGGTGATGAGGTAACGGCCAGGTTCAACCTGTAAGTGCATGCCAACCATCACGATGGCGATAGCTCCGGCGGCGTGGGCAGAGGTTAAACCGAACATCATTTGCCCAGAAGGTGCGGGCATTTTGAAACGCCAACTGGTGATGTAGGCCGCTATAGCCTTGCCCAATGTGCCAACAAGGGTGATGGCCAGCACCACCCAAACGATGCCTTGCCCTTGAAACAGTAGGCGAAGATTGATGAGCATGCCCACACCGATAAGGAAATAGGGAATGAAGATGGCGTTGCCGATGAACTCGATGCGGTTCATCAGTGGCGAAAGTCGCGGCACATAGCGGTTAAGAATAAGGCCGGCAAGAAACGCTCCGAATATTCCTTCGAGCCCAATGGCAGAAGAAACGGCCGCACTAAGGAAGAGAATGGCCATCACAAAGATGAATTGCATTACGGCATCGCTGTATCTGCGCAGGAACCAACGCGTTAGTCGGGGAATGAAAAAGGCCATTGCCACGCAAAATCCCACCACTTTTACCACGAACCAAAGCCAAAACAGCCCGCCTCCGCCTTCGTTGTGGGCGGCCACTATCATGGCCAGCACCACCAAAGAGAGGAACAAGGCAATCATGGTAGAGCCTACACTGAGCGATACGGCCGAGTTTCGTTGAAGTCCGTAGCGGCCAATGATGGGGTAGGCGATAAGTGTGTTCGACGCCATGAGCGTGGCCAAGAGCAGCGAGGCAGGCATGCTGTAATGTAAAAACGTTGTTCCCAAGAGGTAAATGAGCACGAAGGGAACGATGAACGTGGCCAAGCCGAACACCATAAAGCGGTATTTGTTGCGTTTAAGGCTGCTGCTGTCCATTTCGAGAGCGGCCAAGAACATGATGTAATAAAGGCCCACGCGCCCGAAAAGCTCAAAAGAGTCGTCGCGTTTCAAGATGTTGAACCCATATTCGCCCACGGCAACGCCTGCCAACACCATGCCGATGATGTGGGGAATGCGCAATTTGCCCATCACGATGGGGGCAAAAAGGATGATGAGCATCACGATGAAGAATATCAACGTGGGGTCGGTTATGGGGAAGGCAGAAAACATTTTTCTTTCGCTTATGGGGTTTTGGGGGTTGATGCTGCGGGGCGTTTGTAGCAAGAAAAGCTAGTTGTGCTAGGGTTTCTTGGGTACATCCAGACGGCTTGCGCCATGCTTTGGCAGCGGCGTTGCTTGCCTTTATCACTGCAAAGTTGCAAAAAATATATCAAAAAGATGCGTATAAACGTGGAAAGTTGTACATTTGCAATGCAATATATCATTATTTTAAAAGAGAAGGAAATGAAAGTAGCAATTGTAGGCGCAAGTGGCGCGGTGGGTCAAGAGTTCTTGCGGATATTGTCAGAGCGTGCCTTTCCCATCGACGAACTATTGCTTTTCGGGTCGGAACGCAGCGCAGGTCAAACCTATATGTTTAATGGCAAGGAGCATGTTGTTAGGCTTTTGCAGCACAACGACGACTTCCGCGGCGTGGATATCGCTTTCGTGTCGGCTGGCGGAGGTACATCTAAGGAGTTTGCCGAGACCATTACGAAACACGGAACGGTGATGATAGACAATTCAAGTGCCTTCCGTATGAACCCCGAAGTGCCACTAGTGGTACCCGAATGCAATGCCGAAGACGCATTGAACCACCCACGCGGCATTGTGGCCAACCCCAATTGCACCACGATTATGATGGTGGTGGTGTTGCAACCGCTTGAAAAGCTGTCGCACATCAAGCGCATTCGCGTGTCTAGTTACCAAAGCGCAAGTGGCGCAGGTGCTGCTGCTATGGCCGAATTGCAAACACAATACAGCCAATTGGTTAACGGCGAAGAGCCCACGGTGAGTAAGTTTCCGCACCAACTGGCCTATAATGTGATTCCGCAGGTAGACGTTTTCACCGATAACGGCTACACAAAGGAAGAGATGAAGATGTATCACGAAACGCAAAAGATTATGCACACTGATGCCAAGTGCTCGGCAACGTGTGTAAGGGTAAGCTCCCTTAGGTCGCATTCGGAAAGTGTTTGGATTGAAACCGAACGTCCGTTGTCGGTAGAAGAGGCACGTAAAGCCATCGCCGCCGCACCTGGTTGCACGCTGAAAGACGACCCATCGCAAGGCGTTTACCCCATGCCGTTGGAGACGGGAGGTAAAGACGACATCTTTGTTGGCCGCATCAGAAAAGACTTGGCCGATGAAAACGGACTGACGTTGTGGCTAAGCGGCGACCAAATTCGCAAGGGCGCAGCACTCAATGCCGTGCAGATTGCCGAATATCTGATGAAGAATGATAAGACGCTGACGAAGGGATAATACGCCTTTGTTTGGCAGAAAGTTATAGCAAAATACATTTGTTGCATGGCTAAATGGCAGTGTGGCAAACTTATTGGGGCGCGTTTGTGCGCCCCGTTTTTTGTTTGTGCACATGCAATTAGTCAATATGCAGATGGTGTACTTAGTTCATGTCTTATGGAAAGGTGAGCCACTGGTATTTATGCTTTAAGTAGTTGGTGTTATATTTGTATCTCTTTTTGTCGTATAGAAGGACAATAGGGTTGAAGGTTGTGCTGCTAAATATGGTTAAAATCGTGATAATTTGGTTTTGATTCTGTTCGTTGCGTTTGAATTTTTAATATATTTGCATTCGATACATGGCTTATTTTAACCTTTAACTAAACAATTGTTGCTTATGCAAAAGAGTACAATCTTTGTTATGGCGGCCATGACATTTAGTGTTGCCGCTTGTTATTTAGAATTTGAAAGAAAATAAGTTTCGGTTTCTCAGAGTGATGAATGAATTGCTCAAGAGGAAAGTTTGTTAACGTACATAATGAATGTTCGGCAAGCATTTGCAGTTCTTTAAGTTCTTCTAAAACGGGAACTTCTTCTGTTAGTTCTGTAACAAGTCTGGAAGTTGTTGATGCTGTGAATCAAGATGTTGCGAGGAATCTGTTTGAGGGCGCGAGCCAACATGAATGAAACTCGTGTGAAGGAAGAAACCCGCTAAGCGAAAATTGAGGATATTGGGACTTGAATGTCGTTGTACGAGCTAACTAAGTTCGGCATTTGTTTGCTTAAAATTAAGGAGTAACAGGTATGAATAAACATATTAAAAACGGAATAATATCCATGATAGCATGGATATTATTCCTTGCAATTCTTTTTGGGTCTTATCTATATCTAACAAATTCGCCATTTAGTTATTTCGTAGATGAGGAAACAGGCGGGTTTATTTCGAGTGCCTTTTTCCTAGGATGGGCACTTGTTTGGTTCGGTATAGGTAGACATTACAGTATTGATTACGAGGCCAAGAAACACATCTTTATAGAAAATCATGAAGGCATAGACAGGTCTATCGTAGATAAGGCCTTCAGAAAGGCCTACTTTTCTAGTGGGGCAAAGGTGCTGGCAATCGTGTGTTTTATCTCTGTTCCTTGCTATGTTGCTGCCAATGTGAAGGGTGAACCAACCTTAAAGGATTGTATATTGATAGGAATGCTGATGCTGGCCTCTATCATTCTATACGCCTATTACAAAAGAAATAGAGCCGCTGGGGTTACATTATGACTCTTAAAACGAACATTTAACGTGTTTCTCTGCTGTCTCGAAAGGCATCAAAGAAATCTAAAAGTAACATCATTGAAGGGATTTTCTCTGTACACAACATTAAAGACAAAATATGAAATAGTACGATGAGAGAAAAACCTTCAATGGTGTTTCTGTTAATAGTCTTAATACACCTTGAACAAATCTCAGCCACTTATCTCCCCATAAACTCACAAACTCACCTCCTAACAAACTCGCAACCAATGTTTGTAGGTATGGCTTATTTTGCGTATTTTTGCAAGACAAAGGCAAGAAACGGTGGTGGCAGTGTGCCATTGGGCATGCTAGCCACGCCCGTAGGGGCTGCAAGCGCGAGCCCGAAACTTGCCCTTTGCCCACTTAAAAACCATTATTAATAGAGCGACATGCCCATAAATCATTCCCTCAAACCATCTTTTGCGCTGCGTACCCTTGGACGTTACGGCCTTTGTGCGGTGCTTTTGCTTTTTTCCTTCCTGCTGTCTGGCACGGTTAAGGCCGAGAAACAGCCAGTAGATTACGTTAACGCCTTTATCGGAACAACCAATTTCGGCACCACAAACCCAGGTGCTGTGTGTCCAAACGGATTGATGTCGGTAGTGCCTTTCAATGTGATGGGCTCCGCCAACAACAAGTTTGATAAGGATGCGCGTTGGTGGTCTACACCCTACGAGTACCACAACATCTACTTCACAGGCTATTCTCACGTAAACCTTAGCGGCGTTGGCTGTCCCGATTTGGGTTCGCTACTGCTCATGCCCACAACAGGTAAGCTCGAAGTAGACTACAAAGCGTATGGCAGTCCTATGATGATGCAAAAGGCATCGCCAGGTTATTACACCAATTTCCTACCTCGTTACGATGTGCGCACCGAGGTAACGGCCACCCCGCGCACCTCGATGGCGCGCTTTTGGTTTCCCAAAGGCAAGAGCAACATCTTGCTTAACCTGGGCGAAGGACTGACAAACGAGTCGGGAGCGATGGTTCGCCGTGTGAGCGAAACCGAATACGAGGGCGTGAAACTGCTGGGAACGTTCTGTTACAACCCACAAGCCGTGTTCCCCATTTATTTTGTTATGCGTGTAGACACCAAGCCAACGGCAGCAGGATATTGGAAAAAACAACGTCCCATGACGGGCGTAGAGGCCGAATGGGATAAGGATAACGGCAAGTATAAGCTATACACCAACTACACAAAAGAAATAGCTGGCGACGATGTTGGTGTGTACCTCAACTTCGATAGTCATGGCAACGAACCTGTTGTTGTGCGTATGGGCGTATCGTTTGTTAGCATGGCCAATGCCCGCGAGAACCTCGATGCCGAACAAACGGGCAAAGATTTCGACACGATAAAGGAAGAAGCGCGCAACGCTTGGAACAAAGACCTCTCGCGTATTGAGGTGGAAGGCGGAACAGAAGACCAGCGAACGGTGTTCTACACGGCCTTATACCACGCCTTGTTGCACCCCAACGTCTTGCAAGACGTTAATGGACAGTACCCAACACTTGAAACGGGCGAGGTGAAAACCATGCGCGAAGGCAACCGTTACACCGTGTTTTCGCTGTGGGACACCTATCGCAACGTGCACCAACTGCTTACTTTGGTTTATCCCAACCGCCAACGCGACATGGTTCGCAACATGATAGACATGTATCGCGAGCATGGCTGGCTGCCCAAATGGGAGCTATACGGCCGCGAAACCTATACGATGGAGGGCGACCCTGCCATTCCCGTTATCGTTGACACGTGGCTTAAAGGTCTGCGCGGCTATGATATCAACACGGCATACGAGGCTATGCGCAAGGGTGCAACCACTCCTGGCCCCCAAAACCTACTTCGTCCCGACAACGACGACTACCTTTCGCTGGGCTATGTGCCGCTGCGCGAACAGTACGACAATTCTGTTTCGCACGCGTTAGAGTACTATATCGCCGACAACTCCCTCTCGCGGTTGGCCAATGCCTTGGGAAAGAAAGCCGATGCGCGACTGTTCTACAACCGTTCGCTGGGTTATCGCCACTATTATAGCAAAGAGTACGGCACATTCAGGCCCATTTTGCCCAACGGCAAGTTCTATTCGCCCTTCAATCCCAAGCAAGGCGAGAACTTCGAGCCTAGTCCGGGCTTTCACGAAGGCAACGCTTGGAACTACACTTTCTATGTTCCGCACGACGTAATGGGGCTTGCCAAACTGATGGGTGGACAAAAAAACTTTGTGGAAAAGCTGCAAATGGTGTTCGATAAGGAACTATACGACCCTGCCAACGAACCCGACATTGCTTATCCGCACTTGTTTTCGTACTTCAAAGGCGACGAGTGGCGCACGCAAAAAGAACTGCATCGACTGATGGCCAAGTACTTTAAGAACGCGCCCGACGGCATACCGGGCAACGACGACACAGGAACGATGTCGGCATGGCTCGTGTTTAACATGATGGGCTTTTACCCCGACTGCCCCGGCGAGCCTGCCTACACGCTCTCATCGCCCGTGTTCAACCGCGTAACCATTCACTTAGACAAGGAACAATGGGGACGCAACGCGTTAGTTATCGAGGCAAAACGTCAACTACCCACCGATATATTCATCAACGGCATCACTCTTGGCAGCAAGCCATTTAAAGGCTATCGCGTGTCGCACGAAGAGCTTTTGAAGGGTGGCAACCTAACGTTCGAACTGAAAAGCGAACCTTCTCGATAGGTCGAATGTTTATTTTAAGATAAAAAAGCCAGCCTTGTGTACTGGTTAACTCCATCCATTTGCCCCACGTTCCGCAAGGTTAACGTGGGGCAAATGGCATTGTACACACAGCATAACACCATCAACAAGGCACGTTGATTTATGGCATGTCCACTTAATCTTTACCACATACTCCTTATTAGTATACGCACGCGCGAGGCAGAACGCTGCTTTTGCCGTATTGCTATCAAAGCTAAGCGGGTTCTAAAAACACTTCAATAGCATTTTTAGAACCCGCTTACTCTGGGAAACGAATATGCCAACTAACCTTGTTTTTCTCCGTCTTCCTTTGTTTCCACTTTCTCTTGCGGCAAGCAAAGGTTAAGGGTTATGCCCACGATAGCCGATAAGCCGATGCCGCTAATGGCGAAGTTGCCGTAAGAAAGCACGGCACCGCCGATGCCCATAGTTAGTGTTACGGCAATGATAATGATGTTGCGCGTTTGGTTTAGGTCTACTTTGTTGCGCATCAGGTTGAGCAAACCCACGCTGGCAATGGTGCCGAAGAGCAACAACATGATGCCACCCAGCACGGCTTGGGGAATACTTCGCAACAACGCACTAAGCTTACCGATAACCGAAAACACGATGGCCGTGGCTGCGGAGATACGTATTACGGCAGGCGACGTTACTTTGGTGATGCTCATTGCACCCGTAACTTCCGAGTAAGTGGTGACGGGAGGGCCTGCCAATAAAGCACTAGCAAGACATGCAGCACCGTCGCCCAAAAGCGTGCGATGCAATCCTGGGTCTTTGGTAAAGTCTTTATCGGCCACAGCACCCACCACATACACGTCGCCAATGTGCTCTATCACAGGTGCAATGGCCACGGGAATCATGAAGAGTAAGGGTTCCCAGCTAAATTGCGGCAACGAAAAATGAGCCAAACTAGCAGGTAGGGCAAACCATTGGGCATCTATCACTGGCTGAAAATCTACCTCATCCATGAAGAAAGCCAACACATAGCCCACCACAATGCCGCTAACCACTGGCACAAGTTTAAGCAATCCGCGCCCAAGGGTTAGCACCAAGATGGCCGTTACCAGCGATGCAAGCGCCAAAATCCAATTGGTTTTGGCCATATCTACCGCTGCCGACGACAGCGAAAGGCCGATAAGGATGATTACAGGACCGATAACTACGGGCGGAAAAAGCTTACGGAGCAGGCGTTTGCCTTGCCAACGCACCAAGGCGCTCATCACAAAGTAGACTAACGACACGCCAACAAGCCCCGCCAAGGTGCCAGGCATGCCCCATTGTTTGCTGGCTGCGATGATGGGCGCGATGAAAGCAAAGCTCGAACCAAGAAAAATGGGAACCTTACCTTTCGTTAAGAAATGAAAGATAAATGTTCCCAACCCTGCTGTGAGGAGCGCAGTTGAGGGGTCGAGCCCCACAAGTAACGGCACTAATACCGTTGCACCGAACGCCACAAAGAGAAATTGAACGCCAACGATGATGCGTTTGCTTGCTGTGAGTTGTATTTGTTCCATTATATATTGATGTTGTTCGCATAAGAGAAAAAGGGTGAAGTGGGCTGCACACTGCTGCGGCATGGCCGCCAAAAACTGGCCTGTAACAGCTCATTAGGCGGGCTTAGACAACACCGCGAGGCCACTTTCTTCACCTCTATTGCACGTTATCCATGCAAAGTTAATACATTTCCAGCATTTTTGCGTACATTTGCACAAACGGCAAACTTAATTTTTTGAATAAGCGAATGGCAAGAATAAAACTAGGAGATTATAACCAACTGGAAGTTGTAAAGGAAGTAGACTTTGGTATGTACTTAGATGCAGGCGACGAAGGCGAGGTGCTTTTGCCCAAGCGTTATGTGCCAAAGGACTGTAAACTGGGCGATAAGCTCGATGTTTTTCTTTACCTAGACCAAGACGAACGCCTTGTGGCTACCACCGAAACGCCATTGGCCAAGGTGGGCGAGTTTGCTTGCTTAGACGTTTCGTGGGTTAACCAGCACGGCGCGTTCTTGAATTGGGGGCTGATGAAAGACCTCTTCTGTCCGTTTAGGGAGCAAAAGCAGCACATGGAAATAGGCGAAAGCTACGTGGTGGCCGTGTTTATAGACGAAGAAAGCTATCGCATAGCAGCCTCGGCTAAGGTTGAACACTTCTTCGCCACCGACTTTCCACCATACCGTTCGGGCGATGAAGTCGACCTCTTGGTATGGCAAACCACCGAACTTGGGTTCAAAGTGATTGTCGATAACGCCTATCCAGGACTGGTATATCGTTCGCAAGTGTTCCGCCCATTGCATGTTGGCGACCGTCTTCGCGGCTATATCATGGGCGTAAGATCCGATGGAAAGATAGACGTGAGCTTGCAACCACAAGGCCGCAAGCAGACAATGGACTTTGCCGAAACACTTTTGCAATACCTAAAAGACAACGGCGGATTTTGCGATTTGGGCGACAAAAGCCCTGCCGAGGACATTAAACGCCGTTTCGAGGTGAGCAAAAAGGTGTATAAAAAGGCTGTGGGCGACTTGTACAAACGCCGTTTGATAACGATAGAAGAAGGCGGCGTGCGGCTTGTTCAAGGCTAGGCTGCACGCCCCCTTCTTGCCCTGCACTTTTGATTTAAGCCCTTTTCTTGCTGCTATGGCTGGGCCTTCGCAGGATGATGTAGCCAACAATTCCGCCAAGAATTGATGCCGCGAAGATGCCAATCTTAGATTGTATGGCATGTTCGGGCGAGGTGAAGGCGAGCATGGTGACAAACATCGACATGGTGAAACCTATGCCCGCAAGAAATCCTAGGCCTAGAATGCGCTGCCAAGTCATTCCGCGCGACCGCTTGCCAAGCCCCAATCGCTCGGTAATCCATACGGCGAAGACAATGCCAGCAGGCTTGCCTACCAGCAAACCGGCCAAAACACCAATGGCCACACCATTAGAAAGCACCGCGCCGAAATCTAAATCGACAAACGAAACGCCTGCATTGGCAAGGGCGAAGATGGGCATCACCACGAACGAAACAAAGGGATGCAAGCCATGTTCGAGTCTTTGCAGGGGCGGAATGGCCCTAGACGAGTCGGCTTGCACGCGCGCCAGTATCTCCACTTGTTCGGGTTCGAGGGTTCGCACGTCGTTGGGTGCGGCGTTTTCAAATTGGCGTGTCAGCTTTTTAATGCGTGCAATGAAGGCCGTCTCGGGTATTCGTGCATCGGCAGGAATAACCATTGCGGCCAAAACAGCCGAGATGGTGGCGTGAATGCCCGATGTTAGGAAGGCCACCCACACGCCGCCAATGCCCAACACACCATAAAACCACACGCTTTTTATGCCCAAACGATTGCCTGCAAGCATCACGGCCAGCACCACAAAGCCAATGACTAAGCTGGCCAATGAAATTTCGGTGGTATAAAATAGGGCGATGATGACCACCGAACCAAGGTCGTCGACGATGGCCAGCGTGGTAAGAAACACCTTGGCCGACATGGGAACGCGATTGCCCAAGAGTTGAAGTACGGCCAAAGCAAAGGCAATGTCGGTGGCCATTGGTATTCCCCAGCCGTGTGCAGTGGGGGTGCCGGCATTGAATAAAAGGTAAATGGCGGCGGGGAAAAGCATGCCGCAAAGGGCTGCAACCACGGGGATTGTTACCTTGCGCAGGTCGCGAAGTTCGCCCCCGATGAACTCGCGTTTAAGTTCCAAGCCCACAACGAAGAAGAACATCGACATCAGTCCGTCGTTAATCCAATGCTCTAAACTGAAATCGAGATAGTTTTGCCCGTTTACCGAGAACCCGAAATGGTGTTCAAGAAAGTGGGTATAGGTATCGCGCAGGGGCGAATTGGCCAACACCAAGGCCAACAACACGAAGATGCCAAGCACAATTCCGCTTGAACGCTCGCGGTGAAGAAACTGCAAAGTGGGTATGACAAGTCTGTTTTCTAACTCTTTTTGATAATGTTGCCTCATTTGTTTTTTTATTGAAAAATCTAATGAACTAATGGTGCGTTTCATTGTTGCGCGTTGGCAATGTGGTGCCTTGGGCAACTAATTTGAAAAGAAAAATATGTTTTTCTTATTGCCGAACGCAGCTTAACTTATGCAAAAGTACGAAAAATAATGCGTTTGGCGAAGTGGCCAAAGCATGTTTTTTGAACGTTTTCGTTAAGCCAAATGAACAATGTCGAGCTTGCTCGGACATTGCCATGGCGAGAAAACGCACTTTTCGAGGAACGAGAAAAGAACCTTTAATATGAAGTAGTCTTCACTTTTAACCCCAATCGGTATATTAGAGCCTGTGCGGCTTTTGTGTGTTGTTGAGCATATTGCCTGCCTTATTTTTGAAGACGTAGTGAGCAACGTCAAGAGAAATTGATAGATTACTTCTTTGTTTCCATGCTGCTGTCTACGTTGCCCATGAGCAGCCTGTGGCACAATCGCTCGTGTTGTAAGCGTGCGTGCTTCGCATGCTGTTTACCGTTTTCGCGTAAACAATACAATCGTTTTTGTCTAGTTTTCGGTGCAAAATTTAACATTATGAGTGCCCTTTCAGGCAACCAATCGCTCACCTTGCCGCAAAAAAACGATTCTTGCGGAGGTTGGTTTTGGTGCTAAAAAGGGGGTGGCAAGTGAATGTGGGAAATGAATTTTTATTTAAAGAAACCGCCATTTGCACCAGTTTTCGGGCTATTTGCAGCTAAATGTAGTGCAATATGCCGCTAAATGCCTTGCGTTTTGCTGCTAAATGCAGTGCGTTTTGCTGCTAAATGCAAGGTAAAATGCTGCTAAATGCAAGGTAAAATGCTGCTAAATGCAGTGCATAATGCTGCTAAATGGCAGACGAAAAGCATAAAAATAACACTGCAATTGCATAAACATAACCTTTTCGAGCCCTGTTTTTATGGCTAGAAAGGGCAAAATGGCCATTAAAAAGTGGGGTTTTAGGGGCAAAAAGCGTGTTTTTGGGCGTGAAAAATAATGAGCTGGCGACCAATCTAGAAAGGCAAAATGGTGCTAAATGCAGGTTGTGTTCTTAAAAACAGACAAACAGAAAGGTGTGAAAGGTTAAAAATAGTGGCATTTTACCTGCTTTTTGATCCATATTTGCGCTAGAACGGAGAGAAAATTTGCGCGGAGTTGTAAAATAAAAAATAACGATTTAAGTTTTTGAGTTTGTAAGTTCGTGAGTTGATGTGTTTATCAGTTTGTGAGTTTTTGGGTTTGCAAGTTGATGAGTTTATAAGTTTTTGAGTTTGTAAGTTTGTGCGTTGTGTGTTGATGAGTTGTTGGGTTTTCGTGCGTTTATAAGCCAGTGAGCTTGTTTGTGCTGCACTTTGTATGTGAGAAGGATGCTTGTTTGTGTTGGCATTATAACGACATTAAACCCTCTACATTTGTAGAAATCTTAAAGTAAAGCCGTACTCTATTTGCGAATGTCAACTTAAACGCGTAATTTTGCAGCTAAATAACAGAAACATGACAAACAGTGAACATACACTTTGGCAGGTGGTGAAAGGCTACTTCAACGCCCTGCCCGACAAAGAGAACGAGAAAGAAACCATCAAACAGATAAACAGCGGTGTTACTTTCCACGGTGCAAACCTTTGGGTGCTAATCTTTGCCATCCTCATTGCATCGTTGGGACTGAACGTTAACTCCACGGCCGTAATTATCGGTGCCATGCTTATCTCGCCATTGATGGGCCCTATCATTGGCATGGGGTTGGCAGTGGGCATTACCGACTTGGAATTGCTTAAACGTTCGGCCACGCATTACCTTGTGGCAACGGTTATCAGTGTAATTACGGCCACGCTTTATTTCATCATTACACCGCTAACCGAGGCGCAATCTGAACTTCTTGCCCGTACGTCGCCCACGCTTTACGATGTGCTCATCGCCCTCTTCGGTGGTGCGGCAGGTGTTTTGGCGCTTTGTACAAAGGGTAAAGGCAACGTACTGCCGGGTGTTGCCATCGCCACAGCCTTGATGCCGCCGCTGTGTACGGCAGGTTATGGACTGGCCGTTGGCAACCTTTCGTATTTCTTCGGGGCGTTTTACCTGTACTTCATCAACACGGTTTTCATCGCCCTAGCCACGTTTTTGGGGGTGCGGATGTTGCGGTTTAAACGTAAGGACAGTGTGGATGCAGCGCGCTTGGCCGTTGTTAACCGCTATATGATAGGTGCTGTGGTGCTTACAATGCTGCCCGCCGCCTACATGACCGTACAAATTGTGCGCGAGAGTGTGCAGGAAAACGCCATCTTGAAATTCGTTAAGAATGAGTTTGAGACGAAGGGTGCCCAGATTATCTCGCACAAGATAGACGACAAGAGTAGTTCGCTGAACATCGTAACCGTGGGAAAACACCTTACTGAGGCGGAAATAACTGATGCCCGAAGGCGTATGGAGGAGTACAAGCTGGGGCAGTTTAAGCTGAACGTGATACAGGGAATGCAGGCTGATAGCCTGATGTTGAGCCAGATGCTCAACGTAAACGGCGGTGCATCGCAGGCAAAGAACACGAAACTTTTGGAGCAGGCTGACGAAATACGGGCGTTGAAAGCCAAAAACCGAAAGTATGAACGCCTGCCAAAATTGGCCAGCGACATGCGTACGGAGATACAAGCCGTTTGTCCGCAAACCACAAGTATCAGTCTGGGCAACGTTGCCGAGGCCCGCGTTGACACAACGGCCACAACGCAATATGTATTGGCCGTTGTTGACTGCAAGGGGAAACTGTCGCCAACGGACAAGAAACGATTGCACCAATGGATGCGCGCAAGGCTTAAAGTGGATAGCCTTCGGTTGGTAGTACAATAAGAAAAGGCGTTGCCTATGCCACGTATTGCGCGTGGAAGGCAACGCCTTAATGTTTTGTTTTAACAGCCGTTCGGCGGCCTACACCATTATATGCTGATGGTGAAACCTGCCGAGAAAGCGAACTTTTCGGGGTAAACGCCTAAGTTGCTGCCTATGGTTATGGTCTCGAAGAAGTTGTATTGCACTGAGCCGTATACGCCGAACACCTCGCCGAAGTTATAGCGCACGCCCGTTTGCAAGGACATGGTTTTTGTACTAAGTATCGGGCCTACGTAAATGTCGAAGTTATCGGGTAGCTTTAACACTTCCATGAAATGGTAGTTTAGATAAATGCCGAGGTCGGAAAAGTCGTAAAACCTAGACTCTTTCTCGCCTTCGTCGTCCTTATAGCGTAGCGTGGTGAACTTCGCGCCATACGAAAGAAAGTCGTTGATGCCTTCTTCGTAGCCTATTTCAAGTCCGTGTCTGCCGCCTACATTGGTGTAGCCGAGGTATATTTTACTGTCGTCGCTGCCGTCGAATGCTTGTGCAAAGAGGGGTGTTGCCGAGCAAAAGGCAAGGAGTAGAGCTGCAAACAGGCGTGCAAGCCCATGTGTGTTGCGTGTTGTTTTCATGTGTTGTGCTTATTTAATGGTGTATTTGGTGATTGAGAATACCTTGCGGCGTTCGCCGGTGTTGTGGTTTTTGATGATTTGCCTGCCGTAGACGATGAAGTTTTTGCCGTACCAGTGCAGCGTTCCAGAGTATCTCATCTTCTTAACATCCTCGTCTTCGTTGTCTGTTTCAATCATTTCCGACTTGCGTTCTTGTGCCACTTCGCCCGTTTTGTTGTTGAAAAGCTTAGAAACGAGCATCTTATCGTCGGCATAAACAAGGTCTACATCGTTTTTCTTAATGCCTGCCGAGATAAAGCGCTTAACGTACATGGGCTTTTGTCGGGGGCGCATTTCAAAGCAATTGTCCCAAAGTAGGTTGCAGTCGGCATCGAACTTGGCCAGCACGGCGTGGGTGTAGGCATAGCCGTTAAACTGGGTTACCATTACCGTTCCGGCCCAATAGGTTACGTAAGTGGGATAGAAGGCCTCGCCTAGGTAAAAGTAATCCTTGCCGTCGGTCATGATGCCGTGCGAGGCGATGTTGTATTTCAGGCTGTATTCCTTACCAGCCTTTTCGGCTTTTTCTTTCTTTCGTTCTATCCTGGCCTTGCGCCTGTCGCTCATATAATCGGTGAAATTCTTCAAGTCGAGGAAGTTAACGAACCGCTGTTTCTTAATTTGCCAGTTTTCCAGCTGTGCAAAATAGATGCCTTGCGCGCCACCTTTCTTGCTCTTGGTGTAGGTTCCGGTCATGAAATACTTGTTGTTGGCCTTAGAAAGCGATGCCGAAAGCAGGTCTTGGTCGATGTCGGTGGTGAGGTTGGTAATGCCCAACTGCGTGCCGTTGAAGTCTACGCGCGCCAAGTAAAGTTCGCGTTCGCCCTTTACAACGGCGTAGATGATGTTGTCGAGAATGGTGTTTTGCAGTATAAACACCTTTCTATCTCTTACGCCGGGTATGTGTATGTCGGCAAAGCGGCTTTCGCCTGTGTTGAGATCTACAATGCCTATGCGCTCCAAACGTTTCTGGGTGGAACTGAAAACCAACTTGCCATCGTGTATAACAAGGTCGCGCATGCTGGCTTTGCGTGTGTATTCGCTGTCGGTAACTTTCGTCTTGTGGTCCTTCGTGTTGAAGGCGTACACAGAGAAAGCCCCACTTCGGGCGCGCAAAACGGTGTAGTTGACATCGTTGTTGAAGGTGCAACTGTAGAAATACAAGTCATCGTCTATCAGCGTTGAGTCGGTAAACAGGGGTTTGAGGTCGGTAGACAGGTACTCGGTTTTGAAGTATCGCTTGCCTTTATCGGCCTTTTTGGCAAACGAATAGACAATAAGTCCACGTTCGCCAAGGGGTGCAACTACTTGGTCTTCATAGTCTCCGCGGTGCGGATACTCAATTCTTGCTGTTACTTGTGCCATTGCCGAAAGCAGATTTAGGCACATGGCCAAAGCCATTAAGGTAATTGTTTTCATATCGTTATCGTTTTGTTGGTTTGTTTTCTTAGTGCCTTCGCGCGGTGGGCGAAGTGTGTTTGTTCTGTATTCATGTTGTTCAAGACTGGTGTGTCATGGCGTGTTGGGCTGTTTCTTTAACCTTTTGTTAGCGAAAAAGCAAAGGCAAGAAAGAGCCTGCGCGCTGCCTTTTTGGGGGCGTGGAGCTAGTTTCTTTCTTGCCTTTCCATCAGTATGCGGATTGGTTTACCCCTTTCGCAACGGCGTTGTTAGAACTCTGCCGACTTCGGCGTGCGTGGGAAGGGGATGACGTCGCGAATGTTTTGCATGCCGGTAACGAAGAGGATGAGCCTTTCGAAGCCCAAACCGAAACCTCCGTGGGGGCATGAACCAAAGCGACGTGTGTCTAGATACCACCACATGTCCTTCATGGGGATGTGGCGTTCTTCGATTTGAGCCACCAACTTGTCGTAGTTCTCTTCGCGAACACTACCGCCAATGATTTCGCCTATTTGCGGGAACAGCACGTCGGTGCCTTGAACGGTGCGGCCGTCTTCGTCTAACTTCATGTAGAAAGCCTTGATACCCTTGGGGTAGTGGGTCATGATGACAGGCTTTTTGAAGTGCTCTTCAACCAAGAAACGTTCGTGTTCGCTGGCCAAGTCCATGCCCCAGCTAACGGGGAACTCGAACTTCTTGCCGGCTTTCACGGCCTCTTCGAGGATGTTAATGCCCTCGGTGTAGTCTAGTCGAACGAACTCTTCGCTCACAACACCCTGCAAACGTTCGATCAGTGTGTTGTCTATCATCTTGTTGAGGAACGCAAGGTCGTCCTTGCAATTGTCTAATGCCCAGCGTACACAATACTTAATGAAGTCTTCTTCGGTGTCCATCAGGTCGTCAAGGTCGATGAAAGCCATTTCGGGTTCAATCATCCAGAACTCTGCAAGGTGGCGTGGTGTGTTGCTGTTTTCGGCTCGGAAGGTTGGCCCGAAGGTGTAAATCTGCCCCAAGGCCGTTGCTCCAAGCTCGCCTTCAAGCTGTCCGCTCACGGTAAGGCTAGTCATCTTGCCGAAGAAGTCGTCGTTGTAGTTCACCTTTCCGTCCTTGTCTTTCTTCAAGTCGTTCAGGTTTTTGGTTGTAACCTGGAACATTTCGCCTGCCCCTTCGGCATCGCTAGCGGTGATGATGGGCGTGTGGAAATAGAAGTAGCCGTGCTCGTGAAAGTATTGGTGAATGGCAATGGCCATGTTGTGGCGTATGCGCATAACGGCTCCGAAGGTGTTGGTGCGCAAGCGGAGGTGTGCATGCTGGCGCATATACTCGAAGGTTTGGCCCTTCTTCTGCATGGGATAGTCGCTGCCGCAGCCGCCCAAGAGTTGCAACTCGGTGCATTGAATCTCCGAGTTTTGGCCTTGTCCTTGGCTTTCCACCAGCTTACCCGTTGCGCTTACGCATGCGCCGGTGGTTATTTGTTTAAGTAATTCGGTGTCGAACTTCGTTGGGTCGACAACTACCTGCACGTTGTTGATGGTAGAACCGTCGTTTAAGGCGATGAAATCTACCACCTTACTGCTGCGGTGAGTTCGTACCCAGCCCTTCACGTTGACCTCTGAACCGAAGTCGGTACGTTGAAGAACGTCTACAATCTTTGTTCTACGAGTTTTTTCCATTGATGTTTTTTTGTTAGGAGTTAAGGAGTTATGGAGTTAAGGAGTTAAGCCAAATGCTTTTCCGCTTTTCACCTTTTAAAGGCGTTAGCCATATTTTCACTCTTCCACCTTTTCTCTTTTTAAAGGCGTTAGCCATTCTTTCACCTTTTCACCATTAGGAGTTAAAGGAGTTATGGAGTTAAGGAGTTAAGCCAAATGCTTTGACGGCGCAGCCATTTTTTCACCCTTTCACCTTTTCACTTTTAGAGGGCGTTAGCCATTTTTTTCACTCCGTCTTATTCTCAACTTTTCATTTCTTACTCCTTTATCTGTCTATATTCCTTTATTAACTAAGATATTGAGTTATGCCTTACACATATTACCATGGAAAAGGCCTACTAAATAAAGCTTTTACAGTTCATTGCCATGAGAGTTATTCAGTATTCCTCGACAATATCCATTAAGTACTTTACTTACTTCCTCTATCTGTATGGTCAATGTTTCATACGTGTTGATGTCGATGTAGCCTAAGTCTCTTGACAAAAGGATGTAGTACCTACATTCCTCCAAACTACCTTGCGCAATATTTAAGAACCGCAATTTATCGGCTATCCCCAATTTCCTATATCCCTCAGCTATATTAGCGGGTATGGATACCGCTGCTCGTTGAAACTGTGAGCAAAGTCCGAACCGCTCATGGGCAGGGAAATGGCTACTCAGTTGATAGACAGCAAGTACAAACGCGTGTCCCTTTTGCCAAACAAGAAGATCTTGGAAGCGTTTTGTTTGCATACGACTTAACGCCTTAATATCATAAGGTAAGTTGTTAAAAAGTAAGGCGATAAAGAGTTTAGCCAGCACCACAAAAGCATTTGGCTTAACTCCTTAACTCCTTAACTCCTTAACTCCTATGTTTATTATTCAAAAGCCCCCATTCTCAGCATGTCTACTTCCTTCTCGGTGAGGAAGCGCCAGTCGCCGCGTTTGAGGTTCTTCTTGGTGAGTCCAGCGAATTGAACGCGGTCAAGGCGCACCACGCGATAGCCTAAGCTTTCGAAGATACGGCGCACAATGCGGTTCTTTCCGCTGTGGATTTCAATACCCACTTGTGTCTTGTCCTTGTCGTTGGCATACTCGATGGCATCTGCATGCACTTCGCCGTCGTCGAGCGTAACGCCTGTTGCAATCTGTTGCAAGTCGTGCTCGGTAACTTCCTTGTCGAGGAACACATGGTACACCTTCTTCTTCAAGAACTTGGGATGAGCCAGCTTACTGGCCAAGTCGCCGTCGTTGGTGAGCAGCAGCACACCCGTTGTGTTGCGGTCGAGTCGGCCAACGGGGTAGATACGCTCAGGACAAACGCCCTTAACGAGGTCCATCACCGTCTTGCGTTGTTGTGGGTCGTCGCTGGTTGTAACGTAATCCTTGGGCTTGTTAATCAGCACGTACACTTTCTTCTCGAGCGTTACGGGCTGTTCGTGGAAGATAATCTCGTCTGAGCGAAGTACCTTCGTACCCAATTCTGTAACAACATTGCCGTTAACCTTCACCATACCCGACTGTATGAACTGGTCGGCCTCGCGCCTGCTGCACACGCCGGCGTTGGCCAAAAACTTGTTCAAGCGCAGTGGCTCGTTGGGGTCGATGTTCTCTTCCTTATATTCTATACGCTTTTTCAAGCTGTATTTTGCATTTGGATCGTAGTCGGGCGTGCGTTGGCGATAGTTGCCTTGTTGGTAACCGCCGCGTTGCTGATAGCCGCCGCGTTGTTGATAACCGCCTTGTTGGTAGCCGCCACGTTGCTGATAGCCGCCGCGTTGTTGATAACCGCCGCGATTATTATTGTTGTTGTACGAACGTTGTTGGTAGCCACCGCGTTGTTGGTAGCCGCCTTCCTCGTTGTTGTAACGTGGACGATAGCCGCCTTCTTGGCGTGGCTGATAGTTGGAACGCTGCTGATAACCACCTTCTTGGTTGGCTTGGTAGCCGCCTTCTTGGCGTGGACGGTAGCCGCCCTCTTGCCTAGGTTGGTAGTTGGCGCGCTGTTGGTAGCCGCCTTCGCCCTC
>ERZ773056.8-NODE-8-length-93499-cov-6.992295_pt1 | contig 93499 bp, 128 predicted proteins | sample MGYA00580857_ERZ773056 | MGnify/ENA primary metagenome ERZ773056 (study PRJEB29015, sample SAMEA2737996) | human oral metagenome | biome: human oral; feature: human-associated habitat; material: dental | place: China | collected 2114 ... | reverse complement strand
CATTCAGGAGTAAGAGGAAACTGGATAAGGAATACAAGAATAGGTTTGTTAAGGGAGATGTTATGAAGGTCGATGCAGACTTCAGTAATACTCCGGGAGAGTTTGTTTGCTATATGTGCGGACATATCCATACGTACTTCAACTACGAAGTTAAAGGTATTCCAAACAGTAACCCTAATCTACCAAATCAAGTTGTATTGGTATCAAATAACATGTCCCCATCGGAGAAAAATCCAATTTCCCCAATTGAAAGAGAAACCGTAGGTATTAAGAACAATACGTTCAATATCTATTCAATTGATACTAAGAAGAGGACTATTGACGTTACATTCTTCGGTGCAACTTTGGTCAGTTATCCTCAGGTTATTAACATCAAATATTGATCTTATGAGTTCACCAATAACGGTCTCTAGGTATTCATCATTGAACTTGGCATGGGAATTGGGGAGAGAACATAAAAGTGTTCTTAGGTCAATTAGGAATAATAAATCATACTGGGAAGATATTCTTGATCGAGGACCCCTAGTAGAGGGAAAGTATGAAGATTCTCAAGGAAGGGATCAAAAGATGTTCGTTTTCACTAAAGAAGATTTTGAGAAGTGGTTAGAAATATTAGGAGGACGAATAATCCAGACAAAACAATGAATAGAAATGAATAGTGAAAAGAACCCAAACAGAGTTTTTGTCGACAGTAATGGAGATAAATACGTATTAAGTGACAGTTGTCCAATAACAATAGGAAATTTTGTATATATTTCTGGGTACAGAGACTCGGATGGACTCAAAGTGTATTATGAGAAAAGTTCATGTAATCTAGTTTTTACTGGAGCAGAAGTAAGTGATCACTATTTGTCAATACTTAGAGGATTAAGTAATATAAAGTCGAAAGAGGGAAGTTTTGGGGTGATTATAGATAGGTATGGCAAGAGATTTTACTATTGCTCTGAAAAGCCCATTTTATTCGATCATTTAGGAATTAGACCATAGATTATGTTGGCAGTAATTTTAATATTTATTTTTATTTTAGCTACAGCTATTGGAGTTATTATTCTTTGTAGGAATTCATTAAATCGATATAAGTAATATGGATTTACAAGAAGCGAAAATTTATGTAGGCACTATAGAGAAGTACAACAACGGATCTCTAGATGGTAAGTGGGTAAACTTGTCTGACTTTAATTCATTGGATGACTTTCTTGATGAGTGTGAAGAAATTCACAAGGATGAAGAAGATCCAGAGTTCATGTTCCAAGATTGGGAGAATATTCCGGACGGATTAGTTACTGAGTCTAATTTGAGCGAGGACTTCTTTTACTTAAGGGATGAGATATTATTTAATTTAGATGAGGACAAAGAGGAAGCATTCTGGATATGGTTGGACAATACAAGATCGACCGTTGACTTCGGAAACCCACACAAATTGATAGAAAACTTTAATGAAGACTATATTGGAAAATATTATAGTGAGGAAGAATTTGCAGAGAGTTTACTGGATGACTACGATCTCTCTGAATTTGCAAGGATGTATTTTGATGTTGAAAAATTTGCAAATGATCTATTTACATCAGACTACTGGTATAAAGATGGATTTGTATTTATTAACTGATAAGTTATGGTAAAAATAGTTTTACTCATTATAGCTGCAATATCGGCTGCTGTAGTTGGCATTTATTTGGAGATAAAGAACGTAAATAATAAATAAAAATTTTGTAGTATGAAAAAGATTTCAAGTTTTGCTATTTTAGGGGTATTAGCTATTTCAATTGTTTCGCTCACATCATGTGAAAGAGTTGCACCAAACTATGCTGGAGTTCTTATGGAAAACTTCGGTAAGGATGGGAAGAAGGATTTTACTATCGTAACTGGAAGGGTATCCACAATTGCTCCTGGAACCGAACTATTTCAGGTCCCACTTTTCGATCAGAGAGGAGAGTTTGAAGAACCAGTAACTTTGAAAGCTGCTGATAACACGGAGTTCACAGCCAAGCCTGCCTACTCTTATCGAGTAATTAAGGAATGTGCTATTGATGTTGTATTCGACAATAAGCACATTGATGATGGACGTAATGACAAGTTCATGGAATCAATTGAGGACAACATTCTTGAGCCTCGTATTTACGACCTTATTAAGGAAGAAAGTAGAAAGTATAAAACTGATAGCCTGATGGCCGATGGAGGATCCCTTGTATTTGAGAGACAATTAGAAAAGGTAGTAGAGGAAGAATTTGAGAAGCGAGGATTTAAACTTCTTACTTTTACCGCTCAATTAGAATTTTCAAGTAAGGTTAAGGAAAAGATTGATAATCGAAACGAAGTAAATACAAACATTTCAGTTCTTGATCAACAGATTGAGGAGCAAAAGAAGAGAAATGAATTGGAGCGATTGAAGACTGAGCAGGCACTGATTATGTCTAAGGGTCTTACAAGAGAGATTCTATACAAACAATTTATTGATAAGTGGGATGGTAAGACCCCTCTTTATGGAGTAGTACCGGAGTTCATTAAGATAACTCAGTGATGAAACTTACTAAAATAGTTATTAAAGATCTCACTGATTATGTCCCAGAATTTCTTGGAAGCAGATTTTACACAACTTATTTAAGTCCCAAGATAGTCCACGATGAGGGATACATAATAGACTTTACTGGCTGTAAGTATTTGGGATGGGGATTTATGAGAGATCTTTATATCATAAACAAGTATAGAGGAGGATTAGTAGTTACTGGACTAGGTGATGAGATTTTGAATGGACTATTTAAGTTCTGGAGAAGTATGAGGGATGGAAGTTCTACATACAAGGATCCAAAGGTAAATTTTGAAGATAAAAGTAATTTAATTGAAGGGATATTTGACTGATATGGAAAATATTGATGAGTTTGTTACCACTCCAGGTGAAGGAGAATTAAAGGTAGTTTACTACCTTAGAGAAGAGAGGGGAATAGTAGTAAAATCAGAGTCTGGAGACTACTATATTGTTAGTACAAATGAAGACTTGACTCTCATATTTGTAAAAGTCACTGATGATATAAAAGTAATTAGATCTAAGTCTGCTGGACCGTTGATAAGGAATCTCCTATATAATTATTGTAGGCTGACGGAAATTAAAGACTCCATAGAGTCTGGAGATGGTGGTTTATATCCCTTTGGAGCATCTTTTATTGATGACGTACTTTCCATAATCAGGGAGAATCTTTCGGAAGAAGAGTCACTTCAAATCCTTAAGTCAGATCGAGATGAGATTAAATCCGTCATAAGTAAGATCGTGGAAAACCTCGACAAAAAGATTGAAACTGATAAGTCTAAAGGGAATTACTATACTTTTAACGATGGGGATAAGGATATAGAGAATATTGATTACTTAGGAAATCTCAAGTTCGTATTTATTAATGGAAAGACCTTCCTAGTAACTAATTATGGTAGAAATTACGCCCTATTTAATCATGCATACGGGAATGATCTTGTGAATGTTGGATTGATGAGTCCAGAGGATTATATTAGTAGAGGACTTGGTTCTGAATACAACACCTTACAGGACGTATCCCATGAAAAAGATATGGTAAAAAGGTTTGAAAGTGAGAGTTTTAGTAGAATGAAGATTGAAGTTGAGGGTGATCTTATCTATACTGATAAGGAAGATAGTGATTTAATGGAGGTTCTCAGGAATACTGTCAGAAATAGATTCGAAGATAAGAGTTTCGAGAAGGTTGATGAAGGAATAACTGATGTCGATGACAACAGAGGAGAAGAGTCAAACCCACTAGAGACTAAGGTCGGCGATAAGCTGAAGATCTTAAAGTTCAAGTATGATAACTATGACATAATTGGAGTATTGATGTATGACAATTGGTCTAATAGATATATACTGTTTGGCCAAGACCTGAACAGAGACCGATCTACCTTTATTGTTATGGATGAGGAACTGATCAAGAAGTTGGTTGAGGTACCTTCAGACGAGTTGGCCATAACCAGAATAAAAAGGTTCTACAGCGACTTCATTGACTTTCCTGAAAAGAGATATTGTGACAATGTTAAGGATGAGGATTATAGGCCGACTAACAATACCTTATATAAAATGAGATCAATCTTAAGAGCAGATGGGAGATTTAGTGATGAAGAAATTTATCGATAAGATTCTTTACTTAAGCGTACCAGTAAAGGTTGCAATTATCTGTCTGGTACTGTATTTCTTTATTCATGTATTTAATCATGGAAATCCTTGGGTAGGATTGTTTGGTTCAATTGCTGATTTGTTTCTTGGAGTAAAATGGGTTCACTATAATAATGATTTAGATTACGATGATTAATTTTGAGGAAACTGAGTATCCAAAGATCGATACTCTATTTATGCGAGATAATAGAAAGGTTATCATTCCAGATCAGTTCTGTAATCCACTTTTCTATCACCTTTCTGACTTGAAATGGGAGGCTACAGAAAAGATTGATGGAACAAACATTCGAGTGATTGTACTTCCACCTGAAGAGGATGGAGGAATGGTTAGAGTAGAGTTTATGGGAAGAGAGGAGAACTCTGAAATCCCAAAGAAACTGTTAGCAAAGTTAAAGTCCCTGTTTCCTGTAGAAAATCTGAATGAAGTACTTAATAGTGGAGAAAGAAAACTCGATAACGTTGCAGTTCTATACGGGGAAGGGTACGGAGTAAATATCCAGAAGCCAGGGAAAAGATATAATCCAAAAGATGTGGACTTTATCCTGTTTGACGTTAAGATAGGAAACTGGTGGTTACTCAGAGATAATGTTGAGGACATTGCGAATAAGTTAGGAATTAAAGTCGTACCGATTGTCGGACATATGACTATTCCTGAAGCCATTGAGAAAGTTCGATCTGGCTTCCTGTCAACAGAGTCTGATGATAAAACCTTGCAGGCAGAGGGTTTGGTACTTAAATGTCCATATGGAATCCGAGATAGATCAGGTGATAGAATTGTTACTAAGATAAAAACGAAGGACTTTAGGAAGTTGGAAGCGAGAAATAAGAATGATGAGAAAGAAATGAAGAAGTCCGAACAGTTGGAGGGTAGTAATTGTGATGGAGTTGCTCCAACCATTCGGGGAGTTTATATGCCCCTTGAATGGACACCAAAGAAGGGTGGTGGGGCCACACTAAAAGATTATCTTAAAGACCTTGAAGAGGCGTATTCTTAAGTCATTCCGTTAGAAAGAAGGGAGATAAATTAAAGGAGTTCAGTGGACAGTTTTGTGTCTGTTGGACTCCTGTTTTTTTTTCGTAGCTGGAGACCTACCTATCAGGGCAGAAACCCTTAAAGGTGAATTACCCACATTACGATGAATCATCGTACTAGGAGGGGGGTTTTACTACAAATGAAACCCCCCTCTCAAATGGGTGAAATTAAAATTGTAAGTCAATGAAAATCATAGAGTTAGAGAAACCGGAGATGATAGGAGAGTATGAGTTCTCTGGTAAGAAAGTAGGGTACTATAGGGATAAAGGAGATCCGATCTTTAATTCATCAGATGTCTCTTCAATCCTAGGAATTAGAGACCCATACAAAGTAACTTCCAGACTGTCTGATGAAAAGAAGATGATGTGCTTTAGGAATAGCAGTCGTGGGGGACATGTGTCTTGGTTCATAACACTAGACGGGCTGGTAGAACTCGTATATAGAATGAGAAAAGAAGATGATAATTCAAGAGAATTTGTAAAAAACATAATTTTTGAAACTTATAAATATAAGAAGAAATGCAGCAAGTAAAGATTTTTAGTGAGAAAGAGTTCGGAAGACTCAGTACAGTAGTAAAGGATGGAATTAGTTATGTAAATCTAAATGACGTAATGAAATCCTTGGAATTGAAGAATGCAACTTCAGTCAAGTCTAGGTTGGATATCGATGGAGTCGTAGACATCATGGTAACTGGGGAAGATGGGGTACCGTACTCCTCTACATTTATTGACGAACCAAACATCTACAGATGTATCTTCCAAAGTAAGAAGCCTAATGCAAAGAAGTTCCAAGATTGGGTGTTCAAGGAGGTTCTACCATCAGTTAGAAACACTGGAATGTATGCTACAGAAGAAACTATTGAAAAGTTTTTGAAGGATCCTGACTCTATCTTCAAGGTAATTGAGAAGTGGAAAGAGGACCGAGAAGGTAGGCTGAAAGCAGAGGGTGAAAGAGACGTCTTAAAGCTGGAAGTGAAGAAGAAGGATAGTAAGCTGGAACATTATGAGATGATCACCAAGTCAGAGCATTTACTTACTATCACTGAGGTATCTAAGTTCTTTGGTACTGGCCCAGTTATTTTCTGTAGGTTGATGAGGGCCCTCAGGTTTCATCGAAAGTTTCGTAACCACTATGAACTCATTCAGAAATATTCAGACAAGAATTATGGCAAAGTCGTTGAGGTTCCTGTTTTGGACGAGAATGGAGATCCAATCATGTGGAATAAACAACTTAATTATACTAGAGCTGGTAAGGAGTATGTAGCACATTGGTGGGAGAAGATTGGACTTATCAGCAAGAATGGTAGTAAGCAGTTTGTTTTTAATCGAGAGAAGGCAAAAGAAATTCTTGGACTGAAGACTGATGAGGAATTGGACGAGTTGGAATATGAAGATAATTTGATCTAACCCAAATAGTACTTGGATCAGGTTAGAACAATAAATTACTTATAATTATCTTAATATGAGAAGATTATCTGATGAACAAATTATCCAGATAAACAAAGACAAACAAAGAATCAATATGGGGAACTCTTTAGAGCTCCCCAAATCGATGTCGTATAAAGATTTCGTTGAGTTGCTAAAGGAGCATGGAACAAGCCGCGTTGCAAAATATTTCGGTCGAAGTAAGGGGAGTGAATCAGATGACTTTTCGATAGACGGATCTCTCGATCTTTCGATCATTCTGGCTTACTGGAGGATTAGGTACGATGAAGATAAGGTAATTTACTTACCTAGGTTACTGGAAGGGATGGATAAAGAGTTCTCCTTAATCATACGGGATGATCCAGTAGAAATTTGTGTACGGAGAAAATATGGACTTAGTGAGGATGGTTATAATGCACTATCGGACGAGGATAGGAATAGGATGAGAAAGGAGGTAGAGGATGACCAAAGTATCATATATGCTTTTGGGTGTATCTTCTATACAAAGAAAGATTATGATCAATAGATTTTCACATAATCATTGTCCGTGATTTCGTGCAAATAGCATGATATTAACAGTATTATTATAATTAATTAGAATTAGTATGATAACGTTATCAAAAGAACAGTCAAGGAAAGTAGAGAGTGATCTAGAAAAAATATTCAATGATGATGGGTATAGGATATTTCCAAAATTAATTAGTTATTCTGATTTCATTGGCATATTAAGTAAATATGGAATGTGCGAGATTGCAAATCATTACGGATTCTCGATCGAATTTAGAAATCTTTTTTCAATAGATTCAGAAGAAGATCTTAAGATTATTCTTTCATACTGGTTATACAGATATGGAGGAAGTGGATATGTTGACATATATGATTTGATTGATGAAATGGAATCGAGGTATGTAGCCCGTCTATTCCCAAATGAGGATGTAGTAAAAGCATGCATAAGAGAAAAGAAAGATATTGACGACAAAGAGTATAATCTATTGCCAGAGGAAGAAAAGACTAAACTGAAAAAAGAAATAGAAGAAGATGAGAGTATATTGGTAGTTGATGATCATATATTTTTTATTTAATTATTAGAGATAGATAAATTATGGACAAAGTAAAGATTTTTGAGTACAATGGTACTCCAGTCAAATTTTCAACTGACAACGAAAGTTTTGTTATGGTCAATGCCACTGAGATGGCTAAGAAATTCGGAAAAAGAACCCCAGATTGGTTAAAGACAGCTGGAACAAAAGAGTTTCTTGATGTACTTTCCAGAACGAAAAAAATCGTTCTGGCTGATTTAGTGATAGTTAGGAACGGGGGAGAGCCTGGAACGAATGGAACATGGATGCATGAGGATGTAGCATTTGAATTTGCAAGATGGCTGAGTCCTGAGTTCGGTATCTGGTGCAATGACGTAGTGAAGGATCTTATTAGAAATAAAATGGAATCTAATTGGATGAGTGATCAGGAAGTTGTTCAAAAGGCTTTACTTATTGTAAATAGACAATTGGAAGAGGCTAATAAGGAGTTAGAAGAACTTCGTCCAAAAGCGGTAACTTTCGATAGGATAACTGCAAGCGATAAGTTAGTAGACATTGGACAGGCTGCAAAGATTCTTGGTCTTGATTTTGGAAGAAACACGTTATTCTCGTATCTTAGGTTCAAAGGGATTTTCTTCAAAAATAGGAATGAACCTAAGCAATCTTATGTAAATAAGGGATACTTTGAAGTCAAGGAAGAGTGGATAGAGAACAAAGGCTACCTTGCAGTTAAAGTGTATGTGACTCAAAAGGGGATTGATTTCCTTAGCAAAATGAATCTTAAGAGTATAGATATTGAAGAAGTTGAAGAGAATGATTATATTAGTGACCTATAAAATTCCGAACGGCTGATTTAGTGGGGATTACATTATGCCCCAAGTTGAAGAAAATCGACTTGCCTGACTATCAGGTACATACATTTACCGAATCGAAGAAAATCGTTTCGGCTGATTATCAGTATTTTATGAGATAAATTTGCCGACAGGATAGAACATTATGACATCGAACAAATTATAAAACAAAATGAAAACGATTGACGAAAAAGATCTTTCAAGATACGAATCCATTGTTGAAAATTTCGATTTTGGAGAAGACGATTTAGCCACGACTCCAATAAGTATAGAAAATTTCATTTCAAGCATAGAAATCTTTGGGTTATCTAAGACTTTAGTAATATCTGGGGTTCCTGAACTGATAGCTAGGAAGAAAGATGTTCCAAATTTCATCGCGTTCTGGAAACTGTACGATGAAGATTGTCTTAACCCAAGGAAAGTTCTTGAGGAGATGGATAAATCTGATCAGATGACTCTTAACTACTCTCCGGAGTTCCATAGGGATCAAATTTTTGGAGAATATCTAAGGAGGGAGTATGGAATTGATTATTCCTTCCCATTCTACAAAGAAAAACTTAGGGAACAAGAAAAGAAATTTGAAGAGAGTAATAAAGTGTTTAGGATCGGGAAAACTGTATACTTTCTTTGGTGATATAAATCGTATGCTTAATAATAACATCAAGTCAGGCACACTTACAGGGCACAAACCCTTAAATATGCACAGTAAAATAGTTTTGTAGGGAGAATTTTTCTCCCAACGGAGAAGTAACCCTAATTTGGTAAGGGAGCGGTTTGCTAAATCGTCAGTAGTCAGTGATATGACGTATAGGTTCGAGTCCTATCTTCTCCTCTTTTTGTCACGGGGATATGGTGAAATTGGTAGACACGCCAGATTTAGGATCTGGTTCATTCGTGAGTGAGAGTTCGAGTCTCTCTATCCCTACATGAAAAACACTAAGGAGGAATAAGCCTAATTGGTAAGGCAGATGTCTTGAAAACATCCAGTAGTCGGTAAAACGGTGTCTCGGTTCGAGTCCGGGTTCCTCCTCAAAAGTCCATCATTAGCTCAGTTGGCTAGAGCCTCAGGTGCCCCAGTTCGAATCCGGGATGGTGGACTTTTAAGTCAATTCCACCCTAGCTCATCTGGTAGAGCGGAGGACTGAAGATCCTCGCGTCAGTGGTTCGAACCCATTGGGTGGAACAAAATAAATCGCGGGATATGGGAGAGGCACCCAGTTAGGCTCATAACCTAAAAGTCGCAGGTTCGAATCCTGCTCCCGCAACACTCGGTGGACAAAAGAAATGTATCTGCTCAAATATCCATTAGAAGTATACTTCTTTAGACCCTTTCTTAGGTTGGAATAGGATATTGTTAGGGGCATCCAACCTTGAGATGGTGCTTTAGTTCAGATGGTTAGAATGCCTGCCTGTCACGCAGGAGGTCACGAGTTCGAATCTCGTAAGCACCGCACACCTTTCACTGGCGTATTAAAAATTAAAATTTAGTTCCATATCTTATTTGTAACAGTACTTATTTATCATACCGTAGGATCTGATAGTAAGTCAAATAGCTATCAAAAACCATGCATGTTGTCAGTTCCATGTGTGTACCTTAATAAGGTGACGTTAATATGACGAAAGATTATGTTGGACGTCCAGAAACTGATACCTTTCGCGAGGGTTTCGATCCCAACAAGCCTCTTTTTCCGTCAATGCGTAAAGAGTTGGGACTTTTTAGCTCCATAATCAGTGGCGGAGTAGGTGAGAGTTCGTATTCTAAAGTGAGAGTGATCAACTTGTTTTGTTTACAGGCTTTCACCTAAATTTTGCTCATCTATAAATAGATTGAGTTTCGGGGTCTGACCATCTAAGATATGGTTCGGACCCTGCTTTGCGGGAGTAGCTCAGTTGATTAGAGCATCAGCCTTCCAAGCTGAGGGTCGCGGGTTTGAGCCCCGTTTCCCGCTCGGAAAATCGTGGTATGTATGAATCTAGATAACTACTTGCTGCGTCGCACTGAAAGAATTAGTAGATGTAATTTCAGGCGTTTAAGAGCCTACTATGGGGAGTGACTTTCCCACCACATGAAGTCTACGGGGTCCGTGGAGCTCTATAATCCTAGGATAATAGATTATACTCCGTACCATGCTGGGGTCTTTAGGCATGGAAATCCATGAAGAGTCACATTCATGGAGAAATAGGGTAGTGGGATAGTCAGGTCATTCCGCCACATTTGGGATGTGGAGATCATCGGTTCGAATCCGGTTTACCCTACAAACATAATGATGTGTTTATAATTTGATCATTAGTACACTTTTATCTGTGAAGATTGTGAGTGTACAACCTGTTTCCGTAGCTCAATAGGATAGAGCAACAGCCTTCTAAGCTGTAGGCTCCGAGTTCGATTCTCGGCGGGAACACCATGACTTTCATCATAATGTTTTTTTTAATTTACCGCAGTCCGTGAGGATAGCGGTAATTTTTTTTTTCGTCTAATCAATTTAAAATTATAATATATTGGAACGATTATATTTATTTTTTGTTTAATAATAATTATTTTGTCTTATAAAATGCTTGATGATAATTTATTTGAGAAATTAGTTGATTTCCTTTTCGGTTTCGTTTTCATATCTATGGGGGTAATAATTGTAGGATTAATTCTATTCTTGATGTACATAGTCTTAACTTCAATTTTTGGATAGTAACTATCTGTTAATCAAGAGCGTCGCGATTCGCGACATATTTGAGTAGATACCACTACCCTGATTTAGGGGACTGGTTTAATTAACTGAAAGTAAAGTAAGTAGTATGGATAAGACAATCATTATTTGTTTCTACGTCATACCAATGATTCTAAGCATGATTTTCCTTTTATCATTCTTAGTACTAATGTTAATAGAATACAGGGATGACTCATTGTATGAAAATAAAACTAGACAATGTGCTATGAGGATATTACCATTACTCTCTGTGATCTGTGCGATAATACCAATTATATTAGTTATAATTTCTATATTTGTTAATTTATGAAAAGTAAGGTTGAAAGTTTAGTTGATTTGGTCAACGGACTATGTGAAAAAGAAATTGACGAGAAACTTAATTACAACGATTTAACTGAAATTACAGAGACTGACAAGGATTTTCCAGACATCAATTTCGTAGGAGATGAGGAAAATGATTCCGGGGACATTGTGATGATTAAGACCTTTTGGGATAAAGGAAGCGTTGGTTATTTGTATCTTCCCTCCTTGTCTGAAATAGAGTTCGAGAGTGAAGTCGGTGAGATATTTGAGATATTTCTTAAAGATTATGATGAAGTCTTGGAGAAAGAATCTAAGGGAGAGGAGATTACTGGATGGCGAGTATATTATAAAGAGATGTTCGAAAAGATATTCAGTAAGAAAGAGATTGAACTATTGAGATCAAAGTATGGAAAAGAATGAGAGAGATTTGTTTCTGAGAGAGATTTATCTTAGAACTGAAAACTTCTATAGGAACCTTATAGATGGTAAGTTAGTCGACATAGCTGTAGGTCCTGAAATCGAGGATGAGTTTTCAAAGAGGTATGGACTAAAATATTATGGATCTCTTGGAGAATTTGAAGGGTTCGCACTAAGGCGTGGTAATAAGATAATAGAATCTCTGAGTAACATAGATGACATGCCAGTAGTAGAGGATGTATTGGATACCTATTTGGATGATTATCTATGTGTAAAGGAAATGATTGAAAGTGGGAAAGAAGTGTCTGATACTGAATGGATTTATAAAATCTTATTTGAAGACTTCTTTTCGAAAGAGGAGATTGAAGAATTGATTAAAGAGATAAGGTAATATAAGGCATGAAATTCAACGGGCTCAAATTTGAGCCCGTTTAATGACTTGAAAATCAACATATTATAATCAACGGGCGCAATTCTGCGCTCGTTAAATTACTGGAGATGGGCTCAAATTTGAGCTTACCTAACGACACATATCACTGAGCGCAATTTTGCGCCCAGTTAATAATATGGAAATCAATTGATTAGGATCACTGAGCTCAAATTTGAGCCCAGCTAATTGATATTATAAGTAAAAAGAAAATGATTTAGTATGGAAAAGAACTTATTGAAGAGTGAGAGAATGACTTCTATCGAGATTGCAGAAATTACTGGAAAACTCCATAAGAATGTTCTTAGGGATATTGAGAAGATGGAGTCTGGATGGGAGGAGGTTACTGGCCTCAAATTTGAGGTTAGTGAATATAAGGATTCAACCGGAAGAAGTCTAAAGTGCTATCTCCTTACTAAGAGAGAATGTCTTTATGTAGCGTCAAAGTACAACGATCAGATGAGAGCTAAACTAGTCTTACGTTGGGAACAGTTGGAAGAAGAAAAGGCACTTAGTGGATTTGATGTTCCAAAGACATTCCGAGAGGCCCTTTTACTTGCAGCTGAACAGCAGAGGATGATCGAAGAAAAAGACAAGGAACTGGAAGTAGTCAGGCCTAAGGCAGAGCTTATGGACAAGGTGATCAATACAGAAGATCTGGTTGATATTGGTCAGGCATCCAAACTTCTTAAGTTAGGTTTTGGAAGGAACACTCTCTATAAACTACTGAGAAAGATGGGTATTTTCTTCAAGAACAGGAATGAACCGAAGCAGGTCTACGTTAAGCAAGATTACTTTAAGTTGAAGGAAGAGCTTGTTACAGGATGGCCAGATCGGACGTACACAAGAGTCTATGTAACTCAGAAGGGATTGGAGTTCTTAGGTAAGCAAAAGTATGATTTGACAATTTTGAGCAAGGAGGATCAGGAGCATTATGAAGACTAAGCTATTATTACTCGCAGTTCTATTCTTATCACTGACTAGCTGCGAGAATATGTATCAAACATCATTCAAAGCTAAAGTGGTGAATGATGGGGTAGAGTATCTTACGCCTGACAGGGAGTCAGAACTCAAGTCAGAGATCGAGAAGGTACTCATGTATGAAGTGCTTGGAGCCTATCGTGATGCAGTTTTCCTGTCACAATGGAATCGAGAAACTGGGATGGACAAGGAGTTCTACAAACATTTGTACTTATGTAAGGAAAGAATCAAGAAAGGAGGATTATCAGATAAAAATCTAGAGAGCGTTAGTAAGGAAGATGTAATTAGGATGATTAAGTCAGGGAAGTCTGACAAAGCTGCTGAGGTGTTTTATAGTAAGGTCAACAAGTTAGGTGTAGACTTTGGAAATTCAAAATTTAGTACGAAGGGATCTTTGTACGTTCACGACATTGTTGTGAGATGGTGGTGCGATTTCGATGGATCAATCTTGTATCTATACGGAACGTCAGTTAGTTATCCCCCAACAGTAGAAACTTTCAAGAAAGGAGTGGGGATTGAAAATGTATTAGAGAAGGAGATTGACTCTGACTACAAGAAGCACTGTAAGATGACAAAAATTGATTCGATCAAGCCAGAGAAAAAGATCCCAAAAGAAGTGAGTAACGAGAAGAAGTGGAGATGGGCAAAGACATATTACAATAAATATAAAAGAAAATGAGAGATTGGAGAAGTAAAATGACTTTTGCAGCAAAGTATTTAGAATTATTAGTATCAATTTTTATGGTTATTTACTCTATTTTGAGTAAAGACTCTTCTCATAACGTTTTCGGTATAGCCGGTGCTTTCCTGTCACCAATAATTACGGTAGAAATTGTATTATTACACTTAAAAGATTCAGAATAAAACTATTATGGAAAAAGAACTTGAAAAAATCTATTTGAAAAGAATGGATGGAATCGCTAACATGATCGGTGCTGACCTGGATATGTTTCGACCAGACCAAGACGATCAGAGATTCTTCCAGCTCTGTTTGGAACTTGGAATCATTGGAATCCATTATACTGATTCACATGAAGAGTCTGATTTTGTAGGTAAGGGAGTTTATAGTTATGACTGCTTCTTATCAATTAGAGCGGACGCATCGGGAAAGACTGAAGGAATGTTCTTCAAGTACTCATGTAATCCAGACCGTGGGGGATTTAACATGAAGGATATGTTGTATAGTCTCGTTAGTGACTACAGATTAACTAGGGAGACGAGCGATATGGGAGAATTCTTATCAGAGTTTGGGTATTTAGATGGTAGGGAAGGTAGAGATAGGTTGGATGAGTACTTAAAGGGAGTTGAAATATACAATCAGCTAACCCATTTTGACAAAGCAGATTTTGAACATATTTTCACGCAAAGAGAGATTGAAAAATTAGAAGAATATCTTGATAAATTTTATTACGGGGATTACGACGATGAAAACGAACAAAATGAAAACAACTGAGATTAACGAGAGAATGATTGAGAAACTGAATGGAACAAGTACTATTAGGATCAGTTCATATGAAAGTTTGATGGAAACAGCAAACAAATTAATGGTAAAGTTTATTTGACATGGACGTCAAGGATGTCAGGGTAGGAGAGTACTATGGAGATTTACTTCACGAAACTGTAGTATACTGTGCAGAGATATTTGCACGAATTGTTGACGAATCCTACATAAGGGCTTTCTACCTAGAAGATGACGGAGAATTGAGGGAGACCTATGTTCCAGTAGATTTACTTACTAAGGACATCTTTTCTCACCACGACATGGAACCTTTCATTTTTATAGATAAAAATGGAAGAGTATCTATAAAGGATGATCATTTACCAAAAACCTGGGAAATACATACTCCAGGGACAATAGTTGGATTGGCCGGTGGTGGGACTGGGATAGTAATGAAGTACGATCCAAACTTCGGTAGATTTGTGGATGAAGTGTCATTATTATCTGTTTCCTTTGGAAAACTGGAGGAATTTTGTATCAACAACGATGATGGGGTAATATATCCTCCTAATCCAGAAATAATATCAAGATTCAATAAAAATCTTGAAGAGAATGGGTTCTACTATGAACAAAAATTCCAATTCATATTCAAGAAAGGGGATCTAAAATCCAATATTAGAAACTATCTCGCTCCTCCAAAAGATTGGAAAATCCCAGTTGCATCTACAATTAGTGGAGATATTACTGGAACGATTCTAAAGGACAAGAGTGATGTGTTCAATACCACCTTGTCCATCTTAGACTCTATTGGGAATATTGTAGAGATGGTGTTTAGTAATGGTCAATTAAGATTACCTAAGGAGAAAGAAATGATTGATCTTAAAGATAGATTGAATAAATTAATTAAATAATAAAATGGAAATAAAAGATATTAAAGTAGGGAAGTATTATTGGGATTCTCTTCATGGGGACAGTGTTTATTGTGTAGAAGTATTTGATAACGGAAATGAAGATGACTCCTATATCCGATCATACACTTTTGATGGTAAATATGTTAAGGAATGGTTTGTACCAGCATCCTTCGTGTGTCGATGTAGCAGTTATGAAGAGAAGTACTTGGAAGATGATATGGACATAAGAAGTAAGGTCTATACCTCGGAAGATGGTAATATACTTCCTTTGGATGAGTATGTCGTGGACAAAGTAGAAAATTTGATCGGAACAGTTGTAGTTCTTGCAGGAGAGGGAGTAGGAGTAGTATATGACCACGATATCTACATAAACGAGGTATTAGTAGTTTCAGTGTCAGGTGGAATCTTAGAGAGATCCAGTCTTGCACTACGCGTTGATCATTCTTATGTAGCTGACAGTTATTACAAGTCCAAGTTCCAAAGACTTTTAGGTAAGAACGGATTCTACTATGACGATAAGTTCAAATTCATATTTAAGAGTGGTGATCTGAAGTCAAATATCTTCAAGTACGAAAAACCACCAAGAAAATGGGATTGGAATAGTATTGGTAGGGGAGCATTCCTTGCATCAACGATAAGTGGGGGATTCACTGGAAAAGTAGTAGATCACGAGAGCAGTGCATTTGAAACTACTTTGATAAGCGTAACATCCGACGGTCTTTCCCCAGTGAAGATTAGATTTAAGACAAGTGATTTGAGAGTACCAACAGAAGAGGAGATTAATAAATTTGGAGAAAGAATCAAAAGGGCATCAGAGGATGCGAGGGATAAGATCCGTGAATGTGATCAAGGATACTTTGATAGTTCGAACAACAAGTCCGAATTGGGATGTTGAATTTATTGTGCCAGAAGAGAAGATTGTGTTCTGGAGAGAAGAGTATTTGGCACGATTGGGAGGCAAATGACCTTATACATAGAAATATAACCTAACCACATAACAACAAAACGAGATGAAAAAAAGTATTTTATTATCCGTACTGGCAGTAGTATCATTACTGTCAATGAGTAGTTGCGCCTCTTTTCAGAAGGTGTATGATTGTGACACTTGTGATGCAGTAGTTTACAAGGAAGGAGTAGCCACTGGACAAATGTTGTTCAGGCAAGACTCTTTACTGAAGTTTACTGCACTTGCTTTTCGATTGGAAGCTCTCAACAATTATGCTAATAGCTGTCGAGGAGGAATCGATAAGCTGACAAGAGAGGACATTATTGTCCTGAAGAATGTTAAGGACATGCTCCTTGGAAAAGAAACCCCAGCCTCAGTTCAATCGAACAATCCTAAAGATTGGAATCATCGGATCAGTGGAGTAGATTTTGGAGACTCTAATAAGAATCTTCCAATCGGACAAAGAGTAAAGAATGTATTTGGATACATCGTAAACATTTCCCTCGAGTATGATAAGGACATGACTATCATGGGAGAGATCCATCTCAAGAAAGATAACTGCATGCTTACTTGGATCTGTGATGATACAAAAGGAGATGTATGGGCAATGCACACTTACAAAAGTGTAAAAGGCGAGAAATTTAGTAGCCAAACTATCATTTATGGTGGGAAACGAGTAAGTCCAGAGGTAGAGCAATTGATTGATAAATTATATAAGGAAAAGGTACAGAAGAAATGAAGAATTTTTTGAAAGTATTTGTTGCAGTAGCTTTGACTGCAATTCTCGTAACATCGTGTGGAAAGAACGGTAAGAAATATGTTACGAATGAGTGTCAAGCAAGGGAAGTAATCCAAAGAGAGCTTACTAAGAATCTTGCTGAGGATTGGTCTAATCAGATCTTGGACAGTTGCAATCTGTCAGATCCTACGAGAGACTATTTGAGCGATTTCAAGTATGTAGTTATGAGCTTTGTCTGTGATTCAGTAGAAGATATTACTAACTTCGATGGAGTTAAGGAAATGATCTTGGCAAAGGACTCAGCTGGACTTGATGTGTGGGATCTTGAAGTATTTGCAAATTCAGTTTATGACTATTCTGGAGCAGCTTCGTGTTTAGTAGAAAGAGATAACAAAAACACGTTTGTTTGTAAGCGAGATGGTTATGCTGATTTTAGGTTTAAGGTACTTATCGATACTGACAGCACAGGACGAAAGTCTTACTCAGTAGAGTACTTGAACAACTAACAATTCAAACTTAGGGAGAGACTTGGTTCTCTCCCTTATATTTTTAATCGAGATGTTGATCTACTTGTTTTTAGTGACGTTATTTATCGTTGCGGATGTTATAATCTGTAAAAATATAATTAGATATTTTTCGGAATCAGGATATGGAAGTAGATTCTTGGCAGTTACATTATCAGCTATGTTAGCTTGTCTTATAGTATTTCAAACATTATTGATGATTAAATTGTATGGATATACCTAACTTATCTCCGAATCCGATAGTTAATATTGTTTGTGGGCTATCGAGTGGAGTGTTTTTTCTAAGTAGTTTAGTATCTTCTGTCAGGTATCTAGTTGACTGTTACGTTGGGAAGAAGGATTGTAAATGGACTGAGAAATTTATGACTTTTGCCTCTATAACATTTTCAGTTCCATTCTTCATCATAAGTTCGTTTGTATTAGCTGCCGGATGGATAAAACTTTTGTCATTAATAATTCACAGATGAAAAAACTTATCTTATTATTAGCATTGATAGTTACTCTGTACAGTTGTACGACAGAGAGATTGATAACTGCAAGAGTATATAACTCCAATTCTCCAGAAATGGAGCATGAGGATATTTACCCACACATTAAGACATTAGTACAGCTTCACGAGCTTGACATATATGTAACTAATAGAAGGTTAGAAAAGGAAAGCTGGATCCCTGATAGTGTGTATAACGTGCAAATGATGTACGTCTTAAACATGATCCAGAAGGGAGATAGTAACTGCGAAGAGTATCAGGATAAGATATTCTACAACGTAAGGGACTACAAAGGACTTAGAGACTATACCATATGTGATTTATTTGAGAAGGTTGATCATGGTATTAATTATATTGGAAGGGTTCGTACAGTTACTGGAAATATAAAGTTAGACGATCAGTCTACAATATATTGGAAATTCGATAATAATGGTAAACTGCAAAGTTTGTACTTGGAGGATGGAACAGGATGTGGAAATAATTTACATTACTATGAGGAAGGTGGGCGCACTCAATCAGAAGTGGAAAGAGTTGTCGAAATGTTATATTCAGGAGAAAACTATAAATATGTAAAGTGATATGAAATTAAAGAAAGAACATCGATTTATTAACCTTACGAATGAGGAAATCCCAGCAAGTCTTGGTAAAATATATTCAGATAGAGGTCATGGAGGATTAGCTGTAAGATCTATTGAGTGTGACCTTAATGGATATACTAAGGTAGAGTACATTAAAAAGGATGGGTCATTTGGATGGTATAATGCAATTACATTTGATCTATGTGAGCCAGATCCTCTCGAGAAAATGATTTTCTATGAACTTTTCAATTATGGGTTTACTGGTGAACTTAAGTATTTGTGCCTTGACAATGGCGCATGCTACGACAATGATCCAGAGAACTTTTTTGGGAAGTTTATTGGACACTTTAATTTGGGAGATCCAGTTGGATCAAGGTATAATCAAAGAGTCTATGGATATGTAGTATCTACTAATGGGCATTATCTCGACCCAGAGGGAGGAAATGAGAATGGGAAGGTAGAGATCGAATATGTAGATCAATCTGGAAATATTACTAGAACTTGTGTTATGGCAAGGTATGTATATGACCTATATCCAAGATTCTCTGAGATTCTTAGAAAAGGTCTAGAAAATTTTGGATACGTATTCGATAAGGAATTAATGAGAATAAAGAAAAATGGAGAATACGTTCTTCCCATCCCACATCATTCTATGGGATGGAAATGTGAGGATAAAGTGAAACATGTTCCGTCAGGGAGAGTTGGAGAGATAGAACAATTATCCTACAATACGGCTACAGTTCTATTTGATTCAGATGATGAAATGTCTGATTTAGGTGAAATAGTAGATTTAAAAGACTTAAAATATATTGAAAATTATGGTGGATAACTGGCTTAATCAGGTAAATGGGGAATCTGTGAGAATTAATACTCCATATATAGATTCCTTTAGAGGAGGGATGATCGTTAGAGCTGCTTCCAGAAGTATAGATGGAAACACAACTGTAGAGTACGTGAGGCCAGATGGGACTCTAGGGAAATACCTAGCAATGACGACTTACTTGCATTTCGGATTAGATCCGGTTGAGACATTGATCTATTATAACCTATTTTCAGATTACCACAAAACCTATTATAAGGAGAAGTTTGCTAAGGCCTTTATGGGGAATTTTGATCTTGGGGATATTGTAGAAATCCCAAACCCCGATAGAATAGGAATGGTATTTGGACTCTCTCTTGAAAGCACTGATAGAGAATCAAAAGTATTGGTTCAATATATTAGCCAATTAGGAGAATTAGAGACTGAGTATGTTGAAAAATGTTATATAAGGTCAGTTGGTGGATATGAAGATAATTTAGCTATTTTCCATGAGTCTATGCATACCTTTGGGTACGAATATGATGAAAATAGGAAGATGATAGTTAAGTATGGGGATAGATTTCCCGCTTATCATCAAGATGGATGGGACATTGGAAACTACGTAGAAAAAAGAGACAATCAAAATGCTCATGGAGTGATAATCAAAAAAGATGGAAGATATGCCTATGTAAAGTTCATAGGAAGAAAAACAGCAGAGAAAGTTCCAATGACTAATCTGTCCTTTTTACAAACCTCTAATAGTAGGACAACCGATAAACTTGATGAAATTTTTAAGGAGTCAGATAGGAAGGGAGAGGTATGGAGAAAATAAATCTAATAAAGTCAATCCTCTCGTCAGTTTTAGCTGTAGGATCTTCTATTGCACTTACAATAATCAAAAAACTAAATAGTAAACTAATAAAGTAAAATGTATGTATAAAAAATTAGTATTGATCGCATCAGTTATCTTAGTGCTTGTATCAAGTTGTGGGGACAGAATCAAGATGAAAAGAACTATAGTCCCTGAGAAGAAGATTGTCTATGTCGATACAGTAGTTCTTCGAGATAACATCAAGAAGGCACTTAAGTTTATTGAGATGAATCGGATCGTTGGGGAAGTCAGTGACAAAGCTGATATGGATGGACTCTTCAATGATCCAGAGTTTGGAGTAAGTTTCTATCGTACAGCTTTCCGAGTATTTGACTACATCAATACAGGAGCAAGTAGTGTAGGAATGTTCGAGATTAGTACACGTCCTGAACTCGTAACTCTTATCCGAGGAGGAATGTCTATCTCAGCGTCAAACATCATCTACATGGAGATCAATCAAATGGACTATGACCACTTCATTGGAAAGCTGTCGAGGGATTCCTTGATTAATCATGTAACAGTTCTATCGAATCGGATTGATTATGAATGTGACAGTTCTGGAATTGTAAAAGAGATGACGGTAACTCTTCCTGACAGTACACAGTTCGAATATCTTAAGAATGGAGAGATCTTCATTCAGTTTATGATCCCAATGCTCAGTGGATATCAAGCAGCAGAAGACGAATATAGACAAGTATATCTTAGAAAGTATGGAGAATAATAGCGAAAAGACGGAAGTAGTAAAAGTAGAGGAAAACAAAGAGGTAGATGACTTTCATTCAAGTATTAAGAAAATAGCTAATATGAAGGTATCCGATCTCCTTGAAAGTGTAGTATCCTACTACTGGAAGAGTGCAAAGAAGTTTTTCAATAAGTAAAAGTAATCAACCAGCCCAGTTAGACGAGTATAGTCTTTCTGGGCTATAACTTATCTTAAAATGTAAATCAATCATTCCTATAGGTATGTCACGTATAAAAGAGTTAATTGACAGTGGAATCGATCTATCCCCATTAGGATATGCTCTCCTCTATGTATATGGATCAGTAAATAATAACCTAACTTTAAGTGAAGCATCTCTTCTAGTTGATAAGTTTAAGCGTAGGGAACTAACCAGTGGGGAAGACCTATTGAAATTAGATCCTAAGTTCGGTAAAATAATTGGGTACATTATGGAATATGATCTCTCCAGAAAATATGGGTTCTGCGAGGGAGATTTCTACTCTATATACCATTCCTATAGAGGTAGAGATCTATTCATTAGCATATGCCCTAAGACCGGACCATATTTTGTAGGTATAGACAAGTTAAGCATGGTCTCAATTAAAATCAAGGACTATTCCAATAAGTTAGGTAGAATTTGGATACTTGATGAGATTGTATCTTACTTAAGGAGGGTATACCTATGCAGTAAAGATGAGTTCTACGTAGGAATATATATTCACCCAATACGGATTGGAGAATCCGTAAAGGATAGATCCTGCGAAACCCTATCTACACCGATTAGTGATGGCCGGGGATATAAGGTGTTTAGATATGGAGACCCTGAATTGTTTTTCGATATAAATGATTATATAAACTTCCGTAATAAAGATTCTATGGGTCTTGACATCAAACTTACATTTAGTCTAGTGTTCGCAAAGGGTTTGGATAAGAATGTTTATAATATAGGTCCCTCAGTACGCTGTAGATCAATTAATCTTTTAAATCGTCCTGGTAGCTTGTCAATTGATCGTGCTCTTCCAGAAATAGAGTACCTAAAGAACTGTGAATCTATTGAATATGACATAACATTAATGTGAATAAACTTATGAATAAATTAGAAGTAGAAATTGTAGTTGACGACGAGAGAGATATTCCAGCATATAAACATGAAGGTGACGCAGGAGTCGACCTTAGAATGTCTCATAAGTATGATAGTCCATTAGCAGTGTTTCCAAGAGAGACTAAACTCATCTATACTGGAGTTAGGATGAGCATTCCTTCTGGATATGAGCTTCAAGTTAGGTCAAGATCTGGGCTAGCACTAAAGGGGATATTTGTAGCGAACAGTCCAGGTACCGTAGATAGTGGATATACTGCCGAGATCGGAGTCATTCTCAGAAACGAATCTTCGGGTATTTTCTGGGTAAGTCCGGGTGATAGGATTGCACAGGGAGTAGTAAATAAGATCGAACGAGTGGAGTTCGTAAAGGTAGATGAGTTGGAAAAAACTGAACGTGGTGAAGGAGGATTTGGATCAACTGGAGTAAAGTAGGTATGAATACGGATATAGAAAAGGTTAAGAGATCTTTCTGGGACATGATGTGTATGGCAGATGACCTATGTAACTTATCTCTCGATAGACGATTCCCGACAAATCACTCAAAGGATATTGAATTTGAAATTGGAAGGATGAAGACTTACTCCAAAATCATTTGTTGGATTGGGGATTTTGATCTTGAAGGACTTTTCAAGGACTCAATTAGAACTGAGGAGTACGTAAATAAAATTAGAAAGTTTAGGTTTACATATCTTGATTATAAGAGAGAAGTCTTCAGAATTTATGGAGATTTTAGTTGTGGGGTAGATATTGATATAAAAGACTCGATAATTGTTGATAATATACCTTGGGGATCATTCTTCTACCGTATCTCAAGACTTATAAAAATGTACAATAAATTCTATGAGAAAATGATATTTGGGTTTCCAAAATATGATTTTAATAAATTAAACTATTGCGATTACGAGCTTTGGGAAAGGTCATATGAATACTTCAGAGATACGTATTGTTGGTTCTTAAATAGGATTAGGATATTCTTTGAGAATGTCGGACTAAAATCTTTTATTGATTTTGTGGATAGACCTGGAGGATTTACTAGTGTTGAGTATGAAGTAGTCAAGAAATTCCCATCAAATGAGGGCAGTATTAATGCGAAACGGGGAAATGATAGGTATGAGTATTCGGACGGTGATGGCTTTAAGTTTATGTCGTTATATGACTACTTAAAGATAAGTGTCTAATTTTCAAGAGGGGAGTAAAACGCTCCCCTCTCATTTGAGAAGATAATTGGTATGAGGACTGAAACAAGAACATACGAGGTATATACCCTCAACGAATTGACAAAGAAGGCACGGGAAAAGGCATATAACGATTGGTTAGAACGTCACGACTATTATTGGGACGGAGAGTATAACCAAAAAACATTGCAAGCCTTTGAGCAGACTTTCAAAATCAAGATTGAACGATGGTCATACGACACATATAATTATACTTATCGTTTCACTTCCAACTACAGCGAGGAGGAAGACAATCTGAAAGGGATAAGACTTCTTAAATTCCTCGTCAATAACTATTGGAACGACTTGTATCGACCTAGGGCCTATTGGAAAAGCTACCAGAAGAAACGAGAGAGTCACATATTCGTTTCTAATGATTTTGTTCTGATAGGCTACTACATGGACGATGTAATATTAAAACCCATATACGATTTTTTGAAATCCCCAGATGACACAACTCTTTACGAGCTTATGGACAAGTGTTTGGATGGATTTTTCAAGGCTTGCAGGGACGATATGAAGTACCAATTCAGCGAGGAATACTTTGCCGAGAGCTGCGAAGAGAATGATTATGAGTTCCTATCTGATGGAACTATGTTTTAATAATAATAAACAAAAATAAGAATTATGTTAAAGTCAGAACAATTTGTTAGAGATACGTTTTCAAAATATTTTAATGGATCGTGGACATTCCACCTCAATGGAATGATAGATTCTGTGGATACTAAGATCCAAAGAGAGTTTGGGTCTTTTCCTGAAAGAAGTTGTATTTGGGCACATTACCGTGGATTAATATTTGGATCACCATATATAGATATGGTATTTGACGATAGGTATCACTCAAAATCGAAAGTTAGGAAAAAGTTTCTACGAAAAGAAGTATGGATAGATGGACTGAAAGATGAGATTAAAAACTTTAGTTTAAATCCAAAAAATGACTCAATATCTTTTGAGGATAATTTTGAGAATAAGTATGAGTTAATCCCATGTGCTTATGAAAGATCCACAGTCATTTATTTCAGTAGAGATGGAGGAATGTGCTTAGTATATCACGAAGGGAAATTTAATCTAGACAATTCGAGTATGGAAATGCTAAAGAAACAGGAAAAAGCTGTGTATGATGTAAGTTATCTGTTAACTAGAATCAGAGAAAATGATGGAATTTCCTTTAACTCTGGTAATTTGACAATCCACGATTTCAGCTTGGAACCAGTAGATATCAGGAGAGTGAGAGAGAGATTATCTGAAATAAAGGTAAGTGGTATAATTCATAATAAATTTGGAAGAATTAGAGGATCTAGCACTCATCTAGAAAGTTATATAAAAAATAAGGAAATATTGTCCTTAATTGATTTTCAAGAGTGGGGAGAGGGTAAGGAATATCTCTACTATCCAGTTGGAAATTTCGAAGGGAGCACCTTGTTCGTAACCACTGATCTGGGATATTTTGATATCAGCGGTTTTCTCATAAATCTTGATGAGAATAATCCAGAAGTCATTCTTGGAGATGATAATTTCGTAAGTCCATTTTATGAGTTTATGGTAGTTCAAGGCTCTGACTTTATTCTCAATAAACTCTCAGATCCCCTTCTTAAAGATTATATTAGGGAAGACTTTGATCACAAGGGAAAGATAGATGCATTTATTTACTATCTAAGATACCTAATTAATAATGAAGATCGACAATACCTAGAGGTAAGAGAGGAAGCTGATAGTTTCTTCAATGGAGAACATGTTGAATATTTGGAAAATGGGATTTATGAATACATATTCAATAAGTTCATAGACGGGAGTAGTTTAATTAGTGAGATGCCTAAAAAAGATAAACTCGATTGCTTGAATAGATATAAGTTTGTTACTATTTATGGAGATGAGATAACTCCAAAAGATTTTAAGAACTCTAACGTTCCATGTTTCAAAATTTATAAAGGATAAGTATGTACGGACAATCTTATGACGATTATCATGTAGATGATCTCGACGAAGAAGTAGAAGAGGATGACTATCCAGACTGGATGGAGTCAAGAGATATGGAAAGGTATTATGAAGAAAGGTACGAAAATGATTGAAAAAGTTATAGAAGTTCTTAAGGAAACACGCCTGTTTGACTTCAGAGAGGACAGCAACAGTCCATTTGAATATATTAAGTTCTATATAAACCCTTGTGGATTAGATGTCGAAGCTGGAAATTACGGAGAAAAGCCAGAACAGCTAACTGTAGATCCAGAGGAGATAATGGAAAAATACATCGGATTAAGTGGAAGGGTATATTTCAAGGTCTTAGATGAGGAAATAAAATCAGAAAATCTAGACTGCAAGTTTTGGAAGGTAGATGGATCAATTACGTTAGTTAACTTAAAAACTCTGGAGAGAACTGAGTTCATACAATGCGCCGCCCAGAAAGATGGTAAGTACATAATTTACCTGTCAGTTAATAGAAAAGAACCTACAGTAATGATTGTAAGTGAAGACTCTGTTAGGTTTCATCCTGACTTTGGAAGAGGTTTTATCTATAGAAGTAGATTTGATAGGGTATTTTACTTGGACGAGATAAAAGAATTGGTAAGGATGAGGGACGAAGATTTCATCAATGAGATTCAATCTATTATGAATAAGTGTCCGGGTGGATCCTATACTCCAGTATTAGTAAATCAGGTAATATCTGGAATCCTTTATTTAGCGAAAAGGGATGGAAAAGTAAATCTAACTGGATGGGAAGAAATTAAAGACCTTATGAAGAGATTAGAATTTATAAGAGTAGGTGGAATGGATAGTTATGTTATGGATTTTATCCTATCAAATGTAAATAAGGAAAAGTCATTAAATGAAATCATTGAGGATATTGAATGGAGAATAGACTTCATAGATAATGATGGAAATAGGATAGATCTCAGAAAAGATCTCGAAAACACAAAAATTGATTTATTATTTAGAAAGAAAAACCATGACTAAGTCTGAAGAATTTTTGAAAAGTTTCGGTCTAATAAAGGAGCTGTATGTTGGATCGTTTCATCTGGATGTTGGATATGATGTGTACACAGATAAGCCTAAGGTAAGTCTGTGGACTAAAGGAGAAAGAGTGGAAAATTCTCCAACAGATGAGTTCGGAATCCTAGAATTGATTACATCAGCAATTGAGGATGAAAGCTACTACGTAAGAGATGAAGAAGTAAATTTAACGGAGATAGAGATTTGGGATGACATTGATGAGGATGATGGATCAATTATGGTTGTCCTCGGTAATGATGACTCCATAGAGGAACGAAAATTTGTTCCAACAATATTTGGAAAGGATTTCTGCATATACTTTAGTAAGGGAGATAGCGAATCACCGAATAGAGTGATGGCTATTAAAGTAGTTGATGGGAACTGTCTTGAAGTATCTTTTGATGGGGACTCAACTATAAAATTTTCAGACATTAATTTTGAAGAAGTTTCTTGGGGTGAGGTCAAGGAGTTGATGGAAGCTCGGTCTGACAGCCTTGCTGACTATGTTAAAAGCCATTCCAATGAGGAGTTGACAAATGTATATACCTACCTCATGTATTGCTGTAGAAAACTTGATTCGGGTCAAAAGACCTTACAGGATGAGATAAAGAAATTCAACGAGAGATTCGTATGTAAGTATTCCAAAGTTTCTTCAGTATTTTCTGAAGCAATCGGAAATAAAATACTCTCCAATATGAAGATGGAAAAGTTGAAAGATTTGTTCAGTAAATTCTTGTTTTTAGAGACGAACGATGGAAAAGAGATAGATATTTTCGATAGAAATTACACTCTTAGATCAGTAATAGTAATGAACAAATAAAATTAATTAGTATGGAAGTAAATTTGTCAGAGTTAGAAGAGAAGTATGGTCCATTTGAGCCATATGGTGGATATAAAATGTTTATTTCCTTCGTAGTAACATGTATCCCAGAGAAATATCGTAAGGATGAGATTGAGTTTAATCTAGAATTATTTAAGGAAGCATTTTTGGAATGTGAAGAAGGAGAGTTAAGCAGTGAGGAGGTATTAGATAAGGAAAAGGGAGGAGAGGTTAAGAAGAAGACTGTAACGATAAGATGCGGGGATTATGCTTCAATATTCTGGAAATTTCAGGACCCAAAGGGTATTCTAAAAAGGGGAATAAAGGAGATTATTAAATATTCACTTAGATACCGTGATTGGATTTATTTCTTACTTACTAAGTATGGAGTATGGGATAGCAGATACTCTCTTGAAGAATTAATTGATTATTGTGACGTCTGTGAGGAGAATTTGGAGAACCTTAGTGTAGAGGAAGCCCTAAAAAGGATGAATGAAAAAGATCTTTGTGGGAGATATTCCTCGATCAGAGAATATATGGAAGAAAATCTATATAGAATCAATCCAAAAAGATTTTTAGCCTCATTTGATGATGGTAATCTTTATGACATGTTCTATGAAGAGTTTGGAAACAAAGAGGACCTGGTTGATGGTGATGATGGAAGTATATTAATTTTCAATAAATAAAAAAAAATTATGTGTAATACATTCAAAAATTTTATGGGATACGACGACGATAGTAAGAAATCAGCTTTAGATGGAATGATTGGAATGGTGGAATTAGCTGACAATTTCCTGAACGAGGCAGATAATTTTTTAGACAAGATAAAAAGAAATGAGAACAAGAAAAAGGCTTCGAATGCAAAAAACGAACAAGATCAAGACACAGTTGGAAAAGAATCATCGTGCAAGTCAGAGGCGTGCGGATGCGTATCGGAAGAAACTCGCGAAAGAAAACGAAGAGAAACTGAAGAAGATAGCTTCGAACAAACAAGATTCCTCTACGAAACAGCAGTAATTATTCGAAAGAGGCTCGAGGAAGCAATCGAGGATAATGATGATTTTCCTGAGGAAACTTTCGTAACAATCTCTCTGGTTAATAACGAAGCTCACATTCGGACTGAAGTTAGAGATGATGCTGGAGAACCATATCAGACTAGATCCTTGAACGATTGGTTGTGTAAACCATTCTTTGATGAAGTTGCAAGGTTTGGTGGTATGATTCGAAGCGGAGTATCTAGTGACGAGTTTGGCCCATATTTCTACATCCAAAAAGTGTATAGCGATGGAGGAGAGTATTGATAAGTTGGGTTCTGTAAAGTATTTATTAATAGGGGCCTTAGGAAATAAGAGTAAAGACCTATTTTTCAATACAGTATACGGTCAGACCAGAAATATCTTATATATTTCTTATTTCGGAGATCTTGATAGAAAGTTCTTAACTAATGCATATGAAGCTCTTTCAAGATTCATGGACGAGAATAAGAATGAGTTTGAAATGTACTTCGAGGATAATCTTGATGACCTAGAATCAGGTGAGAGAGGGTTTAGAATAAGAATTCAAGAGAAATAACAAATCAATGTCACCTACAGTTTGGTAAATCCACTCTGTGGGTGACTTATTTCTTTATACTTTATGGAAGAGTTTAAGTTTTCTGAGACAACTAAGATAATACAGTATAGGAAAAGCTACTTCAGTGTAAAAGCGGATTCATATGAAGATGCCATACAAAAGATAATTACAGGTATAAATAATAACCTACCGACTAGGGAATTGCCCAATGAAGGAGACATAGAGATAATGGACGTCCAGTTCGATGAAAACTATGAAATAATTAGTGAAAAAGTTGAGAGCCGAGGTAGAATGGAAGATGAATTAATATATTATGAGAAGAGGAAAGACATTTAAGCAGCAGGAGAAGTACTACGAAGTAGAAGATTTTAGGGAGTATCTTGTTTCTGTGTGTTATAATGGAAATTTTGATTCATTTAAGAAACTTCTAAAAGAATTAAAAAAGTCGTGTAGAGTAGACTTTATTAGGTACTTACTTACATTCGGAGATGTTAAATTTGAGAGAAAGTTAGTAGATATTGTACTAGATTTGATTTAATCATGGAAGAAGATTATTTAATTGAAGGAGAAGAGAATACTTATTACTATTCTCAATACTCAACTAGGGAAGTAGTTTTTAGAACAGACTATTACGTGATAGCAAAATCTAAGGAAGAAGCAGACAAAATTATTAGAAAGTCAACAGATAGGTCTGGAGTTAGTGATATTTCAAGTCAAAATCTGTATATGGAGGACGGTGAGATCATAGACTCCGACTCCGGGATTCCAAAGAATTTTTATGTTTGTGACGAAGACGATACTGTTGTAATATCGAAGAAAATGTTAGAAGAATATGAATGTAAATAGTGAACTCCCAAAGATATATACATCAATAATAAAAGCCCTTACCGTAGTAGCTATTCTCATTGTTGGCTTTGTTGTTGGATATGAATTTGGAATTAAAAAATCAATCGGAAGTCCAGACTATGAGAAATCAGAGATCGCAAAGGAGATCACTAAGAGATTAATAGATTACGACATAAGTCTGACTGACAGTTCCAAGTTAAAGGTCGACTCTATTAAGGAGTCATACAAGGGGAAGAGATATATAGCTAAGAGCATATCTTCAATAGTATATTTAGAGGATGGACGTAAGGTAATTTACACTTGCACTGAGGATAATGTGTTACTAACACTAAATATTATAGAAAATGGAGACACTGTCAGACTCAAGTAGTGAGATCGTGTATGAGAAGTTTCCGCCTCCATATCAAATCATATTAGATAAAGTAAGAGAAGCATTCCCAACAGAAGATTTCGTAATGCTTGATGACTGTGGATATTACCTACTGTATGGTGGACCAATGAGCTCAGTAATGTTGGAGAAGATAGACAAGATAATAAGGAAGCTAAAGACGGACTACTGTATAGAAGGTGGAAGCGTTGATGGAGAGAGTTTTTTGAAGTTTTATTTAGAGGAGATATATTAATATGAATGTTAAAGAATTCAAAGACACTATTGAAAAAGAAGGGTGGGAAGTTGCATGCTCTTACTTGTCACAGTATGATGACTACACTGATTGGGAAAAGAGTAAGGACTTAGTAGATTCGGCGATTAGTTCTGATATGGTAGACGATGAGGATGATATTAAGAAGATAGTAGACGTCATCCTAAAGTTCCACATAGCAACTTATGATACAATCCAAGATTTTCTAGAAGACTCTGCTAGGAGGATGAGTATCGACAGTTTATTGGGATTCATTGACTGGGATAAGCTAGAGAATGCCTTAGGATACGACTATAGAGTTCTATATAGTGATCAAGGAGAAGAAGTTTTTATTTTTGAGAAATAATTATGAAGGACGATAAGAAGACATTCGACTTCAGTCAAGATCAGTGGGTCAAAACTATCCTGACCGACAGGTTTGAAGTTGAAGCAAGTTCATATGAGGAAGCGGTCAGTATAATAAAGGATGCGGGAGTAAAAGATCTAAGAGATTCTGACGATGACAGGATTAGATTCATTGAGACAGATAATCTGGACGAAGAAGAAGATATTAGTCTTATATCCTTTACTGAGAGTTGTGGAAAACCTACAATCACTGTGTATGGTAATGTGGATGGAAGTATTTATATGGTAAAAAAAAAATAATTGGGATGAATTTAGAAATGGAGCTAGTTGAGTATTTTAAGGAATTCAGTTATGAGAAAATTTGGAAATAATACACTAAAGAAACTTAATCTAGATCGATCAACTGTATCTACGATAGCCCTATTATCAGGCGTATCTTCCTTCCTTCTCAATATACTGTGTGCAGCTTTTCTGTACGTTAAGGAAGCGTTCTATGGAAATTTATTCCCTATCTTTTTACTTGCTATCCTTATTATATCCATTGTAGTGTTCTACTTTGGAACCTTTGAAAGGAGAAGTCCAACAAAAGGAAATCCTTATTACCAAAATTGGGACGATGAAGAATTAGACTATGAATCATAAACAATAACGAATGGGAAAATCACTAATTAGACTTGCGGTATCATCAGTATTCTTTGTGGTATCGATAATCATGCTCAAATTAAAAAACTAATAATTCTATATAGTAATATGAAATATTTCAAAAGTATAAAGAGAGCTCTTCGAGACATCTATGGTGACTATGTAGGAAATGGAATGACTATCGTCGCGATCTTCGTTACAGGATTCACAGCTCTAAACATACTCTCAGCAATATTCTACTTTATCAGAGAGATTACATTTGGTAACTACATCCCATTATTTCTCGTTCTTGGCCTGATTCTATCAGTGATTGTATTCTATCTGAATACGAAGTACAACGAAGCGAAGGAAGAAGTAGAGGAAGAGGAAAAGGAATCTAATAACGAAAATAAAGATTGACCAATGGGATTTGCGATTAAAGTAGTAACAGCAGCCTTCTGTATTGGAGGTATTTTGTGTGGAGTTTCAACTATTCACGACATGTTTCCGAAGCATTCCGATAATATCCTTAAGGTATTCATCAGGCCAATGTTAGGATAAATAAGTAATGGTATTGAGGGGAGAATCCGTCTGAGAATGGCAGGGTCTCCCCTTTCATATTGATATAGTTTAATATGGCGACCCGTAGAAACGACGGGGTGCCTGATAATCAAGTAGTTACACATAAATAACTGATAATGAGGCGGAGTAACTGGCAGTGACTTCGCCTGATAATCAACGAGTTACACGTAAGTGTCTGATAATGAGGCAACCCGCTAAAACGGCAGGGGTGCCTGATAATCAAGTAGTTACAACAAGTATAATAGGTAAGGTATGAAAAGAGAAGATCTAAAAGTATTTAAGAACGAGGAATTTGGGAAAATAAGAGTAGTAGTAAACAATGATATTCCTATGTTTTCCGCAATTGATGTAGCCAAGTCATTAGGGTATTCTGACACTGACAAAGCGATTAGAAATCACTGTAAAAAATCAGATGTCATATTTGTACTTCATGGAGATGGAAAGCCAGGTGGTACAAACATGAAATTCATTCCAGAGTCTGAAGTATACCGTCTGATTATGAGATCCAAACTACCAGACGCTGAAAAATTCCAGGACTGGGTAGTAGAGGAGGTACTTCCATCGATCAGAAAGACTGGCGGATATATCAAAACTAATGAATCCGACTCGGATGTAGATATCCTTGCAAAGGCAATTCTCATAGCACAGAAGACTATTGAGAACAAGAACTTAAGGATTAAGGAGCTTGAAACCAAGGTATCTGAGGATGCCCCAGTAGTAAAGTACACCAAAGAGTTTCTTAGAATAGAAGACTCTGATAAGACAACTACTCAGGTAGCAAAGGAATACGGATTGTCTGCATATAGACTTAATAGGGTTCTTGAATCTTTGGGTGTACAATATCCTCAGAGTGGACAATGGTTCCTCAAACAAGAGTATTCTGGAAAGGGATATGCCAACATGAGGAAAAGATCCGTATGGATGGATAGACTCGGTAGAAACGAGATTGTGCAGAGCCTTGTATGGACTGAAAAAGGACGTAAATTCATTTATGACCTTGCAGTCGAAGGAGAATTCTGGAGTCTCCTAAATAAGAAAGAAACAGAGAATGTAAAGAACTCATTAGAGTCTCTCAAGGACTCTGCTCTATATAATGGAGAGCCAGTTGGGCAATGAACCTTATTATTGACGATATTAAATGTTATGGCAATAGTAGATAAAAGTAAAGAGAACAAGGAATACGGAAATGACGTACTTGTCACGAACATCCAATCCATTACTGATTCTATCAGTAAGCTAACTACAAAAGAGTTTATTAAGTCACTGGGAGATAGTAGTAGGAAAGTGATTATCGAGATTGAACAGGAGGAGGTTATTCGACCTTCCATGACAGTAAAGAGATTGATTGAGGATATGTCCAGATCAATTAAGCTGTTTGTTACGAGTAAGGATCCAGACCCACAAGGTCAACTATCAGTGGTTGATTGGTTCTTCAATAATATCGGAAAAAACTTTACCTTTGTGGAGGTTATTGATGACAACTCTATGCAAGTGGAGAACTTCAATGAGAGTATAAAAAGTTTAGGTAAGAGCTGCAACCGGAAGGGGATTAAGTTAGTTATTATTAGTAAGGTTAAGAACGTAAGCAGCAAGAATGACTATAACAGTCTTCATTCAAGCCTTCTAACGAGTGCAATCAGATTCGAGAAAGTATCAAAGATTTAATTTAAAATATATTTAGAATTATGGAAACAAATAGTGTAGTAAAATCGAGACAATTTACAGGAATCTATGTTAAGAAAGAACTTGGTGGAGAAGGAGCTCCAGACAAGTACTATGTAGTAGTACTCAGTCGAAACAGGAGTAAGACTCTGGTACTGACCAACATGAATGACTTCACTGAATGTACAGAGGAAGAGTCAAACAAGTTCATGGAAAAACTGAAGAGCCTTAACTATACATTAGATAGTGATAAGTGTGAGTTCGCATATTCGATGGACGACTCCAAAGTTCCTGACGTGAAGGTAGGTGACGTGATCAGGACAAGTAAGTCCTCAGATGAGGTGGGAATCATTATGAGTAAGTCTGTAGAAGGTACAGTTCTTGAGATGAAGATCCTCTACCTTGACCAAGACAAGACTCTTCGGACTCAAACACATAAGAAGGATGTTAGGCGTTTTGGTGGAGTAGAAAAGTGCAACGAAGAGACCTCTACAAATTTCAAATATAAGTTGTCAGAAATCGTGGCTACACTTGTATCATAAATAGTTATTACTGTATATCAATTCGGGAGAGGGACTATCTTGGTTCTTCTCCCGATAGTTCTTTATATTAATTGGTATGAATGAATTTTTAATTAGAAGCAAGGTAACTACTGATGAAACAGTTCCTATTGACTTAAATAGTGACCTAACTATACTAACTGGAAGCGGAATACGTAACTTCATTCAAGTCTTAGGTAATATGATGACCTACGACCCAGAAGATTATGCCGAATCCATGACATTAAAGTGGAGCGTATACGTAGGAAAGTTGCTTATAGAAAAAGGACTTTTTGACGGACTCGACGAACCTGTTCTGTGGATACCATCATGCAGGGTTCCGTGTATGATAAATATACGATATCAAGGAAAAGAGATAGATCCATTCAGCATAAGGATTAAGTACAGGGAGAAGCTAAGAGATCTTATCGAGGATCATAGAGCAGATTTTGGAGAAATTCTAAATCACTTTACTAATAGTGGATTTGGGAAGATTATTTCCAACCGAGACTCACTAAAACCATGTCAATTCAATGGAGTAAAGATGAATGGGAAGTCCCCAATTAATTGGAACTTGGACGCCTTGAGTCTGTTCCCTATGCAATTATCTCTCCTTAGATCAATAAAGTCATGCATGACGGGGGGAAGCAACGTACATAGGTACATCATTCTTGAGGACCCAGAAATAGGTCTTCATCCTGACTACACTGCAATGGTAATGCACCAGATATTCTATTTGATCTCTTTTGGATATAAGGTAATAGTTACTACGAATGACATTAACGTAGTCTCGCTATCTTGGGCTATTAAAGAGTATAAGAATACACTGATTGGGAAAAACAATGTCCCTACATCGTTATTCGTAAATAGATTATTTGAGAATAATTATCCATCTACGGATAGTATAGGATACAATATAGAAAACTTTGATAATAAGAGAATAAATCTATATGAAGTTGACAGTGATGGGGTAGAAATGAGAGTTACAAACTTGAGTGATGACTTTTCGAATCCATCAGCAGGAGATATGTATTCAGCAGGAGGACTCGGAAGAGTAACAGATTCTGCTGTGAGATTAATTTCTGAAATGAACGAGGAATAATGGGAAAATTTTCTAAAGGAGACGTAGTAAAAGATAGTGAAGGACACATTGGACAGGTGGCCTATGAGTTAGATAATGGAGTGTACTGTGTAATTACCATTAAAGATAAAAAGGTAATGCATCAGTATCATCCATATTATCAATTGAGTAAGATTAATAGCCTAGATTTTGACTCTATGCTAAGAGAAATTGGCTATAAAGTCGACAGAAGTAACAATAGTAATTGGGTAGTAAGTAAATTATAATGGGTGAAACCTATCTAGTATTTTATGGAAGTGGCATAGATCTGGATAGTGATGACTTCAAGGGAGTAAAGAAGGTAAATCTTAGAGAAGTAGAGGACTTCAATTATCTTCCAGGTAATAAGTACATAATACTTTGGAATGATAATGCATCATCAGAGGACAGAGTTAAGCAACCATACTATCACGTTACAAGTAGGGTTCACTTAGGTCCAAGAGGAGAAGGATTCTACGATCTCACTAAAATGGATTACCTTCTTACCCGAGAAGGGATCCTATTCAAATTTGTATATAAGACATACGAGAGAAGGATTCAGTGGATAGAGAAGGAGGAATATGATAAGTTATACCCTCAATCTATTCTCATCAAGGATATTCTTAGGAATGCTGACGTAAGGACAGGAATTGGGAAGAAATCCAACAAGCCTTGGTACATGCTCAGCTTCGATGGGTTCAAGGGAGTTGGTGAGGACGTCAAGAAGTTCGTAAATGATGAATCTTACATCAAAAAGCCTGCTGGATCCATAAAAGGACATAAGGTAATCAGGGGAAAGGAAGATATAAAGAGATGTTTCGAGTATTTTTTGAGGACTGATCAGTTCTACGGATTAGACTACGAGACGAACAGTTTCCCCTTCGATGACCCAGAGTTCTTTGTGATGGGGGTGGGGATCGTAGGTATGGATGGATTCGGTGCATACTTCGATTTAGAATGGATGCAGACGATGGATTTAGAGTCTTGGGAGTATTTCAAGGAATACTACAGGAAGTTTTTGGATAAGTATGAGGACTCAGTCACTTACAACAATGCATTTGAAATGAAAGTGACATACCTCATCTTGAACAAAATAAATCTGTTTGATGAAGCATCTACTATCAATAAGCTGGACGGAGTAGTATACAAAAGATTTTCTCTTAAGTATACTGCTATGAAGAATCTGTACGTGTCTTCTTGGGACGACTCTTTCGAAGATCTTACGATGAAGTCTTTGCCAAAGTTATTTGGGACGAAGTTGTTCAAGAGAGAAGCGTGGAGAAAAAAGAAGAAAACTAAAAAAGAAGAGAAGGAGGAAGAAGACGAGAAGAATCAATCCTGGAAACTTAGCCATGTAGAGCTATCAGAGCTTCTGTGGGTTAAGGAGGATGATGAGAAGAAGAGACTGACCCCAGAGGAGTTCTCTACAGTAACTGGATTTAGTATTGAAGAGTCTAAGAAACATTGCTATAGAGTAACCGAAGAGTTCATTAAAGTAAGGGACGAAAATAACTACTCCAGATACTATAAGAATAACTATGCTTGGGATGAGATATGTAAGGAATATCCGAAAAACATAAGTGAGTTTGAAAGACTTATTGGAAAGTATTTTGGATATTCGTACAAGTGTATTCCAGCAGAGATCCTAGGAGAGTACTGCTGCAAAGACTCCTACTATACAGTTCTTTTGAAGGCTCTTGCCCTGAAGAGGTACCCTAAGAAGGCTTGGGACTGCTACAATAACAACCTAAAATTAGAGGCCCTTCTTAATCTGACCGGAATCTATGTAGATGAGGATCTGAGGAAGAAGATGTATGACTACTCTGCATTTAGGACTGCATACGGGAGACTTAATGTATTGAAGTTCTTCTTCTCAGAGAGGATTCGTAGGTTTGGTGATATGGGAAGTATAAAAGACATCCCAGAAGTAGGAAAGGCAATGGAGTTGGGGATGGACATTATGAACAGTAAGTCATTCCTACTCAGTAACTACTTCATAGACGAGTCTTCTGACATTGGAGTAAGTAAGGATAAACTTAGAGAAGTATTTGGAGAAGATCTTGGGAAAGAGATCGAAGGGATAATCCTAAGAACCTGCTATAGAATAGAGAAGTCATCTAGGTCAAGGAAAGTGTTTATGGAAACTGATAAATTCCTTAAATCTAGGTGGGGAATAGTTAAGGCGATAGACTCCTGTACATTCAAAGTCAATGGATCTGAGTATAAGATTCCAACGAGTTATGAGTCTGCGAGGGAGTTCTGCGAGATGAAGTCAAAACTTGGAATAGTCGAGTACTATCTAAGTAAAATCAAATTTGATGTTCAAGTCAACGAGGTAAAACGACATGATTCCGACAAGACGATCACTATGGAAGATCTTGTCAGCTATCTTGATGAAAACATCCACAACGTACTCTCACCACTATTCTCAGCAAACTTCAAATTCCTATACTTAAATAGGTTCTGGAAATATATCCTAAGGTATAGATTAGGCCTATCCGATAAAGACCCTATCCCTGAGGATGCAGTAAACAAAATATCTAGGGAAGGAGATGAGAATAAGATATTCAAAGTATACGACTTATCAAAGAAATTATATGAAGAAAATGAAGTAGCTATAAAAAGGTCTAAATTCTACAAGTTCTTTAAGGACGACATAATGTCTCTTGTATTCAATCATGCTTTCTATGAAGGAGGACTAAAAGTATCTTCCGGAAGAATAGATAGGTCAGGGAAACAAGAGATGGTCTATGTAAAGGACATGAAGGAAATAATCAGTACGATCGATCCTAAATACGATGTAAGTATAAAAGAGCTTACTAACGTTGGTGGATATAAATACCTAAAGTCAATAGATAAGGATGGAAGTAGACTAAATAGACTGTACGGAGATCTTGACTCTATTGATGTTACTGAGGATTCAGCTGATGCTTGGGCAAAGATGTGCTACTGTTACTACTCTACAAAGAAGTACTTCAAACTTATGACAACCTATTTGAAGGGAATCTTTACAGACTACTCTGTGAAGTCAGATCTTCCAAACAAGGATGGGATAAGTACACGAAGATATGGAGATGAGGGAGTAGTTAAGATGTATCCGTCTTTCCAAGCCCTAAGTAAGAAATCCAAGAGATGGTCATCTGGTATGCACACAATCTCGTCAGTATCAGAGACAAAAAGAGTGGTCTCAACTCCACCCGGTTATCTCCTATCGTACTTTGATATATCTGGTGCTGAGGTTCGATTTATCTCCTACGAGTCTCAAGATCCATTCATGCTCGATTGTTATGCGAGAGGATTAGATCCATACATAAACTTCGCAGCATCTTTTGTATACCCAGAAAGGGCGAATGATATGGCCTTTCTTAAGTCAGTAAGAAAGATGTTCAAGACTATCCTATTAGGAAAGTTATATGGAATGGCAAATGAGACTCTAGCTAAGAGAATCGGCAAAACTCTCGAAGAGACTAACCATATTGTTGATCTGTTCTTCAGTAAGGCAACCGGTCTCAAGAAGTTTATTGAAGAGAAGTCTAAGTGGGCTTTGGATCACCCAGGATATGTAGAGACCTTCTTAGGGGATGTTATGGTAGTTGGAGACGATGATGGAGATGATAAGCTAGCAAGGCTTGGAATTAATCAGCATATTCAGAATGCAGCTTCCGTAACTCTAGGTAATGGATTCTTCCAATGTGTGCAAAATAGTATTCATGGTTCAGATGAAGTAATTAAGAATGGAATAATTAGGCCAATTAATGTAGTGCATGACTCCAGTCAGAACTACTTTGAGACAAGGCTCTTATTTGACATCTATCCTTACTACCACAAGTATATGTCCGACTACTGTTTCGACTTATATGGAGTAAGATATGAGTTCGATCTTGAGATAGGACATAATTATTATGACATGCTTGAAATGAAGTCAATTGATAAGGACACATTAAGATTTTCTGGTGATTACACATCAGTTCAAAAGTTTATGAAGAAACTTCTGGAGCCAGAGTCGAAATTGGACTTCAAAGTAATTAGCTTAAAGGATGAGAGTGGAGTAGATATACCATTCGAGATAGTAGATGGAAACTTCTGCAAGACATTCAATGTGAATGATGAAAGATTCAAGCCATCTATATACAGCTCTCCAGTGGAGGGATTCTATAAGAAAGATGGAGGAAATGCAGAGTTTGAAGAGGATTATTCAGAATTTAGTTTGGAGATTAGTAGAGGATGAAGTTCTATATAGAGATGGATCCGCCCGGAACATATATTCTGATCGAGGTGGAAGATAAGTTATTGGATACGATATTAAACCCATCGAAAAATGAAAGCGTGAGGGTTAATATTGTCGGGATAGCTTATGCAAGTGACCTAGAGGAAAACCTCAGGAAAATTACTCCTTCTTATGTGAGCAGACTTAGGGGACATGTAATTGGATTAGGCGAGTTAGATAGGAAGGACTATATAGGCTGTAATTTAGAATTCCGCTCACCTTACTGGAGACTATCTTTTGATAATCCGATCAATAAAGTACTTTATAGTCCGCATTTCTCGAAAGAGTTTCTTGAGAAGACGATTAAAACGTACCGTGAGAGACTAGATAATAGTGATAACAATGAACTTTTTAGGAATATCTATTATTAGAAAATAAGAAACAATATAATAATAACAATAAAAATAAGTAAACAATTATGAAAACTTTTATCAAATCAATTCTGTTTGTATTAGTATCGAGTGTAGTATTTTCATGTAATGTGGATTATAGCGAGAAGTATGTAGTAGAGGAAGGGCCTGCAACGGAGTTTATTAGGAAGGCATTCACAGAGGAGCTTATTGATCAGTACAAAGAGAGTGTAGAAGAGAAGTACAATGACGAGACCTTGAGGAAGATTGAGATGTTCAAGAACATTATTGACGATAATGATTTCACATTTAGCCTTGTAGATGGGTACGAAGACTATCTTAACTACCCTCAGATCGATGCATTCTTCTATCTCAAGGACCTAACTGGAGAAGACTACTCAGAAGATGAGATCTCTATGATCCTAAAGTCTTTCTATGTAGGTTCTGGAGCATCAGATTTCAAAGTAGAGAAAGTAGGTAAAAAGACCTTTAAGTGCTATGGAGGAAGTGATATTGGAGAATTCTTGTTTGAAGTGAAGAAACTTGGCAAAGATTACGATGGAGAAGAGCAGTACGAACTTGAAGTAGTAAATAAAGTAGTATAAAGAATAACTCAGGGGAGGGAGGATATTATTAAAATACTTAACAAATATAAAAATTATGAAGATTGTAGATAATTTCACAGGAAAGTTAGCTATAATTGCATATAATGAGTCAAATAATTATGATATTGGGTTTAGTAATCCTACTTGTGATTATATGATTCTCACAGCAAACGAATATCTACTGAAAGTCCTTAGAGAGATAAAAAATTTCCAGATAAAATATACTAAGCATCTAGGAAGTAATTTTAATTCGACAAACATAAATTCAATTGAATTCTCATTTGATGACCAGGTAGATTTCTTTGGAGAAGGTTATAAGAAGAAGGAGTGGTCCGAATTTTATAGTTCAATCATAAATAGTAAAAGAGAGGATATCAACTTTTATCAAGTATGTATAGAAGAAGATGGATATGAGGCGTTTATTGATACTATTTGTAATCGGATCAGACAAACTGAAGATGGGGATCGTCCGGTTATAGTTTATGATCTTGAGTTAGACAACATATATTTCAAATTTAATCCAGATATTTGGAACGACTATAGAACCAATACAATTAAGATTGATGAATTAATAGAGTACTTAGAGAAAAACTTAGAAAATAAATAAGAAACTTTAAAATATTAAAATTATGAAGATTGTAGATAATTTCACAGGAAAGTTAGTTATTGGTGCGTATGATGAATCTAATGAAGATGGTGTTTATGGAGAACCTGGATGTGACTACGCAGTTTTCCCAGCAAACGAGTATCTACTCAAAGTACTCAAAGAGATAAAAGAGATTCATAATAAACTGAGTGGTCACTTTGGTAGTAACTTCAATCAGACAGATATAAAGATGATTGAATTTTCATTTTACGATCAAGTAGATTTCTTCGGAGAAAATCCAGACAAAGGAGGGTCAGAATTTTATAATTCGATCTTGAACGGTCAGAAAGGGTTCCTCGGTTTTTATCCAGTAGATAGGGTCGAAGAAGATGGATTCGACTCAGCTATGGAATATAGAGATGGAGTCATAAGTGAACTTGCCAAAGACCAAATTAGACAGACTGAAGATGATGATAGGGTAGGGATAATATACTTACCAGAATGGTCCACAATCTACTTTAGATTTAATCCAGACTTCTCTATTGATTACAAATCATACGGAATTAAGATTGATGAGTTGATTGAGTATTTAGAGAAAAATTTAGAAAATGGAAATAGTAAATTACAGAACTAATTACATGTATCTTGGGCCAGCAGCTAATGAGTCCAAGATGATTGTAGCAGAAATCACCCCTTACTTTGAAGACTACCTAAGGAAGATAGACTATCAGTTCTTCGACCTTCATTTCTTCCATGCAATCGAGTTCTCAATGTCTATGGGTGGATATAGAATAAGTGTATTGGATAAGGGAGAAAACGATCTACACAGATGTGTTGGACCAGCATTCGTAAAGATGTCCGGGGATGAGAGGAAAAATTTCTCGGAAAGAATAACAAATGAACTGACAATTTCTGATGCTTTAAAACTAATTCGATTTGATACTGGAAGGCATTCATTCAAGTATTTGGAAAGAATTGGAGATAGAACTATCACTAAATCAGACTATGACATAGTCATGGAGGAAGTATTAGATCTCCTCGAGAGGAATCCAATTGTAAAGGCTAAAGATGTCTTTACTGGAGAGTGGGTAGAGGGATCTATTAGGTTAGGGGACGACTTTACGGTAGGACAGGGATTCGGACATATAACAGATTTCTTCGGAAATGAAGTCAAGATTGTATATGGTACCTGCTGTGGGTATTCTGGATTTATAGATAAAAATGGAAGAAAGATTTTCATTGGAGACATTCTGCAACCGAATAGAGAGGTTCGATGCTATGGATATTGGAAATCCGCATATGTAATAGAAGAGGATGGAAAGATGACTATGCTGTCTGATACTTGTAGATGTGACTTAATAGTTCGTAAAAATATTCACGATAAATAAGTATGGAGTTTGTAAATCACTAGTTTAATTATTATTTATGAATCATATTGATATTGATATTGATATTTCAGTTGCAGAAGTGTTAGTAAACACTGTAGATAGGGAATCTCGTGAAATAGAAGGAAAGTGGCTACATTTGTCCAACTTTCTATCGCTTAATGAGCTTGAAAGTCACTGTGAAGACCTCTTCTATGAGGAAGGTCCAGACGAGGATGAAGAAAAGAACAGATCACTCATATATACTGACTGGCATGAAATCCCAGAGGGAATGATAGGAAGAGATTTTCTGGAAGGAAACTTATTTGACTATATATATGAGGTATCCAGTTTGGATTCTAGAGACGAAGCCCGTGCATTTTGGACTTGGATAGATATTAATAATATCGACATTCGGAATTATGATGCACAAAGAGCAGTTGAGAGATTTAGGGAGGACTTCATAGGAGAATATCGTAAAGAGGAAGATTTTGCAGAAGAAGTCCTAAATGAAAGAGGAGGCATTCCAGACGATATTACATACTATATAGACTATGAAAGATTTGCCAATGACCTTTTTAGTACGGACTATACTTACGAGAATGGATATGTATTCAGAAACAGTTAATTAAGAAAAATATGAGAATTGTAAAAGAAAATACAGGAATTTTTGCTATTAGGGCACGTGACTTAATGGCATGTGGAGATGAATGTACAAATTATTGCGTGGGAGTCGTCAACTGTAAAATGTTTGTATTTAGGAATTCAAACATTCTCCGGGGAACGGTAGACCTTCTAAACCAGGATTGTTGTAATCTAAATGATTTCTTTCACAAGACAGGCAGTGGGAATGTAATTACAAAGAGCATATCATTCTCGATGGATGGAGTAAACTGTTCCTTCTTTGGTATTCCATACAACCACATTAGTTGTCATAATGACAAGTTGATAGATGGTCTATACGAAAAACCTTTTGTAAACTTAAATAGCGTCGACAGTTACAATAAGGAAGAGGATTTTGATAGTGGAAAAATATACGAATACACTAAGAAATATGTAAAAATGAATGTGAATCCAAATGAGATAGAATTGGTAGTCGATCCATCTACATTTAGATCATCCTTTAGATTTATGAATGGGAGCGTATATTATAATACAGGATCCTTCTATCTCGAGGAACTGTACAAACTTATTAGCGAATAACCAAACCAATAAAATATATAATTATGAAATTATCATTAGTAACTGCACGTGTACTTAGAGTAAGTGACAACGGAAAAGAGAAAGAGAAGAACGAGAATTATTTAGTTATCCACAAGAATACCGAAACACCAGAATCAGTCGCAATGGGGAAAATTGAAGGACTTGTAGATCCTGAGAACATCACGTCCACTAAATTGCAAAAAGGGGCACTTATCCTCCCAAATTCAGAGGGAAAGTTCTTCTATTATGCAAATGGAAGTACTTTTGTACAGAAGGAAGACGATGAGGGAGATCTTGAAGAAGTAGAGTTCAAGTACTACATCAAATCAGATAAGTTTGATGATGCCTACAAGGCTCTTAAGTCGTATTTGGATAATGGTGGAGACAAGGGTCTTGTAAAAGGGTATGACGTAAAGTCTTTGTCTAAGAAAAACATTCTAGGGTTATTACAATAACTAATAAAATGGGAGGGAGAAAATCCTTCCCAATATTTTTTTTATGGAGGATAAATTAAACATATTTTTCAAACTTGGAAGATTAGACTACTATTATCTAGGATTTATAGTGTCAATTGATATTGACAAAAAGATCTTATCAAAAATAGCTAAAGTAGTCGAGATAAGTAAGAATCTGAATGACACTTCCATATCTATAGAATTCAGCCTTAAAAAATTCAATCCTAGTGTATATTCCTTTACGAGAATGATGCCTCCGGATTATCCAAAAATTGATGAAGTGTTTCCTAAATCTAGGGGAAATGTTTGCAGAGACCTTATAATTCCGGAGTCTCTTCACGAAGAAAAGATTGAAATCGGCGGGGCGAAGATTGTAGTTCGATGTAGTAAAGTTTTCTTTGTTTTGGAAGATTTTTTAGGTCTTAGTTCCGGAATAAGACTGGATAATAATGAAAGTTGGAAAGAAATAATGTCAAATAAAGATAACAATATAACATTATGAATGAAAAATATTTATTGAAGACATTGAACAGTACATTAGAGAACTGTCCCTCTCTATGGGAACTGACCCTGACGGAGGATGATATAGAAAAGATCAACCATCTTAGAAATGTAACAGATGAAAGTAATAGAAAATTTGGGGAGTTTAGTAGATTAAGATTTTCTTTCGACGTAACTGACTCTTTCTCTCAAAAAATCGAGGGTAGTGAATATAACGTAGATATAATCGAATCTAGATTGGAATATATAGGAAGAAACAAGTTTCAGGTAGCTATAGATCTGTTGGATCAGTATGGAGGTCAAAGCTGTATTTTTACAGATCCTTTTGAGATTGATTTCAGTAAATATGCTGAATTAGAAGAGGATGACTCGGATAGAAATTATCAGGAAAGTAAGAAAACAATAAGAAGAAATTTTAATGAAATTAAGAAAATAATTGATGGATTAAAAGAGTCCGAGTCTGTCATACGAAGTCTTTTAAAATGGGAGATCAAAGCTCATATCTATGAGATCAGCAAATCACTTGAGGGATTTGGAAATGGATGAATATATCTGTAAGATTTGATTTGATTTATAGTTTAGTAAAATGATAAAGACTATATTAATAGCAAACAGCCCGATAGAAGATCCCATCAGATCAATATACACTTTCATATTAGAAGAAGAGGACACAAAAAGAATAATAGAGGAAGCGGAGAGTAAATATACCTACGCTAGACTTGAACCTATTGAACTGAAATATATCAATGAGTATGGAGGAGAAATAGAAGACTCTCCAAGATTGGAAATTAGGCATATTGATGACTATGGAAAATTTTCCCAGTCTGTATATGCTACTCCAATAGTTCTAGAGAATAATACGATAAAACTGGATATTTACCTACCTCGTTCTATTTATTCAGTTTCTCTAGCCAGACCTAGTATCTTAGCAAAGATTAGTATAGAAGATCTTAAAAATAAAGTACTTAGAACTTCTGTAAATAGTCTAAAGTTTGATTTCGGAGACGGTGTATTTGGGGAGGTTTACCTGAAAGTTCCTATTGACCCAAAGGAACCGGATCCGATTAAAATCGTGTCATCAAATCTATCATACTATCCAATACCCACCAGAGACGAAACAACTTCGTTTAAACATACATGTACCCCAGTATATTCTGATGGTCTGGTAATATTCCCATTTGAATACTCTACCCCAGGAAAATCAATAAAATTTTTATCAAATTTAATAGATATATCCTTTATCAATTCGGAGGATAGAAGTTATATCGATGAGGTTATTAAGATAGCTCAAAAATTATTGGAAACTAATTATGGGATAACTACAAAACTTCTAAAAGAGGGAAATGGAGGATTCCTACTTGATATCGTAGAATTGAATTATAAATTTGAAGTTGGTAGTGTTTTCCTGATATGCTCAGATATTTCTAAAGTAGCTAGTAAATATTTGTCATTTAGCTATGGAGATATAAATCTGGGGGTAAGTACCAGATATATCTATAAAATGGGGAAGGGAAAATTCTTAATAGAGTTCATTCACAAAGTAAGGTGATAATTAACTATGTAGATATGGAATGTAATAGAAAGACTGTATACTTTAAGCTAAATAACGGAAAAAATTCTGTATCTCTAGATCTGACTAAATGCGACGTTGTCCGAATGTTAGAGGACACTAAGCACACTACCACTCCAGATTTACAGAAGGGCCTCCAAACTAATATCTCAACAGGATCACGTGATACGAGTGACATGAGAGTAATTTTTTGGAGAAATACGATGGACAAGATATATGTTAAGGATGGGAAAATAGATGGAGAGGAGCTCAATATAAATAATTATGAACTGTTTTGTTATCCTCCATCGGTAAATAAAGAAAAACATGTAAACATAAAGACTAGTCCGTTTGTGTGGTCAAATGGATGTTATGATAAAAGAAATTTAAGAGAGGTAAAGTTTCTATCTACAAAACTAGGGATGATTGTAGAATGCAACGAAGTAACGAGTGAACCAATACAAGTTAGTGAATTAGAATCCTTACTAAAGTATTTTGAATAAAATGGAAGATTATAATTATGACTATACCATAGGTTCAATTACAAGAACCAAACTTCTTCCAACAGAGGAAGAATCTGATGAACCCGTAGTAGTGTTTCTAGAGATAAATTCTATGAATAACTTACTATCAACTGGGGCATTTATAATTAGTATCAATCTCGAGGATTATTTAAGGTCCGGAGATAAGGATGGATACCTAGATATAAAAGACGATTTCCTTGGGATAAAATCATGCGGAATAAAGACTATAGAGGTAGATGAAGCTAGAGTCCGTTTCAATAAAGAGTCAGAAAAATATGAAGTATATGTAAGACTAGGAGAAACCGATATGGTCTCTAAGAAATTTATTTGGAAAGGAAAGGTATTTAATAATCTAGAGGATATAGTATGATGTCAGGAATAAATGATGAATGTCTGAATCTTATAGCTAAGAATCTCGTAAACTTCGAAGGTATTTATGGAATCGGGAAACTATCGATTAGAGGTTGGGAGAATAAAGATGAGGAATTTATAGTCACATTAGGTAGTGAACATAGCCCAGGAAAATACTACCTAGACAGCTGCATAGAATATGAGATCGTAACTTTCTTCAAAAATCTATTCGACAAGAGATTCGATGGGAGAGTATTGGACGTAAAGTGCATAGGAAATGGTAATGACCGTTCATATGATATAATTATTATAAAGGGACCTAAATAATAGTTCATGGATAATTCGATCGATGAATATTTGGAAGTAGTTAGAGATAATCTACCATACCTTCGATCAGTATGTGGAATAGATGCAAACCTTGTTGCATGGGGACTTGATGACGACAGTGCCGTATTTTTGATAAGTGGAGAATTAGTTTACAATAATCTACCAAGTAAAGTATTCCGTAAGATTAAGAGATTTTATGGAGATGTACTTGGGAAGGAATTTGGGGAAGATAATATCAAGGTAGATTGTGAATACAATCTTAACTGTGGTTGGTTTGAGTTACATATTTATGAGTATGATTATGAGTGAGAAAGAAAATAAGACTAAGAGATATTTATTAAATGTAGAGGACAGTACTGAGATAGATAATTGTAATTGGGAACTAGTCCTAACAGAAGAAGATGTAGAAAAAGCCAAGTACATAAGAGAAATAACTGAGGAATCAGATAAGAAATTTGGTACATATAACAGACTTCGATTGTACCTAGACGTAACTAATTCATTCAAACCAGAAAATAGGGATACTTATGGTGGATTAGAGTTGAACGAGTCGAAGCTAATATATGTAGGTAATGGGAAATTTATCGTAAATTGCGACTTCAGAACTCTATATAGAGAATATGGAATTTTAATCACAGGGGAATTTAAAATTGATTTATGATGGAGACAAAAGAGCTAAAGTTCTATTTAGGACATAATCTAACTGGGAAAGTCAAACTAAGCCAACAAGAAATCGAGTGGATAAAATCCCCCAAGACAATCACTAGTCTAATAGGTAACGACTCCCTAGTCATAAAAAACTCTGAACTAATTCACTACGGTGGTGGCGAAGAAAAGGAGATAAAGTATGACCACATATGCTACGTTAATAGATTTTGGAAATGGTTTACTCTAACTTTCCAGTATGGTGAGTTTCCAAAACCCATAAGAATAGTAACTGATAAAATAGATATAGAATATTTGTTAGAATACAATATTGTTCGTGAACTTTATTTTCTTGATGGGGATAAAAAATTGTTATGGTCATACGTAATAAAGAATCTAATCAATGACCTATCTGAGCTAGGAGTAAACACTAGTCTTTTATGTCCAGACATGTTTTATGATAGATTAAAGTTTTCATTATCAGTAGTAGGAGATAATTATAATATCTATGAAGGAGAAAAGAACTATCTTCTACCTGAATATATCCTAGGTACTATTAAAAAATACAAGAAAAAATATGTTAATAAAAACATTATTAAAAGACTCTTAGTCCCAGATGATGAGGTTTATGAGGGATCATGTAAGTATGATTTAAGATCTGGAGTTTTTGAAGTATCATATACACTATAAGATATTATGAATAAAGAAATTAAGGTAAAGTTTAACGACGATCTCTTTCTTGATCTAATTGGAGTAGTTACAATAACTGACAATATTAAGAAAGGAGTGAAAGATCTCACAGAGATATGCAATAAATACAAAATGAATGATGACTGTGGGATAAGTTCGTCATTATCAATTTTCACCAAGCCACATCTCATCTTAGATGAAGAGATAGGAGAATCAGAAGATCTAACTAGAGATCATTCTGGGAATATTCCTGATGCAATGTCCTGTGAATTTAATCTGCACAAAGGGGGAGAAACCGGATACTTCTGCTTCAGGATATATGACTGTGTCGATGAAGAATCTGAATATGAGGTTATGGAGGTGGACTCCGAACCAGTAAATGTAAAAGATATTTTAGAGTTATAATTTGGGAAGATATGTGTGAAATACATTGGGACTTTGAAACTGGAGACGATAACGAAGATGAATATGAATACAATTGAAGATCATAAGCTGCTTTTCAAAGCGGTTGTTGGCAGTAGGAGTTATGGGACCAATGGTCCCAACTCCGACACCGACTACAAAGGAATTTTCCTTGCGAATAAGAGCTGCGTGTTAGGATTAGATCCAATCGAACAAATTTGTCCGAATAAGGATGAAACATATTATGAACTAGGAAGGTATCTAAATCTACTCTGCACAGCTAACCCAACCATGTTGGAGCTTCTCTATTCACCTGAAGACTGCATACTCGAAACGAGTGATGAATACAAGACACTAAGATCTCTTCGTCAGCACTTTCTAACTAAGAAGTGCTACAACTCATTTGCTGGATACGCACATGCTCAGATCCAAAAGGCCAAAGGTCTCAACAAGAAGATGAATTGGGAGAATGAGAGGATTGTTAGAAAGTCTCCCTCGGAGTTCTGTTGGATGCCTACAGGAGAAAATAATGGGTCAGTTAAATACTCAGACTACATTAAGTCTCCAAAAGTTAATCAGAGTCATCATGCACTGAGTAAGGTCGACCACATGACTGATTGCTATTACTTATATGATGTAGGAAGATATACTGGAGGAATCTTTAGTGAAGACATGATCAGAGTGTCCCCAAATATCCAGAAAGGATTGGAGCCAATATCTCTTCTCTACTTCAACAGTAAGGAGTACTCAAAACATTGTGGAGAATATAGAGACTACCAAACGTGGCTAAAAGAGAGGAATACTCAGAGATATGTAGATGTTGAGGGACATGGACAAAAGATTGATGGTAAGAACCTAATGCACTGTAGACGTCTTATCGATACAGCTTTTGAAATAGTAAGAGACAGAACTATCAAGGTGAAAAGACCTAACGTTCAAGAGCTATTAGATATTAGGTATGGAAAAGTTTGCTTGGAAGAAATCATCGAAAGATCGGAGGAAGATCTTGAGAAACTTAAGGAGGAGTTCGATAACTCTAGCCTTCCGAACAAAGTAGATAGAAAGATGATTAATGACATTCTTATTAGTATTAGAGAAGATAATTTAAAATTATAGTGGTTATGGAAGAGATAAGGGACTTAAGAGCATTCTATTACAAGATCCGTAAGTATCGAAAATTAGGGGAGAAATTACTTGGAATAAGTATAAATAGGACTGATAGATATACCTTTGGATTGGAGCATAAGATGAGCAAGTTATATAAGTTTGTCTTTGATAATCTGGGGTGGATTAATTATGATGTAGATATACTATCACACTTGAGTAGACTTATTTCCTATGGCGATGTTGGATTTAAAGGCATAAGTGGAACCAATGAATATAGAGTCTTCTACGAAATTAGAAAGTTAGGTAAGTTAGTCAATAAGATCTCAGATCACGTAAAGTATACTAAGGGGACTAGGGAATATAAAATCCTAATAGAGAGCGATCGATTCTCAGATAGGTTTGAATACTTAATAAAAACGGCTGACAATATAAAGGAAATCATAGATATCCTTCGTATAGATAAAGATCAGGAGAATTTAGTTCATTACAGTCTTTTGAAGGAAAGAAATAAGTACGTAAAATTAATTAGAAGTACAAAATTGCTACCAGTAAAGATTGGAAATGTCCTCAGAAGGGGAAGAGTGGAGGTAAAGTTCAATTGTGGAATTGTAAGGCCTAAATTGAATGGGATCTATTTCTTACCGTACGATTACTTGAAGAAGAGTTATTCAAATGAGTTTATTAGTATAAACTATGAACAAGATCTAGAGATCCTTCCTAATCGAAAGAAGATAGAGTGTAGGGGAGAAATGGTCGAACTTGATAAGATCTGCATTCTGAAGGTAACTGGGGAAGTTGGAGAGATACTAATGACTTATAGATTTATATACAATAAAGATAGGTACGATAGATCTCACTGGTCGTACCCATTCTCCGAGGGATCATTATACGCCACATTCTCTACTTTTAGATTGAAGTCATTATTAAAATGAGCAGGTCAAAGAGACGTACGCCTATTTTCCCAGATAAGATTCCTCGAAATGGGATGAAGGGAGAAAAGAGAATTTGTAACAAGAGGTTCCGTGCGATTACTAAAGAGAGATTGAATCAAGATAGAGATCCTCCGATTGATTTGAATGAGTCGGTTAGAAAGTCGTATTTTATCGATGAGATCGGAAGAGACTACTATCCAGAGAGATTAGGAACAAGGAAAATGTATAAGTAATGAGCAGATCTAGAAAGAAGACTCCCATAGCCACACACATTGATGTAAGAAAGAGTCAAAAGAGAGATAAGGAACTGTGTAACCGAAGATTTCGTGCAGTTACTAAAAACTCCATGCACCATGAGGAAGATCCACCGTACAAACTGCGAGAGGTTCAGGATGAGTGGACTTTTGATGGAGATGGGAAGGGATATTGGAAAGACTGTCCAGAAAAAGAATTGAGAAAATAGATTATAGAAAATAGAATGTTTCTTAACTTAGTTTTACTTCCACATTATGATGGAAATGTAAAGAAAATGAAAGTCGCGTCCATAGATGTAGAATATGGGGATGCCATAGCTAATCTGGTAGATCACTATGATACGAAAAAATTAATTGGAGCAGATTGGGATCAGAATGAATTTAGGACTTACATACCGAAGACGACTCTTCGAAAACCGAATAATATAATATATTCACCTTACGTTGGGGAACGCTATAAAATTACTAATGGTTACTATAGTGATTCTCCATATGGAGATCCTATTTCTGAACACAAGTGCCGTGATGGGATTTCAGTGGAGATATCCAAAAGTGGGATTTTATATTACTCGACGATAATTGGAGAGGAAAAATACTATTGGCATATATTATTAAAAATAGGAGGTTATGAAGAATAGATACTTTAATGTCCTGCTTACTACAGCAGGAGATAACAAAGACGAAAGGAACGACCTTCTTACATCTATAGATGTAAGTGAAGGAGATGTTGTAAAAGGACTCGTAGACTTCTACCTAAATATGAGGGGAGTAAAAGGAAGCAAGTTCGTTGACTCAATTGGGACACTTATTTTTAGAAGGACTTTCTTTGGAAAAATTAGAGTGTCTTATTCTACAAACATAGATCGTAAATTGTTAGGAGGAAATTCCTTCTATTACAGTGACTACTGCAAAGATGATTTTGGAGGATCATCTTACGACATGAATCTTGAAATTACATTGGATTGCTTTGTTGCAATTGTATCCTTCAGTACATATGCTGAGGATAAGAGATACATTGGTTGTATACCTATAAGTGATTTTTTAGGTCAGGATAAGGCAGAAACTAACGTAGAATCAGTCTAAATAAGGACCGATTTTTCTCGAAAAAAGTACTGCTCGCAAGTAGGTGATTCACAGTTAGTTATCTCAAAAAGTGCATGCAATACCCGGGCTAAAACCCTTAACTATAAAAACGCGTTTAGTATAATATAGTATACGATTAGTATGCTATACATACGCTACAACTCTAGTAGTTGTGTTTTGAGTAACAAAACTCAAAACCAACGGATAGAGTCAAACGTTGATATACTCGTATAGTTAAGACCCGTGGGGATGTTTTCCCAAACATGAAAAACGCGTTTCTTTTTACATTTTAGAGTATGTGGAAGTCTTGCTGTCTCTTTGTTGATCCAGCAACTTCCACTACTCGTTTTTGGGCTTAGTCCCTTAGAGTTGTATCATCATTAATCACATAAAATCATTCAGATATAATATGACTAGAAAAGATTTTGAGAATCAATTAAAGACGTCAGGATATACAAAACGTCAGGAGAATCAATATTCAAAGACTGGGGAGAATCCATATCATAAGATCATTGTTGAGTTAGATGAACCTGGTAAAGTCAAGTGGTATGTTACCAGTATTTCATTCTCCTTCTTTGATATTGTAGCAGTCTCATACGGAGACTTGGACAATTGGGAAAAAGACCACAGTAAGAAAGCTGTAGAAATACTTGAAGAGAAAGGTAGACAGCTTATCATCACCTATCTCAATAGCTATGAATTCCTACATAAAATGTACAAGATCGCAGTAAAATCCGACTTACAGGCTACAAGGACTGGAAGAAGTCTATACGTTAGTTTCGAGTACAGTGGGAAAAAGTATGAGATTGATTACGATTCTTATAACGATTATCTGATTAGAAAAGTAACAGATAAGGAAACTGGAGCTGAAAAGATTGACAAGGTAGAGATCAAAGACCTTGCAGAATCAATCAATGGTATTGAGGACGTACTCAATAAAGCATTTAATCTTCCAAGGACCGAGATCGATCTTTTCAAGTATCTCAGTGACGATGAGGAAGAGGATTCTAGGCTATAATTCAATAGAATAAATACACTACACCGACTAATTATTACCTCATGTTTCACGAAATTTTGATTGAATGAGAATTTTCAGTATTTTTGGTGGTATTGCTATTCTAGCGATGGCATCTACAAACCTATTTGTAATTAATAAAGTTGACAAAGTAGAAAAGAGTGTGAGAAGCCTCACAGAAATGATAGAGGAAAGGAGAGATAGTATTAGAGACATTAGTCTTGATACGCTTGCAGTAGATATTCCAGTAAATAGGGATACTATTGACTTCTTTACGGACTCTCCTAACGATACCTCAGTGTATAAGGCCCTACTGTATTTTGATATTCCAAATCCAAAAGTAGTGCTAGCTCAGGCAAAACTGGAGACTGGTCACTACAGAAAGGTACCCGGAGGAAATCTTTTTGGTCTTCGTCAACGAAATGGATCCTACATGAGATTTAATCACTGGACAGAGTCTATACTTAGCTATAAGAAGTATATAAGCTCTAAGTATAAAGGTGATGAGAGCAATACAGAGACATATCTAGCATTCCTATCAAACATGGGGTATGCAGAGAGTCCTAATTACAACAGGGTCCTTAGAATTATAGTGAAGAATGTGGAAAACCTGGACTTCGTAGACTAGCAGTTCTACTAATCTTACTATTCATAAGATAAGTTATTCATGTAATTTTTATTCATAATTTTTTGTGGGATTGCCTGTCTGTGATAGATCGGTAATTCCAATTTTTTTTTGTTAGTGATGAAAATAGAAAATATAAAGATACCAAACCTAGGGATCTCGAAGAGATTTGATAGAGTTACTTGGTTAACTGACGATAAGGATAGGGACATTCTGATCGATGCAGTTAAAAAATCAATTAGCTTTGTCTTTTCCAGTGATAGAAGAGTGTGTGAAGAGGGACTTCACTCAGTTGCTTCTGGAACTGGTCCTTCCATGAAGATGGATAAGATTGGAACTGAGGAAGTAGCTAGGTATGGAGGAAAAGTAGATATATATGCATTTGCAGATTTCCTTGGAGAGAAGTTTAATTGGAGAATACATAAGAATCCTTCAAGGAATGGGGGATATCCAGAGTTTTCAAAGTACGTAAAAGCCCTGGAGTTCCTATCAGATAAGTTCAACTCAGGGTACGATTATCCAGTCCTAAAAGTATATGACAATGAATTTCCTACAGATAAGGTAGAAAAGATAGATAGATACCTAAAGACGTATAAGGAAATTATTGAGGATTGTAGAGGATATCTTCTTAGAAACCTAGGTTATCACTGGTGGAGTGATGGAAACTCTAACATCTTTTCTTGGGGAGCGAGACTGTTTATTATGTCGTTTAGACAAAGTAAACGTATTGAAGGTAACGACATAAGTATACTTCCTATCGATAGTGAAGGGAATCTGCTAATAGATAAGATAAACAGGTTTCTGAGAATAGTTGGAGAAGATATTAAAGTTCTATATTTCAGAATAGATCCTGAAGAACATTATGGAAAAGAAATTGGACTTGTATCTTCAGACAGTTCTGGATGTTGGACGTTTAGAAAGGTATTCGATTTAAGAGACGGACTGGATAAATCCATATACTTAATAATAGATTTAGTATATAGAGAACTATTCCTCTGGGGTGGTAATCTGGAAAGTGATTCAGGGGGTATCGTAGTGTTAGAAGATTTCTTAGTAGATTTGCAGCCCGAAAGAAGGAGAAATATAATAGAAGCAATGATAAAAGTATTTAGTAACATTCAGTTTATTATAAAATAGTATGATTAATAGAAAGAGAACAGTGGTCGTTTATGGCCAGGGATTTTGCGGAAGCAAAGGAGATGTTAGCGTAGTCAGGGCACTATTACATGAAGGGTATGATGTAGTCTGGCTAGTCAATGCATCCAAAAGGAAGATGGATTTGTTTGAGTTAGAAGAATTATTGGAAGCCGAAGGAGTCTTAGAGAACCTAAGAACGATTCAGTTAGAGGAGAATGATCTTTATCCTTATGTAAAAGACAAGGACAACTTAATGGTTGAGGGGTCAGTTCCTTATGCCATAATTCATATGGGACTTATATATGATGAGGGACTTTCAAAGGACGATCCAATTGGTCATTATTGCTCCAATGTACAGAATACTCTTCACCTAGTAAAACTCTATTGGGATCTAGGAATGAGGAAGTTTATACTCAATTGTCAGTATGATCTTGGAGCTAGTGAGTCTACCCATTCTCTCAACTCTATAACTGACTCTATGATGGTTTCAGGGGCTCTTGGAAGTGGAGAATTAAGGACCATTACCTATTCAGAGATAGTTGGGGAATTGCCTTATGACTACATTGATACTGATGGTGAGACTAAGGAGGAGTTTATTACGTTTGGTAACGATGATACCTCAATTATAAATATAATAAGTAATCTGAAAGAAGATAATGATGGGATTCATAGAATTGACCTAAATGAAGAGATCTACAAGAACCGCATTGGCAGTGCTACTAAGAGTAATGCAGTTCGTAACTACGTCTTTGGTGCTGATTTGGATAATTTGCACATTGCTCTTCTTGATAGGGATTTTGATAGTGACATACCTGATGATTTGTACATTGGGGTAGATGCCACTACGAAAGAAGTCCTTGATCGTATGAGTAGTTGTGGAAAATTGGAGTATAAGTTTACTCCAGAGAATGAGATGGAGGAAGAACATAAGTGTAGGATCAAACATAATATCCCAGAGTCTCTCATTAAGGGGGAAGATCTTACAACTGATCTGAATAAGCTCATTGTTGATGACGATAAAGAGTAAAATATAAAGAATCCGGCCATACTTCAGATTGATTTTTGGAGTCTGGCCGGATTTCGTTTTGTCTTTGTCGCTGACAGGGCCAACTCCCTTTAAGGTGTGACTCTGTAGTGACAATAGTATAAACTTAATTTATTTCTAATTTATGACAATTATTGACGAGAAAACTGCTATCGATGAGTCGATTAAATATTTCGACGAGGATTCACTTGCAGCAAAAACTTGGGTTAATAAGTACGCCTTAACGGACGAAAATGGAAGATTCTTAGAGTCTACTCCAAAAGACATGCATGATCGAATAATTAATGAAGTCATGCGAATTGAGAGATCGTATGGGAATGAGAAACTGACCGAGGAACTATTAAGAGAAATGTTCTACCACTTCAAATACATCATCTTAGGAGGATCTAGTATGAGTGGTATAGGTAATAAATATAAGCACTCCTCCTTATCTAATTGCTTTGTGATCGATGATCCAAGAGATAGCTATGGAGGAATCTGTAAGACTGACCAGGAGCTCGTACAGTTAATGAAGAGGCGAGGAGGAGTCGGTCTTGACCTATCTAGACTAAGACCAGAAGGAACTAGGGTTACAAACGATGCTAAGACTTCTAGCGGAGTTGTTTCCTTTATGGAGAGATTCTCTAACTCTACAAGAGAAGTGTCTCAGAATGGACGTAGAGGGGCTCTGATGCTATCTATCGATGTCACCCACCCGGATGCAGAATCCTTCATTGACAGTAAGCTGGTAATGGGTAAGATCACTGGAGCAAACATCTCAGTAAAGATAACTGATAAGTTTATGGATGCTGTGAAGTTAGGCGGTAAGTTCCTTCAGAGATTTCCAATTAATGCTACTGACGATGATCTTGGGATTCAAGGTCAATACCTTGATGGATACCCAGAAGAGTACGAAGAGTATGAGGAGAACAAGTTATACTTCGGAAAAGTCAGCGGAACTTATTTCAAGGTAGTTGACGCCAAGCGTCTTTGGGATAAGATTATTCTCAATGCATGGAAGAGCGCAGAACCGGGAGTGCTATTCTTTGATACCATTAAGAAGGAGTCTCCAGCGGATATTTATCCAGACTATCAGACAGTAAGTACGAATCCTTGTGGAGAGATCCCACTTAATCCGAATGACTCTTGTAGGCTTATCAGCATAAATCTGAAGTCGATAGTGAAGGATCCATATACAGAAGGTGCGTACGTAGACTTTGAACTTCTTGGGAAAGTATCAGCTACTGCACAGAGAATTATGGATAATGTGATCGATCTTGAAGCCGAGCACATACAAGGAATCCTAGATAAGATTAAGTCCGACCCAGAGGATGAGGACACTAAGAAGGTAGAGACTGACTTATGGAATAAGATTTTAAGTAAGACTATTGGTGGAAGAAGGACCGGAGTAGGAATTACTGGACTAGGTGATCTTCTTGCAGAGATGGGAATTGAATATGGATCCGAGGAGTCTATATCACTTGAAGAATCAATTCAGAAGACAATTGCTATCTCGTGCTATACAGAGTCCATCCTAATGGCTAAGGATAGAGGTCCTTTCAAGGACTACAGTAAGGATATTGAATTTACAGATTTAGATGGAGAGGGACTGTTTCTCAAGAGAATTATGAGATACCTTCCAAAGGACATTATTGATACTTGGAAAGAATATGGAAGGAGAAACATTGCTTGCCTAACTATCGCACCAACAGGTACAGTATCTCTTATGACTCAAACAACGTCTGGAATTGAGCCAGCGTTCAGTATGTGGTACTGGAGAAGAAAGAAGACAACAGATAAATCCAAGGCGGTATTTACTGATTCAGTCGGTGATATGTATGAAGAGTTTCTTGTAGTACATAAGGGACTTGTAGATTGGTATTATGTAAACAATAATAACCTTAGTTATGAGGACTGTAAGAAGTATATTTATGGATTGGATGACAAAGGTCTAACAGAGCTTTATGAAAAGTCTCCTTACTACAAATCAACTGCACAAGACATAAATTGGGTAAATAAGGTGAAGATTCAGGGAGCCATGCAAAAATGGATTGACCACTCTATCTCCTGTACAGTGAATGTTCCTGAGAATACGACGGTAGATACTGTTAGTAAGATCTATATGACGGGATATGAAACTGGATGTAAAGGTTTAACGATCTATAGAGATAAGTCTAGGGATGGTGTCCTTATAACGACTCCAGTTAAGAAGGAGCTTGATCCAAGTAGGCCAAGACCAGAGTCCCTTAGGGCTAAAGTACATAGATTCAAGAATGGAAATGATCGGTGGATTGCTTTTATAGGATTCCTTGATGACAGTCCATTTGAATGCTTCCTTGGTAAGGTAGACGATAATTTCTCATTCCTCCCAAAACAGGTTACTGAAGGCGAGATCAGGAAGATCAAGACAAATGAGAGTGGGGAGAGAGGTCGTAGGTATGACTTCTTCTATAAGACAAAATATGGGCATGAGAATGTGTTTGAAGCTATAAACGAGAAGTTTGATCGTGAGTTTTGGAACTATGCGAGAATGATCTCTTGGATGCTTCGTAGCGGAATGCCAATAAACTATATCGTAGAGGGTATTGATAAATTAAGTGATGATACTGGAATTGGTATGAATACTTGGAAGAAGGGAGTTAAGAGGGCCCTATCCAAGAATATTGCCGACGGAGTAAAATCTAAGAGTAAGTGTCCTAACTGCGGTGCAGATATGGTGTATCAAGGTGGATGCGAGCAATGTCCTAGTTGTGGAAATTCAAGATGCGAGTAATATGAAAACCAATAAATTAAAAGAAGAGGAATTGATCGACGAAGTCCGTACTGGGAGTGTCGGAGATGACGATAATGAAACTAGACTTATTGTCGGAGGAGAGACAGAGTTTAGAGATAATTTGTGTAAATAATTATAATATTTTAGGTAATGAACGTTTATAAAGTAAAGGCTGGTACTAAGACCGCATATGCGGAAGATGAGACCATGCAGGGCGCTATTGCGAGAGTAAAGAAGAATGGTGTAGTAACTCCAGATCTCGATGGTGAGTATGTAAGGATGGATAAGAATCTATTCATTGTTGCTGAAGTAGCCACCGAGTCGGATATTCATAAGATCACTGCTTCTGATGGCAGAGAATATCTAGTTAGTGCTGCTGACTTTGATAAGTTGGTAGGTAAGATAGTTGAGGCTAAGGATGTCCTTAAGGTTGAGAAATTGGCTGATAAGGGAGTACTTCTAAAGGCGAAATAAATCAATTTGGTCGAGGACTTTGTTTCCTCGACCATATCTTTTTCTTCGATTGTAGGGCACACTCCCTAATATAGATGATGAATAAACTACTTTAGTATGGAAAATAAAAATGAAAAGAAATCCCTGAAAATAGCCATAAACGAGATGAATAAGCTATTTGACGAGTGGAAGAAGACCTTAAATTTTAGCTATATCGAGGCTAATGAGTTTCCTGAGAGTTATCGAGAGAGAAAGTTCTCGATTAAAATTAGACGATTTAAACTGGAGAATGGTGAGAAGGTAGGAATCCCTGAGTATGTGTATAATGAGTTACTAAAATGTACTTGTGACCTCGTTAGGAAGATGAGGAGTGTGGACATGAGATGTAGGACTTTCTACTCCAACAGGTCTTTCAAGAAGTCATTCTCTGACGGAAGTCTGGATTCAATGAGGAGTAGGAGAGAAGAGATCGTAGAAGAGATGAGATCTGATCTCGAGGGATGGTATGAGTCGATAGGACATGCAATCGAATGTCTCTATGGAAAAGTAGCCTCAGAAAAAGTACTAGAGACCATAAGAAGATATAAAGTAGTTGATGACAGGTTCAGGATCATGGACCTTATCTGTCCTCTTGAACATGGGACTCACTTGGAGTGTAAGAGAAGGTACGATAAGTATGTAAAGAGAGCTAAGAGATATTTGGATAAGAACTATACGTTTTCCGAACGTTATGATTTGGAAAAGATATTAAGAATATCTAAGTTCAATCTATCTATTCCAAACTACTGTGTAGGAAAGAGTAAGAATGATTTTGGGATCTGGGAAAGTCTGAGCAAGATCTTATCTGAATACTGCTCTGAGGAAGAGAATAAGGAGTATAAAGACAGGTTTGATAAGGCAATCTATGAGCTTTATAGGAAGTGTCAAAAGAAATTCATTGTTGATATGGAGAGATTTAATCTCCTAGTTATAAATGAAATCAAGTCCTCGTACATCGACAGAGTGAAACTTTTCCTAGATAAGTGTGATGATGGAGAAGGTGAAAGTTGCCTAAGAAATAAATTCGATTATTTTATATCTGAGTTGAATCTATCCTGTAAACCTAGCTTGGGGAAGGGAGAGATTGAAGAGTTAGTTAATGAATCAAATAAGCTGTTTGATGAGTATGTCAGAGGAATCGAATAATTGCTGTGATCTTGAATCTCCTCTAAAAGAGATGTCAGAGATAAGGGATAAAACTATTGATTCAACAGAAATCAAAAAATTGTCCTCATTACTTTCAGATATAGTTACTACAAACGCGATCCTTCTGTCATCAGGAAAAATTTCGTCTGAGGAATATGGATATAGATTGGGTCAGTTAGAAAAATTAATAGGTAGAAGTGGAATTGTTGACAAGCTAATAGAGCATAGATCTCTTCTTGATTGGATTAGATTATAATTTGATAATAATGGAAAAAAGAGTAATAAGTTTTTTCAATAGATCTTCAAAGTGTATCTTGAACTACTTGGGGAGGATGAATGAGTACTTTGAATATGTTGATTTATCCGATTCAATAAATCAGTTTTATAGCATAGCTCCCAAATTAAGCAGGTATGTCGATGGGGTGGATCCTAAACTATTCTTTGTAGATAAAAATATGGAGGATCAAGACGAATTTTATCGCGATTATCTCTGTGATTATATTGGATTTATTGGAAGGATCTTTTATAAATATACTAATACTATTTTTATAAAAAGATATGACTCTTTGAAAGAACTTATTGAAATACTAAATGAAGTATCTAGAATGGATCCAGAAAGACTCGACAAATCTATAGTATGCACTCCGGATCAGTTCAAGGATATAAGGAAGGATTATTTGGAGAATGGTAAAGTTAATTTAAGTGATATATTGAAAAAGGATTATTCAATTAAAACAACTAAATCAGATTCAATTTGGTTATGACAAGGGAAGAGAAATATAAGAGATTAGATAAGAAACGTCCATTGAAGTATGGGTCTCATAGAGAAAGTATTCTTAGGAGGGAAAACTATCAGAGAAAAGTAAGATCTTTGATTAAAGAGATTCCTTATGAAAGGTTTGATGAGCTTCTCAGAGAATTTGAAAGATGCTCTAGACTCGGAAAAGATGCAACCAGCAACATCGGATTCCAAGTAATAGTTGGTAACTATAATGAAGGCCACTACGTACTTGTCAAAGAATACAGCTACGAACTATTTAAGGAGATTGTAGGATCTGACCCACATAATCTTGCAGGATTTTATCTTCCAGACTTCCTATACATTAGGGAAGAATTTGAATCTATCCTTTACAAGATAAGTGACTTGAAGAATATGGGAATCGACCTGTGGGACGACTATATTCGTGAGGAAAAGAATGAAGAATATCTTAGTTTCAAGAAAGAATACAACGTATATTGGGAGTGCAATAAATTTGAAGAGTACATGGAAAAGACTTCTCTTGAAGTAACTGGACTGTCCATAGAGGACGTTCTCTGTGACTTCACTGAGAGAAGGGAGATCTTGGAAATGAAGGGTGAGGAATAAGAGGAAGATAAAATCCTTATAGTCACTAAACTCAAATTTGAGGCCAGTATATAAAGAAGAGATGAGCCGAAATTTCGGCTCATCTAATGGTAAGATAATCAATCAGTTACTATAACTATGATATCAACGGGCTCAAATTTGAGCCCATCTAATGATTTTATAACTATAAAAATAATTTAGTATGGAAAAGAACTTATTGAATACAGAGAGGATTACTTCTATTGAGATTGCAGAAATAACTGGGAGAAATCATAAAGACATAATGAGATCGATTAGGGAGATGGAAGAACCCTGGGTGAATGGAGGTGGGCGCAAATTTGCGCTCACCTATTATATAGATAAGTGGAATAGGGAGAAGCCATGCTACTCTCTTACTAAAACCGAAACCCTATACATATCTACAAAGTTCAATGATGAAGCAAGAGCCAAGCTAGTATTACGTTGGGAAAAACTGGAGAAAGAAAATTTAATTAAAGATATATCAAACAACTTTTACATCCCAAAGGATTACTCATCAGCTCTTATGTTAGCATCTAACCTTAGCAAGGAGTTAGAGGAAATAAGGCCAAAAGCTGACTATACTGATCAGGTACTCCTTTCCCCAGAAAAACTGACCACCACTGAAGTGGCCAAGAGTTTTGGTATGAAAAGTCCACAAAAGTTAAATGGTATTCTAATTGACCTTGGGGTGCAGTATAAAACCAAACATAATTACGTTCTTTGCAGTCCATACTCAGATCTTGGGTACGTAAGAGTGAATACCCACATCACTTCAGATGGAGAGGAGAAGCTGATAGGAACTACGTATCAACTGGTATGGACAGAGAAAGGAAGAAATTTCTTATACAACTTATTAGTTGAGAAAGGATACTTAGATAAGAAGGAAAGTAGAGATGGCAGTATTAAAAAACAGTGACAAAGACATCGAAATCGTAGCACTGAAGTTTCCAGACACGGTCCGAATGAGACCTGGAAAGCTGGTAGGTGATACGAATAATCCAGATGTCATACTTCGTGAAGCAATTGATAATGCAAAGGACGAGGCATTTGGAAGTAGCATGTGTACGAAGATCTACATTGACTTGAAACATGGTAGGTCTAGTGGATATTATGTAGTAGCTGATAATGGTAGAGGAATCCCTATCACTATTGACAAGGAGACAGGGAAGACAAAGGCAGACCTTGCAGTTTCCACCCTTGACGCTGGAAGTAAGTTCTCCAAAGACAGTGTAGATGAAATCTCTACCGGAACTCATGGAGTAGGAGTATCTTGTACGAACGCCCTTAGCAAGGATTTTGTACTCCTATCTTGGGTAAATAAAGATAATTATTCTAAGTCAATAGACAGTGTAAGAGAAGCGTATAATAAGGATAGGGAGATATTCTACTACGTATACTATCAAAAGGGAATCAAAAAGGAAGAGGGAGCTGATACTAAAGAAACTCTCACAAAGAAATTCGGATTTGATTTTCCAGAAGGAATGCATACAGTAGTAGCATTCAAACCTGATGAAACTATATTTGATGATATTGTATCTTCATACAGTAAGAAGAATCTAGCTTACACTAAAGTAGTTCTTGATAAGTTCTACAATAAGAAAGTAGAAATTGTAGTAGATGGAAAGGTGATTGACGATACCTTTACCCCCTACAAGTTCGAGTTCATAAAGAAGATAGAAATCAACGAAGAAGGGAAGAAACAGAAGTCGGCAGTCTACTACATAAACTTTGACGTAGATAGTGACCTAGACAAAGGAGAAATTACTGGGTCCGTTAATTCATTGATAGTTGATAAGGGTAAGCATATTGACAGTGCAGTGAATGCGTATTCGAGATCTCTTAAGGACTTCTTTGGAATTACTCACAATCGACTATTCGATGGACTTTATCTCAATGTGATTGTAGTGTCCCCAGAGGTAGACTATAGCTCTCAGATCAAGACTAGGTGTACAAATGTTTCTAGAATCTCTCCGGAAGAGGCTGCAAGGTTTCTTTGCCCTGAATTCAAGAAGATATTCAAGGAAAATAAGGAGTACTTCCAAGGGCATGTAACCAAACTAAACCTACTCAATGAGGCAGTATCAAAGACATCTGCTATGCAGAAGGTGAGAGAGCTAGTGACTACGTATTCTGGAGGAAGACAGGTTAGGAGCAAAATCCCAAAGGGCGTAATTGATTGTTCTTCTAATGACATCAAGAAGAACGAGCTCTTTATTGTAGAGGGGGATTCAGCTGGTGGTACCCTAGTTCAAGCGAGAGATGCCAAGCATCATGCGATAATCCAACTAAGAGGAGTTCCGATGAATGCAATCAACGCAGACTTGGAACAGCTAATGAGTAATAGGGAGATGGAGTCGATCGTCAAAGCATATGGAGGAGGAGTAAATGAGCTTTACAATCCAGATTCAGTAAGGTATGGTAAGGTCATTATAGCTGCCGATGCCGATGCTGATGGAGGTAGAATTGCATCCCTAATTCTCGGTATGTTTGCAAAGAAGATTACTAGATCAATTGAGGATGGGAATATTTATGTAGCTTTGTCGCCTCTATATATCCAAGGGGATAAGTATATCTACCCAACCGATAACGTAGAGAAGGAGTTGAAGAGGAATAGGCCGTTCACTCGAGTTAAAGGTCTTGGTGAACTTAACTCAGATCAAGCCAAAAAGATATTCTTCGACGAGGATACTAGAAGGTTAGTTAGGATAACTCTAGATAGAGTTGATGAGACATTGAAACTTCTAACAATGTCAAGCGCTAGAAAAGAGTTTATGATTAACAAGGGAATTTTGAAAGATAGATACGATACAGGAATCATATGAAAATTGAGAATAAATCCATTGGAGATTATGTTGAAGAAGCCCTGACAATCTTCGGGAGCGAGGTTAATAACAATCGTCAGATTGCATATGTATATGACGGATTGAAGCCGGTATATAGGAGAGTTATTACAGTAGCCCTCAGATACAACAAGATGACCAAGACTGCGAGGATCGTAGGTGATTGCCTTGGAGAACTTCATCCACATGGCGACAGTTCAGTAAAAGAGGTTGTTGATAATCTAGTTAGATTCGGAATCTTTGATGGGCAAGGGAATCATGGTAAGAAGCTGATTAGGGGAGTTGATGCTACGGCAGCTGCAATGAGGTACACTGAGGCGATGATTTCCCAGAAATATAGAGACTTTTTCGAAAACCTTATGCCATTTGTACCATACATAGAAGGCGAGTTGGACGCAATGGAGCCAGAATACCTTCCAACTCCTCTCCCTATCGGCCTTCTTTTTCCAAGGAGCGGTATTGGATTTGGTGTTAACTGTAGGTATCCCATGTTTACAATGAAGAGCATGTATGAGGCTCTCATAAACGATGATCCATTTAAGTTAGAGTCCCCGTATGGAATGGTCCTAAATAAGGAGAAATCTGAAATGAAGAAGATTTGGACTAAGGGAATGGGCAAGCTAACTTATGAGTATGTGGTTAAGATGGATGAGCTCGAATCAGGTAAAGGAGTTATGATCTCCGGATCTCCAGAGTTGTTCAAACCAAATATTGATGCTAAGTTTGCAGATGAAATAAATAAAGGACAAATCTACTTCATAGATCAGACATCTGGTGAGGATACTAAGCTATTCATAGGAAAGTCTTGGGGGATCAAACAGTTTACCGTAGAAGACTTGTATGATAAATGTAAGAAGCTATTCTCCGAGACAAAGCCTTACCGACTGACAGTTTCCTTTGGAAAAGAGACCTCTATAATTCCTCTCAGAGAGTGGCTTAACCTAACATATAATAACTATCTGAACCTAATTGAAGTATTTAAAGACAACAAGATAAAAAAATATGAGTTTGAACGACGTGTATATGAGCTTTTGCCTATTGTTGCAAAATGTCAGCTTGAGAATCGAGACTTTGATCCTAAGATGGTATCAGAACACACAAAAATTGATATCGAAATTGTTCGAGAGGTCTTGAGTAAGCCAATTTCAGCCCTCAGAAAGAAAGACAATTCTGATAAGTTGAAAGAGATTGATGAAAAAATCAAATACTATAAGAGTGTCACTGGAAAGAAATTTGTAAAGGATATCATCGATGAGTTCAAGTAAGAAAAAGGTACTCTTGTCAGATTACAATAGTGTAATAGATAAGAATTTGAAGTTCTCTGACGAAGGTATTACTCTATCTGTAGAAGATTCAGACGTAGTAGTAAACCCGAGTTGGGGATCTATGATAGGTAAGGAAATCGTAATAAATAACGTTGGTGACTTCCCTATCGGAGAGATAATGGGGAATAAGAATACGGTAGTATCTAGGTTCGATATTCATCCGGACATAAAGAAAGATCCGTATCAGGTCCCAGAGGATAGGAAGAAGTGTAAGAAAGAGGATTATTGCTTATGCATCCTGACCAATGAGGCAATGTGTGATCCAAATTTGGTTGAAGACGTCCATAAGAATAACTATTTAGTAGGTATTTGTGATACAATTGGAGAAGATCTCACATCAGTTGGAGTAAAATTGCTTATGACTGATCCAGATCTTGACTAGATTAGGGCAAATACCCTTATAATTAGATTGACGCAAAATAAGTTTCAAATTAGACATACAAAATAGAATTATAACAAGAAAAAAGTAAAGTATTATGTCAGAACAAATTTACAACATCGAGAAAGCATTAGCAGAAGTATTGTCAAGAGTAGATGATAACAATCAGAATGGAGAACGAAAGAAGTCATGGGACGGACTTAGAAGATTTTATTTAAGTGGTAGCGGAGCAGAAGTAAATTTCATTCCAGTTTTTGATAAGAACGATCCGGGATTTTGGAAAGAGTTTCTTAGTGTACCTACGTTTAGAGGTGTTTCGAGTCAATCAGGTGGGTATTCGTTTGAATTCATGGTATTGCCAAAGAGCGTATATGGAGACCTGAGTCCCGAAGAGGAAGCACTTCATAAAGAAGTTTCTGGATTGATTTCCGAACTATACAATCTCTATAAGGAAGATAAGAAGGTTGATGCTTGGAAGGAAGTTGCGTATCGGAACTTTACTTTGATGTGGGGAGTCCTCATCTCAGCAATTTACCCGAAAGGCGCTCCAGCAGTCAACAAATTTGATAACTGTAGAGGAAAGGCGTGCTTATTTATCTTCAATCGAGGAGGTCGAGGAGAGGTAATTAAGAGCCTAAACAACGCAACTAACTCTAAGGTTCTGGAGGAAAAGACAGAGGATCCCAGTAAGAGCGATAAGGAGTGCAAGGAATTCTTGTATGACATTATGGATACAGGTCTTACTAATCGGAAGGGATCTCTTAAGGTTAGTTGTGTAACTAAAGAGCCTACTTTTACTTTTAAGGTAGGTGGAGTTCCTAAGGATCTGGAGAACATCTCGGAAGAGACTGCAAAGTGCTTTGATGATATTCTACCTACATTCTTGGGATTCAATTACGACAGAGAACATAAAAGACTTTTCAACGTTACGACCTTCAAGGAGCTTCGGGATCATCTCCTGCTGAAGATTGAGGCTCAAAAGAAGAAGACTGGAGTATTTATTCCAGAGGTAGCTCCTGAAGATCACAGTAAAGTCTACGAAAATAAGAACGACCTCAATATTCCAAACCAATCGGAGGACGAAGAACTTCCTTTCTAATACTATTATAAACACTAATGAGCCCAGGGAAACCTGGGCCATTTTTTATTTATGTGCCGTAAAACCAACACACAGGTATTCTTTATTCTGTTGAATGTAAGGCACAATTCCTAGTTTGTAACATAATGAGAAAGATAAATAGATCATACAAGTTTAGACTGTACCCGAACAAGTCCCAAATCGATTTGTTGGAAAGGCATTTCGGTTGTACACGGTTTGTATACAATTACTTTCTCAATCAACGTATAGAACAGTATAGGCTCACAGGTAAAAGTGATAATTATTATTCACAAGCTAAAGCTCTTACAGCATTGAAGAGGCAAGAAGAAACTGCATGGCTTAAAGAAGTAAATTCTCAAACATTGCAATTTGCTATCAGATGTCTCGAAGAGGCCTATGTTAATTTCTTTCAGAAACGTGCAAAATTCCCTAAATTCAAATCCAAGCGTTCTAAGAACAGCTTTACAGCCCCTCAATTCGCTTCTATCACTGATAAAAGACTTTTCATACCTAAGTTCAAAGAAGGTATCAAGTGCCATGTACATCGGGAGATAAAAGGAAAAATAGGTAAGGTAACTGTATCCAAAACACCTAGTGGAAAGTATTTTGTCTCTGTATTTACAGAAGAAGAGTACGAAACACTACTTGAAAATACTAATAAATCAGTTGGTTTAGATATGGGATTGAAGTACTTTATTGTAACTTCTGATGGAGAAATTTTTAAGAACAATAGATATACGATAAAATATGGGATAAAACTCGCAATGGCTCAGAGGCATCTTTCTCGTAAGAAGAAAGGTAGCAGAGGGTTCGAAAACCAAAGACTCAAAGTTGCCAGACTCTATGAAAAGATTTCGAATAGTCGTACAGACTATATTCATAAGTGTTCTATTTCTCTTGTAAAGAAATATGATACTATTTGTATAGAAGATCTAAATGTTAAGGGTATGATGAAAAATCATCACCTTGCCAAATATATAGCTGATGTGAGTTGGGGTAGTTTCGTTACTTTTCTCACATATAAAGCTGATTGGAACGGCAAGAAAGTTGTGAAAATAGACAGATACTTCCCATCCTCACAGACTTGTAATGTCTGTGGAAATGTCAATAAGGAGATAAAAGACTTGTCTATTCGTGAATGGGAATGTCCTATTTGTCATACTCATCACAATCGTGATGTAAACGCTGCTATCAATATCCTAAATTTAGGATTAAATAAGAATATATCGGCAGGGACTGTCGATTACACGGATGGAGAGGATGTAAGAGCTAATCTTTTGAAAGGCCAATCCTCTATGAAGTCCGAAGCTCGTGAGGAAACTCGTGGGTAGTTCACTTACAATTTTATTTTTAATGAAATGAAAGTTTTAATATCCTCAGACATACATATAAACGACTATTCGTCATATAATTACTCTTATAGGAGTCGACTAGCCCAGTTTGACAAGTTAGCTGACAGATTAGTCGAGATAGGTAAGGAAAATGGGTGCGAAGAACTATGGCTTTTGGGGGATATTCTTGATAAGCCGTACTCAAGTCATCCAGTAAATCATTGCCTAAAGAGATTTTTGAGCAAATTGACCTCCAACTTCAAGGAGGTAAGATATATTTTAGGTCAACATGACATGTCATGCAAATCGAACAATCAATCTGAGGAAGATACACTCATAACTATCTTCGATTTTGACGACATGACATACATGGACAAGAAGATCCTAATGTTAGATGGACATACGTTCGGATTTATGAACTGGAAATCTACTCAGGATCTTTCTTGGTTAGGAGATACTCATCTGGACGTCCTCCTCGGTCATTATACGAAGTCGGAGATGTTCGGACAAGAGATAGATGAGTCAAAATTCGACTTGATGATTCATGGAGATATTCATAATGATCAAGTTATTGGCAAATTTGTGTCTGTTGGGAACCCAATTCAGCATGATTTGAAGTCAATGTCTAATGGATCTTGCATAATTCTCGATACTAATACCCTTAAATGGGAGAGAGTACGAACAGATCCAGATCACACAAGATTTCTTCGGATTTCATATACAAATGATGAGAATAAGGAGGGATTTGAGTCAGAATTACAGTACAATGTATATAAACCTGACATTGATATAGTAAAAACTGACGAAAATGGAGTTCCTATCTTAGAGGAAGACGAACAGAAAACCAAGACTCTTACCTGGAATGATGTGGACGACCTTATTCTCAAGGTATGTGAAGATCGAGGTATTCCTGAAATTCATCGAGAGATTGAGTCTACTAGTGGATCATTTGAGGAAATTGACTTTGATTTCAACATTACAAAGGTTCATATTCAAGGATACCTTTCTATTGTAGATCAGGAACTCACTTTTTCCAATGGAGATCGAATCGCTTTGATGGGAAACATTGGTACGGGTAAGTCTAGTGTATTAAATGCTATCGCTGACGTCTTTAAGAAGAGGAATAGGGACATTATGCGATACAAATCCGACTTCTGCGAGAAGATAAATGTAACTGTATCCCTATACTATCAGAATCGACTGTTCGAGATAACCAAAGGAAACGACTGGGGACTCGTAATAGACGGAAACGAACAGCACTACGGTGGAGTAAGAGAGTTTGAGGAGGACCTCCCAACTAAGCTCCCATTTATGAATTACATTAGTTTGTTCTTTATTCGAAAAGGTAGCGACAATCTGTCAGATCAGTTCAGTGATACTACACGAATTGACCTTATTAGTAGGTTTTACCGTCTGGATAGGATACAGTCATACTTCAATACGTGTGAGAAGAAATACAAAGATCTTCAAACTGAAGTCAAGTCACTCGAATCAGACCTAAAGTCTAAGAACGAGGTGATGTCCTACATAGAGAAGAGAATAGGAGAGATAACTTACGCAGAGGAATTTAGTCTACCGTCTCTTGAATCTGAGCTTAACAGTATTGTTGAGGACAAAAAACTCGTGACTGAAAGAGAAATCTGGGAGAACAAGGTAAAAACTATAGAGGAAAACCTAGATAACTGTAAGACTAAGCTCAAGAATGCCAAGTTAAGAATTTCAGAGGATCCTGAGGGCGATAGATCTTCTCTTGAGGGTCTGAAGAAGGACTCTGAAGAGGTTAATGAATTGTATGAGAAAACCTACAAGATGTCAGTTCAATTTGAATCTGATCTAAAGGAGCTTAATAGTATCTCAGAGACTGGAAAAGACTTGAGATCTAGATATGAGTCTTTGAAGAACGGAAGATGCTCTGAATGTGGTTCCATCCTATCTGACGAGAATCATAAGAGACTCTTATCAGAATATGAGAAGAAGATAGATAATTTGAGGGAGTCCTTCAAGGTTATATCGACTAGACTTAAGGATCATCCAAATGGGAAGGATTCTAAACCTTTCTATGTAAATGCATTGTCGGAGTTGAAGTCAAAGTTCGACGAGTTAAAGAAAGGCATAGAGGTTATCTCCAACAAGATCTCTCTTAGTGAGATGTATACTGGTCAGGTACTGGATTTGGAAGTAGAGTTGATGAAGTATGATGCAATGCTAAAAGACACCATGCTAAGTGAACCTAAAAAATCCTCAGATCCAATCAGTGTACTTATCAGCAAGGAAAATGAAATCAGAGGGAAGATTGCCGTAGCTAATGAATTAAACAAGCTAAATTCAGATAAGGTAATAAAAGAGTCAGAGCTTCTAAGCCTAAATCTTAAGATAGAAGATCTTACTACAACTGGATCAAAATACAAGAGTTACCTTGAGGTGGTCTCGTTGAATGGTATAGTTATGGAAGAGATTCTGAAAAACCTTGCACATAAGTTCTCAGACGAGGATGTAAAGTATAAGGTTGAGTCAGGGGTATTCCGTGGAGAGAGATTCTTGAAATTCAAAATTTACTATAACCTTATGGGAAAATATCTTAGAGAGTATGAGTTTGCATCGAGCGGACAAAAGGTTGTCTGCGATGCCAGCTTCCTTAAGATGCTCTTCAAGTCTCCAGTAGGAATCGTAACCCTTGATGAATTTCTCGGAGTTATGGATCCAGAAGCATTCGATAGAATCTGTAAGGTCTTAACAAAAGAGATTAAGGCGAACATTGTTATGATCTCTACTCACGATATAAATATGAGCCAGTATAACAAAAGATTCTTATTCTCTCTAAACGAAGAGGCTAAGACCGTAATAAATATAATGCAATAAAATATGGGTAGTAATCCTAGGGAATTTGATGTAGTAAAGATAAGTGATATGAGGAGGCTCGGTTTCAGTGCCTATCAAATAGGTAGTGATGGAGACCGGTACCTTACATTCGCTGAGATGGGAGATAATTGGGGAGTTCCTATGGGGATGGGTCTCGTCAATATTTGCAATCATCACGGATATACAGAAAAGGATTTTATGAGATCCTTCTGTCCTGTAGAGTACACAAGGAGTTCACAAAATTCTATTTGTGGTAGAGTTAACATGAGTGTACCATCCAATCTATACTATTTCGTATTTTCAACTAGAAAGTTTGATACGGGAGGTAAAGTTGGACTTGGAACATCCAGAAGTGGTCTGAGTGGATATATGTTCCAGAAGGAGTCTAATGGTCAGCTGGACGTAAGGTACTCAAATAAATTAAGGGTATTTTCTATGGGACCGAACGATAATCAAGTTAATGCAACTATGACCTACCCTGGAACTGTTTACGTATATGGAATTACAGATCAGGACTATACGAGTCCAGACAATAACTACTTCAAACAGTGGAGACCAATATTTCAATATGTAGGTACTGCACAAATACGATAACAAATATATACCAAACCAAATATGAGTAAGATTAAGTACGGAGAAAATGGAAGAAAGTCTGTAATCAAAGGAATAGATATGATTGCAGACGCTGTAAAAGTAACTCTCGGACCAAAAGGAAGAAATGTCCTCCTCGGGAGAGATTTTGGATCTAATCATGTAACAAAAGATGGAGTCACTGTAGCAAGAGACGTGATCTCGCCTGAAGTTATTGAAAACATTGGAGTTAATCTAATTCGTGATGTATCTATAAAGACTAACGAGGAGGCTGGGGACGGTACGACCACATCGATCGTACTTGCCCACAAGATGATCCATGAAGGCCAAAAGTACATCTCCAATGGGACAGATCCTGTCAAGATGAGCCGAGGAATGAAGATCGGTTCGGACATGGCAGTTAATTATGTCCAAGAAAAGATGAGCGATCAGATTGGATTTGATCTGAATAAATTGGAGCAAGTGTCTACGATCTCTGCAAATAATGATCCTGACCTCGGTAAGTTGATTAGAGAGGCATATGAGCAAGTGGGTAAGGATGGAACGATTTACGTAGACAAATCAAACTCCAACACGTACGTTGAGAAAATAAGCGGAATCAAGATCGATCGTGGAATGATTTCTCAGTACTTCGCCAATAAGACCGAGAATGGTAGGCTTGTTGTAGAGTTCCAGAATCCTAAGATCCTGATCGTAAACGATGTTCTATCGACTGCATCTAACTATCTTATCAGTATCTTACAGAACTCTATCAACTCTGGAAGGCCCATTCTTATTATCGCTAATGATGTTGTAGATCAAGCTCTCGAATTATTGGTTGTAAATAGAATCCAGAAGGGAATCAATGTAGCTGCTATTAAGTCTCCCGGATATGGTCAAGTGAAGGCCGATAGCTTGGAAGACCTTGCAGCCTCACTAAGTGCTACAGTAATCTCGAAAGAATCTGGAACTAAGTTCGAAGATCTTAAGGAGAGCTGGTTCGGAGAGGCTGATAAGGTGGTTATCTACAAGAATAGCACAATTTTCTTTGGGGTAAAGTCTGATCAAGAAAGGGTAGATAAGCGAATGACCATGATCAACTCAGAGGCCGGTGAAGAAGGCACTACTAAGTACACTTTGGATAGGCTTGAAGAGAGGAAGAGGCTTCTTAATCCCGGAGTTGCGGTTATTCGTATTGGAGTTGAGTCCGATGTGGAGGGAATGGAAGTTCGAGATCGAGTGGATGACGCTTTAAGTGCTACTAAATCAGCTTTAGAAATGGGAGTATCTCCCGGAGGTGGAGTTTCTTATGTTATGGCTTCCAGATACCTACAGAAATTCATCGATAAGAAGTCTAAAGACAAGTCATTCGATAGGGATGTTCTTGACGGAGTAAGGGTAATTGCTGAGTCTCTTATGGAGCCATTTAGGGCAATCAGCTTTAATGCTGGAATCCATCCGGACCTGAATATCAAGACAATCAAAGAAAGGGCTGGAAAGTTCTATGGATACAACTTCAATACAAATAAGAAGTGCGAAATGATTAAGAGTGGCATCATTGACCCAACCAAGGTGATTGTGTCTTCGATCAAGAACTCTTCATCAGCATCATCAACGTTCTTGACTACTGAATGTGTAATCTGTAAAGATGCACCCAAGGACAAAGACGAAGATGATAAAGACTAATTAAAATAATGGCTAATGAGGGGAGGAAAATCTCTCATTAGCCTAACTCTTTTTATATGAAGGAGAATAGCAAAATAAATCTCTATTTAGTTATATCAGTGATAGTTCTGTCACTTATTCTCGGAGGGGTAGCTGGATACTTCATTGGGAAGGGGAAGACTAAAGTAGAGACAGTAACTGTAGTAGAGAAGGAGATAAAGTACTTTCCGGGAAAGAGGATCGTCGGAACGATAAAGGACTTGACTCCAATTAAGGTGGAAATTCCGTCTATACCAGACCTCCTTGTATATACAGACACAGTAGTCATCGATTCTATTGTATATGTACAGAAAGTAGATTCTTTCACAGTATTGAGAGAATTTCTGACGAGAAGGTACTATAAAGAGGTTCTTTTTGATGTAGATACAGTCGGAAAATGCAGCGTTTCATTCGAAGTTTATAAAAACAGGGCAAATAACCTTAGTTATGAGTTTATGCCAATCTACAAAGAAGTCAAAGAATCCGTCAAGGAGATCAAGAAAGAAAAATTTAGATCTCTTATGTTGGGTGGAGGTCTTAACTTCTCGGGAGGTATAAATGGTCAAGTTATCCTATCAGAAGATAAGTTTGGAATCGGTTATCAGTACCTAAGGATGTACAATCAGAATTATCACGGAGTAGGGGTATTTTATAGAATTGGATTTTGACATGGAATTTTGTAAGTGTAAAGGGTACGAGTTTAATAAGGTGGGCCTGTACATAAATTTCTTTGATGAAGATTGGCACGATGTTAGGACTCTTATAGACAAGTTCCAGAGAGATCATAGTGTTGACATCAGTAAGACAGAGATATTCTACTACTATCCAGATAGGGACTTTATAACTAAAGAAGGTCTGCATGAGATATGGGAGAACTTAGAATATTTAGAGTCACTGTCAGTTAGGAGATATAACGTATTCAATGAGTTTGTTCTAAGTGAGAAATCCAAAGAGGAGATGTTCGATCATTTGGTAAATTCCAAATCCCTTCCTTTATTTGTAGGTAAATTCAATAAGGACATGAAGATATGGTGGGATAAGTTTATAGTTGATGGAAGACTTATGCTAGTTCATCTTACCCCTGACGAATACGAACCAGACATATGGATAGGAAACCCAGTAGACCCAAAAATATTGGTTGACAGAAACAAACCAAACAATAACAAGAATCAAGATGATTAGCATTATTTGCAAAGATGAGAACTCTGGTATTTACGACGTGAATGAGTTAGGAATCCCTACACCACTTGTAAATATTGTCACTAAGTTTAGTGATATTGAGAATCTCCCTCACAGTGTTCCAGTAATTTTCTCTAGGTCGGACGTGTCTCCTACAGAAGAGTACTGGAAGATTAAGAACTTTGTGAGAGACAATGGAATCCTAGCTTTCACAGTTGACTCTATGAAAGAGTACGTTAAGAATCTGTATGAGCACATAAAGGAAGTCAAGTCTAATGAGATCAGAAATAGGGATAACTCCTCAGAAGAGTATTTCTGCAAGGGATTATCAGAGAGATTTAAGAAGATTCAGTATAGAAATGAGCTAGAATTTGATTGTAACTACTACTTGAAGTATAACATTCTAGTTCTATCTCCTAAGAATGATAATTCCAAAGTAATTAAATACGCGCTAATTCACTACCTAAGAGGAACAAATTCATTTGGTCAAATAGAAATAAAATAAATGCTATTCGGAAGAGAAGATTATAATAGAAGAATTGTAGACAAGGAAGGTAAGATACCTGAGGATGAGCCAGTATTCATGCTTAGGGGACAAGACCCGTTTGCACCAGAACTACTCCTAACTTGGGCAATGAAGCTGAGGATTTCTGGAGGTGATCCAGGAATGGCTAGAGATGCGGAATCTCATGCACAAAGAATGATTGAGTGGCAGAAGTCTCATAAAATAAAGACTCCGGATCAGATCGGGGAAATTTCAGAGTACAAGAGATCAATCTTGAGTAAGATAATCTCAATGAAAGAGGAATCAGACAATGGAATAAATGTAAGCTACGAAGAAATTACTAACCTCATAAATACATATTTCGAGTCTGATAATGGATTCTTTACTGTAATCAAGTCTGATCTTTACCCAGAGAGTAGGAGTATTCCTACAGTTGCTGTGACTATGGATGACGTAAACAAGGATAGTTTCGATCCGAACAGCTTGAGGAAACTTCTAGACAGTCCAGTAGTTATTTATGCATCAGATAATAGATTCAAAATATTAAGAATGTCTCTATGACAATAGTTCTAACCACGAAAGTTGTATTGATAGTTCTATTAGCTATCTTACTTATAATTCATCTAACTTGGAGAATATCTAGGTATGTAACCTTCAAGATTTCTTACGAGATAATCATCGAACAGTTAGCAAACTCGTATGATATGAGTATAGTTAATGATGAGTTCGAGAAGATTTCTGAGGAGTTGAAGAGGGATCCTGATCACGGGTGGGAAGGTTATCTGTACATTCTTATAGGATGGAATAAGATGTTCAGAGACTCTATGGAAGAGTTCTGTGAAGTTAATGGATTCGAATATAAGATAATGTATAAACCACTTACAAACCAAGCATATCTAAAAGTAGAGAAGAGAAAAGTACAAATAATCAATGGAAATAATGGAAGAGACGATTCTTAATAGGTTTGATGCTTATTCGGAGGCATATAATAACCTAAATGAGTTCTACAAGGATCCAGTAAAAAAGAAGCTAGTTAATTACCTACTTACATTTTTCCTCAATGAAAGGCCATACTACATTTTGTTTAGTAAGAGTCCATTGAGGGATAGTTTATCTGGATCTAAACTAAACACTGTATTTGATAATAGAAATCCTGTCCCAAAGAGAGGAGAATTAAGAGATCTTACTGAGTCATTCAGAGAATCTTCCGACGAGGACAAGAAGAAAATCAGGAAGAGGGTACAAGAGATTCTTCAAGAGATGAATATCGAGTCTAAGAGACATAGGCTCGCAGTATCCGTAGACGGGTCTAGGAAGATCCTTGGAGTAGAGGAGCATACCGCCTTGCTTGACTGGGCTATTGATAATATCAAGAATAAGACTGTAAACGGTATCTTGAGGTTCAGTACGTGGGGAGATAGGCATAGTGAAGACAATAAGCATCTCGATGAATACAATAAAGATAATAACAGAGATCTTATAAATGAAGATATAATTAGAGTCCTTAGAAAAAGGATGGGAATCATAAAAGAAGGAGGAGAAGGAAATGAAGAAGAAAGAAGTAAGTGATTACGATAAGCTCAGTAAAGGAATTAAGAAAGGAATCGCAGGGTTAAACAAGAAAGGAATCATAAGTTGGGTGATTGACCTAATGTATGATTTAAATGAAGAGTTTGACGTTGATGCGATTATAGACAAGTTCTCAGTATACAGAGAAAATGCACTACGAAAATTTCCTAGACAACCTAATACCTGATAGAGTGTATCTTATACGAGAGTTTGGTGATCCTATGCACATTCACCAACTCTTGTGTAAGAACCTCTCTATAAATATGGATGAGTCGGAGAAAAGGTATTCAATAAAGATAGATACCTTAAGGAATGAGATAACGTTCGAAGGTGAATCAGAGTATCTTATTCCTATCTCTACTTTGGCTATTAGGAAACGAGTAACAATTGTATCCTTTAGTCAGTACGGACTCATACTGAATTTGGACGAATTTATCAATAGGGTTATATGATTTCAAGAATAAAGAATTTTTTCAAAGGACTTCTCAGTAAGAATGAAGAAGAAGAAGAAGTTCAAAAGGAGGAAGATCTGGTAGAGGAGACTAGAATAATAAGTGGAGATGGAGAAGTTTCCGTTAATAAAGAAGATAGTGTCCCTGATAAAAAGGATGTTATGGAAGATAAAGGAGAGAAGAGTTACTGCGTATCGGGCGAAGAATATTTGGCAATAGTTATATTCACCCAAATTAAGAATGGGCTTATCAGTAGTAAGTACAAGTACTTAAATGACTGGATAACCGACGTAATCTCTAAAGCTGAGTTCGGTCAAGTAGATTTGGAATGTATTAAAAGTCCCCTAATGTTTAGCTTAAATAATGTGGAAGAGGATACTGACAATATGCTTAAGCTAAAGAGAGTATGGAAGACTCGTAAATACGTTTCCACTGATAAGGCTCTTCAGGAGTATATGACAGAATTGTTATGAGGATTAAAGGATTCCCTGGTTACGAGGTCACGAAAGACGGAGTAGTCTATGGTAAGGACGGTAAAAGAATGCATCCGTACGATAAAGGGAACGGATACAAGCAAGTAAAACTGTTCAAGAACGGTAAGAAATATCCTAGAAGCATTCATAGGCTAGTCGTAGAAGCTCGTGGAGATAGCAGGGGTGACTACGACATAGATCATATAGACAATAATAAGTCTAACAATAAATCAAAGAATCTCCGTCTAATAAGACATAGAGATAATGTAAAGAAAATATTCAAGTAAAAGAAATATGGAAAATATTATCAAGAAGCTCGACGAGAAAGAGCTTAGTAGGTTTGGGTTTACTAAGGGAGATCTTAACTACACACATGAAAGGTTCCCAATTAAGTTAGTCATTACCGATGTAGAAGGTCATTTCTTAGTAGATTGGGCGGATGATCGGCTATATAGCTACAATACTCCACCTCCAGTAAAGAACAATTCTGATCTCCTTAACGTAATGATCTCAGTTGCTCCATTTATGGTAAGAAATATGGAGCATGAGAGCGTGACTAATAAAGAAAACATCGTATCAGAGTCTTTACTCTTCTCTAGTGAGATTTTTCTTGGAATAGAAGGTGTTCACTTGATTCCAAATATCGATTTCATGGGAATTCTTAAGTATCTCCCGGGTAATATTGAGACTGCGACATTGATGCTTGGAGAGGAGAGCCACTTCATCGTTACGATGAAGAATGATAACAAGTTCGATCTCTATATGAACGAGACTCTTATGAACTACGAAAACGTATTTGAGGTGTCAGGTGCGTATCCGAAAATGGTTGAAGTGGAGAAGGATGGAGATACAAAACCTTTCTTTGGAGTAGGAGTTGTATTCCCAAAACTAGGAAATAAGGAGAAATAAGAAATGAGTAGTTTACTTACAGGAATCCTAACCAAACTAAAAATAAATACAGGCAAAAAGGAAGAGGACAGCAAGGTGGCTGACCCAACAAAGACTACAGTTCCTAATCAGCCCATGATCTTCAAAGACAGTGCAACCGAAGAGGAACCTAAGAAGATGTGGGAAACTCCAAGGATGGACTCAGCTTGGAATAAGAAGAGCGATTTCGATGCTAAGAAAGATTCGTTCCTAACCTATTTAACTAAGTCTAGCGTACAAAAAATGAGCGATGCTACTGACGAGATCTTAAGGTCCAAGATCGGAGATAGCTATGGTGAAATAAATACACCAAGAACTCCGCTCAGCAACATAGACTCGGTCAGTGGACTATCCTCTCCTATTGAACCTAAACCATTTGTGTTTAAGGATTCAATTAGAAAACCTGATATAGATCCGCCAAAGCCAGTAGACATTCCTAAGAGCGTATTGCTGGATAAATTGGCTAATAAGGATACGTTCAGCACTAAGAGGGATACAATAAAGAAAGATTCCTTGGAGACTCCCATCAAAGTAGAGCCTCCAGTGATTCAGGAACCTCAGAAAGAACATACTATCGAAATCAAGAGGATCTTTAGAGGTCCGAATTACACTATTAGTAATGTGTATCTGGATGGAGAGTATTTCTGCGATAGTTTAGAGGATACAGACAGGGATACAAATAAGAATGGAACCTTTGACCCAGATGAACAGAAAATTTGGGGTCAGACAGCTATTCCAAATGGGACTTACTGGGTTGATTGGAGGAGATCTCCTAGATTCAGTTCAACTTTTGGTGACAAGTACATGCCTTATATTGAGGGAATAAATGGATTCAGTCAGGTCTTATTTCATCATGGGAATACGGAGAGAGATACTCACGGATGTGTCCTTCTTGGTAAGAACACCCAGAAGGGAAGAGTTACAGAGTCCATTGCTACTACAAAGAAATTCTTAGAGAAGACTCGTCCTTGGATAAAAGACAAGACGATAGTAAAAGTTGGATAAATAAATAGGGGAAGAGTAATCTTCCCCATAATTTTTGTTGATAATCATGTTACTAAAAATAATTATATCAGCCGTATTTCTGGTATCTGTATTACTAGTTTATTTGTACATAAAGAATAGGAGAAGAATGCTTATGGTTTCTCACTCCCCTGAAATCATATATGTAATGGACCTATCCAATCATATAGTAGAAGTAAGGTCTGTAAGGATAGACGATAAGCTACCAGAGAAAGATGGTAGGGATATGAGATGGAGAGTTACTGTACTGTCGGATGGATCAACAAAGAAGATCTACTATGATAAATCCCTCAGTAATCCATTCTTCGAGGATCAGTTAGATCTAGTGGAAGAATTCAAAAAGAATGCGGCTTCATTCCAGAATACGGATATTCAAGGAAGAGTTAGGTCAAAGAATCTTCCTCCGGTAAAAGCAGAAGAAGAGGGAAAATAATTCAAGTAAACAATGATTTTTCAAGTATATGGATCCAATGGAAATGAGTATTGCGTAGACTCTGATAAAGTGACCTGTACATGTCCAGACTTCATATACAGGAGATCATTTAATAAGACATACTCTCCGAATAGACTATGCAAGCATCTGGTAAAGATCTACTCAGATCATCCAGAAATAAAGCCGTCAGAGGTACCATTCTCTAATGAAAAGTTAGAGTATGATACAGAGAGGTTTCCGATAAGTAGGGACGAAATCTCCTCATATGTAAAGTTGGCTAAGTATGCACTGTCTATGTATGGAGACAAAATCTCATATAGTCAAATAGGGGATTATGTATTAGGTAAAGATGAGGTAAGAGACGGCGTCAGATTCTTTATAAGTACAGAAGTCCCATTTGAAAAGGTATCTGAGAAATTCAGGTACATGACATTCTCAGAAGAGTCCTATTGTGGAGAGGATAGATCATCCTTCTCAATAGGTAGGAGAATAAACTTCGATATTATTAATGTCCCAATTAATGAGCTATATACTAGATCATTATTTCATAATAGTGGGAAAAAAGAGACTCTTAGGTTGATAAACTCCGCATATTGTCTGGGATATGAACTATCTTTGCACGGAATGACGGGGAAAGATGGTAATCAGATAATCCCAAGATCAGAAGAAGACATATATGAACTTCTTGGGGAGCAGTATAAACCGCCTAAGGAAAGATTACCCTGACTTATAATACCCTTATATTATAGAAAGGAATATGGAAAAGGAAATTTTAGACAAGATTACTACTGGATTTAAGCCTACTTGGTACTATGTTGTTATTCACAAGATAACTGGAGTAGTGAGCGTAAGAAAAGGAAGTGAGATCGGTCAAGATCAAGAGGCTATAGAGTTTGGAGGAAAGTACTACGGAACATTCTCTGAGTCTGGAGCAATTGACCTTCTCCGAAACATGTTCGAGGACCCTGACATCAATGTTCAGGAGGTTCTCAGTAATGGTCGTATGAGGGAAAAGTTGGTAAACTCAATTGAGATCAAATAATGAAGATAAATCTATCTTCTATAGTTAGTAAGTTATCAAGTGGTGAGTCAGCTATCGTAGTAGAAAAGTTTATTAGTGAAGACATGGAGTCTATATATAGATTCCTATTAGATAATAAAGACCTGACTCCAAACGAACTGAAGGGATACTATAAAAAGCATCCCTCTGAATTTAACCTATTTGAATTTATTAAGAGCTATTTCTCAGTTTACAAAGAGTCCGGAAGTATTTCCGTGAAACGTGGAAGTGAGAAAAAGAATAGCTTGATTATACTTAGTTAGAATATATGGAGGAAGTAAAACCTAGTGACGAGCAAGAAAAGGACAAGGAGGTCATTACATCGTTGGACAAGGCTGCTGAGATATATAAGCAGATAGTTGAAACTGAAGATGCCGCAAGTAGAACAGCGGCCTTTCTAACCTTCCTACACCAATATAACTATTCCTTGAATATCGCAAACGAGATAAACGATCGTCAGGGAAAGAATAGGTATGCATCGTCTGATACCTATAAATTACAATTGTATTCTGCACCAAAGTCAGTTTATGATGAGGTCATGGAGGAGAAAGTGCTTAATGTCATGGTAAGTATCGTAGAATCTTACCTTGCAGATAAGAAGGAGCTTCCAGCTAACGAAAAGCTGGCTAAATCAAGAATGACTAAAGCAAAGGCCCTAATAATCATGCTAATCACTACTAACCAAATGGACGTGATTGCCCTGATTCAGGATCTCCCTAAATATCTCTATAGCCCAATAAGAAGAGTCAATGATTTACTCTATAGTGTAAGGGAGGATACTCTAGATAGATTCGTAGAGTATTTGAGAAAGTCTGGTAACGAGGATATGGCAGACATTGCGGAATCTGTTGGAAGCAAGGAGTTCTGGGGAACTGACGGAACCAAGTCTACAGTTATTTACGAAAGACATTTTGGTAAGATAAGAGAGAAGATTGTAAATCCGATTGAAACGTATAATGCGTTCAAGAAATTTAGGGGAGAGTACAGAAAGTCTACGAGAGGTGTACTTCCGTCTAAGATTCTAGAGATTTTTGACCTGTCTAAAGATGCTTATCAGAAGGGAAGGCGTACAGTATACAATGAGATACTTACGAACTTTCCAGAAGAAACTGCTGCTGCTAAGAAACTTATATTCGAATCATAACGATGGATAAGAAAAATATAAGAATAGAAATACTTACCGACGAGAAAATCGTTGAACTCACAAAAAATAATGTTCTTACTGAACATAGGGACATTAATCTAAAGGTGGAAAAGTTAGATCCTTATGAAAAGGGGGTCTATGACCCGACCATCTTTGGTGCATTGCAGGTAAACAGATGTAACTGTGGTAATATCCGTACACCGGGAATAAGATGTCCTAGGTGTGGAACGAACGTCTTGAGTCAAGAGGAGTCTTTCAAGAGATTCGGAAGGATTGAAAGTCCGGTGTATTATTACAATAAATATAAGATAACCAACTTCATATCACTTATAAAGACTAATTTCAAGAAGATCGTAACTGACTTTGAGAGTAAGTACTTTGAAGGTAAGAGATGGTATGATCAAGCTGTCCTTGATGTCTGCCAGTTTGAATATGATAAGAGTTCGGATACTCTAACTGTAACTGATAAGATTGACGATTTTACCAAATGCTCATTCGAGGGACTAATTAGTCTTATCCACCTTAATAAACCAGATATTCTTGAGGAGGCTAGAGCTTATCTCAACCAATACATAATTGTCCTCCCAATAGCAATGAGGAGACCAATGCTTAGGATTAGGGACGGTAAGAGAGTCTTAGAGAACGATAAGATAACTGGAGTATATAAGAACATTATCTACTGCATTCATCAGTTCTATAAGACAACCTTCCCTAAAATAAACTCTGAGCTTGTTAAAGCATACTTTAGAGGAAGTCTTAGGGCCCTTATCTCAAGAGACCTAGAGTCTATCTCTGAGATTATGAGACCATCCGATGAGAATATGGCTAGAACAATTATCTCAAACCGAGTTCCAAACTCAGGTCGAGCAGTGATTGTTCCGGATCCAACTTTGAAAGCTGATGAGGTTGTAATTCCTAGACACTTGATGTATGAGACCTGTATGGATGAGTTCGTACAGTACATTGCAGACAAGAAGGGAACTACGACTAAGAAAGCCGAGGAAATCTACAAGAATGAGTATGATGATCCAGAGACTCAGAGACTATTCGAGGAGTATATCGCTGGAGACGATGATCTTGAAGCGAAGTATGTGATTATCAACCGAGCACCTACTTTGTATGAATTAAGTATGGCCGTATGTAAGGTAAAACTTACTAACGACTATGTTATGAAGATACCTCAAGCTCTGTGTCCTCCTCTTAATGCAGACTTCGATGGTGATGCTATGACTTATTATAGTATTCCTAAGAAGATGAATGAACTTATGACCTCAGCTATGAGTCCTAAGAACATTTTCCTGTATAAGAAGAACCATAAGCCTCTGTATGTACCTACTCACGAGATGATGCATGGACTTATCCAAGCATCTAAGGTATACGTACCAGACAAACTTGAAACATTTGATTCTCTTCAAGATCTTAAGGATCACAAGAAGATGAATAGAGACTTCAAGTACCAGACAATGGTTATCCTAAACGGACAGAAGACGACCCTTGGAAGAGAGATCTTATCTGAACTTTTCGATAAGGACGTAAATGCTTATTTGGAAGACGACTTCAAGGGGAACATCAACTCCGATAATTGTATCTTCTTGTACGAGCAGCTTAGAGGTAAGCCGGACAGACTTGAGAGAATTAGAGACATCAGTGAGTTTGCACTTAAAGTAACTACTCTTAGTGGATCAACTGCCCCTAGAATATCTGAGCTATATGTTCACATAGATAAGAAATATCTTGATGAGATTCGGGCTATAGAAGCTAACGAAAAATTAGATCAGAAAACTAAGGACAGTACGATTCGTACGATCTATGAGGAGTTCCAAAAGAAGGTTCTCAAGGAGATTCCTGATCACATTAAGACGGGAGTAACAGAGACTTCAAGAGCAAAACTACCTCAGCTTAGGGACATGTCTGTCCAGCAGCTAAACGTAGGGCCTGATGGCGTATTCCACTTGTCTGAGACAACTCTCGTTGGTTGTATGTCTCCTCTTGACTACAAGAACCATGCTATAGAGAACCGTGCAGTACAAGACATAAAGCAGCTTTCTGTACCTATGTCTGGATACGTTACAAGACAGTTCAACTACTTAGCCTCTGAGTACTTGCTAATTGATGGGGAGGATGAGAAGAACGAAGGAATCTATCTCAAGGAAAGTGAAGCTGAAGGTAGGACACGAGTTAATGGAACAGTAGTAGGAAAATCAAAGTCTGATGAACCTGTAAAAGTAAGATCTATTCTTACAAGTACTCTGGGACCAAATAAGATTACTTTGGACATGTTATCTAATGTAGTTAATTATCCTAAGGGATCTAAGGTAGGTATGTCCATGATCAGCTCTCTTACAGAGACTCTTACACAGTCCGGTCTTGCTCTTAAGCACTCTGGTAACTTGTTTCAATTCCCAGGAAGTGGAGATAAGTACCCTGAATGGATTCTATCTCCAGACTCTGGAAAACTTAAGATCGAAGATGGATGGGTAATTCTGACAACTAAGACTGGAAAAGAGTACAAGTGGCCAGAGGGAAATAGATTCGCTCAGAGTCTACCTAGGAACGGAGACACTTACGATAAGGGAGACGTTCTTGGAAGGCACTATCTCATGGTTACTCCTTCTTATCGTCTGGATAGAATTATCAAACTTTGCTCAGCAAATCCTGTCAGTGGTAACAAGACTTTCCAAAATAACAAGAAGATTCTCTCTGACTGTTATGCAAGAAACTCCGGAGTACTTAGGTACATTAAGGATGATGACAACAAATTCAAGGTTATGATTGGAGACGAAGAGTATAGATATGATCCAGAAAACATGTACTATGTTCCAGATGGTACTGAGGTCAAGAAGTATCAGAGAATCTGCTCAGGAACTCTTGACCTAAAGAATCTAACAAACAAGGAGAAAGATTATATCGAAGTATATAAATACTTTAAGATCCAGTTTGACGAACTTCTTCCAGTATCTCCAGAGCTTATTGAGTTCTTGTTCTCACTGCTTGTTAGGAGAGGAGAGGATAAGGTTCAGGTACAGTCTCTCGTAAAGAGCGTGAAGGGATCCTCATCGTTCTTCAAGTCACTTGCATTTGGATATGCTGGTAGAACTCTGAAGGAGATTACCTATGAAGGAAAGGACATCGGATCTGATCCTATCACGTCAGTAATTCTTCCACTAATTTTGAGCAACAAGATATGAGATTGAGAAGCTATTGCAGATCTTTCAAAACTCCTCCTCACAGTCCAAGTGAGGAGGATTCCATTATCCTCGGACAGAGTATAGCTGATAGGTGCTTGGATTCAATAGACGTAATAATAAATGAGATCGCAACTGGGTACGAGGAAAGTTCTAGCTATTGGACTTACATCCTACTATCCAGGATCGATGATAACTTCACAAACCCAGACACTTTCGAATCTGAATGGTCGGATATGGAGGAAGGAATATCATCAGATATGAGGGATTTTCTTAAGGGAACAGAAATAATCAGTGAATCTACTGTAGCCGATGGTGGTCTTATGAGCTTCTGTCTTGCAGTAGAGACTCCATTTGATGAGATAGATGAAGAAAAACTAGATAACTTAATAGACTCTATAGAGTCAAAGTACAATATAAATAAGGATAGCATACTATCTCACGAAATCGTTCAAAAAGAATTTCCTAACTTGAATTTAGTTTGGTCTTACGTATTACTAGTAAAACCCTACAGAGAGATCAAGGAAAACTGGAAAGAAGTTACCGATGGGATTTTTACTGATATAAATGAATTCTTTAAGGATACTACTGTATACCAGATACTATTCGACGACAGGAATAAAATAGGAGGAGCAATTATAGATGGTAAATAAATTCAATGAAAATGTGGTTAGAGAGCTCGGTAAGTATGTCGAGTTCATGGTTGATAAGGTAAACTATTCTTCAGATGATAAGAATTATTGCTCCCTATTAAACTATCAAGTAGTAGAATCTAATAACTTAGATATAAGCTACCTAAGAATGACGGGTAGGACTGGTTCTATGACTGTAAGGTACAACTTTCGGACAGTTGTTGATGGGGAATCAGAGGAGTATAGCTCAGATCTTGAGATTCCGAAACTTATCAATAACGTATTCGTAGTTGGAGGTGCTCTGAGAATCCCTACAAATACTCTTGATCGGGATGATAGGTGTACAGTATATAGCAACAATATTATTATAAATGATCAAATCGATGTAAGATTCACGGAAGACAAGTCTAATCCAGATGGATACGACATCACCATCAGCTTATTCGACTCAGATGACAACGAAGTAAAGATACCTGCAACGGATGACAATCTTGCAAAGTATAAGGACAACCTAAAGTTAACTGAGTACGAAGTAGATAAGATCAAAGTTAAGTTAGACACCGATAATGTAGGTAACTACTTGACTAAGGATATTATTCTTAGAATGATAGAGAGGGGAGAAGATAAGAAGTACGACAGCATGATCGACAAAAAGATCTGGTCTACTGAATCCAATTTCTTGAAGTATCTTTATGGAAGAGATGTAAGACCAAGAGTAACTAGGGACATTAGGAAGAAGTACTATCAATACAAAAGAATATTCTTAAGATCCATTCAGACATGTATCGATCAATATTTCAAGATAGCCAATGAGAAGAACATTGACATCCCTAATACAATTAATCCGCTCGTATTTGATTCGATGAAGTTTAAGGTAACTATTCCTAAGAATGTTGCTGTAAATGATTCGATGACGGATCTCATTGACATCGTAAATACTCCTATCAACGGAAATACGAACCAGATCAATGAGATGAATTACTGTGCGGAGCTTAGGGACAATGAGATGTACATCAAGTGCTATACATTCCCAGATCAGAAGGAGGTAACTATTCCATATACGAAATACTGTACTAAGAAAGTTCTTATTAATCAGTATTGGGACTATGAGAATAAGAAATTTAAGTCTAAGGATATAAAGTATAAACTTAGGCTTAAGTACTATGATGGAACAAGCTCGGATAAGTTCGACCTTATTGAGCCTATGCCCGATCATAAGCTATCCATAACCTCCATGCTTATTCCTATGGGAAATGCGTCTGACTCTATTCGACTCTCTATGGGTACTGCGTCCATGTTGAAACAGGCCATAGAACTACCGAATGGTGAGCCAAACCTGATTTCTTCTGGACACGATAAAGAAGTTCTTGAGAACTCAACTCTTATCAGTAGACATGAAGGAGAGGATGCTACTGTAGTAGGGATAAGGGAGAATAAGATATTCTTCAAGAATGCCAAGGGGTCTGTGTACTTTACTGACATCTCCAGTCCTATTGTGGGTGCAAATGATTCAATTATCTCATTTGATCCAGCAGTTAAGGTAGGCCAATCGGTTAAGTCAGGAGATATTGTAGTAGTTCCAAAGGTAATGAAGAGAGGATCTTTCGACATTGGAATCAATTCAAGAGTAATCTATATGAACTACCTTGGATATACTCACGAGGATGGAATTGTAATCAGCAAGTCTCACTCAGACCGATTGATGCACTTCTCTCTCATAAACTTCAGTATAGATATTTATCCTGATGACATAATTAGTTATGTTAAGAAGATTGGGTCTGCTGTAGAGAGCAAGGATATTATAGTAAATAACCTATCTAAACTTAGGATTAATCCTAACTTAGGTAAGAACTTAACTACTGGACTTCTCAAAGGACTTGGAATTAGCTACAATCAAGCTAACTTACTCGTTCCTAATAATGTCGATGAAGGTTTCCTTATTGATATTAGAGTAGAGATAAAGGATGGGATTAAGTTTACTAATCCAGAGACAGTAAAGATCCTTGAATCCATGAAGTCTCAAGAGAAATCTTCTGATTACGATTGGATTCCTCAGAAGTATAAAGACCTGAAGGCCGATGAGGTAGAAATGGATGAGAGAGCTGCTGGATACATCAGTGCTAAAGTTCTTAGAGTTAATAGGGCAAAGCTAGGTGATAAGGTAGTTAATAACTATGGATCAAAGGGGGTAATCTCTCTGATTCTTCCTGACGAATGTATGCCACAAATAGAGAGCTCTGACGGTAAGAGAACTCCATCGGAGATCCTTCTCAATCCCGCAGCAGTAATCAGTAGAAAGAATATATCTCAGCTTTATGAGACTTCACTAAGTAAGTGTGTTCTAAAGATCTATAGCATCTTAAAGAGCAAGATGGATCTTGGAAAGGTTTCAGAGGCAAAGAAATTTACTGAAAAGTATTATGGAAAGAAGTTCACAAGCATGTCTGACGAGGAGTTCTCTGAATACTTTAAGTCAACTGACGTATTTGGATTTAAGTTAGAGGTAGGTTTTTACTCTAAGATTTCTTATGATACTCTCGTTGAATGGATGAATGAGCTTGGAGTCAAGGACACTGACGTAATCTTCTGTCCAGATGTAATCATTGCTGAGACCGATAAAGGTATCCAAGGGTTCTCTCCAAAAGACTATGTTCCAAAGGCTGGAGATCGACATAGACTTCACGAGTTGGGGTACGTTGAGGGAGAGTCCGTAACAGGTCTTTCTTATATTAAGAAGCTATCACACTCTGCTGACTATACTGGTAAGGTAACTTCAAGTATAGACACTAAAGACGAAGATTCTATCTTTGGTAGAGGACGTTACAGAAAAGGTGGCGGACAAAGTATTGGAGAAATGGAGCTCGATAGTCTTCTCGCAATGGGAACAGAAAAGTTCATTGAGAACGTAGAAAAGGATGGAAGCAATGACCTGAGAATGATCAATATGGTCACTGCAACTGGATTCATATTCAGGGATCCTGAAGGAAACCTGATTCCATCTACAGATAACTCTAGAGCAAGGGCTCTAAGGGAGTTAACAGAAAATGCATAATCAATTAGGTACGGAAAAATATCCGTACCTACTTTTTTTTTTGGGCAAACGACCTTATTATTGAGATTATTTGAATTTGAGTATATGAAAACTTATTTGAAGTTACTCCAAGACATATTGGAGAACGGTGAAGAGAGAAAAGATCGTACAGGAACAGGTACATTAAGTGTTTTTGGAAGACAACTTAGATTTGACTTATCGAAAGGATTTCCACTAGTAACTACAAAGAAGGTACATTTCAAATCTATAGTTTATGAGCTCCTTTGGTTTCTGCGTGGAGATACTAATATAAAGTATCTCCACGATCATGGAGTTCACATTTGGGACGAATGGGCTGACGAACGTGGAGATCTCGGACCAATTTACGGAGAGCAGTGGAGAAGATGTCCAAATCATTTGCCATCACATTTCTATGATTATGAATATGATGATTGTCAAACTTACATCGATCAAATTAGTTCAGTTGTAAATAGTTTGAGGAATAATCCAACCTCAAGAAGGCATATCGTAAGCTCTTGGAACGTAGGAATGTTGGACATGATGGAACTTCCACCATGCCACATATTGTTTCAGTTCTACGTAAGTCATGGAAATAGACTAAGTTTGCAGCTCTATCAGAGAAGTGCGGACATGTTCTTGGGCGTCCCATTCAACATTGCATCGTACTCGCTTCTACTGATGATGATGGCTCAAGTAACGGGTTACGAGCCTTATGAGTTCATTCATACGTTTGGGGATACCCATATATACCTCAATCACATTGATCAGGTTAGAGATCAGCTGAGTAGGGAACCAAGGAATCTTCCTAGAGTTGAGTTGAACAAGTCTATAGATTCGATTTTTGATTTCAAGTATGAAGATATAAAGTTGGTAGGGTATGATCCACATCCAACAATTAAAGGAGAAGTTTCAGTATAATAAATAATAGTAGAAAGATGGAGATAAAATTTATTCAAAAAACTAGTGAGATTACCCTCCCAAATGGGAACAAGATTGATGGGTACAAATATGATGACGAACTTATCCTGTATAATATCGGAGATATTTGCAAGGCTATTGGTAAGATAAGGAATGTAAGTAATGTGAAGGGAGAGGACTTCCTTAGGGTACAGATGATGAGGGATACGACAAAAGGAAAGAGAGTTCCTTGGTTCACGGACAAGTACGGACTTGTGGAAATAGTTATGAAGACGAGAGGAAATGGATCAGGGGATTTGAAGAAGTTTATTGTAGACAACATAGATAAAATCTAGATTGGGTATATTAGATACCAATTAAGGGGGTGACCTAAGTTGAACTTAGGTCAGGTACTTATTCAGTATATAATAGTAATAATAGATAATTATGGAAAATAAAGTAGAAGTATTTAGTAACGAAAGTTTCGGTACCCTGAGGGTAAAGATAATTGGAAACGATATATTTTTCAGATACTTAGATGTATTGGAATGTTTGGATCTTACTAGTAACCCTTCAGTTGTTAAGAAGAGACTTACAGAATCTGGATTTTTGGATAGAGAGACAGAGGAAGGTGAAGATGGAATTCGTAGGCCAGTAACATATATCTCAGAGCCAAACTTCTATCGGTGCGTAATGCAGAGTAAGAAGCCAGAGGCTGAAAAATTCCAAGATTGGGTAGTGGAGGAAGTTCTTCCATCTATTAGGAAGCATGGAGCATATGTGACTGGGGAGAAGCTGAAGGAGGTATTGAGTGATCCTCAGAAGATGATAGAAATCCTTACGGACCTGGTTAATGAAAGAAAACTTAGAGAATCTGCTCAGAAGGAACTCGAAGAGGCTAAGCCTAAGGTCGATTACTATGACAAGATCCTCGACAGTAAATATATGCTTACTGCAACTAATATAGCTAAGAGTTTGGACATGACAGCTCAATGTTTGAATAAGATCCTTCTAAAGTTAGGAGTGACAATGCATCTTAGCAAGAACAAGGAAAATCCGGCATACGGCCTTACATATAGATATAACAATGAGGGATATGGAAATGTAAAGGACGTTCCTGTTTACGGAAAGGATGGAAGTCTAAAGTTCAATGCGAAATGTCTAGTCTACACAGAAAAAGGGAAGGAAATGATTTGCAAACTTCTCCTCGATAAAGGATTGATCAGGACAAATGAGGACGGATCAGTTACAACTAATAAAAATAAAATATCCGAGTTCCTGAAGGAGTCAGAAGATGAGGCTTAAAATAGAAAACTTAGGTTATATAAATAACGTAGACATTGACCTTAGCAGTAGAATTACTCTACTGCAAGGTGAAGACACTTTTAGAGGAAAGCTCATATCCAGAACTCTCATGTATATGACCGATGAGGATGGGTACTGGACTTATGACTTTGATGAACTGTTCACGATGACGAATCCCAATAGGATAATAGAAATTTCATCAGGAATTTGGAAAGTGTCGTATATGAGCCCTGATATAGAGAGGAACATAGATGATGTAATAGAGCTAGATCATATTCCGTATGAACTATCGTCTGGGTACTCCCCTGAACTTAGTGAAGGGTATCTGATGGACATTCTATTTTACCCGATAAATAACTATCTAAGGGATAAACGGAAAAAGAAAGAGAAATTAAAAATACTAATTGATGAAATAGATCAGTTTGATAGGTTTTACCAAAAATCAATATTAAACCAAGCAATTAGTCATCTTGTAAACGATCGAGTAGATTTGATAGTTATGTCTAATAGCTTATACGTAGAGTCGGCAGTTAAGGAATACGCTGGTAAGATGGTAAACCTAGATAAAGGAGTAAGAAAGGATTTTCTATCAATATATAACGTAAAGGACGGTATCTCAAATCCCGTTAAGTATGAATGATCGTTTGTGAGAATAAAAAAGTAAGATAAAGAACCAATTGACGTAATAAATAAAAGTATGAAAAAGATAACAAAATGTGAAGATGTCCTGAATATGTTGAAGGACTTTAGTAGTAAAGGGATTGCCCCAACAGACGGAGATCTGACAGTAGATTTCAACTTCACCGTAGAATACGGAATTGAGGGAAAAGTTTACAAAATTCTCCCTCCAGAAGGAGAGAACTACTTATTTATTGAGAAGTTATTTGGAAATAGGGAGAATAAAGAGGATATTGAACATTGGACAGACATTGCCAAATGTATTGACCTCTCAATAGAAAAATTCATAGATAACTTATTTGAAGATGAAGATTCAAATAGTTTAGGGAAGCTGGATAAATCTGGAACACTGAGCCGCTACTATGAGGACTTCAAGAAAACTATTCGTTTTGGAACCTATACTCTAGTTTCAAATGGGAAAGCGCCGGAATACATTGGAAATAGAGTCAATACTCTCATGTGGCTCTTGAACCAGTACTCGAAGATTAGGGATTACGTTAAGCATCCATCCAGTTGGAGTCAAGAACGTCTTCCACTGAAGGTAGCTAAACCGTTCGGTAAGTTGATCGGAATATCAGTATCTATTGATTCTCTGCTGAAAAACGTACTTGGAAGGTTGCATATGTTAGACTTGGATGGTTCAATTGGTAAGATAATAACCCCAATATCTACTAGCCACATCGATAAAGATTACCTTCTCCACAGGATACTAA